>Ga0190360_1000118_pt1 | contig 42760 bp, 38 predicted proteins | sample 48721834_MG_FD_161271 | JGI IMG/M metagenome (GOLD analysis project Ga0190360, IMG submission 161271) | Hydrothermal vent microbial mat bacterial communities from Southern Trench, Guaymas Basin, Mexico - 4872-18-3-4_MG | ecosystem: Environmental > Aquatic > Marine > Hydrothermal vents >...
TCTACGGCTCGACGCATCCTGAATCCATCCATAATCAACAAACATGTTATTATATCCATATTCGCCAAGACAAATAATCCTTACTCTTGCGCTCTTCTTGAGAACGAATCCATCTTCTTTGAGACAATCATCCCCGACTCTGGTCAGATCGACTATCATATTTCTTTCTATTCGAGGCACACCCTCCCTGACATCTGAATCTCCCTCCTCACACCAGAGAGTTATACCCCAGTAAAGCGGATCATATGGAACCATGTGTATCCATTCATCACATGAATGAGAACCATCTGTAACAAAGTATATAACATAATCTCCTGCTGGCAGAATTATCTCCTCATCTATTATTCTATTCAAAGCCTCTCCTCCACCAAACATCGTCCTCTCATATTCCATCTTCCATACAGGTTCTCCAGTCTCACCGCTGCAAATCCATCCATAGTCTACCATCTCTCCATCATCGCCCTCACCCACTCCATATACTCTGAACCTTGATCTTTTATCAATCGAAAAATAGGCCTTTGCAAACTCCTCATCACCCATCGGTGTAAGCTGAACTAAAGGCTCCTTATCCTCTGTAGAACGGAACTCTGTTATTATCTCTATGTCATTCTCATCTACATAGAGCGAGATTCCCCATGAGTCTGCACTACTGAACCTTCTGCTTCCATCAAATATATTGCTCAACACATCATATAAAGTAGTCAATGCATTTCGATTTCTGAGTCCAGGCTTAACACTATAGTAAACCTCATAGCTTCCCTGCGGTAGAGTTACATATTCTGTTGCCTGGAACTCAAGGCCTGATCTTTTGCAAGATGGAGCACTTCTGTTCATCTCCCACACAACCCGTCTGGTCCTGCTATCTAAAATCCAGCCACTCGACAAAACTTTTTCCCCTCTTCTATCTAGAGGGCCCCTGCACTTTACAACAAAATCTACTTCTTTTAGAAGAGTAAACCTCTTTACGCCAAAATCACGACTCGTAAAATCCTCAACAGAAACAACCCTTACATCTTTTGAAAAACCAAAAGAGGTAAGGGTAAACAGAATAAGCGGTGCCAGAACTCTCATCTTTAATCCGATTTAAAATGCTCCTTTATCTTAAGAAAGATATCACCCTCATCGGTATATGCCCTAAGCAGTGCCTCCCCTTTGCCAATCTCTCCGTATGCTATCTCACCATCATCTGTTTTTCTTTCCTCGAGGTCAAAATCTGACTCTATCACACCCTCATCTGTCACAAGTCTTACTCTTAAACTACTATTCTCATTTGTCCACAACTCTATGTCACCCTCGTCTGTTTCGAAGTGATAATTACCATTCGCATCCGAATCAAATTCTGCAGAAATGGTTCCCTCATCCGAGCTCAGCCATAAACGAGATGCCTTGAATCTCCTTACACTCATATCTCCTTCATCTGTCTTAATATCCAGCTCTCCTGATGAACCGTCTTCTACCAAGACCCTCCCCTCGTCAACATTAATCCTTACAATAGTAGAGCCTGTGCCATTTAACTTATTCATACTAATATCACCCTCATCCATATCGATCTCTACGCTCTCAGAAGCGATCTGTTCAAGATAGAGATCCCCTTCATCTATCTTCACATTCAATCTTCCTTTTATTCCCTTAATATCCACATCCCCCTCATCATTTCTAATCTTTAAATTTACCTCTTCAGGAACCTTCAATTCATAATCTATCAGTCCATTCCTCCACTCTCTCGATTCCCAGAAGTCGGGATCGAAGAGATCAAAAAAGTTAAAATGTCTATTTCTTTTCACCTCTCTAATCACAAGTCTCTTAATTCCTCTCTGTATAGAAACATCGAGTGCATCAAGCATTTGTTCCGCATCCCTCTTGCTTCTTGCCCATGCCCTCCTGGTCATTTTCAAATAGACTTCATCCTTTTCCCATGTTGTAATAGTGATACTTCCATCATTGCCAAAGAGTGAAATTGTGCCTCCTGGACTGAATTGAAATTTTTTCTCTTCTACACGGTTTACCTCGACTGCATGGATCATAGTGTATGCTCCGGAGAAGAGCAAAAAGATTACTGGCATAAATTTTATTTTCATGGAATCCTCCAGAAATTAAACAAACAGTTATCTGTTGATGGTCAGCTCTCCCAATCCTGGAGTAATTCTGACATAAAACTTCTTTTCCATATCATTAAAATCTTCTGAATAGTAATAACTTCCTCTTCGATATAATGAAGAATCTATCTCCTTGTGGGAAAGAAAACTGAATCCACCACCTATCCTCATTTTTATTCCCATCCCCTCCGGCAGTTGTATGGAGGCCTCTCCAATGTCAAGATCAACCTTTGCCATGCTCTGATCGAGCAGATCACCAGTAAAATCGACCTCCATTTCGCCTATACCACCATTTATGTCTGCCTTATGAAATCTGGCGTTACCAAGATTGATTAACCTAACCTCTCCTACCCTTGAGCTGAAATCAAAAAAATCCATCTCTATTAAGTTTGGCTGATCAAAACTCAGCTCTACTTCCCCTGCCCAGTTGCTGAACGACAACTCCTTCATACGAAGGCCGCCCAGCTCCATCGATATTTCACCTGCCTTTACTCTTGCATCAAGCAGTATGTCGGCTTCAAATGGAAGCTCTACTTTTAAAAAGCTGTTCTCGTTATCTTTCCTCCATCTTGTCCAGCTTCTCTTATCAACAAATACCCTGAGACGATTTTTTTGTTCATTAAAGCTTATCCTATCTCTATATTCATCTTCAGGATACCTCAAAATCACATGTACAGAGGATCCGCTCTCTCCTCTGACAACGACTACTTCTCCTGCATCAACATTGAGAATTATCTCAAAAGGTCGGTCAACAGAAACAGTGAAGGTTTTATTAATCTCCTCCTGACCCCAAACAGGCATAATAAAAAGCAGCAGAAACAGAATCGGTAAGACCTTGCTTTTCATTTGAACCTCCTGATCAAATTATGAACATATAATATACTACGATATCAAAACATAAAAGGTTACTCTATCTGGCGCCATCATTTATTCAAAATGGACGGGTTATTCTAAATAGAAACCTGAAAGGCTTCTTACCCGTATCAGTCCTCCTTGCAACCTCAAACCTCACACTTCCACTCCTGTTCGCCAGTGCAATGCCCACATCTGTCTTTAGATTTTTCCAGGAGAGTGCGCCGAATCCTTTCAACAGACCGTAACCACTATCTGTATCGCCGACCCATCCAGAATCAATAAAAATGATAAGGTTGAACAGTTCCAAGAGTCCCCAATCCAGCTCGTCTGGTAAATCCTGTTCTCCCATCCTGTACTCTATCTGTGCTAACAGCATCCTGTTTCCACCACGATTCAGCGGGCCATTTGGAAACTCCTTGTATTTAAAACCTCTGAGAGTGCTCAAACCACCGAGATGAAAACTCTTATGCCACGGTAAATATCCGTTTGCTGTGCCGATTCTGAGTCGAAAATCGAGCCCTTCATTAAACCCGATCGGCTGATATCGCCTGATATCCATCAGCACCCGATCAAACGAAAAATCACCACCTAAATCACCTCCAGCATGTTCATACTCAAACTGAATATACCATCCTCTATAAGGTGCACTCCTGCTGTTCCGGGAATCGATAGTAAAATTTGCAGTAATGCTTCTCACCGTTCCTGCATCCATAGCAGGATTTTCACGAAAATCTTTACTCTTGCCAGCAAAGAGTGCCCAGTTCACACTCTTTGCAAGAGAATCCAGTTCCTCATAGCGATATGCAGCAGTCAGATTGAATCTCTTAGTAAAATTCTGACTTATATAGAAGCTTCCTCCTTCCCTGAAATAGAAATCTTGAAAATCCTCCTTCAGAAAAAAAGCAGCAAGGGAATTCTCCAAATCGGGTATGATCCATCTATCTTCTGTGTCTATCATGCGGTGATACTCACCACCAAATGCAATATGATAATCCTCAAAGAATCCCTTCTCCAGACCCAGGAGATATTCAAAATCGTTTGACCCAAAACTGTATCCAGTAAAACCATAAATAAATGGCTTATTAGAAAAACCGTAATATGACTCATATCTTTTTACCCTTAAACCCGTATAGATACCTTCCACACGGTTATACCTGAGATCAAATGTTGCACGCCTTCCCCTATCAAACTCCTCCTCCCATTCCCAATCTGAATTTCTATTTAAACTGAAAATCTCCTGTGAATGTAAGGCTCCTGACAGAACCATTCCAACGATTGCTACAAAAACATAAGAAACGATTTTCTTACACATAGCCTCCTCCAGATTATTTTAATCAAACCATGGCCTAGGAGTGCAACATATATGCCATGTTAATAAAATAATTTTAAGATCTTTATAATTATTAACTTAAACAATTTATAAGAATCGAATATCCGCATGATACCCTTAAATTGTTGCAAAATTACATGTGTGAAAAATGCATATTTGTGGCAATTTGACCCATTGTGTGGTGCTACCCGATTGGATCGTTTCTATTTGATTCCATATGATTTCAATTTCCTGTGAAGGTTTGCCCTGTCCATCTTAAGCTTGCGTGCAAGTTTCGAAACATTCCTCCCAACAGAATCATACTCCCTGCTCAGGAGCTCTTTCTCAAATCTCTGAACAATCTCCCTGAAAGAAAACCCCTCTTCTGAGAATATTTCTTCATCTTTTCTTACAATGTTTGAAGATTCCGGAATCATCCTCCTGACTTCTTCCTCTGTGATCACTTCGCTGTTACTCATGATTATCAATCTTTCCACAAAGTTTCTCAGCTCCCTTACATTCCCAGGCCACTCATATAGAGAGAGCACCTCTTTTGCTCCATCTCCCCAGTACTTCATCCCCTTTCCGCTCCTCATACATATTCTGGAAAGAAAATATTCTGCCAGTTCTGGTATGTCGCTCTTCCTCTCTCTCAGTGGAGGAACCTCTATTGGAATCACATTTAAGCGGTAGTAGAGATCCTCTCTGAAACGGCCCTCATCTATCTCTCTCTTGAGATTCTTGTTTGTAGCAGAAATTATCCTAACATCAAATTTGTATGGCCTCTCTCCACCAACACGCATAGCCTCGTTTTCTTCGAGAACCCTCAGTAGTTTTGCTTGCGACTCAAGACTAAGATCCCCTATTTCATCTAAAAATAGTGTTCCGCCGTCTGCTAACTCAAACCTTCCAGCCTTTCTCTTGATTGCTCCTGTGAATGCTCCCCTTTCATAACCAAACAGTTCGCTCTCTATCAGACTCTGTGGAATCGCCGCACAGTTCAGGGTTATGAATGAACGATCCTTTCTCGAACTGCCGAGGTGTATCGCCCTTGCAACCAGTTCCTTGCCCGTACCATTCTCCCCAAAAATCAAGACCCTGCCTTCTGAAGGTGCAGCCTTTGAAATTGATACCTTCAGATCTCTCATGGCAGGTGAATTTCCTATGATTTCATAATCCCTCTCAATAAGAGTGCTCAGGGATTCGACCCTCCTCTCCAGTGCCATATATTCTGAGAGATTCTTAAGGGAAAGAAGTATTCGTTCAGGATTTATCGGCTTTTCAAAGAAGTCGTATGCACCAAGCCTGATAGCCTTTACAGCAGTAGCAATGTCTGCCTTGCCCGATATCATAAAGACCCTGATCCATGGATACCTCCTCCTGATCTCCTCAAGCACACTTATTCCACTCATACCCGGAAGAAGCACATCTAGAATAACTATTTCGAACCGCTTCTCATCTATGGCCCTCAGCCCCTTCTCTCCGCTCTCCACACTCACTACTTCATATCCCTCGTCCCTTAATAATCCTTCGAGGGATGAGCGGATCTGTGGCTCATCATCAACTATCAGAATCTGCATTCTTTTTCAATCCCTTTACTATATTATATATCTTATCCGCATGTTTACGAGTTGCCCTGAATCTCAACCTAACTATCCCATCAATATAACGTCTATCTAAGACTTCGGCCAGATCATATATCTTCGAAATAACCTTGGTCTCAGATATAGAAATATAAATCCTGTCCTCAACCTCCATCTCTTCCAGACGCTTCTGAATTTCCCTCTTTAGATTTTCAAGACCGATTCCTCTTGCAGCAGAAATAAAAAGTGAACCCTGAAACCTCTCTTTGAGATGATTCCAATCAGACATCTCATCTATCAGATCTATCTTGTTGAAAACCATAATGACAGGCTTGTCCCCTGCTCCTATCTCCTCCAGAACATTCTGAACAGTTCCGATCTGTTCCATGAAGTTTGAATGGCTGATATCTACAACATGAACCAGAATGTCTGCCTCTAAAGTCTCCTCAAGCGTGCTTCTGAATGATGCCACTAAATGAGCTGGAAGCTTTCGAATGAAACCCACTGTATCAATGAGCAAAACCCTCCTCTGGCCCTCCAGATCAAACGCCCTTATAGTGGCATCAAGAGTGGCAAAGAGCCTATCTTCTACAAAGACCTCGCTCTCTGCCAGTGCATTAAGAAGAGTAGACTTACCAACATTTGTATATCCAACAAGAGCCACCTTTGGAAAATCCTCCCTCCTCTTACGCCTCACTCTCCTCTGACTCTCGATCTTGAGAAGTTCCTTCTTGAGGTGGGTTATCCTCTTCCTTATTGCCCTCCTGTCAACCTCGAGCTGGGTCTCCCCTGGCCCCCTTGTCCCTATACCGGCCTCCTGCCTTGACAGATGAGTCCATCTCCTGGTCAATCTAGGAAGAAGATACTGAAGCTGCGCAAGCTCAACCTGAATCTGTGCCTCCCGTGTTCTTGCACGTTTTGCAAAGATATCCAGTATCAGGCCGCTTCGATCCAATATCTTGCATCCAATCTCTTTTTCAAGATTTTTTACCTGAATCGGACTCAAGTCTGAATCGAATATCACAACTCCTGCCTGCTTTTCCGCTGCCAGCCTTGCTATCTGATGAACCTTTCCCCTGCCAATCAGTGTTGCAGAATCCACCTCACCCCTTACCTGAACTACCTCATCTACAACTTCTGCACCCGCAGTATCTGCCAGAAGCGATAGTTCCTTCAGGCTCTCCTCTTCATAGAAACGCCTCATTCCCGGCATTACTGCGCCCACCAGAATGGCCCTTTCCCTCTGCTTCTCTATCAACATAAATATAGACCTCACCTCTCAATCTGAAGCTCTATTTTTAGAAGATTTCTTTCTAGAAAATATTCTCATTCCGCCCTGAGCCACTACAATCTCTATCATCAACAAGACAAGAGCAAAAGATAGGGTGATCGGCCACAACTCCTGACCAAATCTTGTTTCTGATACAACTTCCCCCAAACCATCCAATTTATCTACAACCCTCACTTCTGCCTTCGGCACCATCCTCTCTATATCTGATGGTGAGATCTCTCTTAGATCCGACTCTCTTTTGTCAACATTTACTTCTGACATATTCAATATCTGACCATCCCTATAGAAACTGTATATGCCTGGTTCTGTGATCTGTTTAAAACTGATACGTACCCTTTCGCTGCGAAGTTGCGGCAAGAGAAGAATCTTCTCCTTCTCAGGTGTTATAACATAAAATGAACCGTTTATGTTTTTCAGTTTGATGGATGTCTCCAGTGGTCTCCCAACAACCCCCTTGGCCGAAGACTCATAGCTACCAACAGAGAGGTAACACGCTGCCCTGTAGATTAAGGGGGCAAACAGCGTAGAATACCCAAAATTTGACCAGCTCATTTCCACTCCACTTGTAATTAATAGCAAACCTCCCATTCCCGATTTGACCTCTGCAAGAAGAACCATTCCATCGCTCAAATAGATGATGGGATAAAATTCATCACCCACAAGAGACACTGTTCTGAAGAAAGAGGGCGAATGTATGTTCTCCTTGCCTTTGGCAAGCATACCAAAAAATATAGGATGTCCAAAGTCGACATGGTCAATACGCCTTACAAGACCGCTCTCCTCGGGAGTATCGATCACTTCACCAACAATGATTCCGCCGAGATCACCAAGCAGCGAACCGTTTAAATTTTTCAGATCGACCCTGCTCCCCAACAAAACAAGTGCCCCTCCTCCACTATCAATAAATCTTCTGACAGAGGAGACCTCCTCATCATTAAAGTAAGGGTAATTTGAGAAAATAACAACATCGCTGTCAGATAGTTTATCAGACCATATCGATCCAAATACACGCTCTTCAATATTAAAAAGTGTGCTAAATTTGCCCCCGGGGTTCAGTGCCAGCCTTATTAATCTCAGGTCATCTTTTCCTCCGCCTATAAGAAGAACATCTACAGTGTCGGGCTCATAAAATGTAAAATACCATCTATCATCATCCTTCAAAATATCATTTTCTATCTCTATGAATCCTGTAATCCATCCTGCACTCCGAGGCCTCACATCAAAATAGGTCCTCCTCTTCTGCCTGGCCTTAATATCTATTAACTTCTGAGCGGAATTTACTCCATTAATAAAAACCCTTATCAAAAGATCATCAAGATCACTACTTCCAAAATTTTCTACTGTACAATACACTCTAAGAACACCACCTTGTTGATAGATCTTATTTTCTACACCACCATCAACTATACCCACATTATCAATTTCTCCCTCTACAGGGCATAAAAAGAGTGATCCATTATAGTGCTGGATAACAGAGCCGTCCTGAAACCCACTCCTCTGCATATCTGAAATAAGATAGATCTCCCTGTTTAAATCATCAGAGTTGTCAAGAACAGACACTGCCGAGTTAAGCGTCTTTAGTAAATCTCCCCTCATGCATGTTACACTATCACTCGACAAAACCTTTTCTATGGAAGACTTCCCCTCAGCAAAACCATCATCTCTCAAAGTCACACTCTGAAGCAGCACTACATCATCTTTTTCATCAACAAGATTGAGAATAGACATCGCCCATATCTTGGCCTTTTGCCAGAGACCATCTCTTCTCATGCTCATAGAATTGTCCAGCACAATAACAACAGAGCTTCCTGCCCTACCAATTACTCCACTACTCACGAGCACTGGCCTTGCAAAAGAGACTACAAGGAAAAAAATTGCCAGACATCTCAGGATTAGAAGAAGAATCTGTTTGATCCTGAGACGCTGCATTGTATGTCTCTGAACGATTTTCAGAAACCGCAGAGTACTGAAAAACCTCTTCTCTACTTTTTTTCTTGCAAAGAAATGTATCAGGATTGGAACTGCGACTCCTGTGAGTCCAAAGAGTGCTGCTTTATTTAAAAATTGAAGCATGCTGAATTCTTTGCGGTCCTTCCCCCATTATGATAGAGCATCTTCTATAAGTTCACAGATTATATGTGCCACTGTTATGTGAGCCTCCTGAATCCTTTGTGTGCTCGCTGAGGGAACAGATATGATTACATCACTCACACTCACAAGATCATCAGTATTGATCCCTGTGAGTGCAACGGTCCTCATCCCCAGTTCTTTTGCCCTTTCCATGGCAGTAATAACATTTTCAGACTTTCCACTCGTGGATATTCCAATCAGAACATCTCCCCTCCTGCCGAGAGCCTCGACCTGACGACTGAATACATATCTATATCCATAATCATTCCCGAGAGATGTAATTATTGACGTATCTGTTGTCAGTGCAACAGCACTGAATCCCTTTCGCTCTCTTTGAAAACGTCCAACCAGCTCTGCTGCAATATGCTGACAGTCTGCTGCACTCCCACCATTCCCGCACAGCAGAATCTTTCCTCCAACTCTTATTGCCTCTATCATGTAATCCGCAGCCTCTTCAATCGAATCGAGGCTCGATTCTGCCATCTTAATCTTGACATCTGAACTCGACAGAAAGTTCTCTTTTATTATAGATGATCTGGATTTCATCTCTCTATTCCTTTTATCTTCTTAAGGCTCATTTAATAATTTTCTTATCAAAAGGTACAGGGGCAGGGACAATCGGATCCTCTCCATTTACTGCCTTAAGAGGATTTTTGCGGAAAAGAATTTCGGCCATCTCCATCCCCCATCTCCTCGCTACTACCCTGAAGGCCTTGCTGAGCATCAGAGGACGACTCTTTGGATGATGACAGTCTGATGCAACAAAATGAACAAGCCTGTGGTCGAGCAGCTTGAAACTGCATCGCTTTACCGATCTCCCAAAAGCACCTGTAATGCTTCCCGCATTCAACTGAATCAGTACACCCATATTAACAAATTCGAATGCCACCTCTGGACGATAAATTATTATTCTGTTTCTCTCAGGATGAGCAAGTATCGGTGTGATACCATTTACTGTTAAATTGAAAAAAGTTTCTCCTGCATTGTTGGCCATTCCCGATAGAGGCAGTTCAATGAGCAGGTATTTGCCATTTCCATTTATAGTAGCAATTTTTGATTTTATATCGAAAACCGAATGAATGTGTATCTCGGAGCCAAGCCATAGGGAAACATTCAACCCACAATCTATTACTCTCTGTTTCAATTCTCCAAATTTTGAAATAAATTGGTCCTCTAATTCCTGGCTCAAATCGTCCAGCACATGAGATGTGCATACTATGCCTCTTATACCATCTTCTGCTGCCTGCTTCACAAGATCGATGGATTGATCCCAGCTTACAGGACCATCATCCACTCCTGGAAGAATGTGTGCATGAATATCAATCAAATTTAATCTTAGCCACTCTTATGAATCGCACTTGCAAATGATCTAATGAGAGCTTCGTCCCTACTTTTTTCCAGTATGTTTCCGGTTACTACAAACGATGCGCCTGCATTCACCTTCTCCCTTGCAGTATCTGGATCACGAATCCCTCCCCCCACGATCACTGGAATCGATACTTCTCTTGCTACAGCACTTATGATCGACTCAGGGACAGAGTTTTCTGCTCCGCTCCCGGCCTCAAGATAAACAAACTTCATACCCATATATTCTGCAGCGACTGCATGGGCAGCCGCTATATCTGGTTTATTTCTCGGAAGAGGTTTCGTATCGCTGATATACTCTACGGCTGTCACTCCCCCTGACTCTATTAGAAGGTATGCTGTGGAAATCGCTTCAAGATTCATGGACTTTATCAACATGGCAGACATTACCTGCTCTCCAATCAGATACTGAGGATTTCTTCCGCTCAACAGACTCAGAAACAGGAGGCCATCTGCAAGTGGTGAAAGCTGCCTCCCGCTACCAGGGAAGAGTATCAAGGGAATGGAGACTGAATTTTTGATCTCTTTGACCAATCTGTTCAATTTATCCGAAACAATCAGGCTCCCCCCTATCAGGAGCCCATCTACTCCACATCTCTCACATATCCTTGCAAAAGAGACGGTACGTTCAATTGTATCGCAATCGGGATCGATCAGGACAAGATATCCTGCCCCTCTTGTTGTGCATATGTCGATAAGCCTTTTATATAGACTCATTTCTATTCGATATGTTTTTTAACTATTTCAACTGTACCTTTTAGTGCCTCTTTAACCCTGCTCTTATCTCTCGCTCCTGCCAGAGCCATATGGGGCCTGCCGCCTCCGCTCCCGCCAGCAGTTTTTGCAACCTCGTTGACAATCTCTCCTGCCCTTAGGCCTTTTGACTTTATCAAATCATCTGTAACAACACATAAAAAATTAATTTTATCATCTATTTCTGCACTGAGAAGGCCGACCCCTGATCTCAATTTTTCTCTCAACCTGTCACCAACATTTCTTAACTCCTCAACCGATTCAACATCTATGGATGAGGCAACCACCCTCACTCCACCGGCATCAACAGCCCCTTTGATTATCCTCTCGATTTCTGAGGAGATGGAAAAACTCTGCATTCTCTTTAATCTTTTCTCGAATTCTTTTTTCTCTTTTATTAGATTTAATACTCTAAGCTCTATTTCATCTCTCCTGCACCGCAGCCTATCTTCGAGACTTAGAAGAATTTGATTCTCTCTTCTTAGAAGTTCATCTGCCCTCTCACCTGTCACTGCCTCTATTCTCCTTACCCCGGCGGCCACACCCTCTTCTTTAATTATTCTAAAATAACCAATCTCGCCGGTTCTTTTTAAATGGGTTCCTCCACACAACTCCATAGAATAATCATCAATTTTCACGACCCTTACATTTTCTCCATATTTTTCACCAAACAGGGCAGTCGCACCCATATCCTTTGCCTCCTTGAGGGTCGCCTCAAATGTGTTAACCTCAAGATCGTTCATTATCTGTAAGTTAACCTCTCTCTCCACTCTATCGATCTGCTCCCGGCTCATCGCCTCAAAATGGGTAAAATCAAACCTAAGTCTCTCAGGTGCAACCAGCGAGCCAGATTGATTGACCCGATCCCCCAAAACCTTCCTCAGCGCCTTATGAAGAAGATGGGTGGCAGTATGGTTTCGGGCAATCGAGAGCCTCCTCCTCATGTCCACTGCTGCCTTTACAGATTTATTGTTTACACTGTCGCCTTCAACGAAACTTCCCCTGTGGAGGATCATGTCCCCTTCTCGCCATGTGTTGTGAATCTCTATCTTAAAACCACTGCCCTTAATATATCCTGTGTCGCCCACCTGTCCACCCGCCTCACCATAAAAAACAGTTCTATCCAGAATAACTGTTATCGTTCCATTATCTTCAATTCTAAATTTTCGAATAAAAGCCTCTGTCTCTGTTCTATCGTACCCAATAAAAAGTGAATCATCCCCTTCTGTAACTACCTGCCAGTCAGACTCTACTGCAGATGTAAATCTCTCTGCTCTTTTGGCTCTCTTCCTCTGTTCGTTGAGAGCCTTCTCAAAACCCTCCTCATCCACATCCATATCCCTTTCTCTTGCCATGAGTTTTGTCAAATCGAGAGGAAACCCGTACGTATCATAAAGCTGAAAAACATCCTTACCAGGGATAATCCTGGTTCCTCTCTTAAGAGTTTCATCTGCAAGCCTCTCAAAATTCTCTATCCCCCTGTCCAGAACCTCGTTGAATCGCTCCTCCTCTGCCTTTATGACGCGTGTTGTGTGATCGATCCTTTCCGCTATCTCTGGATAGGCATCTCCCATTATATCAACAACCGACTGGACAAGCCGATACATAAACGGCTCATGCATGCCGAGTTTTCGGCCATAGCGAGAAGCCCTTCTCAACAGCCGCCGAACCACATATCCCCTGCCCTCGTTCGATGGAATTGCACCATCTGTTATCGAAAAAGTCAGGGCGCGGATGTGATCGGCAATAACACGTGACGCCGAAATATTATCTGGATCTTCCCAACTCTTTCCTGTTATTCTTGATATCTGCTCTAAAATTGGCATGAAAAGATCTGTATGATAGTTTGACTCTTTCCCCTGAAGAACCGCTACTGCTCTTTCGAGGCCTAAACCGGTGTCCACATGCATCTTGGGAAGCCGTGTAAGCTTACCCGACTCGTCGCGATTATACTGAATAAAGACAAGGTTCCATAGTTCTATTATCCGTCTGCAATCTGAATTTACTCCACACACATGGCCTGCCATACCCTTTTTTTCACACCTCTGTTCTCCCAGGTCTATGTGGATCTCAGAACAGGGGCCGCAGGGGCCTGTCTCGCCCATTTCCCAGAAATTTTCCTTTTCATCAAAACGACAAACATGAGATGGATCGATGTCTGTCACGCTCTTCCATATCGACTCTGCCTCATCATCTTCCCTGAATACAGTTGCATACAATTTCGATTTAGGCAGACCCCAGTCATCTGTAACCAGCTTCCATGCCCATGCTATAGCCTCCTTCTTATAATAATCGCCGAATGACCAGTTCCCCATCATCTCAAAAAATGTGTGGTGGTGACCATCGTGCCCGACCTCCTCAAGATCGTTGTGTTTCCCACTTACCCTTATACATTTTTGTGAGTTGGCGGCCCGTTTATACGGCCTTGTTCCAGTGCCCAGGAATACATCTTTGAACTGATTCATTCCAGCATTGGTAAATAGAAGAGTCGGATCGTCATTCGGTACAACAGGAGCACTCTGAACAATCCTGTGACCCCGCTCTCTAAAAAAATTTAAAAATGATTCTCTGACCTCTGATGCCTTCATATCCATCCCCGGATTCAATTATCAGTATCGAAACTTTATAATCTGAATAATTTTGTATCCGATTCTCCCCTTCATCTCTCTCTCCCAGCATCAACTATCTCTGAAACCACACTATTGATAACATCCCAGTCAAAACCCCTTCTTGCAAGAAAATCGGACAGTCTCTTCCTAACCCTATTATCTATCTCTTTATATTTGTAAACCTTCTTCTTCACTATCTCCTTAGCAACATCCTCCTCTGTCTGCTCCTTAAAAAACTCCTCAACAGCCCTTTGTGAAATCTCTCTGTCAACTCCCTTTGAGATCAATTCACTGTAGAGCAGACGCTTAGACATTGGTTTCTGCCTCATTCTGCTATAAACAAAAGATGCGGCGAACTTAATATCATCGAGCACTCCTATTTTTCTAAGATCACCAACCACATCACAAACGACTGCATCGGAGAAGCCCTTATCCTTCAATTTTCTCCTGAGCTCTTCTGTGCTTCTGGCTCTGTATGAAAGAAGAGATAGCGCCTTCTCTTTTACCCTCCTCTTTTCCTCATCCAAAATAATCCTTTTAATGACCTCTTCATCGAGCATGTCGCCTTCATGCAGATTGTATTTTAAGACCAGTTCCCTGCTGATACCAAAACCAAAATCCCCATTGATATAGATGTTGTAACGCTCTCTTCGATGTTTCTGAGGTTCGATCCTCGTGATTTTACCGCTCTTCTCATTCACTCTTTTTGTTGTTATCTTTTTTATCATCTTCTTCTTTGAGTAGACCCATCTTCTCTCTAACAGCCTTCTCCATCTTCTCATAAATATCACGATTCTCAGGATTTGTTAAAAACCTCCTTACATTCTCCCGTCCCTGCCCAATTCTCTCTCCCTGAAAAGAATACCAGGTTCCGCTCTTTTCGACAACACCGAGATCAACTCCAAGATCTATTATCTCACCTGCCTTAGAAATTCCTGTCCCATACATGATGTCAAACTCTGCATCCTTGAATGGTGGAGCAATCTTGTTTTTTACAACTTTTACTTTTGTCCTATTGCCTACAACATCTGTTCCATCCTTTATTGCACCGGTCCTCCTGATGTCCATCCGAATTGTAGAATAGAATTTCAGTGCCCTACCACCAGTGGTTGTCTCTGGATTACCAAACATGACTCCTATCTTCTCACGAATCTGATTTATGAAAATAACACACGTCTTTGATTTGCTTATTGCAGCCGTCAGTTTTCTTAACGCCTGGGACATCAACCTCGCCTGGAGTCCCATCTGTGCGTCTCCCATCTCCCCCTCTATCTCTGCCCTTGGGACCAGAGCAGCAACAGAATCGATCACAATCACATCTATGGCTCCGCTGCGCACTAAGGTCTCTGTGATCTCGAGTGCCTGTTCACCCGTATCTGGCTGCGAAATAAGAAGATCATCTGTGTTTACACCGAGTGCCTTTGCATACTTTGCATCAAGGGCATGTTCGGCATCGATGAATGCTGCTATGCCACCCTTTTTCTGTGCCTCTGCTATTATATGAAGAGCAAGGGTTGTTTTACCGGACGACTCAGGACCAAAAACCTCGACTACTCTCCCTCTCGGAACACCTCCGACACCAAGCGCCCTGTCCAGCGAAATTGACCCTGTTGATATAGAAGGAACACTCATCACTCCCTTTGTCTGGCCAAGCCACATCACAGAACCCTTGCCAAATTGTCTGTCGATCTGGCTAATGGCAAGATCCAGTGCTTTTAGCTTATCATCTCTTTTCTCATTTTCATTCATGATTTATTATCCCCTCAGTTGAATACTTTTTAGTTTTGTATAAATACTTCCTGAAGGCCTCAGATCACTCCGCATGAGAAGAATCTCGTCTTGGATGAAACTTTCAGATTCAAATTTTGATGAAAGCAGCTCCTCTGTCAGACTATCTATATATTTAATAGAACGAACCCTCCCTAATGTCAGGTGAGGTGAGAACTCCCTCTTCTCTCTTTCAAATCCAAGATTATATATTTCTTCATCTATACATTTTGCCAATCTTTGAAGTATCTCCCTGCCCTCATCTATTCCAAGCCACAAAACCCTCGGCCGCCTGGCAGACGGAAAGACTCCAGTTCCATATACTCTTACATTGAACGGTGCGAAACCGGCCACAGCATCCTTTAAACGCTGGTCAATAATGTCAACCATTGACTGTTCAATATCACCAAGAAATTTCAATGTTATGTGGATATTCTCCGGCCGTACCCATTTAACGTCTGCTCTGAAGCGTTTTAGTTTCTCCTGGAACTCTTCAATCTGATCCCGCACACTCTCGGGTATGTCAACAGCAATAAATGTACGAATTTTATTCTTCTGTCTCAAGTGAATTCAATCCCAACTCTTAAGATTTGTTCTTAAAACATTCAAGGCCGCAATGGCAAATCTTTCTTTATTTATATCCCTTTGTCTTGAGAATATGTACCTTTCACTATATCTTTTTTTAGAATCTGAATATCCAATATAAACAAGACCAACAACCTTTTCCCTCGACCCTCCCGAGGGACCGGCTATTCCAGTAGAAGAGAGCCCTATATCGGTTCTGCTCCTCCTTCTTACTGCCTCGGCCATTTCGATTGCAGTCTCACTGCTGACTGCCCCATAGCGATCTAACGTACCCTCCGAGACTCCAAGCAGTTCTACTTTTGCCTTGTTGCTGTATGCTACGATCCCTCGTTCAAAATAGTTAGAACTTCCAGGTATATTGGTGAGCTTATGAGCAATGAGACCTCCTGTGCACGATTCTGCTACGGCTATCCTCAGTCCATTTTTTATCAATAGATCTGCAACAATCTTTTCTATCTTCTCATCACCTGTAGAGATTATATAATCCCCTACCCTCTTGATGATAAAATTTTCTGCTCTGTCAATCTTCTCTTCTGTACTGGACAAACCTGTAATCATTCTGAGACCTATCTTGACTCCTCCTCTGCCCGGCAAAAATGATATTCTTATATCAGAAAACTCATCCTGGAAATCCTTAAGTCTTTCGAATAATTCCGACTCTGCAATGTTCAGGGTCGTGAAGGTACGAGTTAAAATCCTCTCAGAACCACCCATGTCCAAGAGCTGTTTTAGGACAACTCTCTCCATCATCCTCTCCATCTCAGACGGTACACCTGGCAGAACGTATACCGTACTACCCTTGCTTCTTATGACCATGCCCGGAGCAGTTCCAATCTCATTGTCGATTATCTCTGCACCTTCCACAACCTCTGCCACACCTTTATCGCCCTCTGTTAAGTGGCGGCCCCTGTCTTTAAAATAACTTCTCAGCCTCTCGAGTACTCTCTCATCAAGCCTTATCGGCAAATCGAAAAACTTTGATATTGCCTTTTTTGTTATATCGTCACAGGTAGGGCCCAGACCTCCAGTCACTACTACTACTGAGGAATGTTTCAGTGCCCGATTAAGCACATCTACTATCTCATCCAAATCATCACCAACTGATGTGACTCTCCTCACATGAAAGCCTGCCTCATTAAGCCTTCTGCCTATATAGGCCGCATTTGTATTGACCGTTATGCCAGAAAGCAGCTCATCCCCTATGGAAATGATTTCCGCAACCTTCATTCGAAAATTCCTAAATTAAAAAGAGAACGATTCTTAGGGAAAGATTTGTATATATTCCTGCTATAAGATCGTCTATCATCACACCCCAGCCCCTTTTGATATTCTGCGATCTATTTATTGGAAAGGGTTTGAAAATGTCGAAAGCACGGAATATAAAAAATCCAGCAATAATCAATTTCCACGAGATGTTGGGCGGTAAAAAAAGAAGTGAAACCCACATTCCTACAATTTCATCTATGTTTATGATCGATGCGTCGCGTCCATCGCTCTTCTCAACCTCTGTTGCACAGACAGCACCTATGAAAAAAAGTGCCACAACCACCACAAGTAATGCAAACCCTCTCATAGAAGGTACTATCCAGAAAATAAACAGTGCAACTGCGCTCCCAACACTACCAGGTGCAATGGGAAAATATCCCGAATAAAATCCTGTTGCCAGTAGTCGATATACTATTTTCATCTTCCTGCAGTTTAATGTTAGACATCAGAAGGAACAAATTTTCTGTAAATATCTATACCAATCTGTTTTATACTCTCTCTATTTTCGATCAAATAGATCAGGCCAGAAACTATTGTTAAGAACGTAATTATATACATTAATATCAATATTATATTCGAACTGTTCACAAATTCTATCAAACTCTCTATCCCCTTTTGCCATTCTCCCTTATTTAGAATATGAAAGATAAATATAAAAAAGAGCACAACAAATTGTCCGAATGTTTTTATCTTTGCCAGTAGATTTGTCACAATCTGGCTCTCCTTCAATAGTGAATATGACCGTATCAATGTTATAAGCAGATCTCTAATCACTATGACAAGAACCATCCACGCAACAACATATCCAATAATACTAAAACATATGAATGCAGAAGAAATTAGAATCTTATCTGCCAGCGGATCGAGAAATTTTCCCCACTCCGATACGCTGCCATACTTTCTGGCTGTATATCCATCATACCAGTCTGTTAGTGATGCCAAAGTAAAGATTATGAAAGAACAGAAAGTTGCTGTAAGGCCGTCAACAAAAAGCAACAGAACAAAAATTGGTGTCAATATTATTCTTAAAATTGTTAGTTGATTTGGAAAAGTCATAGCCTAAATCTATTATATCTTCATTCTGCCCTCTATCGCCTTAGCAATCGTAACTGAATCGTTAAACTCAAGAGAACCACCAAAAGGAATGCCTCGTGCGATTCGAGTAACCAATACATTTTTTGATTCCAGAATCTTTGCAAGATGAGCCGCTGTCATCTCTCCCTCTACCGTTGGATTCATTGCCAGAATTACCTCCTCCACACCCTTATCTATACGCTGTACCAGTTCATCTATATGAAGATCTTCTCTTCCTACACCTTCTAATGGCGACAGCAGCCCCCCCAGAACATGGTAGAGCCCATTGTAACTCTGTGTCTTCTCTATAGCAAGAACATCTCTTGGCTCCTCAACCACACATATAATACTTCTTTTTCTATTTGGGTCCCTGCAGAATATGCATGGATCCTCATCGGTCAGGTTAAAGCATATAGAGCAATGACCAACCTTATCTGTAAGATCCATGATTGCTTCTGCAAGTTCCCTGCTTTCTTCTCCCGCCTCTTCAAGTAGGTAGAGCGCTATCCGCTGTGCAGACTTTTCACCTATTCCTGGAAGCTTCGATAAACTCTGAACCACTCTCTCGAGCGTCTTTGATGAATACTTCACACGGCCCTCCTGCTTAGATATTGATTCCTGGTATCTTTAATCCTCCAGGCAAATTACCGAGCATGCCGCCTGTTATTTTAGACATCTCATCCTGAGCAAGTTGAGCCGCCTTCTCGAGGGCCTGATTAGTGGCAGCTGTTACAAGATCTTCAAGCATCTCAACATCATTTGAATCCACCACTTCTGGATCAATCTTAACAGAGATGACTCTCTGACTGCCGGACACCTTCACAGTTACCATTCCGCCACCCGCAGAACCCTCTACACTCATCTTCTTCAGATTCTCCTGTAGTCGGGCCATCTCCTTCTGAATCTTCTGTATCATACCAAATTGCTGTGCCATGTTCGGTGTCATGATTGAAAACTACCTCCTGAATTTATTCAACAATCTCTGCATCGAAATCATCAACAATTTTCTTCACAATGGGATCCTTATCAATCAATTCCTCCAGCCTATTCACTCTCTTCTCATTTTGAGCAGCACTTACATCTCTTTTTGGCAAATCCTTTTTAACACATCTAAAATTTACACTGCTTCCAAAACATTCTCTAAGCACATCATTCACTAAAGACTTTGCCCTGTTGATCGCATCTATATGAAAACCATTGTTTATTCCAAATCCGATCTCAATTGTATTACCATCTACACCCAGAATCACACCCTCCTGTAGAAATGATCCTACAGTTATCTTCTTGTGTTTGACTCTTTTTACAACATCATCCCACATCGATTGCACATATTCAATATCTATGCTATTTTTTTTTTGATCTTCTGTTCTCGATTCCTCTCCAGCCTTACTCTTTCTGTCAGACACCTCTTTATCACCGCCTTCTGCCCTTCCGGTTCCTCCAAGTCGAGAGAGTAAATCCTCGACCATTACAGTGCTGTCCATCTTTACCATTCTTGCTATTGTCATTTCAAGAACAAGCTGTGGATTCGGGCTCTGTCTTATTATCCTTTTCGCCTCAGTAACAATGTTTATCATTCTCAAAAGATCTGCTTCATTGAAATCTCCTGCGATCTTTAAATATCTTTCTCTATCTTCATCAGTAGCTTCAATAAGATCTGCAGACCCTACCGATTTAACTACCAAGATATTTCTAAGATGTTCCGCCAGACCAATAAGAAATTCATCGACATCATAACCCTGATACAGAATTTTCTCAACAAGAGTGAACCCCTTCGACAGCTCCTTTGATTGCAGGATCTCTGTTACCTCGAAAAACATATCCTGTGCTATAAGCCCAAGCCCCCTTATGACTTCATCCTTAGTAATCTTTCCCTGAGTGAACGAAATTAATTGATCGAGTATTGACTGCCCATCCCTTAAGCTGCCGTCAGCCTTCTTTGCAATGAGATGTAGGGCTCCATCTTCTATTTCTATGTTCTCCTGTTTACAAATAAACCGTAAACGATCAATTATATCGTTAATACCTATGCGTCTGAAGTCAAACCTCTGGCATCTGGAAATTATAGTTACTGGAACCTTATGCGGTTCTGTTGTTGCAAATATAAAGATAACGTGATCCGGTGGCTCTTCGAGAGTCTTAAGCAGTGCATTAAATGCAGGGGAGGTCAGCATGTGTACTTCATCGATAATATAGATCTTATACTTCCCATGGGCTGGTGCATATTGAATATTGTCTCGCAGATTTCTTACCTCATCAATTCCCCTGTTAGAGGCACCGTCAATCTCAAATACATCTATAAACCTTCCCTCTGTAATCTCCCGGCAGTTTGAACACTCATTACAGGGAGAGCCATCTTTGAGATTCTCACAATTTAAAACTTTTGCGAGTATCCTGGCAGCACTGGTTTTGCCTATTCCTCTCGGTCCTGTAAAGAGGTATGCATGTGCCAGTCTGTTATGAAGCACGGCATTCCGAAGCGTATCTGTCACATGATTCTGTGCAACAACATCGTTCCATACCTGGGGGCGATATTTTCTGGCAATCACAAGATATGACATAATCAAATCCGATTAGTAATTTATAAAGGCTGTGCACCCACCTTCGATCCTTCGTTACCACAATCTGTATCTGGCAGCCAACTCCAGTCAAGTTGACCTGCGGCACATGGGCAAAATGCTTACCGCTGCTACCTCCCGGTCCTGACGGGGTTGGGCACCTGCCCATTGCACAGGACTCGAACTATCATCGCCGCTTACCAGATTCATATCGTGGGCGAATTAGACCTCAGTGTGGGAATTCGACCCTGCTGTAGCGGGTTGCAGGTAACAGGGCACCGCTAACTCCCCGTCTAGCACAGCCTTAACAGTGGAGCAGAGCGGGATCGAACCGCCGACCTGTACGTTGCGAACGTACCGCTCTCCCATCTGAGCTACTGCCCCCTTTTTTAACAAATATCAAAAAACTGCGGAGAGGGCGGGATTCGAACCCGCGGTAGCTTTCACTACACACGCTTTCCAAGCGTGCACCTTAAACCACTCGGTCACCTCTCCTGAAAAAAACCATTACTAGTAAACAGCCTATCTACTTCTACACCTTTCAGACAATCATCCTTAACATATAATCTTATGATGCGGAGAGGGTGGGATTCGAACCCACGGTTCGCCGATAGGCGAACAACGGTTTTCGAGACCGCCCGATTCAACCACTCTCGCACCTCTCCAGAATGATATACAAAAGAATCTCTATCTTTTCTGGTCTCTCGTTCTTAATAGTCTAAAAAATGATCTTATAAGTTCTGAGGATTCTTCCTCGAGAACACCAGATATGACCTCAACCCAATGGTTGAGTCTGTGATCCTGAACAATATTTCTCAGCGATCCACAAGAGCCCGCCTTTGGATCCATTGCGCCTATGACCACTACATCCAGTCGAGCAAGAACGATCGCCCCGGCACACATCGCACATGGTTCGAGTGTTACATAAAGGGAACAGTCCTCAAGCCGCCATGAATTCACACTATTTGCCGCTGCTGAAATCGCTATCATCTCTGCATGCGCCGTAGGATCATTGAGTGTCTCTGTCTGATTATATCCCCTTCCTATAATCTGTGTTCCCTGAACCACAACAGCACCTACTGGAACTTCATCATGGTAAAAGGCCTTCTCAGCTTCCTTTAGTGCCAACCTCATCCAATCTTCGTGCTGTTTCATATTAAACCAAAATCACATCCTAATAGAATACCCGATTGAGAATATAAAAATTTTAATAACAAAAAGCAATGTCAATTCCGAATAAGAATGGGTGAAAATTTTAATCTATAAGGGATTTTTATGCCCTGTGGTAAGATCCAATAAATCTGTCTGTCTGATGAATTGTTAATACAAATCTTGTTAAGATATAGTATTACTCATCATGAAAAAATTTTACTCTACACTCACTCGTACGCCCGAAGGGAGTCGAACCCCTAACCTCCTGATCCGTAGTCAGGTGCTCTATCCAGTTGAGCTACGGGCGCATATAATTGATTTTTTTATAGTGAGAACTTTGTAGCGCGTACGGGAGTCGAACCCGTGCTACCGGCGTGAGAGGCCGGCGTCCTAGACCACTAGACGAACGCGCCATTTAAACATAACACCACAACGACCAGATTCCCTATATTTTCCGTACGCCCGGAGGGACTCGAACCCCCAACCCTCTGATCCGAAGTCAGATGCTCTATCCAGTTGAGCTACGGGCGCTCGCAATCGCTGGGGAGCAGGGATTCGAACCCCGATTCTACGGTCCAGAGCCGTATGTCCTGCCATTGGACGACTCCCCAGAAAATTTGATAATGAATTTATAAACATATTACTTAAAAGTCAAATACTTTTATTCAATTAAGTCCCAAATACATACACCTGTCTAAAAACCACATCACCCTCATCAGGATCTATTGGAGGGAAATCTTTCCACAATCTTATGCGTGCGAGAATACATCTTTCGACTCGTTTATTGTTCAGGGTCGACGATACAATCTCTGCATTTTTAACACTGCCGTCAGGTGCAACCGTTATTCTAACAGTTATCTTTCCTTTAAGGTTTGGACTCCTCTTCAGCTCCCGTTCATAGCAGTATTGAAGAGCCGAATTGTGAGAAATCAACACCTGTTGAATCGCCTCAGGACTCCGATAGACACTCTTCTTTCCCTTTCCTGCAACATCTGAAACAGATTCTACTACAATTGTTCCCTTTCTGGTAAGTTTTCTTGAACCGGCACTCTCCAGATCCGATACAAGATCATCGATGTTTGTCTTCCTCCCGGATCTCCTGCCCCTTACTGTTCCTCCTCCTCCCCCTTCTCCTAATCCAGAACCTCCCTGAGTCTTCAGTCCATCTACAGATGAAAGCACCTCATCCAGATCCTTACCAGAACCGCTTCCTCCTTTTGATCCAACATCGAGTAGACTCGAGACAGCCTCTCCCTGAGCAGCGCTTCCTGTTCCTGTTAAAAGTGCAAGAAGCCCGCGGTTGCTAACCTGCTGCGATATTGCTTCGCGAGAACGCCTCCTTGCCTCTGCAGCCTCAATTCTTGTCATCCTTCGGCCTCCTCCATACTCTCCACCCCCCGAGCCACCTTCACCACTCGCCTTATTGCCACTCCCCTCTCCTCCTCCCTCTCCAGATCCTCCGGATGTTTTTTCCTCACCACTACTCTTATCAACACTCTTTGCGCCACTAACAGTTGTGCTCAACAAATCCTCACTACTTTGATTATCGGCTTTGGCGCTTGTCCTTAGGACAAAATTTGCAAATCTCTCCTGAATCCTCTCTATCTCCCTTTCACTATACTCTGGAAGAGGCCTCATAGCAAGAAAGGCTACTATTGCCCCTTCAATTAGTATTGTAAAAAGAAGGACTGCTAAGAAATTAGAATCCAGATCACTAAATAAAGATTTCTTAAATTCTTTTACTATATTATTTTCTATTGTCCTATCCGTGATCTTTACCCCTCTCTTTTATAAACAACAAGACGCATATTTGGATAGTTAGACCTGCCGCAAGTCGCCATTACCTTTATTAATATACTGTAGGGAAGATTTTTATCACCCTGAATAGTGACCTTACCCGAAAATTTTGTACCATATTTTTTCTCCATCTTCTCTGCTTCCGATGCATACAGGCGAAGCTCCTCCTGAAGTGCAGGAATTATATATCCCTCCTGTTTTAGTACATCTCTGGTTCGCTCTACAGGTTTATTATTTACCAAAATCCAATCGTATGAAACGGTAACGTCAAGACCAAGCTCTGGACTGCTCTGCACACTTGATGACGGCAACGTAAGATCCTGTGAAGGATTTATAAGCTGTCCATGAACAGAATAGGTCTTAAGCAGGAACACAAGAATAATCGTAAACATATCCATCATAGATGTGAGCTGGAGCCTCACCTCGCCAGGATCGGTCTTATGTTTCTTTGCATGTGATGGTATAAAAGCCATAGACTCCTCAACTAATTAACGTACTTCTGCACTCAGCAAGACATTGGGAAACAGTGACTGTCTCTTCCCATTAATCTTTATTGATCTTGCTGCATCCATCGTATTCACAATTGTTTGATAGACAATGTCTGGCTCTGCAAGGATTATTATTCTATCATAATCAGGAAACCTGTTTTCTGCCTTTTTTCTTATTTCATAAAGCTTCTCTGACAGCGAGCCATAATCATGAACCATCGAATCGTTTTGAGCCATTATAAGAGGAATTGTAGGCTCGCCCTCCCTTTCTCCTGACAAGACTGCCATGGAGCTCGATATGAAGAATCCCTTGTTTGTTATAGTAACAGTAAGGTCCAATCTCTTTATATCTTCAATGGGAAGCTCATTTAACTTCTCACCCTCTGGCCCAACAGCAGCAGGTGGAAGATTAAGCTGAATTACTCCCAGTTTGACAAACTCGGCAGAGGTAAGCAGAAGTGGAATCAATACTACCATGAGATTCATCATTGGAGTAATGTTTGTATGAATCCACTCAAAACCATGTTTTGCCCTTTTTGACGGCCTGTAAGCCATAGTGGCTATTCCTCTTTTGTCATTAAATTAATCAGTTTTACTGTATGTTCATCTATCTCATCGATTATTCTCGTGGTCTTATTATGAAGAATCGTATACATGAGAATTGATGGTATTGCAACGGATAACCCTGCCAGCGTAGTGTTCATTGCAACCGATATACCATGTGCAAGAAGCCTCGATTTTTCTGCAGCATCAATCCCAGGAGCAGATACAGATCTAAACGCAAGAATGAGTCCATATATCGTGCCCATCAGTCCGATTAGAGTGGATATGTTACCTATCATTGCAAGATAATTTGTTCTTGCCTGCAACCTTGGAATAACCTCAAGAGTCCCCTCATCTACGGCATTCTGTATTGCCCGAAATGTAGGAACCTTCATCTTGCTGGCCTTTATCAAACCTGTCAAAACGATCTGTGGAAGCGCCTTACCTTTGAACCTTCGGCAAAAGGCAGCGGCCTTCTGATATTCACGTGCAGCAACCCATCTTCGAATCTGAGCCATAAATCTTGGTGCATCAATATTGGATTTAATGTAGATAAAATGGGCACGTTCAATGGCAATGGCAATCATGAAACCAGCGACAACAAGCAGAATCCACATAAAAATCCAACCACTCCCAGAACCGGGAATAAAACTGTGCCAAAACTCCGCCATAAACTACCTCCTTTGAAATCATTAAAATAAAGAATTTTAATATACTATTTTTTTCTCTTTCTTTCAATCGTTTTTTTAATGCTTTTAACCTTATCGACCTTACCAAGCTCTTTCTTTGGATCTATTGCATCTACCACATTCTCCTTTATCTCCTTCTTAAAATCCCTTTCGAGTTTAATCTCCTTCAGCTTTGGTTCGATCCTCTTCGGCATTATTATAACACCCGGTTTTTCAACCTTTCCCTTTATTTCTATTGCCTCAAGAACTATCTCATTGCTCAATGTATCACTTTTTGCCTGTTTGTTTATTCCCTTTTTGATCTTCTCTTTTATTTTTGTCGTATCCTGTCTGGTGGACTGAGGCATTACAGTACCATAAACAAGAAATAGTAACAAAACTATTATTCCCCTTTTCATTTTTCATTCACCCCCTTATTCGGCAAGACTCTTTTAGGAATATATCTAACTATCCATTCCCCTCCTATTATGTACTCATTCTTATCAGAAAACACTAATGCTAAAAGGTTATCCTCAATCTTTAAATGATAAACAAGAGGATTAGTTTCCGTGTTTTTATTTTTATTAATCAACACCCCATTCATATATATCCTGCTCGGCCTGTCTGATGAAAAAGTCAGGGTGCTTCTGATTGGATATCCGGGGATCCTGATGTGCCTGCATATGAATAGCGAATCCGTTTCAGCATTGGTAGAATCATAAAATATATGAATCAGGCCATCTCCCGACTCACTCTGGCTCTTCAACTTTTTCCAATCCCTGCCTTTGAACTCAGGCATCTTCCATCCAGGTTCACTCTTCCAGCTGTATCTCCATGTCGAATCTAATCTTATCGCAAATCTTGCAACAGGTATTTTTAGTTTCTTAGAATATGTATCAGGGTCCAGACTTACCAGTCTTACTCCAATCCATTCTCCAGATGTAGATGGGTACTTAAAATCTTTATTTGCGAGATATGCCCTTTCGAGTATCGATTTTAAATACTCCTTCAGGTAGTAAACATTGTCTTCGAAAAGTGCTAAAAGATCTTCATATTGAATCGTCCCTTTCTGCTCAAAAAGAACTTCTGCCTCTTTTTGATCTTTAAAACTCAGATCGATCATTCTGCCGAGTGTGTCTGCCAGGGCAAGTATATAATCTACCATCTTATTCTCAATCTCTACCAATCCCCTCTCTTCCACCCCCATTTTACTCCCCTGATCAACATTTGCCACTACTAGATCTACTGCTTTCTCTGCATATGATTCGGAGATTTCAATAAAATTTATCATCGTGTTTATTGTGTCTTGAGATACCATCTCTCCCTTTGATAATCCAATCTCCCTGCAAATCTCTGCAGCATCATTAAAGTAGCCGAGAGCCTCCAACGAGAGGCGTGCAAATTTATCACCAAGGAGACTTGAAAGCAAAACTATCCTCTCCTTTGATAATTTGATCCATCTATTATTCAACTGAAGAGTATCCCCTACACCGATATTTCTTGCATGTGCAGAAATCGCCTCATCAACAAGGGGCTTTATTGCTCTGAGTAGTAGTTGACTCTCATATTCGAGCCGTGCAATGGTTCCAAGGTCCTGGGGAATTGGTGCCGCTAAAAGCCTCTCTATCGTCCTTGCATTGACCTCTGCTATCATGTAGAGCATTTCGGAAACCTTTTCCTTTGTCTTTTGTTCCCAAGCGCGAGCAGTAGAAATCAGTGTGTCGCTCCCTGCCGAGTCTTTCTGTGCCTCTTCAATTATTCTCTCGAACACAGGTATGGCCTTCCTGTAAGAATTTAGTGCTTCACGGTAAATCTCAACACTCTTTGCACTGATCTGTTTCTCCTTTACTGCACGCATCGTCGGATCCATCGGCGGCAACTGCTGATTTGCCCATGATCTGGCAAAATCTTCATGCACCTCACCAATTCTGTAGATCGCCTCTACCATCCTTGCTGTTGCATAACCTATAATTCTTGTATAGTTATCTATTATTCTGTCTCTGAGTAACTGCTTCTCAATTATCGATCTCTTTAAATCCTCCTCTGGCAGCTTAAAAGAAATCTTCTTATACTTTTCAGTTAACATTTTGTTTATGAAGTAGAGAGCCTCTGCTGTGGAATATCCATTCTCCTCCATTCCGCTGCTCTTGAGAGAATCATTCATTGCAATGGCTTCATTTAGATACTTCTCTGCCTCCCTCTCCTCTCCCTTTTCGTAATAATATCTGCCAATGCGCAGGCATGCCTCCACAGATAGTGGAGAGGATGGAAAACGCTCTTTGAATCGTTTAAATATTTCCACGGCCTCATCGTCACGATTCAATTTCTGGCAGAATTCGCCCGAATTGAAAAATACCCTGTCTGCATCCTCTGAATCGGGATACCGCTCTGCATAACTCCTGCCTGTCTCAATCGCCCTGGTGATGTTTCCTGCTTTACAGTAGAAAAGATATGCATTATAGAGTGCATCTCGTGCCCTCTCTTTCTCAATCGGCAACTCGGAGAGAGCCTTGTACCTTTCTCCACCTTTTTGATAATCACCTATCTCACCATAATCAAAGGCAAGATTGTTAAGAACATCTGGAATCAAATCAGAACTGCTGTGTGATACCATCAACCTTTCATATGCTCTGATCGCTGAACTGTAGTCGCCTATCTGTTCGTATGATCGTGCTGCATTGAACAGGGCTCTATCGACAAAACTTGCGGTTGGCACCTCTACTGCTACTCTAAAGTATTCGTTCGCAGCTAACGAATCATTCCCGCTCTCCTCAAGACCCTGTGCCCTGAAGAATATTGCTTCTGCAAGTCTCTCCCTCGCCTTTCTCTTGATCCCGGGATCCTTCACCTCTCTAATGATCTTCTTTGCAAGTATCTCTGCACTGTCATAATCCTTTTTCCCAAGATAACTCTCGAGAATATAATAACGAACATTGTTAATCTCCTCGCTTTCAGGGAAATATTTTATAAGAGTCTTGAAATATTTCAGTGCCTCTCTGAATTGATTGTGAGTATAATAGAGTGCACCTGCATTTGCAAGAATTGTTGGGGTATTCGTATCAAATGGAAATAGTTTAAGGTAGTTATCATATGCCATTGCAAGCCAACTCTCAGACACAGAGAGTGGTACAGGGCTCCGCTCCTGGGGATTACCCCTCTGTTTGGCCTCAAGAGATGGTCTGCGTCCTTCACGCTGAACAAGGGAATCTGCAACAACTATTGCATTTTCTGCAGCATCTTTAATCGTGGCTAATCCCTTCTCGCGTGCAAAATTCTTATATTTCTCAGAATTGTAAACCATGGTTATTGTAAGATACTCCTTCAGGGCATCTTTATAGTTGTGCAGCCTGGTATCCATTATTAATGCGATGTTCCACCGAATCGTGTATGCATAGAGATCCTCTGGAAAAACATCAAGATACATTCTTCCGAGACGCACCGCCTCTCTGTATAAGGAGTCTGATGGAGAGTCTGTAGCCTTTTTAATGAGTGTGTTTATGTTTAGCCTCAGGGCCTCCTCAGAATATTTATAACCATTCAGCTTCGCCTTTTCATCCGATACCTTGTTCCACCAATCACTCTCAGGCTTATAGGATAAGAAGAGCTTCTGTCTCTCCTTAAAAAGATTCTCACTGTCCTCTAAAATATAGTAACATTCGACTATGTTTTGTTGATACTCGGGCGCCTTTGGTGAATCCTCAGCCATGTTAAGCAGTATTCTGTATGTTTTGATTGCCTCTAAATACTCCTCCTTCTCATTCTTATAGATATCCCCAAGCTTCTCCAGCATTGTTATTCCCCATTCTGGATTACCAATCTCCTGAAGATATTTTTTTGCATTTTGCGGACCACCAAAATCGATAAAGCTTATTGCAATATACTCGATCGACTCATCACGCAAATCGGTTTGTCCTGTCTTGTCTTCGAGATCACTCTTTTGAATATCCTCGACAAGAGATGTAAAATAGCTTATTGCCTGGGGATACTGGCTTAAGCGAAAATAACTCCATCCTAATTTATAAACAGCCTCGTTGTAACGGTTGCTCGTTGGGTAATTCAAAACACTCTTGTAGTAGTTAATCGCCTTTTCAAGATCGTTCACAGGCGGATTGAAAAAGTATTCACCGAGTCTCATATAAGCTTCGGGAACATACTTGCTCTTTGGAAAAGAACTGATTAGATGAAGATATATTTGATTTGCCCTTTCGTGATCTCCCATCTCCTCATAGATAAATCCCTGGTTATATATGGCATCTGGTATTAATGAACTCTTTGGAAATTCATCTATTATTCTCTGATAAATTGTGAGAGATTTTGAATAGTCGGGTCTCGGCTCATCTGGAAGTGTGTCTATCCTGCCCTCAGAATAGAGTGTTAACTGCTGAGTGAACCGATCCATTTCAGACAGATAGTCCTCCTTCTCCTTATAATAGTAAAGAGTGGCCAGTCTTATCAGAATCTCATCAACGATCTCTGGATCAGGATTCTTTTCTAAAAGCTTTTCACCATCTGCAATTCCCCTCTGGATAAGGTTATACTTCATCTCCTGAAGCTCTTCGAGCTTCTGAACATAGTAGGTCTTATAACTTTGAAGCTCAGGAAGTGAAAGAGACCAGAATGTTGAATCGGCAGACTGCTGGGCTGCTGCAGTTGAGCATAAAATTATAATGAAGACCAGGCCGCGTAAATTTACATATGGCTTTAAATTCATTTTATCTCTTTTAACTTCTTCTTTCCCTTCTTCTTATCTATCTTTTCTATGGTCGATTCCTTCTCTTTTTTCTCAAAGTATCGTGTTTTAAAAAATCTATCTCTGTCTGTCTGTTGTTTTTTCTCTGCTTCATACTTCATCTTGTTTTCAATTCTCTCCACATCTTCGAGAAGTCCCTTAATCTTCTGTTCGAGAACCCTCTTTTTCTCAGCAAACACATCATCGATCATGTCAATTGTTCTGGAGATCTTCTCTATCTGAGTATCAATATCCTTGATTCGTGAGAAGTTTATGTTGCTTATTCCATAACCACTGAAAGTTGCCCATCTATCCAATTCCACGGTATATTGCTGAGGAAAATTCTCCCTGAGCCATATCTCATATTGATTCAGTTTATTATAATAATCCTCAAGTTCCTCTTTCTTTATCTCGGCCTGTACAGTAAGCCTGAAGTTATTCTTATTTATCGCCTCTTTGATCAGTTTATCTGCTTCATTTATTGAATTCTTTGTCTTCATCTTCTCCTGAATCGTCTGCTGCAGAAGAGAACGGAAAACATACCTTAAGTACTCCATCATCCCCATTCTACTGATTAGAGGATCCTCCTCAGTTGCAGAAGAACTCAATGCTGAGAGCCGACTCGTCTGCTCCTGAAGCATCTTTATCAGATTACTTCTTACCCTTCTTATCTGTTCAATATAGGCTCTGTCGCCACCTGCTAATGCCCTGCTTTCTATCTGGTCAAGTGCTTCAATCTTCTTTCGGATGGTCAGTATCATCTCTGCAGACCCAAGCCCTTCTCCTTGAGAAAGATTATTCGACTCCGATATATTCGAACCAGATGGGTTGAGAAATCGACTGATCTTTTTCAACCCGTCGAGATACTCCTGACTCATCCCTCCCTTATTTTGTAAAAAGGCTTCATCAAGATTCTGGATCTGTTGAGACCGATCCTCCAGACTCCTCTCCTGTCTTGCCCGACTGACATCATAAACCTTCTTTAAATCGGCGATTGCCTCTTCTTTGTATCCAAGCAGTTCCTTTACACCTGCAGCAAGAACCATTGCCTCATAACCATAGCCTGACATCATACTATTTTCCATAATCCACTGAACATTTTGCAGAGCCTGTATGGGTTTGCCTGCCTTAAAAGAGCTCCATGCCTTGCCCAGAACCGTCAGGTCATAGTATGGAGAATCTTCACTGACACTGTTTAGATATGTGATCGCCTTCTGATTCTCACCTCTTTCATAATATATTAATCCAAGCTTCAAGAGCGAATTGTTCTGTATTTGCGACAGCAAAGGATCTTTGCCACCCTTGTTCGGAGTATTTATAAGCCTCTGATAAAGAGTAATTGCCAGATCATCTCTCCCGAGATTCGAATAACATGTAGCAGAAAGATAGAGAGAGGGGTAAAAGTAGCTTGTCTGTGGGGCAACATTTTCAAGAGTCTTTAGAGTCTTACTGTACAACCCCGACTTGAAATATGCATATCCAACAAGATACGAAACATTGCTCAAAGTCTCAGCATCTAGAGACTCTTTTCTCGATAAAAGAGTCTGGTAGGTTTCAGATAGTCTCGAAAAATCTTCGTATATGTATGATATGTATATTATCTTTACAAGGGCCTTAGCACAAAATTCTGAAGAAGGATACTTTTTGATTAATAGATAGTATCCATTCATGGCCTCATCAAAATAATTGAGGCCGTATGATGATTCACTTGCATAGTAGAGAACATCATCGAGCAGTGGAATCTTATCAGAATATGTCTTCAAGATATCCATGAGCTGTAATCTCGAAAGCTGCATATTCCCATCCGAATAGTTCTGAAGAGACCTTTTTAAATACTCCTTGAACATGCGTTCTGTTTGAGCCTGAGTTCCAGATTCGAGCAGTTTTTTTCTTAAGTATTTATATTTTACCAGTTTAATCCTATATTCAAGAATCCTGTTATACTTGAGTTGTTCCATTATATTATCTATAGTGCCTGCTCCAACCTCCCTATTATCAACAAACTTCAGTGTGTCGGCCTCCTCTGAACTCTTATCGGAAGGTTCTTCGACTCCCCTTTCGCTGATGCTATCCACTTCGGATTGATTCAATATCTCCCGTACTCTGCTTTTCAAATCAGAGAGCATTCCCAGAACTTCTAAATTGGTTTTTCTCTTTGCCAGTCGCTCAAGACGCGCTATCTCATCTATCAGCTCTACTATCCTCTGAACCTCCTTTTCATAATCATCGAGAGTGACCTGATCCTTTGGCACTACTTCATCCACTCCAAGCTCTGATATGTCTGCTCCTTCTAGGAGCCTTCTTCTTATCTCCCCGTTGACACTCTCTACAATTCCAAGAAGAAACTCCTCTTTTGGAATCATGGTTATGGAAAACTCTTCACTCTCGAGTTGATTGTAGAACCTGTCATTTGATTGATTAAAACTACTTCTGGGAGTTAGGAAGAAACAGAGGGGGAGGGTAAAAATTATCAACCTGTATATTAAAAACTTAAACTTCATCATCTATTCCAAACAGTGAGTCCTTAAATTGTCCACCATTCAATAAAAATGGTCATTTATTGAACACTGTATCATGATATGGCAAACTAAACCTATTAACATAGCAAATTTAATGCCTATCGGCTAATCCTTTCAAGGCTATTTCGGAATCGCATTCATTGTAAAAACCATTACAAAGAGTGCAACGGTTTCTATGATCCCAATTACCATAATATAATTGAAAAATCCCTTTCCCGTTTCACCAAGAGCATCTGCTGCTTTTGCACCTGCCCTCCCCTGCATAAGGGCAGACAATCCCATGGCCAGTCCTGCCAGCAGGCCAACAAGTATCTGAAAACCATATGTTTCATTTGGCAGATTTGCCTTTACAATTGCATTCTTTAAAATCATTCCATAAATAGTCTGCGATAGGGGAGCTCCAACAAAGGCGATAAGTATGAAAGGTGCTGCCTTGTTTTGTGAAAATGCACGTTTCCATGAGCCGATCGCAGCAACGCCTGCAGTATATGTGCCAAGTGCAGAGCCTACTGCCGATATAATTAACGAAAGTCCCAGATCTCCAAATCCTTGAATCATATTCTTCTCCTTATGTTTATTAAACATCTCTGAAAGGTTTATAAGGTCTTCCCGACCACTGCATGTTGAGCTGTCCCGAAAATTCCAGCATGTTTAACCTGATTCCATGAACTATTACTGCCAGTAGTCCCAAGATAATATTGAGTGTATGACCAAAAAAGAGAATCAGTGCCGCCATCAACCCATGCAGCACTGAGTGAATCCCATCTCCAATTGCCATCTCATTGAAACTCGATGCTACAATCACTGAAGCATAACCAACCGCAAACAGCCTAAGATATGAGACCAGATCAGAAAACGATCCGATTACAGACAGGGGCAGATCCCCGAGAGTGGCTAATGCTCCTTTGAGTATATTCTTCTGGTAATTTGTAAAAGTGAGTGTGAGAAAGCAGCCCAAAATGAGTAACGGCAGAGTCAAGAAAGGCACTGGTCTATCAAGAACCAGTTTCCCTGCCACAAAAAAGAGAGACCACAGAATCAGTATCCATCCCAACTCCGAAAGTGCCTTCAGAGAGTTTATCATGTTAACCATTCTTATGCCGTGTGCTATAGAGAGATGTACAACACCAATTATAAAACATAGATACATCATGAAAAGTGTGTTTTCCTCTGCAAAACTGTTGACCCTGTCTACTATAATACTGCTTAAGAACGGAACATGTGCTATTCCCTCGAATCCAAACCATGTTCCAGATATCGCTCCCCACAAAACAGTTGTACCTCCAAGCACATAGAGCAAAACGAATGGTTCTCTCGGCACTGCCCTGAATTTTCTCGAAGCAATAAAAGAGAAAATTATAAACAGCATTCCATATCCTGCATCTCCGATTAGAATTGCAAAAAATATGCTGAAAAACAAAAGAAACCAGAAGCTGATATCATATTCATTATATCCAGGCAGTGTGTCCATGAATTTAAAAACAGGATTGATTATCTTCAGCCATCGATGTGTCTTTATCAGGGTTGGAACCTCGCTTGGATCATCAGGATCCTGGATAACATACGCCCATCCCTGATGTTCTGCACACTCTTTTAATTCAGATAGATTATCTACAGGACAGAAGCCCTGAATATAGACAAACCCCTCCTCCTGTGCCATTCCGTGCAGTACCCTGTAGAATGCAAGCCTCTTTTCTAAATAACTTCTGTGTTTATTTAGAGAATCCCTGTATCTGCCAAGCTTCTTTAGAGTTGTCTTTGTTGATGAGATTTTCTTCTCGATCTCTCCTATCCTCTTCTCCAGCTCACTGCACTCGATATCAGGAAGGGGATACTCTGTAAACTTCAGCCCATCCTGAGGATCTGTTGTAATTAACACAACGTAGAAAATCCCGCGTTCACGACCAACAATATAGATCTGTTTTCTATCATCGATTTTTTTGATTGAAGAGCGATCACAAGAATAAAATTTTAAATAGATTCCCTCATTTCGAAGCCGATCAATTTCCTCCAATGAGACCCTTCCAAACATCTCGTACCAAGTATGAATGTTGCGAAGCCGTTCCAGCTCCTTTACCAGTTTTTCATTATCATGCAAAAGTCTGTTGACTCTGTCTACAACCTCATCTGCTCTCTTCTCATCGATTCTCTTCACCCCTGATTCTGCCCTGCCAAGCACCCCAACTACCCTTCCTATTGCTTCGATCTTTGCCTGAAGATCGTCTATTTCATCGGATTGGGGATTCTGAAGATTCTTCACATGCAACAAACCAAGCTTTCTGAGCCTCTCCAATCCGCTTTTACGCTCCTTCCTGCTGAGAAGGAGAGTGACCTTTTTCATCTTAACAATCATGGTAAAAGGGCCTTTTCTCGCTTGCTTAAGATTTTTGCCTTTGCAATCTTGCCTCTGACAACCTCAGCAGTCTGCACATCACCAAGAAAAATTTTTATTATACGAATGTTCTCCTCTGCCTCAGGAATCTTTACCTCCTCAAAAAGCTTTATGCGCTGAATAGTAATCCTGAGTTCCTGATTGAGTATATCTTTCTCACTCTTCAGAACCTCAAGCTCTGCCCTCCTCTTCAACTGCTCCTTACATACCCTGATGGCCTCATCTATCCACACAGGCGTGTTCAGGTAGTCAATTTCGATATCATCAAAAATTAAATCCTCAAACACCGGTATATCTATTCCTGCAACATTCTCCTCACCAATTTTCAATTCCTTAACAGATATGTAATCTCTCAGATCTATTCTATCTGTAAAAAGGTCAGCCCATTTGTAGACCTCCTTATCGACCCTATCACTCTCCTGATTCAACAAATCGATGCGGCTCTGAATCTTTCTTATCTCTATCAAGAGCTGCTTTTTTTTCAGATCGAGAGTCGGAAGATACCTTACAAAACGCCGCAGGTTATCCTTCTGGCGCTTCAGTTCATTTTTTGTCATTCTTATTTTGGCCATCTTCTGCCTGCTCTTTACCTTTTTCTTTTTTTGAATTCTTTGGCCAGAACTCCTTTATGAGTTCTGTCCTCATTCCTGTCTCTTCTGGTTCAAAGCACTCGGCCATGATCTCCCATCCCAGGTCGAGCGCCTTTTCAAGAGGAATGTTAACAGAAAGATCCATCATCTTTGATTCAAACATTTTTCCATACTTCAGCAGTTTCTCATCCCAGCTGCTCATGCGAAATCCCATCGACCTCTTCTCTTCTGTTTCAATGTAGTTTGCATACAGCTTTATCATTCCATCCATTATTGCTCTGTGATCCTTGCGTGTATCCTTATTTACCTGCTGTTTGAGCCTGCTCAAAGAACCAAATGGTTCGATTCTGCCATTTCTAAGATAGAACTGCCCTTCTGTGATATATCCTGTATTGTCAGGCACAGGATGAGTGACATCATCACCCGGCATAGTTGTGACAGACAGTATGGTTATAGAGCCTGCCCCTTCAAAGTCAACAGCCTTCTCATAACGTGAAGCCAGTTGACTGTAAAGATCTCCTGGATAGCCTCTGTTGGACGGAACCTGTTCCATAGTAATTGCAATCTCCTTCAATGCATCAGAAAAATTTGTCATGTCTGTAAGAAGAACGAGTGTATCCTTACCATTAAGAGCAAACTTCTCGGCAACGGCAAGACATAAATCTGGAACCATGAGACTCTCCACAACAGGCTCGGAAGCCGTATGAATAAAAAATATCGATCTGTGAAGTGCACCGCCCTCTTCGAGCTTACTTTTAAAATACATATACTGATCGAACTTCAGCCCGATCCCTCCAAGTATTATTATGTCGACCTCTGCCTGTAGTGCTATTCGTGCTAAAAGTTCGTTGTAAGGTTCGCCAGAAACAGAAAATATAGGAAGCTTCTGTGATGCAACAAGAGAGTTGAACACATCTATCATCGGAATATTAGTTCTGATCATCCGCCTTGGAATTATTCTCTTGGCAGGATTTACTGGCGGACCCGCAATCGGAATTACATATTCTGTTATCGGCGGACCATTGTCTCTTGGCATTCCTCCGCCGTTAAAGATTCTTCCCTTCATATTTTCCGAAAAAGAAACCTGCATGGGATGTCCAAGAAATCGTACCTCATCATTTGTTGACACACCACGACTTCCTGCAAAGACCTGTAAGGAAACGATATCGCCATCCAGCTTTATTACCTGAGCAAGCGACTTTCCCCTCTGAGTCTTTATCTCAGCAAGTTCTTCATAAGCTATGCCATCGGCCTTTACGGTAATTACATTGCCGACAATACTCAGTATCTTATTGTACACTCTCTGCATGTTTGAGCATCCTCTTTATCATCTCGTCTATTTTCTTCTCGTTTTGTTTAAACTCCTTGCTCTCCATCTCGGAGTAGTTCCAGTCTATGAAAAGCTGCCGCAGATCATGAAAAAACTTCCTCGCATCATCCTTGCTTTCAAATGAAAAATCACTTGTCAATATTTCCACAGTCTTTTTAAATACATACTTCTGACGTTCCGGAGAGGTTGCTGCATCTACTGGATCGAATCCATCCTGCTGCAGATAGACGTTGTCGAGAAACTCGAATTTTAAATGCACAACAAAATCATCAAGCGATGTTCCCTCTTCCCCAACTACCATCATCATCTGGTGCACCTCAGAACCCCTTTTTAAAAAAGACTTTGCAATAGCTACCAACTCTTCTGGAACAACAGATTTATATTTCGACCAGCTCTCCAGTGGATCAATCGACGGAAACTTTCTTGCATTTGCACGATCCCTTGAGAGTCCGTGAAAAGCTCCAACAACCTTTAATGTAGACTGCGTTACAGGCTCTTCAAAGTTGCCTCCTGCCGGACTAACGGTTCCTCCAATTGTAAGACTTCCCCTCTTTCCATCATAAAGTTCTACAACTCCGGCCCTCTCATAAAACTCTGCAATACGTGATTCGAGATAGGCTGGAAATGCCTCCTCTCCAGGAATCTCCTCCAGCCTCCCAGAAACCTCACGCATCGCCTGAGCCCATCTGGATGTAGAATCTGCAAGAAGAAGCACATCTAATCCCATCTGCCTATAGTACTCGCCGAGTGTTGCTGCTGTGTATACAGACGCCTCCCTTGCTGCAACAGGCATCGAACTTGTGTTTGCTATAATTATTGTTCGCTCCATGAGCGACCTGCCTGTCCTCGGATCTGTTAATTCTGGAAATTCACGCATCGTCTCTACTATCTCCCCTGCCCTCTCCCCACATGCAGCAATTACAACAACATCAACATCTGCATAACGGCTCGTTATCTGCTGGAGCACAGTCTTACCTGCTCCAAATGGACCAGGTATGCAATATGTTCCACCCTTTGCCACAGGGAAAAATGTATCTATTATTCTAACCTTGGTTGTCAGTGGTTCCTCAGGCATCAGCCTCTCCCTGTAGGCAGTAATCGGGATTTTTACAGGCCATTCAAACTGCATTGTACATTTTATCTTCTTTCCCCGCTGATCTTTTATAACAGCTACAACATCCTTTATAGTATAATCGCCTTCATCTACAATGGACTCAACAGTAAAGGAGCCGTTAAGATAAAAAGGCACCATTATTGCATGCTGAAACTCTCCCTCTGGAACATGTCCGAGTACAACTCCTCTGGTAACCACATCTCCCTTCTTTACAGATGGCTTGAAGTGCCACTTCTTCTTCTGGTCGAGTGGCTCCAGACTGACTCCACGGGGAAGAAAAAACCCAAACTTCTCTGCGATCTTTGGCAGTGGATTTTGAAGCCCATCATAGATCTGGCCAAGTATACCAGGCCCAAGTTTTACTGAGAGCATGGCTCCTGTAAACTCGACCTTATCTCCTACTCTTAGCCCCTTGGTGTTCTCGAATACCTGTAAGAATGCCCTGTTGTTTTCTATTCGAATTACTTCTGATTTTAATCTCTCGCTGTCACGAATGGCATATCCCACCTCATTCTGGGTAACTATGCCTTTAAACTCCACTGTAATCATGTTTCCATTGATTCCAACAATTGTTCCATCAGTAACACTCATATTACAATCCCATTTTTATGTCAACCTGAATTTGAGTTGTTCTCAATCTCATCTTCTATTTCCTCTCTTCCAGAAATGTCTATCTCTGTATCGCTTATGATCGATTTATATATCTCCATTCCCTTCTCTTTTTGAAACCTGAAAAGCCTTCTCAATATTTGAAGTTTTAAAAAATAGAGAATTAGTCGACCTAAATCAAAATGATGATCCTTTTCCAGTTCTTCAATAAAATTCCATCTGAGACGAAGCAGCCTCTTCTCAATCTCCAGAGGAGTCCCTTCTTTTAATATAGAGATTGGAAAGGATCGAGGTGTGTATTCATCTCCGCCGTGTGTCGATGCACGCCATTTTGCAACCTCATCCCGAAGATTGTATTCGAATCTCCTGTACTGCCGCCACACCTTCGGACCCTTTTTATCGATTGATATATCGTTTATATTAACACGGCACAACAATTTAAAATCTCGGCGAAGCATCCATTTCTTTGCTTCGCCGAGAAAATCTTTTATTGTAATCGTGGCCTTCTGATCAAAAAAAAGAGTCGGAAGCTGTGATACCAGATAAAAATGTTTATCCATTCCTTTTTTCCAGAATCTTTCTCAACCTTTGATTAACAAAACTGTTGAGAAGAGTGCTTATCGCCTCATCAGAAAAATCGTAGTAGACGTTTCCATCCTTCAACCCTGCACAGAACCCGTGCGGCATCTCCTCTCGTGCCCTGATAGTTATTTTATTCTTGAGTTCCTTCCTCATTCTGGAGAACAGCAGCTCCTCGAGCTTTTTCTTATCCTCTTTGCTTACTGTTATCTCTGTCTCAGACCCCTTCCACTTATCTACTATCTTTAATATTATTTCCTTTAGAAAATCGGGCTTGAGAGTTTCAGAAACCTCTCTCTTCAAAATGGCATCAAACACCTCAATTATTCTCTCTTTTAATAGGAGCTCTGAATCTCTGGCTGCCTGTTTAATTGCAAGCTCTGCGTTCTGTTGAAATCGCTGGGTTTGTTCTTTTGCCTCTTCCACAATCTTTTCCGCCCTTTTCTTTGCCTCTCGAACGATTCTATCTGCCTCTTTATTTGCGTTTTTGATTATCTCCTCAGACTGCTGTTTTGCCTCTTCAACGCCTTCCTTCTTTATTTTGTCGATCAGATTCTCTAATTTTACATCCATATCGGGTATCCTCAAATAGGAACATTAATCTTTATTTTTCAGTTGTCTCATCCTTTTTATATTTCGTCTCTCCACTCTTCATTATACACTTACCATCGAACACGGCACCCTCATCAATGACTAGTGTAGATGCTTTAATGTCTCCAAATATCGAAGCAGTGGATTCCAAAAACACCTTTCCAGAGGCCACTATGTTTCCCTTGACCTTTCCTGCCAGTAAAACATGGCTGGCCTTTATCTGGCCCTCCACCCACCCCTCTTTTCCAATAATAACAGTATCGGTTGCATCAATGTTCCCTATTACCTTTCCATCAATCCGCAGACCGCTCTGAACCCGAGAATCGCCTTTTACTACTGTTCCCTTGCCGATTATGGTATTTAATCTCCCTCCACGGGCCAATCCCGAATTATCTGTCTCTCCTTTTCTCACGGTTCTCTCCCCTTTTTAAAACTAATATGGAAATGTTTATTGTTCAAAATCATCTCACATAATCTATAATATATTGTTCCCATCTCTTGTTATCATATCCAAAATCACTGCCGAAAACCTTGCATAAAAAATCATGCGCAGCTGCTCTCTCTATTTCATGATTTGCCTTCAGATACGATAATATTAAATATCCACCAGACTCCTTAAAAAGATATCGTACAACGTTTTCACTTATATCTGTTTCTGACAATATTCTCAGTACCGTTAAAAAGACAAATGGATTTGTTCCATTTATCAAATAGGTGAGTGATCTTTTTATAGGTTCCCAGTCGAGTCTCCTTCTATTGTTTGCGGCAAAATGTTTTAAAACCATCTCACATGCCGAACATACCCTTCCATCAGGGTCTCTCAAACCATCAACCAGCGACCACCAGACCAGATTGCTTTGAGGAAAATTTATTAAAACTGCAGAGGCTATTATTCTATTCTGATAATTTCCGTCATTATTCAAAGTCCAGACTGCCAGATCTCTATCTTCATCTTCTTTCTGGCTCTTCAAGAAATCCCGCATCTGGATTACAGTCTGTTTATCTAAATCTTCAAATATCCCGGTTGTATCGGCCTCTATATCATCAAGATTCGAATTATACGTCAGCAAACCGATCTGAAACTCGAATGGATGTTCATTGAATATCTTTATTATATTCTCCCATCTTTTCACATTCGGCAGTGTATCAGAAAAAGAATCCTTATATTTGACAAATTTAGAAAACTCTGGCTCAATGATTGTTACAACCGAGTAAAATTTCTTATCCCTGTCAAAATATCTGATAACAGAAGCATCAGCAAATCCGGCATCTTTCAAATTTGCTGCACACTTGTCAACGGAGAGGCCAGGAAATTTTACTGACAGAGTATCCAATAGTCTCTCCAAACTCCAGTGCTTTAAACCTATTATTTCTGCCTTGCCAAACTTTGTATCTATGACTTGACCATAAAAACATGATGAAAAAATCAAAAGCGCGGCTATTACTTTACCATCTATTCTCCTATTCATAGACTATCTCCTGCTCTCCTGCAATGCATATAGATACTTTTCGGGATCAAGCGGACGACCATCCTTCCATATCTCAAAATGAAGATGTGGAGCCGAACTGAAACCAGAACTTCCCAAGAATGCAATGGTGTCTCCCCTTTTTACCCTCTGACCCCTCTGTATCAGGATTCGCATGGCGTGGGCATAGTATGAAAAAATAGCTCCACCATGTGATATTATCACAACATTGCCAAAATCGGGAGTCCAGTCTGCAAGAAGTACTACACCATCGCCTGCGGCTCGTATTGGGGTTCCCTTCTTTGCAGCAATGTCAATTCCAAGATGACTCCGACCCGTATACCATCCTCCCCTTTGAAAACGGTTTGTCAGATGTCCTCCTGCAACAGGAAGATATGTTGGAAGATTCTGAGGCTTAAAATATCCTTCCTTTCCCTCGGTTAAAAATCGTATATTGTAATGTATTCTGTCTATGCCTATATCTGATCGGGATGAGGTAAAGGGAGTGATTTTCGGTCCTCCTTCTGCAGGAACCGTCCTGACATTTTTAATGCTCTCTTTAACATTGGAAGCCATACCCGGACTCGCTGTTGACAACTTCAGTATTTGTTCGATGTATGCCTTATTCTTCTGGTATTCCATGGCTATCTGTTCTATCTTCTTGTTCTTGATCTTTATCTCTTCATTTTCACTATTCAATTTCCTGTTTACCTTTTCCAGATAAAAGATTCTGTAATATCCTACAAGTCCCAGAATAGAATTCAGAACAATCAATGATATAAAGATCAGGATTATGAGTCCCTTGGCATAACTCAGCGAAATACTAATAGGATCTCGATCCTGACCTGGAACAAAGATTATTGAAAGAAACTTTTTCCTTTTACTCTTTTTCATCAATCTGCCGCCCTATTTAATAGCTCTATTATTCTATCTAAATCGACCTCAGAATAGT
>Ga0190360_1000119_pt1 | contig 42512 bp, 40 predicted proteins | sample 48721834_MG_FD_161271 | JGI IMG/M metagenome (GOLD analysis project Ga0190360, IMG submission 161271) | Hydrothermal vent microbial mat bacterial communities from Southern Trench, Guaymas Basin, Mexico - 4872-18-3-4_MG | ecosystem: Environmental > Aquatic > Marine > Hydrothermal vents >...
AATTTCACAAAGGGCAACCATAAAGGATTGCCCCTACCTGCGAATATGTTATCTGTAGGGGCAATCCCACGCGCAAGCCCTGTGAAATGATTTATCTAAAAAACGATAGATATGCTTTTTATCCCCCACCACCCATATTGAAATCACGTCTGGCAGCGGCTATGGTGATATTAAACCCAGCGACTACGTCAAGCAAAGACATCAAGGTAATAATCAAAAAAGTTGATGTGCCCGTCGGTTGGTAGAGGAGAAATAACATTAAACACGTAATAAACACCACCATTGACAACCCGTGTTCAACAATAGTCATTGTTCCTGTTTTGGTTGATTTGATGATTTCAAAATATAGAGCCACTACTCCAAGCATGATAAATATACCACTCCAGGAAGGGTTCCACTCTGAACCGGAGGGTAGAGATATAGTAAATAGCGCTTCAGCTCCTAATTCAAAGTTCACGCCAAACAACAAAGCCATCACTAAATAAAGTACCAGTACCACTGAAAACAATGGAACGACCGAAATAACCTTTATAAAATTCATTAACTATACTCCTAAAAACATTGAACAGGATTACACAGATTGTTAGGATAAACAGAATTATTTTTGGAAATAGCTGAAAATAATCTTGTTGATCTTTGATAAATATGTTATTGCAGTTTTAATTCACATCAACATCCTAAATAGTTTACACTATTTTTAAATTTTATTTCAATCTGAAATAGATGTTCAGAAAAATAAATTTTTATAAACCCCGTTTTTTCAAGACACGCAGGTAATTATCTGTGAAATTATTTATCTGATAAAACTATAGTTAACAAAACATAAAATAATAAATTCACAATTCACAATCCACAAAACCATAAAATCTTATGAACCATCAGCCTCCTATTGTATTAGTATTTGCGGGGAATGATCCTTCAGGTGGGGCTGGATTATGTGCTGATATTCAAGCACTCGCCAGTCTAGGTTGCCATGCGGCTCCCGTTGTCACTAGTATTACGGTGCAAGATACGAGCAAAATATTTGAAAATATTCCGTTATCCGGGGAAAAGGTATTCGCACAAGCAGAAGCGGTATTAAATGATATGCCGATAACAGCGTGTAAAATAGGTTTGCTGGCTAATATAGACATTGTTGAGGCAGTAGAACAGGTGCTACTTAAATATCCCCATTTACCGGTTATACTTGATCCGATATTAATGGCTGGCAGTGGTCAATCATTAACACAGGATAATGTAGGTAAGTCGATTATAAAAAAATTATTACCTTTAACTCAGATCTTGACACCGAATAGTCTTGAAGCTCGTACATTAACCAATACCAGCGGAGCACTTAATGTGGCAGCTGCCAAATTGATGGACTATGGTTGTCAATATGTTTGTATCACCGGTACCCATGAAGATATGCCTACAGTCGAAAATATTTTATATGGCTCCGGGAAACGGCTTCAATCCTGGATTTTTCCCCGTTTAGCAAAGAGTTATCATGGTTCAGGTTGCACCTTTGCTGCCAGTTTAGCCGGACTTTTAGCACAAGGTAAAGATATGTTAACAGCCGTATATAAAGCTCAACAGTACACATGGGACGCGTTACAAAAAGGCTATCAACCAGGACATGGGCAAGCTTTACCGAATCGCTTATACAGATTTTAAGAAGTGTAAGAAATACTATTTTTAAAAAAAAGAGTATTTCTATAAATAAAATTAAAAGAGGACTAATTATAATGGGTAAAATGACAGGGTTCATGGAAATATCACGTCAAGATCGGACCTACGCGCCAGTAGCGGCTCGCATTCAGCATTATCAAGAATTTGTGATTCCATTGATGGCTTCAGAACTGACTCAACAGGGGGCACGTTGTATGGATTGTGGTATCCCTTATTGTCACAATGGTTGTCCGATTCATAATATTATTCCAGAGTGGAATGATTTGGTTTATCAGGGTAGATGGCGTGAAGCCTTGGAGATTTTACATAGTACCAATAATTTTCCTGAATTTACAGGTAGAATTTGTCCCGCAACCTGCGAAGCTGCTTGTACGCTTAATTTAGATGATCAACCAGTCACGATTAAAAGTATTGAATGTGCCATTATCGAAAAAGCATGGGAAGAAGGTTGGATTGAACCAGAAATTTCTCCCCATCGCACTGGCAAACGAGTAGCAGTTGTGGGTTCTGGACCCGCAGGATTGGCTTGCGCCCAACAATTAGCCAGGGCTGGACATGAGGTTATTGTCTATGAAAAAAATGATCGCATTGGTGGTTTACTACGTTACGGTATCCCCAATTTTAAAATGGATAAAAGCATCATTGACCGTCGTCTGGCACAGTTACAAGCTGAGGGTGTCACATTTCGTACCTGTGTTCACGTTGGTATCAATAAGCCAGCCAAAAAATTGCTGGAAAAATTTGAAGCGGTCGTTTTAGCAGGCGGTTCTGAAAAATCTCGTGATTTAGCTATACCTGGTCGTGAATTAAAAGGTATCCATTTCGCAATGGAATTTTTACCTCAACAAACACGGCGCGTCCTGGGCGATGAGGTGCCAGAAGAGGTGAGTATCAGTGCTAAAGATAAGCATGTTGTGGTTATCGGTGGGGGTGATACCGGTTCTGATTGTATTGGTACTTCCATTCGTCAAGGTGCTGCTTCTGTGGTTCAGCTTGAAATTTTACCTAAACCGCCCGAAAAGGAAAATAAACAACTTAATTGGCCCAACTGGCCTAATAAATTGCGAACGACTTCTTCTCACGAAGAAGGCTGTCAACGAGAATGGAGTGTATCAACTCAATGCTTTGAGGGCCATAATGGTCAGATTAAGAAAATCAAAGTGGTACGCGTTGATTGGCAAAAAGATGAACAGGGGCGTTGGCAAATGTTAGAAGTACCAGGTAGCGAATTTGAACTGAAAGCAGATTTAGTTTTATTAGCTATGGGCTTTGTACATCCAGTCCATGAGGGTTTATTGGAAGAATTAGGAGTTGTCCTGGATGAACGGGGCAATGTTCAGGCGAACACTAATAACTATAAAACTTCTATCGACAAAGTGTTTGCTGCCGGTGATATGCGCCGAGGGCAATCACTGGTGGTTTGGGCAATCCGTGAAGGACGGCAAGCGGCGAGGGCAGTGGATGAATATTTAATGGGCTTTTCTGAGTTGCCAAGATAGTTAAGATTGTTGGGATTAAGGGGGCAACCATAAAGGATTGCCCCACATTGAATCTGATCGACAACTTATCCTACGCTTCCAATCCAACGAGTTGAAGCTCTTCACGGATGACGCGACGTAGAGTGTTTTCCCTAATATATGGAGCTAACAACAGTGTCTTCCAATACTTCCTGATCGTATTGAATATATTCACGCAATGCCCGGTTGATGATTGTTTGATAATTGCCACCGCCTACCCTATTCACTTTATCCCTTAACAAGTCCAATATATCTGTGTCAATACGGATAGTAATACGGGTTTGATTAGGTTCCGGCGGAACAATGGCACCACGCTTGGCTTGGCTCATGTCATATTCGTCTTTCATTTCAAAATTATTCATAAGTTTTTTTCTCCTTCTTAGTTGCTCGCCTTGCTGAAATGATGCGAATAGTTCCATAGCGATAAGTGTAGGCGACGGTCAAAATACGTTCCATAAAATCCATACCAGTCACAACAAAACGTTGTTCTCCAAAGGTGTCAATATCTTCTCGACTCAATGCCATTTCATCTTCAAACACAGCAACGGCATCAGAAAACAGTATACCGTGTTTACGCCGGTTGGAAGCTGCCTTATTTTCATCCCACTCATAATTCATATCAATTAAACCCATTCTAATTGGTGCGTCATAAACAAGGTGTCGGATAGGGTATTGCAAACACTGTTAGGTTCACTTATTATCATACTATTATATTAGTTATCTTTAGGAGTCCTTCGCAACCGCTTTGGATTCTAAATAATCAAAAAAAAACCAGGAGTGAATATGTCCCAAAATGTTGATGTAGCCATTATCGGTGCAGGTACAGCCGGTTTAACCGCATTCCGTCATGTGCGGAAAATGACATCTCAAGTAGTCGTTATTAATGCGAATCATTATGGTACCACTTGTGCCAGAGTGGGTTGTATGCCCTCTAAAGTCTTAATTGAAGTCGCTAAAACGTTTTCCAGAAAACAGCATTTTGCTGATTTTGGCATTGACGGCAGTGAACAATTGACTATTAATCGGACACAGGTGATGAAATATGTGCGCCGCTTACGTGATAGATTTGTAGGGCGTGTTATGCAAGGGGTGGATAAGATTGGTGATAAAAATATCAAGGGACATGCACGTTTTGTAGAACCCCAAGTGTTAGAAGTCAATGGTGAACGAATCCATGCTCATAAAATCATTATTGCCACCGGTTCACGCCCGATTGTACCCCCGGAGTGGCGCAACTTGGGTAATAAGTTGATAACGAGTGATGAATTGTTTGAATTAGAACAGTTACCTGATTCGATAGCCGTTATTGGATTAGGTGTGATTGGTAGTGAAATTGGACAAGCGTTAGCGCGTTTAGGTGTTAAAGTAGTAGGGATTGATTTGCTACCAACTGTAGGCGGTATTTCAGATCCGATAATTAATAAAGTAGCGATTGGAGGATTATCTAAGGATTTTGAAGTGTGGCTAGAAACAAAAGCCCAATTATCTGAAGCTCCTGAAGGGGGTATCAAAGTTGAAACCGATCATGGAAAATCAACAACCGTTGAAATGGTTTTAGCTTCACTAGGACGTCGCCCCAATTTCGATAATTTGGGGCTTGAAGAAGTGTTTAATTTAGATTTCTCCAATGGATTCAAAGACTTAGTGAATCCTAATACGATGCAATTAGGTGATTTTCCGGTGTTTGTCGCTGGCGATGTGAATTCAATCCGACCAATATTGCATGAAGCAGCAGATGATGGCACAATTGCAGGTATTAATGCGGTGCAAGATTCTGTAAAAGCTTTCAAACGCCGGGTGCCATTACGAATTGCTTTTACCGAGCCACAAATTGTCGTCGTGGGCGCTTCTTTTGCTGAGTTGCAAGGAGAAGATATTATTATTGGTGAACGAAACTTTGTGATGCAAGGGCGTACTAAAGTGATGGCTCGTTCTTATGGGCATTTACGAGTTTATGCTGATCGTCAATCGGGTTGTTTACTGGGTTCAGAAATGATGGTACCGGAGGGCGAATATTTGGGTCATTTTTTAGCCTTGGCGATTGAAAATAAGATGACAGTGCAAGATGTTTTAGTCACGCCGTTTTATCATCCGACTATTATGGAAGGGCTTGATGATGCGTTAAAAGCCATTGCAGCTCAACAAACAGGTGCTTTAAAAGAACCGGTGCTACGTAGTCATCATTAGAAATTACCAGACTATTTCTGGTTCCCACGCGCCTGCGCTCATCGTTATACATAAGTCTTTAAGTATTTGATTTAAATCGCTTTTTCTTCGTAGGGTGGGCAAGTGTTTTTTTGCCCACCGAAAAGATTGAGAGCAGTGAGGGTGGGCAACCAAAACACGTTGCCCACCCTACATTTTAACTTATGTATAACGATGAGCGCGCCTGCGTGGGAACGAGAGCAAAACCTTGAAAGTTTCAATACAAGTTTCCTAAAAAAGCAATTAACAAAGTCTCGTTACCCACCCTACATTCGCTTGAATAACTGTTTTGAACTTAACATGAACAAATCGCAACGTAAGACATTAGTTAAGATTTTTCAAGAACCGGTTGCAACGGATATTCGTTGGAACGAGATTGAAAATTTATTCGTGGCAACCGGTGCTAAAATCAGTGAGGGTAAAGGTTCAAGAATCAGGGTTAAATATATTGGTGTTCCTCCGGCAGTTTTTCATAGACCACATCCGAGACCAGAAACTGATAAAGGTGCCGTGAAAAGTGTCAGGCGACTTTTAATGGACGCGAATATTGTTCCATAATATAAGTAGTAACACTATATCACATTCATCGTATCATTTTTCGATTATTTTTGGTCAAAGGAGAAAATATTTATGTTTTATAAGGGTTATATTGGTCAAGTTGAGTTTGATGACGAAGCTGATATTTTTCACGGTGACGTTATTAACACGCGGGCGGTTATTACTTTTCAAGGAACAACCGTGCCAGAAATAAAAGCGGCTTTCAGAGATTCGGTTGAAGATTATCTCGCATTTTGCGCCGAACTTGGTGAAGAGCCTGAGAAACCTTTTTCGGGTGAATTAAATTTAAAACTACCACCACAAGTGCATAGAGATATAATACGGACTGCTAAACTTGAGAATAAACCACTTGATACTTGGATTCGTGAACATTTAACCAAAGCAAGTCAATTGATTTTATCTCAAAATGCAATTTGGTTATCTCATTGAATTAATTATCAAGCGGATAGGGAACAAAATTAAATTGTCTGTGAATTCGTAGAAATCCGATTTATCATCATAAAAAATACTATTTAAAAAATAGTATTTTTAACACTTATGAACTTTTTATGAATAAACAAAATGTTGTTGTACTCGGCGCATCTCCAAATTCAGAACGTTATTCAAATAAAGCCGTGCGTGAATTGACTAATCATGGTCATAACGTCTATCCGGTGCATCCCCTTTCGACTGAGATACATGAGCAAAAATGTTATAAGCATTTAGATGACATTTCTTGTCAAGTCGATACGTTGACTCTTTATGTAGGCAAAGCCAGGTCCACACAATTGATGGAGAATATTTTGGCTATGAAACCTGGGCGAATTATTATGAACCCTGGTGCTGAAAATGATTTATTAGAAAGCAAAGCCAGAGAACGTGATATTGAAGTGATTCTGGGCTGTACCCTTGTTATGCTTCGCACCCAGCAATTTTGAAAAAATTGTAGACAGACCTGACAGGTTTTAAAAACCTGTCAGGTCTAAAACCCAATAGAGGAGATTAAATAGCATAATGAATATTATCCCAAAAACAACATCAGTGCTGTTAGCAGCCATTGTATTATCATCCTGTGCTTCCAAGGCACCACCGCCGAAGCTCATTCCCCAAGCACCTCCTTCCCCTCAGGTAAAAGTTCCTGAGCCGCCCAAACCACAATACATTCAGCTTGCCCAACGTGATGCCAATATCATTGGGCAACGAATTTGGATGAATGAAGGTTCTGCGAAGATAGAAAACCTAACGGTTTGGAATAAAGGTGAGCAGTTTGCGTCCATGGGAATTGGTCATTTTATTTGGTACCCGCCTGGTGTTGAGGAACCTTATACGGAAACCTTTCCTGAGTTAATCGTTTTTTTGCAACAGCAAGGTGTTGAAACACCTCTTTGGTTGCAAACGACGTTTGATGCGCCTTGGCATTCGTATGAAGCCTTTAAACGCCTTGAGCAAAGCGCAGAAACGCAAGCATTACGCAGCCTGCTTGCAAATACCATTCCGCAGCAAGTGCAATTTATCATCAGACGCCTGGAGAAAGCTTTGCCAAAAATGCAAGCCAGTTTGCCTACTGAAGAACGGCGTATTCATCTGATTGAGCAATTTTATCGTGTAGTACAAGCACCCAATGGCATTTATGCTTTAGTCGATTACGTGAATTTTAAAGGCGAGGGAACAAGTCCAAAAGAACGCTATCGTGGACAAGGTTGGGGATTATTGCAAGTGCTTGAAAACATGTCAAGCCATTCGCCTAATGTCATGGTTGATTTTGCTAACTCGGCGGAATTTGTTTTGCGCCGTCGTGTTCAAAATTCTCCGCCAGCGCGTAATGAATCTCGTTGGTTTCCTGGTTGGAGAAATCGTATTAAGACTTATATCTGATTTTGACAATACGGTGGGGTACTGAAGGTTTCTATGATATTTTGAAGACCCGTCTTGAATTGGAAAACTTTACAGGTCAAACCAAAGAATCTATCTATCAAGACTTTTATGCAACCGTCTATCTAACCGGTATGGCAATGCCATTAAGTATCGGGATGGCGATAACGAATGTTCGCCCCTAAAGTCAATGAATACGTGGGGTCTTGTAGGGGCAGACCTGCGTGTCTGCACTTCCTACTGCTCTTCAAGCAATTGACTCATTAACTCAAGTGGACGACGTGCTACAAATTGACCATCATGAAAAAAGCTGATGAGTTTTAAAGATTCTCCCTTTAATGCTTTAGAGGCAACATTATCTGGACTGATTGTAAAACGCCCTAGTGTTTTGTCCGTGGGCCACTGAATATCGATATAAACCACATAAATCAATTCAGAACAGACAATTTTATCTGTGGTTTCCACATCAAAATTGAAATCATAAGCTTTGCCCACTTGACGTAATGCGAGAATAATGCGCTCTGCCAGTGCTTTTTTATCAAGCTTAGTATTACGCAATATCACGAGATCATCAATATTAAGAAAATGGGGGAGAGAACTCATTTGAACGCCAGCGCGAAGGGCTTCTACAACACCATGACCTTGTTTAATATCATCATGATATTGCTTGACAAGCGGCTCTTCCCAAATACCCAACTCTTTCAATTCTACTTCAGTACCAATCCAAATCGCAGCATGTCCCCAGTAACCAGGGATAAATTTATCAGTTAAACGAAAGGGCGTTTTTTCTAATAGAATGTCACCGGCTTGAAGTTGATTTGTTACTTGGTTTAACACATCAGTGCGATTGTAGAGTTTTCCTTTACGAAATTCGACCAGTCCAACGGTGTTGCCAAAAAATTGGCTAAATAAGTTTTCCCCTTCGGTAGCGAGCTCATGCAAGGTATCGTTAGTCATCGCCCCCATAAATTGCAATTTATTGCCGATGGCATATAAGGGTGAATACTCTTTAGTCATATTGTAAGAGGCACTTTGCTCTATCAACAATTTTAAATAGTTAAATCCAGGGTCTTTCTTAAAAACCGTTGATAATTTTGCATACCTCTCTTCATAAAAATTAAGGGCTTGTTTGACACGAATTCGTGTACTTGAAGAATGGTAAGCTTGAGTGATGTTAGCCAGTTCATTTTTCCCAATACCGTATCCGGCATCTCGCTCATTGAGAAAACGGCGTAACTTCTCATCTTCCTCAAAGACTGAAATGGCAAATAAATAGTTATCGTACAACATTAAGGCCGCAGACAGTGAAAGCATAACACCTTTCAGTTTATTTTCAGGTGAAATGGCTTTAATACCCACTTGCTCAAAGGTGTCCGCAGATGCTTCCTGCCAACATTCATAAGATTCTGCAACCTCATAGAGATTCTGACGAAGTGCCAGGTAGGCAACTGTTCCTTGAGTCAGCGTATCTAAATCATAACCGGATAAGGGCTTATTTTGAGCGAGGTTATCCTTCAATCGTTTAGCCACTTCAATCATTTCAGTTCGGTAGCTTAAAGACTGCTCAACTAGTGACTGATAATCCAGAATTTCATCATCAAGAACTTGTGTCACGCTTTTAGCCGTTGTTTTGAGGGTGTGCTGCCAACAAGGCGCATTTAAATCGATCTTAGGTGCCTGATTATTAAGCAGAAGGGGTAATCTATAACACCCTACCAATAGTAAGGGTAAAATACAAATGATGAAAGAAAAATAATGGGTTGCTTTTTTAAAAACGTTATTAATAAACATATCAATGTGCCCTTGTGAGAATGTAAAAAAATTATAACTTTATTGGATTGAATTGCAAGATAACAGCAAACTTTTAAGCGATAACCCTAAATTATAATTTGCCGAGCCTTTGCTATCAGCATGACCGGCTAAAATAAAAACCGCTTCGGAGAGTTCCCCTTGAAACACTCTACCTAGTTTTCCCAAAAGCGTTTTAGCTCGCTGCTTCAGTTCCGAGGAATTATAGTCAAAATGGATTGGGATAGCTACTTTAGGATGTTTGTCAACTATGTCTATAATATCCCGATATAATTCATCCGGATTAGAGCAAAAATTAATTGGGGTCAGAGTAAAATTAATTCTGACTAATTAATTGGGGTCAAAGTAAAATTAATTCTAACTAAGCGAGTGTAGGGTGGGTTTCGTGATAGCGAACCCCACCATTCATTAGTGAACGTAGGGTGGCTAGCCAAACCAACTTTATCAGATGAATGGTGGATTTAGCGAGCGTAGAATGGGTAGAACGATAGCGATACGTAGTCAGCTTCGCGGCACCCACCTTTTGAATGACTTTATAAATGGTGGGTTGAACAGGTTAGTTTGTGTTGCATCCTTCTACCTAACAGCGGTGTGTGGAAACCCGAAAACCGCAATACGAAAACGCTTTTATAAACCCATTAAAATACGCAGTTTGTCTTCCACAACAGCTAATGTAGCTGCATCAACATGACCCAAACGTTTTAACAGTCTTTCTGTAGATACTGAACGCACGTCTTCACATTTGATAAAACTGATTTCCGTTAAACCACTTTCATAAGGCATGATTTTGACGTGTAAAGGTATCTTTTTATTTTTGGTTGTGATAGGTAGCATCACAACTAACCCCGCATATCCATGATTAAACACATTGACAGAAACAATCAGTGCGGGTCTAATTCCTGATTGCTCATGTCCTCGTGTCGGATTGAGATTGACAAGCCAGATTTCTCCTCTACTGGGTAATGACATTTTAATCATCCTCCAAATCATCAGGCAAAGTATTTTCCCAAGTTCTCCGCTCTTTGATTTCTTCGTTCCAAGCTTTGGAATTTTTTCTGAGTTTAGCGTAGGCTCTATTTGTTTGTGTTAATACAGACTGGCGGCGGTAATTTTCAATCGCTTTTTCTAACACTGTCTGTATGGAAGTTTTTTCTTGCTGTGATATTTCATGTAAAATGTTGCCAGCACTTTCGCCAATTGTAATACTATATGGCATAAAAAAGTCTCCTATATTTATTATCTCGTTCCGCGTGCGATAGCGAGCGTAGGGTCACTGCCATTAAGTTAAGGGCATTGGAACGTAGGGTGGCTAGCCAAACCCACTTTATTAGATGAATGGTGGATTTAGCGTAGTGATACCGACAAAAAATAATAACCAGTTTAGTTTGGGTATCATTAACTTCATAAACCAGTCGATGTTCACCGTCGATTCTTCTTGACCAATAATCCGACTTTAAAGCTTCAGGTTTTCCTAAACTTTCAACCTCACCGGATCAACAAAATCGCTATCAAATATATAATCAATAGTATATTGAGATACAGGAAGATTATCGGTAGCCTTAGCAACTTTAAAAAAGTCTTTATCGTGTACGATAACACCCCTATTTGTGAAAGCAATCCACTCGGATTTGTATTTTCTTAATTGACTTTGGTTGAAATGATACCAGTCATTAGGCGTTTTGTATTGTTTTTCCATAATCGAGCCAAAAAAGCTATGTTTAGACAGAATTCATCCATTGTTTACCATTCAGAACGATTTTCACAAAAGTATCCATACACTGTTTTCCGTTAAAAAAAATGAATTTCGGTATATTCTAATTAGCAATAAATTTTCATTAAAAAAATTATACCATAAAGACCTGAAGAACGGCTACATTTATTTGACAACAATAAGCGTTTGTAAAGTGTTGCCATTTTTATCGGTTGTGCTAAGTGTCGTATTCCCTGGTTTAAGGGCAATCAAATAACAACTAACTCCGTTACCACTACTAGAAGTAGCGGTGTCACTTTGCACAATCTCAATAGGATTGACAGTACAGCTTGAAAGTATTGCATCGAAAGTCATTTCAGAGTCCACAATCAACTCCAATTCTTCACCCACTAACATGGTTAGGCTATCTGAGGGAGTAGACAATATTGAGGGATTTATGTTATTTGTCAACTCAGTACTCGCTAACGCCAGTTTTGATTGTTGAGTAAACAGCAGATTGCTTAAATCAGCCCCAGCCTGATTATAGATCGCATAAAAATGATAGGAACCACCGGCACCGGGGGGAACATCAAAGTATAAGAGATGATGCCTCATTTCTGTCGTGGCTAACTGGCTACTGATGATATCACGCCTATAAGGTTGGGGAGTGAAACTGAACGGTTGAAGTGGCAATTCTGTCATATAGTGAAAAGTTTTTTCTGGATATTCAACTGCAAACCATAAATCGACTCGCGAAGTACGGGGGGCAATGTTTAGATGTTCTACTAAATCTAAAGTCAATAATTCGCCCACATCATAAGAAGCTTTAAGCCCCACAAATTCTAATTCAGTCGTTTGACTGGATGTCAAAAGGATAAAATTGGCAGTCACTATTTGAGCTTCTGTGAAAGGCACGATACAAGCTGTAGCAGTACCAGAGCAGGCACCGCTCCAACCTGCAAAAGCTGAATCGGCTGCGGGAATGGCATTTAAAGTGACTTCCGTATTTTCCGGATAAAATTCACGACAATCACTTCCACAATCAATACCTTCACCTCTAACTGTGCCAAAACCCGTTCCTTCTGTATTAACGGTAAGTGTCAATTGATTAACGCTTGCTTCCAAGTTAAAAATGGCGGTGACATTTTGGGCTTGAGTCATAGTGATTTGACAAGATGTTTCTGTGCCAGAGCAAGCCCCTGTCCAACCGATAAAAAGAGAGCCACTGGCAGGAATGGCATTTAAGGTAATTGTAGCATCTTCCTGATATTGCTCTGTGCAATGACTTCCACAATCAATGCTATCACCGCTAATCGTCCCGATGCCATTGCCCTCTTTGCTCACCGTTAATGGATAACTAGGAATCAACTCAAAAGTAGCTATCACGTCCTGATCTGCCGTCATAGAAATAACGCAAGAACCGCTCCCTGAACAGATACCTTCCCAACCGGTAAAAGTAGAATCCGTCGCAGGAGTCGCTGTTACGGTGACATCAGTATTTTCAATGTATTCTTCAGTGCAATCGCTACCACAATCAATGCCATCAGCATTCACTATACCAGAGCCTGTTCCCTCTTTATTCACGTTCAATGTGTAATCAACAATCGCTACCAAATCAAAAGTGGCTGTTACGTTTTGAGTTTGATTCATCAAAACGCTGCAAGTGGTTGCAGTGAGGGCGCAAGCTTCTGTCCAACCTATAAAAGAGGAGTCGGGATCAGCTAGGGCATCTAAAGTGATTTCTTGATTTTCATCATATTGCTCGCTGCAATCGCTACCACAATTAATGTTTTCTCCCGTTACCAAACCACTACCAGTGCCCTCAAGACTAATCGTGAGTGCATATTGGATGCAAGGCGGATATTCATCATCTTCAGTACATAAGGGATAACGATTAACTATGGATTCAAAGCCCGTATAGTCGTTATTTTCATCTCGACAAAGTTCATTACCACTGAAACCGAAGCTGGGCGACGTTGCTTTAAGTTGATTTAAACTTGGGATAGGACCACTCAACTGATTTTGACTTATATCAAGTTGTTTTAAATGGCTCAAGGAATTCAATTCTGGAATTTGTCCACACAATTGGTTATGGTAAAACGAAGCCGTTTCTAACTGGGTAAGGCTGTTTAATGCCGGAAGTGGACCACTGAATTGATTATTCCGAAGAGCAAGCACTTTTAACTGTGTAAGGGAACTGAAATCGGGCAGGGAACCACTGAGCCTATTCTCAGAGAGATTCAGTTCCTCTAAATGAGTTAGCGCACTTAAATCAGGCAGCGAGCCTTTCAGCCGATTTTGATTAAGATTCAGTGCCACAACGTTTCCATCATCGCTACATTCGACTAAAGCAAAATCACATGGTTCATTGGCGGAATTCCAACCATCCTGATTTTTCCATCCAGGACCTCCTGTGCTGTGATACAATGCTAATAAAGTTTCACATTGCTCTAGCGATGAAACATCTTGACAATCGGTTTCTGCTAGTGCGACTGCTATAATACCCACACTGAAAGCGATTCCTATCAGCAACCGGTAGTGTGTTAAAAAAAGTGCCCTTAAAATGGGCTGATAAAATGTCATGACAGATTACCCTCTTAAGTTATGTCGATATTTTATTTTTTGGTCAAACTTAATTTTATAACTATTAAGAAATCCGATTTTTTCAAAAAATCGGATTTCTGAGTGACGAAAATGAATAATGGGATAGGTTCATTAAATAGCTGACAAATTTTTAAAAATGAGAATTAAATAATATCAAAAATTAAACCTATCAAGTTTGGCTTGAAAGTTTCGGAAATTATTAAAGCCTCATGCCTAAACCGGAAAAATTATTTATCCGGTAAAGGGATGGTTTTAATAATTTGTTCTTTAACGGCAGGTTGTTTAGGTACGTTATTTTCGACTTTTTCTTCGACTTTGGGTATTAATTTTAACAATTTGGGTACCACAAAATAACCTGCTATCGCCAATGACAAAATTAACAAAAACCATAAACGGATTTTACTCCGTCGCCGTGTTGTTACAAAACGTGAACTGTGAATTTCAAAATCAAAAGAACTTTTCATTAAGTGCCTCGCTTATAAAAACTTAATCTCAATAATTTTATAACTTATTGATTTTTAATCATTTTTTACATAATTTTCTATATAAGTATATGAAATATATCAAATTATACCAATCTATTTTCATTTTTACAACTATAGAAGTTCAGAAAAATAACTTCATACGCACGAAGGCAACCCAATGCCATTAAGTATCGGGCAGACACGCAGGTCTGCCCCTACAAAATTTCGCGTATTCAGGGACTATAGGGGCGAACATTCGTTATCGCCCGCAGCGATACTTAATGGCATTGGACCTACGAGTATGCCCTTGTGAAACAAAACATCTATAGACTAAATAACCGATCTTCATCTGGCAATTGTGTAAACCAAAGTAATGCCCATTCATAAGCCTTTAACTGGCTGCGATTGAGCATACCCGTCCGTAAATCTGTCACAACATTGGTGTTATCACCCTTTTTGGGAAGCGCGTAGCTGCGAATAATCTGTAACGTATTGCTAGTAGCGAGGGTCTCTATGGGAGCCAGGCTGACTTGGATAGGTAGCGCGTTTTCATTGGATGGGTGAAATAAGTGAATACCCGGTTCACCTGATAATAAGGTTTGTAAACGGGGACCTTTAATTTGTAATTCACGACTACCAGACAATGAGGGTGACAGGCGTGTGGTTTCTACCCCAATATAAGCGAGGGCTTTTTCGTATGCGGTTAATAAGTAATCTAATTCATGGGCACCGCTACCGTGGACTCGTGAAAGTAACGTTAATGTTAGTACTTCTTGCTGGTTTGATTCAAATCCCTGACAGAAAAAGCCTAGAATTGTCGAATTCATTAACAAATTCAACCAGTTAGCTTGTGATTCTAGAATCAATTTTGGAGCCAGGATATACATTTCTTCTAAGTAATCACGAATATCTTGATGGGCATAAAAATCAGCACTGTTAATACATTGTCCATTGGTCCAACTGAATTGAAAATGTGCAGGTTTTCCGGAGAAGGTAAAACGGGTTTCTATCGGATCACGCGCCGTTTCCATTGCCCAAAGCATTTCGTCTAATTGTTCTTTGATTTCAAATACGGACTCCTGCATTGTTAACAGTAAGCGCACTTCGTCAGTGGCATCGCTCAATTCAACGTTAATTGCTTTTCGTAAAATATAAAGTCGTTCTCTTAAATGAGAAACCCATTCAAGTAAATGGCTTACGTTTTCTAATGAGGATTCTTGAGCACTGAAAACTTGGGTTGCTTTGGGTGCCGGCTGTAGGGCAGTGATACGGGGTTGTAAATGCTCGTTGTTCCAATCAATATCTAAGATAATGGGCTGAGTTGCAGTTAAGTTGACTAATTGGGTTGCCGCTAATGCGGTTAAGTCACGTTCAATCGCCCGTTTGAGGGCGCGTCCGCCTAATATCGTATCAAAGCCACGTTGTGCGACTGAAACCAATGCCGCTTCTGATATATTCAAAATAGTCGTGCGTCGTACAAAACCGTCTCGATGTAATAAATCGCCTAGTTGCAAGCGGGTAATAGCAATAGCATCGTGTAATTCTAAAGATTTAAATACGACTATGCGATCAATCCGATTCAATAACTCAGGACGAAAAAAGTCTTCGACCGCAGCTTGATAGCTACTAGCTTGATTTTGTCGGTCCCGTTCTGCAAAGCCCAAACGGCGATTAACTTGTTCTGCGCCTAAGTTAGAAGTTAAAATAATAATGGTATTAGTAAAATCAGTGGTGCGCCCCAAAGCGTCAGTCAGTCGCCCTTCTCCCAAAACTTGCAGGAGTAGATCATGGATAGTCGAATGAGCCTTTTCGATCTCATCTAATAGCAATATACAAAAAGGTTGATGACGAACTTGTGTCGTCAACAAACCATCCGGTCGTCCCCAAGTGCCAATCAATCGTCCCACATCGGCTTCGGTAACAAATTCATTCATATCTAACCGTACCAGTTGCGATTCATCAGTGAATAAATAACGAGTTAATACCTTAGCAGCCTGAGTTTTACCGACTCCCGTTGGACCAATGAAAAGTAACGTTGCCATCGGTTTTTTAGGATCAACCAGTCCCGCCTTGACCGTTTGTACCACTTCGACCAAGCATTTAACGGCTTCAGCTTGTCCAATGAGTTGAGCTTCAAGGTTTTGTCGAACAGAATCAAAGCGTAATATTTTTTGACGATCCAGTAAATCGCTCTTCATACGACTGATTTCGTTAATCGCTATTTCAACTTGCGCAACACCCACTTTGCCATGACGATGTTTAGCAGCCAGCCGTTCAAGAAAACTGACTACATTGCCAGGCATGGCAGTGCTTCGTAGCAAAGAATGGATTAAAGCAAATATACGCTCTATGGCATCATTCTCAATTTCGCATTCATGTTCTTGTTCTAAACGGGCTCGTTCTAATAATGCAATTCTAGCGGTATCAGCTACACTTGGCTCGTTAAGGCGAAAAACTTGACATAAATCGGCAAAACGACGATCAGTTTCCATCACGACATTCCACTCTTCCGGGCTGGCTTCAGCAATTAACGTCAGGGACCGTTCTTCCAAATAAGGTTTGAGTACATCACTGAGCGTCAGCGAATTTTGGGCACTTTTACCAATCCTGAACAGGGCAACTAGGTTGTCAATAAATAAACGTGGACGCAGGTTGGGTGGTGTTTTTCGTGGACGTTGAATGACATATTCTAAAATCGACTCAAAACGTCGCTGCCACATACCTACAATGCTCATGCCAGCTATCACACGATTAGGATCAATATGCCATAAGGCAGCAACTTGAGATTTAGATTGACTTTCCTGTTCTTGAATATAGCGGTAAAAGGTTTCATGTAGCAAAGTTGTGCGTCCACAGCCGGGTCGTCCTACAATCACCACCGCCGTCATGGTTGAACCAAAAATGAGATCGCCAAGTCTATTTACAAAGTTGTCACGCAGTGAAGCGCGTTGCAAACGGCTGGGATAATGATCGCGCAAATTAGAACCTACCCGCGCAATTTCGGCTGCACCTGAAAATTGTTGTTGTTGATCCGTTAAAGAAGCAAACCATCCCTCCATATTTTTTTCAAAGGGAAATTTAGCGCGTTTTACATGAATTTGCACAGAAATTGTTGTGACAAATTCTCCACCGTTGGCATAATAATTATTGGGAGAAAATTCACTGGGTTCTTCTTTGCGCTGTTCCTGTAATTGATCATGTACAATGCTTGTCAATTGTTCATTGAAATTGCCATGTTCAAAAACGTTTTCACTCACAATTGCAAAAACATTGTCAAATTTCGGCAAGCATAAAATATGATGACCTTTTATGAAAAAACGTACCACAGCAAAATCACCAAAAACCATATAAGGTCCAAGGGAAAAGCACAGTTTTTGCAATTCAAATTTGAAATTAGGATTAAAGGCAAACCATAATAACTCATCAATGCTTTCACGTTCCGTTTCAAAGGCACGAAAATGTCTGCGCACATCTCTAGTGAGTAAATCGACCGCATCACGAAAACGTTTAGCTGTGCGGCTTGGACTGTTTAAAAATAAAGGGCGTAGGTGATAACCTTCTTTTGAAGGAGTAACGAGAACGGGAAATTCTAAAGGAACTGTTGGCATGAAAGTGGGTTGATGATGTGTGAATAGTACAACGGCTGGAGTCCAAAGCTTCAGCTTTGAACTCCATGATTTAAATTGAGGCTCCGTTTATCTTTTTAAAGTTCGCGCTAATGCTTGTGCGCGATTTCGTGCTTCACGGGCGCAATTAAAATTATTCATACCTTCACATGCTAAGGTAATGACTACCCAATTTCTTATTCGTAGTCTTTTATATTTTTCACGAGTCCCTGCCAGCGCATTAGATTTTTGAGCTAAATTGGCAGCCCGTTTCCAGTCTTCTTGAGCTAAACGTACTCCGGCTAAGTTATGCCAGAGAATAGGGTTACGTGGATCAATTCTTATGGCACGTTCAAGTGAAGCGGCGGCTTGTTCAAATTGCTTTGCTTCATAGTAAGTTTTTGCGTCACCGAGTAAAGATTTGACTGCTGATGAAGAATCCGTTTTTATATAGGGAGTTGCTATGCTATTTTCAACGGATAGTATAGTTAATAGTGTGATGAATAAGCAGTTGAGTAGGTACTTTTGCCAGTGATGGGTATTGATTTTATTCATTTTGCTATCTCCAAGTGAATAGTGAATAGTTAATGATTAACGATTTAACGATTAACGTGGATAGTTCACCATTAACAATATACTGCTAACGGTTGAGTTTTAGACCTGACAGGTTTAAGAAACCTGTCAGTCCAGCCATTTTTCTGATATACGTTCCGTTTTTAGCCGTTCAAAATATAACCATTAACCATGAAGCATTATTCAAAGCTAAATAGATTAGCATTATTACCAGCTAATGCTTGGCTAGTTTGGTGTTGACCAGCAATATAGGGTACACGCGATCCTTTAACTGAACGCCATTGTACCCCACTGGGAGTCATTGGGGTTATTGATTCTGGACGGACAGCTTTTATAAAACGACTCCAAATGAACATTGCCCCTGAACCTCCACTTAGCCCCATGGGTTTATTGTCATCGCGTCCTACCCAAGTCACTGTTGATAACTCACTGCCAAAACCAGCAAACCAGCTATCTCGTAAATCATTACTGGTACCTGTTTTGCCAGCTAAAACCATACTTGATGGTAATGTCTTGCCAATTTTGCGCCCTGTACCCTTCCGTATCACTTTTTGTAAAGCATAATTCAGTAAAAAGACCGGTGCTGCATCAAAGCGTTGCTCTACTGAAATACCATAGTGTTTTAAGGGTTTGCCTTCATGATCTAAAACAGCACGGATTGCGCGTACAGGGACACGAAAGCCACCACTGGCAATGGTTTGATACATTTGAGCGACTTCTATCGGCGCCAAAGAAATACTGCCAAGTAGTACAGAAGGAAACATTTTAAACTCCCGCTCAATCCCTAAACGTTTTAGAGTTTCTTTAATATGGCTCAGTCCGAGTTTCATGCCTAAGCGTACCGTCGCCAAATTGTAAGAATTGGCTAAAGCACGCCACAAGGGAACACGACCATGTGAGCGATAATCATAATTTTGTGGTTTCCAAACTTCACCAGTGACATGATCGGTCCACCGATAGGGACTATCATCAATCAGACTAGTCAAACTATAACGACTATTTTTTTCTAAAGCCGCTAAATACACTGCCACTTTAACCAAAGAACCAATTTGGCGTACCGCATTGAGAGGGCGATTAAAACCCGCATAGTGTGGTTTTTTACCGTTGATCAACGCTAATACTTCACCACTTTCGCTATTCGTGACAACCATAGCCCCTTCTAAATTACGTGCTTTACGTTTTTGTTTTTGTAGCTTTTTTAAACCGTTAATCATCGCATGTTCCCCGGTTTTCTGAAGATAGGGATTAAGGGTGGTAAAAATTTGTAATCCTTCTGAACGCAAATCTTCTTCACGATAATCTTGATGTAATTGGCGACGCACGAGTCCTATAAAAGCAGGGTATGGAAATTCACTTTCACTACCTTTACTACCCTTTTTTGTGATACCCAAAGGGGTTTTTTTAGCCTTTTCGGCTGTCGCCTGTGTTATTTTACCCTGTTCGTTCATCAACTTGAATACCAGGTTACGGCGTTCAAGTGTCCGTTCCGGATATTTGCGTGGATTGTAAACTGAAGCACCGCGTATAACACTAACTAATAATGCTAATTCGGGTAATTTTAGTTCTTTCAAAGGACGGGCAAAGTAAAATCGCGCTGCCATACCCATACCATGAATGGCACGATTACCATCTTGACCTAAAAAAACTTCATTCAAATAGGCTTCGATAATTTGTTCTTTAGTATAATGCCATTCTAATAGAAAAGCCATAATGGCTTCATTAAATTTACGTTTAAAGGTGCGTTCTGGAGTCAAGTAAAAGTTTTTAACCAATTGTTGTGTAATGGTACTGCCGCCTTGTACATTTTCGCCGGCTTTCATATTAGCGATAAAAGCGCGTATTGTACCCCGTATACTGATTCCCCAATGATTATAAAAACCCCGATCTTCCATCGCAATTAAACCTTCAATCAGCAAAGGCGGCATATCGGCTAGGCGCACTACAATACGATCCTCATGGTGAGTGGGGAAAATTTTACCGATTAATCTGGGTTCTAAACGGAGCAAAGCGAGCTTGCGTCCTGGGTTTAATTGACTAATTGATTTAACTTGATTGCCGGCAAAGCCTATTCGTACTTGACGTGACGGATCGGTGGCATCCCAAAAATTAAAGGAACGGGTTGTAATTAATACTTCGTTATTCTTATGCTGATATTGACCTGGCTCATATAATGTGGAAGATTTACGATATCCGATTGCGCTGAGTTCTTGAGTTAACGTTTTAGAGCTAATACGCATACCAGTATAAAGTTCCAAGGGACGAGCGTAAACACGCGCTGGTAATGCCCAACGCTTACCTTCAAACTGCTTACGCACTTTAACATCTAACGAACTAATGTAGCTACCTAGGAACATCAATATAATAATAAATGCTACCCAACGCCATTTAAAACGAAAACCAGTGCGGCGGGGAGGTGTATACCGCTTAGGATTATCACGCCGACTGGAATGAGTCCTGCGTGAGTGCAGTGGTCTTCTTTTACGTATTTGAGTCATGATAGAGTTGTTGTCCAAATAAAAATATTTTTTAATTATAACAAGTTAAAGTATAAACTTATAGTTTTACTTAAAAAAGTTTATCTTGCTATTTGATAATAGTCAATAATTTCATTCAGAAATTTTTTAAATAATATAATGCATTAATCTCGGCAGTTAATTTTGAACATGACAAATACAATATAATCAATTATAATTTTTGATTGTCATTTTTATTTGTAAAAATAGACGAAACTATGTTTTCAATAAAGCCAATGAAAATAGAAAACGAAAGTGAACAATTATCTGTTGTAGCAGATGAATCTGTTATGGAAGAAGATGAAATAGCAGTGATACCTGATGAATTGACCCAAGAGATTGCTGGTACTGAAACATTGCCAGTGGAAAAGCAAATCATTCTGAGCAAAGAACAGGTAAATCACTATCAAGTGCGTTATCAAGAGCTGGAAGAATTATTAGAATTTGCGGCTGAAAGTGGCAAGCTTGATCCACCGGATTTAGCGATGGAGGTGAAACAACTCAAGAAGATATTTTTTTATACACCTCCTAATCTTTTATCAATAAAAACACTTTGCTATGCTGAAGCCAAGTTGGAAAAACTTTATGCTACCCTGACTGAATTAGTCAATCCGGTAACGGTATTAACTTTACGCACCACTTCGGATGCTTATGCTGTGTATAGACCTGGGTGGAAGGGGGTGTTTTTGGGTTCTAGCACTGTTGGTCGTAACTTCTTTCGGCAACTTTTTTGGGTCGCCATGTTACTAATAGGTTTGATCTGTTTCAGGAAATTAACAATGGGGGGTGAAGCAGATCCACTTAATTTTATTGATCCCTTTTTATATGGTGCGCTAGGCGCATTGGTTTATTTGTATAAAAATCTTACTGATCTTTATACTAAACGGACTTTGCATCCCAAAAAGTTAGCGACTAATTGGTTACGTCTGTTTATGGGTGCTTTGACGGGTGCCTTAATTGTAAATTTGTTCATGCCTTTTTTTAAAGAAGGAATCGCCGGGATGGATGTTCCACATGTTGCCATAGGCTTTTTAGCTGGCTACAGTGTTGAATTTTTTTACCAGGCTTTGGATAAAATTATTAATCTCATGACACCGAAAAAACATGAAGAACAAGCCATAACGCCTACAACACCTCGACAGGTACAAATTGAAATCCTCACCAAACGCTTGAAAGAGATGAATAATGAGGCGGATAAGGTGGTTATCCGAAAATTATTGGAAAAAGTGTAGTTAATTGGGAATAATATAGATGTTCAGAAAAATAATTTTTTGAGCAAACCTGGCAGGTTTTGAAAACCTGGCAGGTTTTGTGAAGTTATTTATGTGAAAAACTATAGATAGATTAAAAACGGTTCACAGGAATAAATGGGTAACGAAGTTTCCCCATTCCCCAATTAATTCAACCGAATGGATAAAATTTCATCGTCACGGCGAATTTGAATCGTGCGAGCAGTATAGCGACTAAAACGTTGTGCTAATTCTTCTAAATCTTTGATTTCTCTACGGTTAAATCCTATAATCAAATCCATTTGCCGCAAACCCACTTTCCAAGCGTTGCTATTTCGAGTGACGCTAGAAACTTGTATGCCATTAGGTGTATCTTTTAATTTAGCCCCTTCAAAATATAAGCTAACGTTGCCACCTTCAATTCGGTTAGTATCTGCAATAGTCGCATATAAGTGGCGGGTACGTCCTTTGCGTATAATAGTGATCTTTACCCTTTCAGCAATGCGTAATAAACCAATACGGTTGCGAACATCCGTAGCAGAATTAACCGATTTATCATTAACGGCGGTGATCAAATCGCCAGAGCGTAAACCGGCTTTTTCAGCCGGCGTTCCCCGTTCCACTTTAGCTATTAACGCCCCTTTATTACCTTCTAATCTAAACGCATTAGCTAAATCAGGCGTTAAATCTTGTATCCGTATCCCCAGGGTACCCCGACGTACTTCACCAAAATCAACTAAGTGCTGTACAATTTTGTTTACCATATTACTCGGAATAGCAAAACCGATGCCCACATTTCCACCGCCAGGGGCTAAAATGGCGGTATTAATGCCCACTAACTCCCCCCTTAAATCAACTAATGCCCCCCCTGAATTGCCAGGATTAATTGAAGCGTCCGTTTGAATAAAATCTTCATAGCCTTCAATACCTAAGCCACTACGTCCTAACGCACTGATAATGCCGGAAGTGACAGTTTGTCCCAAACCAAATGGATTACCTATGGCAACGACAAAATCTCCTACCCGTAAATGTTCGGAATCGGCTAGGGCTAAAGCTGTTAAATTATCCGCTTGGATTTTTAACAGTGCGACATCCGTTTCCGTATCTGTACCGATTAAATCTGCCTTAAATTGGCGACCATCAAGTAGAATAACAGATACTTTATCTGCTTTTTCAATGACATGATGATTAGTCACCACATAGCCTTTACGGGCATCAATGATCACACCTGAACCACGACTTTGTTTTTCTCGCTTTTGTTCAGGGATATTAAAAAAACGCCGGAAAAAAGGATCATTAAACAAGGGATTATCAAGTACACGAGTTTGGGTACTAGATGAAATATTCACCACTGCGGGTGTCGCATTTTCTAACATTGGTGCAAGACTGGGTAATATTTGCCCTACAGAGCTTCCTACCACGCTGCTAGTTGATAATTCAGCGCAAGAAAATTGTCCCATCAATAATAGGAGTAGTAACCATAAAGGGTGATAATTAAATTTTTGCATAATGGCTTCTTTGATCAGGGAAAATAAAAAATGAATGATTAAAACTCAATATGAGAAAGTTACTTAGGATCGTGCATGAAATAACTTCGTAAAATCAAAGTCAAAACCAGACATGGCAGGTCAAAGACAATCAGGTCTATATTGGACTTTGGTTTTGACTTTGACCTACCAGGTCTGTTTTTGAAATTGACTAAATTATTTTATGCACATTCCTTAAACATCAAGTTCATAGGTGTTCTGGATTCTTCCGATTTCCATGTAACTCATGGTTATATGCAAAAAATATACGTTAAAGCAAGTTTTTTGAAACACTTGCTTTCTAAAATGTTAAAATATTTTTTCGTACCGACATATTATACTAAGTATCTGTTAGTTTCGTGAAAATTCAATTTATAGATGGTTCAGAAAAATAAATTGTTTGAAACCCCATTGGGGTTTTATTCTGATAAGGATCATGTTTTTTTTAAATCGTATTTTTTGCAAACTACATTTTTTCATTTCATTTACCAATATGAATGTTATCTTAGCTCAACCGCGTGGTTTCTGCGCGGGCGTGGTTCGTGCCATAGAAATTGTTGAACAGGCACTTAAATTTTATGAAGCACCCATTTATGTTTTGCATGAAATTGTTCATAATCGCTATGTCGTAAATGGCTTAAAAAAACGGGGAGCGGTGTTTGTAGAAACACTAGATGAAGTACCCCTTGGTGCGGTTTGTATTTTCAGTGCCCATGGTGTAGCCACTACGGTGATTAATAATGCTAAACAGCGACAATTAAAAGTCATTGATGCCACTTGTCCCCTTGTGACAAAAGTACACGTGCAGGCACAACGTTATGTTCAAAATGGTTTTGAAGTTATTATCATTGGTCATGCAGGACATCCAGAAGTGGAGGGTACTCGTGGCTGTGTGACCGGTTCGGTGCATGTATTATGTACGCCTCAAGAAGTCGCCACTTTATCTATTAAAGAACCAGAACGTGTGGCTTATGTGACGCAAACGACACTTAGCGTCGATGATACTCGCGACGTGATTAACGCTTTAACAAAACGTTTTCCAAAAATTCAAGGTCCCGCATTAAGCGATATTTGTTATGCCACTCAAAACCGTCAAGATGCAGTACGCCAATTAGTTTCTGCTCTTGATGTATTATTAGTCGTAGGTGCTTATAATAGTTCTAATTCTAATCGCTTACGAGAACTAGGAACACAGTCGGGGATCAAAGCCTATCTTATTGAAAATGCAGAAGATTTACAAAAAACCTGGTTTTCGGATAAGTTCGTTGTGGGTATCACCGCCGGGGCATCAACTCCCGAAATTTTGGTAAAAGAAGTCTTACAACGCTTGCGTGACTTTGGTGTTGATACAGTTAAAACCATGGAAGGCGAACCAGAAAAAACCACATTTAGTATTCCTAGCTTTTAGTGATTCAGTTATCAGTTATCAATTACTTTGTTAGTTTCACAATTCAATTAGGAATGTGCCTGAAATAACTTCAACAACAGAACAATAGAAAAGTTAGAAAATACCTCTTTTAATCAATCATTTGGAACTCTCATACATGACACTTTCAACCCTCACTGCTATTTCTCCTATTGATGGACGTTATAGCAATAAAATTCTGGCATTACGTCCAATTTTTAGCGAATTTGGCTTAATTCGTTATCGGCTAATCGTCGAAATTCGTTGGTTACAATTTCTATCTGCCCATCCAGATATTATCGAAGTGTCTGCATTTAGCACTGAAGCGCAGACATTATTAAATAACCTGGTTGACACTTTCTCTATCGAAGATGCAGGGCGAGTAAAAAAGATTGAACGCACTATAAATCACGATGTCAAAGCAGTCGAATATTTTATTCGGGAAAAAATCGCAGATAATTCTGAATTAGCGGCAATTAGCGAATTTATTCATTTTGCCTGTACTTCCGAAGATATTAATAATTTGGCTTATTCATTGATGTTGCGCGAAGCGCGTAGTCAGTTTCTATTGCCAAAAATGGAATCCGTGCTAACTGCCCTGACGGAATTAGCTGAACAATATGCAGAAATTCCTATGTTATCACGCACTCATGGGCAAGTCGCTTCCCCAACAACATTGGGTAAAGAAATCGCGAATGTTGCTTATCGTTTGCATCGTCAACGTGAACAAGCGGCGCAAGTGCCATTAATGGGCAAATTTAATGGGGCAGTCGGTAATTATAACGCACACTTAGCTGCTTATCCCAATCTGGATTGGGCGAGCATCACACAACAATTTGTCACCCAACTCGGTTTAACTTGGAATCCGCTGACAACTCAAATTGAACCCCATGATTATATAGCGGAATTATTCGATGCTTTAGCCCGTTTTAACACGGTACTGATTGATTTTTGCCGTGATATTTGGAGTTATATCTCATTGGGCTATTTCAAGCAGAAAACCATTCAAGGAGAAATTGGCTCATCGACAATGCCCCATAAAGTTAATCCGATTGATTTTGAAAATGCAGAGGGCAATTTAGGCATTGCTAATGCCCTTTTTAATCACTTAGCCATAAAATTGCCCATTTCTCGTTGGCAGCGTGATTTAAGCGATTCTACTGTTTTACGCAATCTTGGTGTTGCCATTGCTCATAGCATGGTATCTTATGATTCTTGTCTCAAAGGCATTGAAAAACTAGAAGTCAATCGTGTTGTGATTGAAGCTGATATTAATCAAGCATGGGAAGTGTTGGCAGAACCAATCCAAACCGTTATGCGCCGCTATGGCGTTCCACAAGCTTATGAAAAACTGAAAGATTTAACGCGAGGGCAGGGCATTGAACAGGCGCGGTTACAGGTATTCATTCATGATTTGCCTATTCCAGAATCCGAAAAAAACCGTTTATTGAATTTAATGCCGGCAACTTATACCGGTAATGCCGCAAAACAGGTAGAGTCTTTGGATTCCTATTTAGACTACTAACGGGTAAATTTTGGACTTTTTTTTTTAAACTGTTGGTGGGCAAAAAAAGACTTGCCCACCCTACATAACTTAAACACGCTACAAGATTACGCAGTACAAATTAATCAAGCCTTTGAACACGATACAGATTGCGATTGCTTAGTCATATTAGGTCCGAGTGTGCAAGCGGTGGACAGGGAAGCACTAACAGAATTAATGACTTGGTTACAAATTCCAGCAGTCGGCATCGTAACGGGCAAAGTGCTTGATACTCAAGGGCATTTATTACATGCGGGCTTAGTACAACGCCCCAGTGGTATACCATTAGCATTGTATGCAGGATTTCCAGAAAATACACCTGGTTATATGGCAATCACCGCGATTGTGCGGAATCTGAGCACCCCACACCCTGCTTGTTGTGTAGTGGAACGCGCTTTATGGAATCGCCTGGGAGGATTAAATACTGACTATATTGGTCCCCATGCATTATTAGATTTTGCTCTCAGGGCATTGACAACAGGAAAACGTATTGTCTATACTCCATTTGCTCGCTTTAAAGCAAGCCAATGGCAAAGCCCAGATGCCTGGCTTGATCGTCAACGTTTTGCTGAACAGTGGAGTACCTGGTTAAAACAAGGTGATCCTTACTATAATCCCTACTTAACCTTGGAACTAGCTGATATGGGTTTGAATCTTGGGTGTCAAATTTGAATCCATTTTGCTGTTTTCAGCCTCTATCAAACCTGACAGGTTTTCAAAACCTGTCAGGTTTAGTTAGTCTAAAATATTAAATGTCGCTAATACCGGCGTATGATCAGAAGGGCGTTCTAAAGAACGAGGAGCAATATCTATCGTACAAGCGGTGCAACTTGATTTAAGGGCAGTACTCGCTAAAATTAAATCAATACGCAAACCACGATTGCGCTCGAAAGCGCGGGTACGATAATCCCACCAACTAAAAAGTGCAGGTGGCTGTTCAAATAAACGAAAAGTATCGTGTAAGCCTAAGTTGCTCAACTCTTGTAAAGCAGCACGTTCCGGTGGGCTAACTATCAAGCGTTCTTTCCAAATCACCGGATCATACACATCCCGGTCATCAGGCGCAACATTAAAATCGCCTAGCACAATTAAATGAGGAAACTGTTTCAGGGTTTCACTGATATATTGATGTAAATGCTTAAACCAATTGAGTTTATATTGATATTTCTCAGAACCAACCGCAGTTCCATTGGGAACATAAACATTCAGCACTTTTAACTTCTCATAAGTCGCACCCAAAACGCGCCGTTGTGGATCATCTAATCCGGGTAAATCAGTCATGACATCGGAGCAACTTAAACGACTCAATAAGGCAACCCCATTATAGGATTTTTGTCCAGCAAAGAGAGCTTGATAACCGGCTGCCTGTATTTCCTCAAGAGGAAACTGTTCATCAGTCATTTTGATTTCCTGCAAAGCCAAAATATCTGGTTTCGTGTTTTTTAACCAATCTAATACTTGTGGTAAGCGAACACGTAGAGAATTCACATTCCACGTTGCAATTTTAAACATATTTTTAATATCCTTAATTAATAGACATTATACCGATTTAAATGTATGGTCTATTATCCAAATCCAATCATTTGCTTGGATTTTAGGATGCATAAGTTTATAATAACCAAGTCTTAATAACCATAAACGAGCTGAATGCCATGAAGGCATATCTAAAGAAAGCTCAAAAAAATTTTTCACCACCCCAGGTAGCGGCGCATGATTGCATGTGCTTTGGTGTAATCCAGCCCTTTTTTAGCGATTAATGGAAATAAGCCAAGTAATGCAAATGAACCTAAAAGGGCGGGTGATAAAATGCCGCTTAATGATTCCAATTGAGCCAATTGCACTCCAGCATTGACATAAACAAGGGTGCCTGCTAACATGCCAAATTGGCTCACCCAGTAAAATGTCCAAGTTTTAAGGGGGGTAAGAGCCATTGCTAAATTAATGGCGAAAAAGGGAAAAGCAGGTACTAATCGTAAAGCAAAGAGATAAAATGCGCCTTCTTTTTCGATTCCGCGATTGATTGAGCCTAATTGTTGTTTAAAGCGGTTTTGAACGGCATCTTTAAACAAATAGCGAGCCAGTAGAAATGCCAAAGTTGCCCCCAAGGTGCTGGCAAACGATACGATAATGGTTCCTTTGAATAAACCAAAAATAGCTCCCGCGATGAGGGTAAGTAATGCTGCGCCTGGCAATGATAGCCCTGTCACAATGACATAAATCGCAAAAAAAATCAGAGCTGTTTGCCAAGGATGTGTTTGATAAAAATCGACAATCACTTCTCGCTGCGTTTGGAAATATTCTAGACTAAAGTATTGTTGTAAATCAAATACAAAAAATGAGACTATCAAAATGACGATAATAGCCAATAAAATGGTTTTTTTTGATTTCATAAGGTTAAAAAGATTTTTTGAGTGATATATGATAGGTTTCAAAAAACAGATCAAATCCGGACATAGCATTGTTCCATTAATAATCAAAACTCGCTGTCAGTTTTGAACAGAATTTCATGAATTATTTTTCCGCAATGGTTTATTGATGTTAACGAAGTTTTTGATTCAGACAATTAAAGATTATTATACTCCGATCAGAAATCCTATTTTTAAAAAAATCGAATTTCTCAGTTCAAAAAAAATTATAAAATGCTAACAATTTATGTATAATACACAAATTGAATTTTTTGTATTTGGTAATTGGTAATGAGTTGGGAGCAACTCAATAAGGCAAAAGACTTAAATGAACTACATGACTTGGATTGTAAGTATATTTGTTTTTATATATATATTGGGTGTCTGGCTGACACCTTTTCCACATTGGCCAACTTATTTCAAATTATGGAAAAACGTGCTTTTTAATCATGAAGAAAAAGCGGTTCATCTAAAAAGTAGATTTAAACAAATCAAGTTTTTACTTAAATATGCATTCTTATGCCCATTTTGGGGATATTTATGGTATTTGGATGAAATCCTTTTTCCCCACTATAAGCAACAATGCCTCAAACCGGTATTTATCATCGGTCCACCTCGAAGTGGTTCAACTTTTCTACATCGCACATTAGCAGGGGATGAAGAAACGTTTTTTGCGGTGCGACACATTGAATGGCGTTTTCCATTTATCACGGTCCAAAAACTGATTACTCTGTTTGGTTTAGAAACGAAAATTAGCCAAATGAATTATTGGCCAGCAACAGATCGTGGCGAATTGGCATCAAAGCTGCATAAAAATAATTTATATGATTGGGAAGAAGACGGCATTTTTTTTGAAGAATGTTTTTTATACCACTTTTTTATAGTGCTACGGTTTCCCTATAAAAACTTATTACCTTATTTGGAAGATTTCACGGTTTTGCCTAAAAAGGAACAAGCACATATTCTTCAAATACATCAGAAAGTCGTTCAAAAAATCATGTATTTGAGAGGTCAAAATAAGTTATTTTTATCCAAAGAACCCAAAAGCATGGCAAAAATGGAATTGATGATCAAGCGCTATCCCTTTGCTCGATTCATCATAACCACAAGACAGTCTTCAGATTATCTGAACTCTCTACTTAATTTGGTGAGTTACTCAACAAATTGCAAAACGGGTGTAGATGTTTCTCAATTGCCCTGGTGGGAAAGTGCTATGCTCACCATGCAAAAACAAGATTGCCAACTTTGTATGGAACTTTTATTGCGGCATCTTGACAATGAGAATCAGAAGTCTATTTCTTATGAGCCACTTTTTAGGTATATTGTGCCCACGGTCAAATCTATCTACAAATGGCTAGATTGTGATCTAACCCCATTGGAACTGCAACGTTTAGAAAAAATACAACAACAGCAGAAAAAACGAATCAAGGGATATAATAACCAACAAAAAGTATTTGAAGGTTTTGAAAGCTGCGACTCCTTAACACGAGAGGTAGAACAAAAACACCTTTCTTATTTGAATGTTGAATGAACCTATTCCATTATTCGTTTTTGATTTTAGAAATCCGATTTTTTGAAAAAATCGGATTTCTTGAAATGGGTATTTCAAAAATCATAGGTGCAAAAAAACTTGACATTTTTTAAAACATCAAGTAAAATTCCAACAGTATGTTAACAATTGTTAATGAGATTGTTATCTTAGTCTATTAATACAAATTAAGAGTTATTTAATTGCTACCTATATACCGGGAATAAATTTAACTTTTCTAATGAGGTTGGTGAGCAAACAAACATTAGTTTGCCCTACCTGGCTACATAAAAATTTCATTTATAACCGCGTTCAGTAGAACAACAGTATATTATATTATGCCAATATTGTGTAAACCTTATGTTAAGGTACCAGAAAACATTATTACCCAGGAACAAACGCTTGATCTATGTAAACGTTTACATCCTGATCATCCCAGCCTCAATAAATTATTGAGTATTATCCGCCACACTTCAGTCAAAAAGCGCCATATTCTTCAGCCATTAGAAGTGGCATTAGAACATCCAGGCGTTGAAAAACGTCACGCAATTCATGAAAAAAGTGCATTAGAATTTGCAGATGTAGTGATCAGAAATGCATTGAAGAATGCCGAACTGTCTGTTTCTGACATTGATCTCCTTATTGTGACTTCATGTACGGATTTTTCATTTCCTTCATTAACGGCACATATTATTAATCGGTTAGGGTTCCGTTCAGACACCAAACAACTACCCATCGCACAATTGGGATGCGCAGCCGGCGGCTCTGCAATCAGTCGTGCTCAGGATTATTGTATGGCTTACCCGGACCATAATGTGTTAATTGTGTCTATTGAATTTTGTTCGTTGTTGTATCAACCGGATGATAAATCAATAGGTGGCATTATTTCAGATTCTTTATTCGGAGATGCAGCCTCGGCTTGTGTCATGCGTGGTAAAGGTGGGGTAGGGTTTCAAGTTGATGCTAACACTTCCTATTTAATACCAAATACGGAAACTTACATTGCTTATGATGTTAAAAGCACCGGATTCCATTTCAGATTAAATAAAGCTGTGCGTGACACAATGGAACCCATATCGCCCATTATCGCCAAATTCGTAGAACGACATGGCCTTGATGTGCGCGAACTTGACTATTTTATTTTCCACACTGGTGGGCCCCGTATCTTAAATGATTTGGTCAAGTTTTTATCTATTTCCAATGACAAGGTCCAATTCAGTAGAGAATGTCTGAGTGAATATGGCAATATTGCCAGCGTAGTTGTTTTTGAAGTGATGAGAAGGATGTTTGAAAATGCCAATCTGAAACCTGGGGCTAGAGGGGTATTGGGTGGATTTGGTCCTGGTATTACGGCTGAACTTAACCTAAATACTTGGGTAGCTTAAAGTATACTGAACGTACTTAAAATGGATGAAAATGGTGTGCCAGAAATACTATTTTTAAAAAATAGTATTTCTGATTCGCCCTTTAGATTTTCACAAAACTAATGGACACACAGTATAACAAGTTGTAATAATTTTTACTCAAAAAGAGGTATTATGGAAACAAAACGAATCACTATTTCTGGTAAAGTAGCTGTTCTCAATAATAAGACAGCGGAAATCCCTTTCAATCATACAGAATTTGATGGGATGCTTCTTTTGCATCTCCTAACTGAAGAAACAGCCCCCGCTTATTTGGGTAACCAGTTTAAAACACGACCCCAAGATGTTTTTTTAGTCTCTTATTCCAAATCAGGCAGCCATTGGTTAGCTTATATTGTCAACAATATCGCCAAACCCGTACTTCCAAACAAAGACGATTTTAGGCATCGTGCTGGTGAAGTGCCCCTTTTAGAACAGTCACTTCCAGAAAAATTCGCCCCAATTGCTTCACCACGCTACATGTACACCCACTTGCCCTATAAGTTTGTGCCACGTAGTAGCGAGCATGAAGTCAAGTATGTTATTATTGCAAGGAATCCCAGAGACATAGCGGTTTCTCAATTTAAATTTATGAGAAACATGAAAGACATTGATTTTAACGGAACGTGGGATGAGTTTCTATCTCTTTTTATGCAGGGAAATGGTCTGAGTGGTTCATACTTTGATCGAGTTTTAGAATGGTGGGAACACAAAGATGATGACAATGTTTTATTCCTAAAATACGAGGACTTGAAGAAGGACCTGACAGGACAAGTTGGAGTCATTGCTAATTTTTTAGGTTATCAACTTTCCCAAGAAAACATTGAAGAAATTGCGGAAAAATGCACTTTCAAAGCGATGAAAGGGGACCGTGTCGGTTCGATTGAGGGCAACAAAGGTTTACTGAGGGAAGGTAAATCGTTTTACCGCAAGGGAATTGTAGGTGATTGGCGAAATCATTTTTCGGATGAACAATTAGAAAAGTTCAACCAGTGGTGCAAATCGAATTTGGAAGGCACCGGACTTGAGTTTGATTTTGGCTAATAAACGGTTTTAATGGTAGGGTGGGTAGAGCGAGACGATAGCGAGCGAAACCCACCAATCTGATATACCAAAGAAAAAAATTGTTAGGAGATAAAAAAACAATGCCTCAAACAGAAATATCTAGTTCACTAATTGGAGCAACAAAATGTACATGCTCAGTTAAAGCTTTTCTTTTGACACACCCTATGGCTATTGGCGCATCAATTATTGGTGACATTGTTATTACAGCAGCAGTTTACCTGTTTATGCGAAAAATTACAAAAGCAAGAGATGCTAAAAATGCAGCTGTTCCAGTTAGTACCTAACTTATTGATTTTTAATCTTTTTTAAAGATTTCAGGCACGAAAGAAATACCTTTTTTCCAAAAAATGGTATTTCTGCCGAAGTATCAGAAATCGACTAACTGCCCACATTCCATCTTCAATATTCGATCAGCAACATGGAAATATTTATCATCATGCGTCACCGCAATAATGGTTTTTCCCTGTTGTTTTAAATCTGGTAATATCACCTCATAAAAAGACTTTCTAAATTGAGGATCTTCATTCGCCGCCAATTCATCAAAAATATAAATGGGCTTATTTTCTAAGACTGCTGCTACAAAAGCCAATCTTTTCTTTTGCCCTGTCGATAAATCAAGCTGGGTAAATTTTCCCTCCCGATATTTGGTTTTCTTCTCCAACTGCATTAAGCGCAATAATACTTTGACTTGCTTATCATCAATATTTGATAAGCCATACAGTTTATCAAACAAGTGAGCATCAGAAAAAACAATTGCAAATAATTCACGGTAACTCACATATTGATTTCTATCAATTGGCTCATGATTCATATCATGAGAACCGGCACTCGGATAATACAAGCCCGTCAACAACTTCAATAAAGTAGATTTACCACTGCCATTATCCCCCACAATAAACACTATTTCCCCTTTTTTAATCTCCAAATCAATGGGACCTATAGAAAATAAAGGCTTACCCTGCTTATCCTGATAAGAAAAAGTCGCTTTATCAAGCTGAATTTCCTTAAAATCAGACACCAGTGGTTGTTGTTGAAAATAAATTTCAATGATAACCTCATCCAGTTGTGCTTCAAGTTCACCCAAGTTTTCTAAAGCCACATGGCTTTGAGATAGGCTAGGTAAAGAAGATACCACCATCCCTATTGGTCCAATAATAAATAGAATCGTCGTCGATATTTTATAGATTTCATCCGCATGACTAGCGTGGAACGAGGGTACAATAAAAACCAAAATGACCAGCAACAAATAAAAAAACAAACGAGAATACATCAAATGAGTAATTTGTTGTAAACCCACTTTAACTTTAAGTACTTCTGTCTCCTTAAAAAGCGTGTCAATCTGATCAAATAAATCATCACTTTTTTGACGGTTCATTTTGAGTTCTTTAAAACCATCAAAAAGATGATTGAAATACCCGAAAAATTTCGCCTCCTTTTGGGTAGCAATATAGAGTTGTTCGGAAATACTTTTCGCATAAAACAAATAAATATATACAGCAAGAATAAGAAATACGATTGTCATTAAAAAGCTGATGGGAGATAACCAAGCCAAATAAAGAAGACTAAAAATCAGCACCATCCCCGCTTGAACTGCTGTAATCAGAAGCAATCCAGATTGAGAAATGACGTTACTATCCTGGGTGAGTCGAGTGTACATATCACCCCGTTCACTGTTTTCTATGAAATGCAATTGTGTCGAACGAATTTTATCCGCAATTCTAACCCGAATTCTACAAATAAACTTTTCAATCGCAAACACCGTTTGAAAAAAAGCATACTTTTGGGTATAGATATATAAAACAAAAACAATAAGATAAAGCAAAAAGTATCGTGCCTGTAAGTTATTATTTGAAACCATTTCAGTCGCCGTATTGATAATAGCTAATATCATCACATTAGCCATACCTGATAAGGCAATCATAAAGCCAATCTGAGAAATTGGCGCATCACATTCTGCCAGATATTTGGATATTTTCATAATAGACGGTAAGGAAAATATGGGTTCTTCAGTACAAGCTAAAAAAATTGAAATGCGAGAGGCGGTTAAATAGGAATAAAAGTGGGATCACTTTTATCTCGCTTGCCTGTTTCTTTTTCACCACCCCACATAGGAGCTACCCTTTAGTGTTCGCCTTGTGAAATTATTTATCTGAACATCTATAGTTACTATTATAGATGTTCAGATCGAATTTCTCTATAAATTCATTTTTTATGCCCTGATTTGAGAAAGCTATTCAAAACGGATTGACAAAGTATTAATAAGCCATCAACATTAATCTCCCTATTTTGCCTATAAGGTGCTTCAATCAAACAGCAACCTTGCCCTTGCGTAAATTGCTGGCTTCCCACCTGTTTATCCAGAAATTGTAACCAAGCTTCACCGGTGAGACTCGCCACTTCGGTGCGTGGATAGTAACTCAGGCATACTCGTCGTAGTAGGGTGGATATTTTTTGTACCAGTATTTGGGGATTGCGATGTTGTTGATATTCTATTTGCAGTTTTTCCAATTCGCGCCGTGCAATCTGTTTTGGTTCTCGACGTTTTTTAGCGATTTGATGCCGCAGTAGAAAGATAACGATTATCAATATACCCAATAGGGCTAGTAGTAACCACCAGCCTGGCGCAGGGTACCAGGTAATGGGGTCAGGTAGGTGTATATCGCGTAAGGCTAGTTGTTGTGGTTCCATTTTTTTTAAATCTGTCAGAGATATTGCAATTTTGATATAAACTGTACTAGTCAAGATGATTCTTAATGAGTTTAACGCTTGTGATGTCGCCCTAGTCCATGCTGTAATTGAGTCAATGGATCATCAGTGGTGGCACAATGTAGTAGTAAAAGTCGGTGTCTTTGTGCTAATTCTTGTAAATGTGCTTTATGTTGCATAAAACGGTTATGATAGTTTTTCACCAATTGTTGATTGGCGGTGTTTAGGGTAATATCTCCTTCACCATCACTCAAGCGATAAGAACCCTTTGGTGGTAATTGGTTTTCTAAAGCGTCATAAATAAATAACATAACAACATCATTATGTCTAGCAATTTGCATTAAGTGTGATTCAGCCTGAGCATTGAGGTTGCGAAAATCACTGATAAGAAAAATCAGACTGCCAGGATGTGCGACGCGCCGCAGACGGACTAAAGCATGTAGGGCAGATTCTTTATCTATTTGCTCTCTCTGAACCGGCGCAATCTTATCTGGCATTTCAACCAGCTGCTTAATAAAATGAAGAACTTGCGCTTTGCCACGTTGTGGTTTCAATTCGTGATGGAGCGTATCGGAAAAAATGAATCCCCCGACGCGATCATTATGATGATGAGTCGTCCAAGCGAGTAGGGCAGCGGCGCGAGCAGCAAAAACGGATTTAAAAACGCCACGAGTGGCAAAAAACATCGGTGCCCTATAATCAACCCATAAAAATACGGATCGTTCTCGCTCCTCCCGAAACAATTTGGTATGCACTTTACCTGTCCGTGCGGTCACACGCCAATCTAAGTGACGCATATCATCACCAGGCTGATAAGGGCGCACTTCATCAAATTCCATTCCTCGACCCTTAAAAGCAGAAAGGTAATGACCACTTTGCTGGGTACGAATAGTAGTTGGAGGCCATAAGGAGATGGCAGTAGCTGTCTGATTCAAGCGAATTAATGCTTGCACCGTCACACGCACTGCTTCATCACCGATTGATTTATCAATGCCCTTTGTTTTAGGTTTGAGTCGTTTTAAGTCATTAAAATTCAGCATAGTAGTGGGAATTGGAAATTGGGAATTGGGAATTTTCCATAATGCGACTTTGCGTAAGTCAAGAAATACCATTTTTTGAAAAAGATATTTCTTGATAACTGATAACTGATAACTAATTAAGGGACTGCGATGTGGGTTATTAGCGCATTAATAAAAATATCAGGGGTAATGCCCTCCGCTTCTGCTTCATAATTTAATAAGATACGATGGCGTAGAACATCATAAGCCATAGCTTGTATATCTTCAGGACCTACATAATCACGTCCCGCTAACCAAGCATGAGCACGGGCGCAACGATCCAAGGCAATCGTCGCCCTCGGACTGGCACCATATTCTAGCCATTTCGCTAAATCTTTACCATAGCCACGAGGGTTACGGGTAGCCAGTACTAATTGCAATAAATATTCTTCCAAACTATCTGCCATATAAAGATCAAGAACCTCCAGACGCGCTTGAAATAGTATTTCTTGACTCAATGGCTGAATTTTTGTTCCAGTCAAAACGCCAGGTTGACGCGCTTCAGTACGTGCTAAATGGAGAATACTTTTTTCATGGACCGCCTCGGGATAATCAATTTTGACGTGCATTAAAAAACGGTCAAGTTGCGCTTCTGGTAGGGGATAAGTTCCCTCTTGCTCAATCGGATTTTGAGTCGCCATGACTAAAAACAATTTTGGTAATTGATAAGTTTGGCTACCTACGGTAATTTGCCGCTCCCCCATCGCTTCTAACAGGGCAGATTGTACCTTCGCCGGTGAACGATTAATTTCATCCGCCAAAATCAGATTGTGAAATAAAGGACCAGGTTGAAATTTAAAGCTACCATCCTGGGGTCGATATATTTCTGTCCCGGTCAAATCCGCCGGTAATAAATCTGGCGTAAATTGGACGCGATGAAAATCGCCCTCAATTCCCTCGCTCAATACTTTAATCGCACGAGTCTTTGCTAAACCGGGCGCACCTTCCACCAGCAAATGACCGTCCGTCAATAAGGCAATTAACAAGCGTTCAACTAACGTATCTTGTCCAATTATTTGTTCGCTGACATAAGTTTTTAATTGCTGTAGTGCTGCCTCGGTTGAGTTTTTTTCGTCAGAATTTTTAATAACTAATTGATTTAACATACTTTTTTAGTTTTTCGCTTATGATATCAAGTACAACAATTCGCTGTACTATATTTCTTGATCTTTTAGAATCTAAATAATAGGGTTAAGATCGTTAAATCAAATACCTAATTTTTGTGAAAGTGCAGAAATACGATTTTAAAAAAAAAGGGTATTTCTTTTATACCCATAGCCCTTGTAGTATTCGTAAAAATCGGTTAAACTTATCTTGCCTATTCATAAGGCACTTTAATCATAACCTCTATTTAAAAAAGGAAAAATTGATGCAATCCACTTTAAAAACACTCGCTATCGGTGTAGCAATGACAGGTAGTTTGTTTATTGGTCCCGTCGCAATGGCTGATGGAGCTGCCCTTTATACGGCGAAATTGTGTCAGACTTGTCATGGTGTTGATGCCAAGACACCACTAATACCACAATATCCCAAGCTAGTTGGACAAAGTGAAATTTATTTACTTCAACAAATGAAGGATATTCGGGACGGCAAGCGGACTAATGGCTTGAGTGCCGCTATGAAAGCACTGACAATGACCGTTACCGATGACGAATTTGCGACGATTGCGAAGTGGCTCGTATCACTAAAATAGCATAAGTTAGGGCGAACACGCAGGTTCGCCCTACAATCACATAAAATGAGGATAAAAAAACATGTCTTTTAATCAATCACTATACCAGTCTTGTCTAATTATCGTATTAGGCTTGTTTTCCATAAACCACTCTTTTGCATTAACGTGTCGTGATTCTGAATCCCTAAAAATTTTGCTTGAACAAGAAAATTATAGAAGTGCATTACAAAACATAGATAGCTGTTTGAGTGCTCGACAACAAATTTCAACTAATGATCTGCATTTATTTAATCAATTGATTAAACAAGTATTGATAGCAGATAATTCAATTTCATTTAATGATGGCTATCGAAATTTTCAGGCAGTACTGAATATCCACTTATTGGAATCGCTGGCGTTTAAACTGAAAAGCCATTTTGAAAAATATCCAAAAAAAGCGACTAAATTATTCTCCAAAGTCCGTGACAAGGGGGAAAAGTATTATTTTTACTATGACACAGGGCGAATGCTTTCCTATAAACGGGGCTTTGCGCTGACAAAGCAATCGCTTATTTGGAAAAATATTACAGGGCAGCCTCACCGTTTAGCGTTTAATGATATTAACAGTATCAAGCTCATTTATAAACCTGGTTTATCCCTGACTAACTGGAAACTCATGATTAATAACAAAGCTGCTCTCCGGTTATCAAAGGTACCCGATAACGCTATCATTCCTTTTGTGTCAGCAATGATTTATTTCATCAATTTGAATAAAACGGTGCCTGATAAAGTGCAATTCCTTATACCGGAAATAGAAATGGCTATTTTAGCCGGTTGGAAAACGCTTTGTAGCTATAAAGAACTTGAACAAGGCTCACCTATCAAGGAATTGCAATTACTGGATGCCTGTTTTTCCTATTATGGAAAAAAGTTTAAGCTATCACATAATGATAGTAAGTTGTTGAAAAAGCTGACAAATTCTATTTTTGAAAAATCTGAACTGCCCTTTGATACCGGCTATAACCATTTCAAAGTGGTACTTTCAACCCATTTTTTTCAGAAATTGGATTTCCAATTCCAAAATCACTTGAATACCCAAACAATCGCTAAACTTTTTAAAGCGGTTCGTTTGCCGGCAGAAAATTATTACTTTTATTTTGACACCGGTATAGTCATTTCTGAATCAAGGGGAATTGCACTCACAGATAAAGCGATTATCTGGAAAAATTTACTGGGTACTTCAATTAGTGGAAAAAACTTAACAGGCTCTGCTAGCCGATTAGCCTTTGATAAAATTTCCAGTGTCACTTTAAAGCCTGGCTTTAAATTTAAGCGTGGCTGGAAACTCAGATTGAATCAGCAGGACGAAATCATTTTATCTCAGTTGTCAGAAGAAAACGCTGAACTGTTTGCATCGGCGTTGGTTTATTTTATCAACATAGCTTCAAGTCGCCATTTAACTTTACAAATCGAAAATTAAGTCGTTATGTTGAAAAATTTCCAGACAGCTAAAATCAATATCACAGGTGTTATCCTTGCGGGCGGGCGTGGAAGTCGTATGGGCGGGCAAGATAAAGGGCTTGTCAAATTGAATGGACAATATATCATTGAATATGTCATTTCCGCCCTACGACCCCAAGTGGGTAAATTATTAATCAGTGCCAATCGCAATCTTGATCAATATGCACAGCTTTGTGATTGCCCGGTGGTAACGGATACTTTTGGGCATTATGAAGGTCCCCTTGCCGGGATGGCAGCAGCACTTGCACAAGTGCAAACGGATTACATCTTATTTGTTCCTTGTGATTCCCCCTTTATAAGCTCGCAATTAGTTGAACGTTTATACACAGGCTTAATTCAAGTCAATGCTGATGTGAGCGTGGCAGATGATGGTGAGCGTATTCACCCGGTATTTTCTTTATTTAAACGCAAACTTTTAGCTAATTTAAGGGCATTTTTGCAAACAGGAGATCGGCGCGTTCACCGTTTTATAACTCAACAGTCATTAGCACGGGTAGATTTTTCGGATATTTCACATACCTTATTAAATGTCAACACAGTTGAAGATATTGCTGCTTTAAACTAAGTACAAAGGATGAGCTGTTAATACGCGATCCTTATGAAGCCACTCAATATAAGATGAACTTTAAAAATTTCCAACTGGCTTGGAATGGTTTTGCAGTATGGGGGCAATAGATATGCAACTTCAATTATTGAATTTTGAAAAAACGAAAGGTTCTAGTTATAAACTGATTTTTGATTATGGAAAGGAAAAATTTGAAGCACTTGCATCGGTGCATAAGTGTCAAGTTGAATATGTGTAAGATACGATGATAAGCTACAAAAAATTTTGCATAGAAATGTTGGGGATGCCAAAGAAATGAACTCAACTATTTTTAAGCTTCACCGGCAAAAACTCGTTAAATTTCCTTTAATGATAGGTGATTTTTAGCTTCAAAAGCTAAGCGAAGTGCAGCCTACCTTTTTATAATTCAACAGTATGGGTAGATTTTTCGGATATTTCCCATACCTTATTAAATGTCAACACAATAGAAGATATTGCTGCTTTAAACTTAAAAACTAAAAAATGACAACTATTCCAATTTTAAGCTTTGTCGCTTACAGTGGCACCGGTAAAACAACTTTATTATTAAAAATCATCCCTTTACTTAAAGCCAAAGGTTTACGCATTGGTATGATTAAACATACCCATCACCAAAAATTTGACGTTGATCATCCTGGCAAAGATAGCTATCGCCTCCGTCATGCGGGTGCGGAACAAATGTTAGTGGCATCTCGTTCGCGGTGGGCATTAATGGTTGATATAGGGGAAAAATATGATGAACCCCCTTTAGAACAACTTTTGCCACATTTAGATCAAGATAAATTAGATTTGATTTTAGTCGAAGGTTTTAAACATGAGCCTTTCCCTAAAATTGAAGTGCATCGCCCTAGTTTAGAGCAAGGCTTTTTTTTTCCTGATGATGAGACTGTGATTGCCATTGCTTCCGATGAGCCGTTAGAGATAACAACGGATTTACCGGTGTTAGATATGAATCAGCCAGCCCAAATCGTGGCGTTTATTGAAGAGCGGTTTTTGCGTCATTCGAGTTAGCAAAACAATAAGTGGTGAAATATTTAATGAGCTATAAAATTAACCTATTCCAAAACAGGCTATTCAAATCTTTAGTTTGGTTAATCAAAAGTATACCTATCTTATTCATACTATTGACTATTACTATTATAAGTTGTCATTTTTGGATAAAAGTCCAAACTCAGGATCGACTTTATTCTGATATTAATGCGATTCCTGAAAAAAACGTGGCACTGTTATTAGGTACCAGCAAGTATTTGCGCCGGGGACGTATTAATCGTTATTTTCAATATCGTATTGATGCCGCAGTCCAATTATATAAAGCCGGTAAAATCAAACACATCCTTGCCAGTGGTGATAATCGCACTAAATATCATAATGAGCCTATGGATATGAAAAAATCACTGATGGCACAAGGGGTCCCTCAATCGGCAATTACACTGGATTATGCCGGTTTTCGTACCTTAGATTCTATTGTACGTTGTCAGAAAATTTTTTCACAGCATGACATTATTGTGGTTTCACAAGCATTTCATAATCAACGTGCGCTATTTATCGGTGAATTTTATGGGATTCAAGCCATCGGTTTTAACGCAAAAGATGTACCACTTAGCGATGATATAAAAACCCCTTTTCGAGAATATTTAGCCCGTTTTAAAGCGGTTTTAGATTTATATATTTTAAAAACACCGCCAAAATTTTTGGGAGAAAAGGTTGACATTAATATTAATTAATATTATGATTAAAAAATGCGCCTGCCCTGGGCTGTTACAATCAAAAATTAAATAAAATAATGCCTATTCTTATTCTACTATTAATATTACTAGCTCTCATTTTTGGTC
>Ga0190360_1000121_pt1 | contig 42307 bp, 40 predicted proteins | sample 48721834_MG_FD_161271 | JGI IMG/M metagenome (GOLD analysis project Ga0190360, IMG submission 161271) | Hydrothermal vent microbial mat bacterial communities from Southern Trench, Guaymas Basin, Mexico - 4872-18-3-4_MG | ecosystem: Environmental > Aquatic > Marine > Hydrothermal vents >...
ACGGCCAGGAGCCGCTGGATATCGAGCTCCCCACAACCGTCGATCTTGCTGTCACCGAGGCCGAGATGGCTGTAAAGGGCGACACGGCCACCGGTGCGACAAAGACCGTCACCACCGAAACCGGGCTAAAGGTGCAGGTGCCGCTCTTCGTGGAAGAAGGCAATGTGATCCGTGTCGATACCCGCAACGGCGCCTACGTGACGCGCGTCTGAGCCACACCGAACCGACCGATGATCACCCCCGCCGGTACAGAATGCCCACATTACTTCGAAGATTTTCACCGGGGCCGCACCCGGCAGGAGTGCCGCCTGATCGATAAGACGCCTCGCGGTGGAACCTACACCCCAGACCTCTGCGGGCGCTGCCCGGTCCCACGCATCTACATGGCGAATGCCTGCTCGCATATGATCCTCGAAGCCCGCGTCGCCACCGGCTTTCTCGGTTTCCGCCGGCATGTGGAGGTCTCTGCCTATTGCACCCGTTCGCTGCAAGACGTGCCCGAACCCGAGATCGGCTGCGGCCAATGTCACCTGGATCTTCCTGCCTTTGAGACTCCCCCCGAACAATCATGATCAAAACCATCCTCCTCGACCTCGACGACACGCTGCTCGACAACCCCACCGATCGCTTCCTGCCTGCGTATCTCCAGCGCGTGGCAGCTTACCTGGCCAACCGCATCCCTCCCGACCGTCTCCTCGCCGAACTGATGCGCGGCACGCAAGCCATGCTGGATAACCGTGACCCCACCCGAACGCTCGAAGCCGCCTTCGCTGCGCGTTTCTACCCCGCCTTGGGTGAAGATCCAGAAGAGTTGGCCCCGCATTTCGAGCGCTTCTACCAGCAGGATTTCCCGGCACTCCGCGAGTTGACTGCCAGGCGAAATGGCGCCCGGGAGTTCGTGGAGAAGCTGGCCAAGGCCGGCTACGAGATTGTGATCGCCACCAACCCCCTCTTTCCTCGCATCGCCATTGAGGAGCGCCTGCGCTGGGCCGGGCTCCCGCCGGCCGAGCTGCCGTTTGAGCTAATCACCACCTACGAGGACTCTCATTTCGCCAAACCGCGGCCCGAGTACTACGCTGAGATTCTGGGCCGTATTGGCCGATCCCCAGCGGAGGCGGTCATGGCGGGTGATGATCCGGAGAGTGATCTAGCCCCAGCGCAATCGCTTGGCATGCCTGTCTTTCATCTCTTCCCCCGAAACGAGTCAACTTTCTCACAGGGCGATTTCGATGCCTTCTTGGCCTGGCTTGAAGGCGCGCCAACCCAGGCAGATTCGGAAGCCGCTCGCTCACCGCAATCAACGATGGTGCGGCTGCGCGCCCATGTAGGCGCCCTGCTTTGCCTTGTGGGGGAACTTCCAGCCGAGAATTGGGCAGTCAAGCCTGCCGCGGAGAAGTGGGCAGTGGTGGAGACCATCAGCCATCTCCGGGATGTCGAGCGGGAGGTCAATGCCCGCCGGCTCGAGGCTTACCTGGCTGCTGGCGAACCTCATTTTTCCGCCTTCGACACCGATGTGTGGGCCGAGGAGCGCTCCTATATCCGCGAGGATGGCCGCCAGGCGCTGCAGGACTTCATCGATCTGCGGTTGGCGCTCCTCGATCGGCTCGAGGCCCTGGAGCCCGAGCAATGGACCCGCAAGGCCCGCCACGCGCTCTTTGGGCCCACAACCATGGCGGAAATAATGGCCTTCGCGGCCGAGCATGACCTGCTGCACTTGGCGCAAATTCGCGAGACACTCCGCAAGCCTTGAGCCTGACACCGCCTCAAGGATCGGCGGCCCAGCGCAGACCGCTCCATCCAGTTCACCTTTACACCCCCTAGGCCGAAAGATATAATGCCACGAGCGGGGGAAGTGCTGGAATTGGCAGACAGGCGTGACTTAGGATCACGTGCCTTCGGGCGTGCGGGTTCAAATCCCGCCTTCCCCATCTCCTCCGCAGAACGCGGCCGCCACACGATGAAAGCCCGCATGGGATCGTCGTGTGCCGCCCACCAGACTATCTTGGAAGGAATGCGTCTTGAAAATTGAGAAGCAAGCTCTTGAAGACCGCCAGGTCGAGCTTACGGTCGAGGTGCCGCGCGAGCGCCTGGAAGGCGCCATGCGCGCCGCCGCCCGGCGCCTTAGTCAGCAGACCAAGATCCCCGGCTTCCGGCCCGGAAAGGCCCCTTATCAAATCGTCTTGAGCAAATTCGGCGAAGAAGCCGTCTTTGAGGAGGCCCTCGAGACGCTTGGCCAGGAAGTCTACCGCCACGCCCTCGACGAATCCGAGATCGATCCCTTCGCGCCGGGCATAATGGATGAGATCGTCAGCCGCGATCCGCTCATCATCCGCTACACAGTGCCCTTGGCGCCAGAAGTGACCCTGGGCGACTATCGCGAACTCCGCATCCCGTATGAGACGCCCGAAATCCAGGACGACGCGGTGGAAGAGGTGATGGAAGGCTTGCGCGAGCGCCAGGCGCTCATCGAGCCCGTGGACCGCCCAGCACAACCCGGCGACGTCGTCGTTCTGGATATCTACGGCGAGCTAACCAGCCCTGAAGAAGGCGAGGATCCGGTGCTCGTCGATGCCAAAGGGGTCTCAGTTCTGGCCGAGGAGAAGACCACCTTCCCCATCCCCGGTGTGCTCCAATACTTGGAAGGCCTCGAAGCCGGCGGCGAAGTCACCTTTGAGCATATATTCCCTGATGATTACGAATCCGAAGACCTGCGCAAGCGGGCAGCCCGTTTCACACTCAAATGTGTGGAAGTGAAGTCCCGCCACATGCCCGAATGGTCCGATGACCTGGCGAAGGAAATCGGCGATTTCGAGGATCTCGCCGATCTGCGCCAGAAAGTGCGCGAAAGACTGGAAGAACAGGCAAAGCAAGAGACCGATGCCGCATACCGCGATAAGGTCATCGATGCGCTGGTCGAAGGGTCGGAGGTATCCTTCCCGCCCATCTTGCTGGAGGAGGAGATCGAACGTCTGGTACGCGACGTAGAGGCTCGCCTCCAGGCTCAAAATCTGGCCCTTGATGACTACCTGAAGATCGAGGGCAAGACCCTCGAGGCCTTCCGGGAGGAGCTCAAACCCAGCGCCATCGAACGTCTGAAGCGAGGCCTGGTGCTTGGAAAGCTGGTCGAGGATGAAGGGCTCGAGGTCGAGGATCAAGAGGTAGACGCGCAGATTGATCGCATCATGGGCTCATTCGAGGCAGACCCTCGCGGAGACCTGCGCCGGGTATTCTCCAGCGAGAGCAGCCGCCAACGCATCGCCCTGGATCTCCTGACCGAGAAGGCCATCCAACGCCTGGTGCGGATCGCCAAGGGCGAGCCCGAGCCGGCCCAAACCGAGCCCCAGGCCGAAACCGAAACAACCGCCGAGGCTCAGCAGAGTGAGCCTGAGGAGCAGCCAAAGGAGTAATGGCTTCATGACAAACGACCTATCACCCCAATCACTCATCCCGATGGTGATCGAATCGACCGGACGCGGCGAGCGGGCCTACGACATCTACTCGCTGCTGCTCCGCGAGCGCATCATCTTCCTGGGAACGCCCATCAACGATCAGGTCTCCAATTTGATGGTGGCCCAATTGCTGTTCCTCGATCGCGAAGACCCCGACCGGCAAATCAACATGTACATCAACTGCCCCGGCGGGCAGATCTACGCCGGCCTGGCAATCTACGACACGATGCAGCAGGTGCGGGCACCGATCTCGACCGTGGCCGTCGGCGTGACGGCCTCCTTCGGCACCGTCCTGCTGGCCGCCGGCACCAAGGGCAAGCGCTACGCCCTGCCCCACGCCACCATCCACCTGCATCAGCCGCTGGGCGGCGCGCAGGGCCAGGCCACCGATGTCGAGATCCAGGCCAAGGAGATCTTGCGCCTGCGTGAGGAATTGAATACCATTCTCGTGCAGCACACTGGCCGCACACGCGAGGAGATCGAACGCGATACCGAGCGCGACTTCTACATGAGCGGCAAGGAGGCCCAGGAGTACGGTATCATTGACCATGTGCTGAATCCGTTCGAAGATAGGGAAAAAGAGAAGGCCGAAGAGTAGCCCTAGATGTCCAAAGACACGGAGTCTCCGTCGGAAGAAACCCGGCGGTGCTCCTTCTGCAACCGGGATGAATCCGCCATCCACCGCCTTATCGCCGGGCCGGAGGGCGTGTTCATATGCAATGAGTGCGTCGATCTCTGCCGCGATATTCTCGACGGCGAGAGCGCCCGGCCGCCGGGCGGACTGACCGCCTCCGGCAAGCCCGCCCTCTCCCCACAGGACATCTTCAACCATCTCGAGGAATATGTCGTCAGCCAGGAGCACGCCAAGCGCGTGCTCTCGGTTGCCGTCTACAACCACTACAAACGCATCGCCAACCGTGGCTACGCGGACGTCGAGCTCGAGAAGGCCAATATCTTGCTCGTCGGCCCGACAGGTAGCGGCAAGACGCTGCTGGCCCAAACCCTCGCCCGCAGCCTGGATGTCCCTTTTTGCATCGCCGACGCCACCGCGCTGACCGAAGCCGGCTACGTCGGGGAGGACGTCGAGAACATCTTGCTGCGTTTGCTGCAGGCGGCCGAGTTCAATGTTCAGCGCGCCGAACGCGGCATCGTCTATATCGACGAGATCGACAAAACCGCCCGCAAATCCGGCGACAATCCCAGCATCACCCGGGATGTATCCGGCGAAGGCGTGCAGCAGGCCCTGCTCAAGATCATCGAGGGCGCGGTCGTCAACGTGCCGCCGCAGGGCGGCCGAAAGCACCCTCAGCAAGAGTTCATCCAGGTGGACACGACCGACGTGCTGTTCATCTGCGGCGGAACCTTCGATGGGCTGGCCGAGATCGTCGCCGAACGTGTCGGGCGCCGGGGGCGGCTGGGTTTCAGCGGCACGGTCGTGGAGCCCGGGGCCAGCAAGCTCGACGAAAGTGGTCTCTTGCGGCTGATCACTCCCGATGACCTGATGCGCTTCGGCATGATCCCCGAACTGGTGGGCCGTCTGCCGGTCGTCACCAGCGTGGAACCTCTCGATGAGGCCGCTCTCAGGGCAATCCTCACCGAGCCGCGCAATGCCCTTGTGCGCCAATACCAGCGCCTATTCGAGCTGGATGACGTCGAGCTGTCCTTCACCGATGATGCCCTGCAAGCGGCTGCAAAGCTTGCGCTGGAACGGGAAACCGGCGCCCGGGGACTGCGCGCCATCATCGAGGGCGCCCTGCTGGATGTGATGTACGCCATCCCCTCACGGCCCGAGATCCAGCGCGTGATCGTCGATGAACCCGCCATCACACGCCAGGGCAGGCCGCGGCTCTTCGACCAGCAAGGGGCCGAGCTCGACATTGGCGAGGCCAGTCTTCCTGACGCCGCCTAGTTTCGCCCAGTTAGCTGAGGTCAACCCATGAAGCCCATCGCCACCTTCTCGATTGTCGCCTATGATCCGGAGAACTCGGCCTGGGGCATCGCCGTGGCCTCCAAATTCCCTGCCGTCGGGGCCGTCGTGCCCTGGGCCCGGGCCGGCGCGGGCGCCGTTGCCACCCAATCCTATGCCAACACATCCTATGGTCCGCGCGGGCTGGACTTAATGCAGGCCAGCGTGCCGGCCGCCGAAGCCCTCCAGCAACTGGTCCAGGACGACCCCGAGCGCCATCTGCGGCAGGTGGGCCTGGTCGATGCACAAGGTCGCGCAGCCACTTTTACGGGTGAAGGCTGCTTCGAATGGGCAGGTGGCTTGGCAGGCGAGGGCTACTGCGTCCAGGGTAACATCCTGGCCGGCAGCCAAGTCATCGACCGCATGGCCGAAGCCTTCAAGACTTCTACGGCACCCTTCCCTGAGCGATTGCTGCAGGCGCTGCTGGCCGGCGATCGAGCCGGCGGCGACCGCCGCGGGCGTCAGAGCGCCGCCATATTCATCGTCAAGCCTGAGGGCGGCTATGGCGGCTTCAACGATCGCTGGATCGACTACCGCGTCGACGATCACGAGGATCCTGTGCCCCAGCTTGCCAACCTGCTCGCACTCCACAGGCTCTACTTCGAGGAAAGCCCGCCCGAAGATCGCCTGGCCATCGAGGGCGAGATCTGCCAGCGCCTGCAGCAACTTCTTCAAAAGCAAGGCTTCACCATCCCAGAGGCTCATGGCCAATTCGATGAGACCACTCGCCAGGCACTGCGGGAATTCATCGGCAACGAGAACTTCGAGGATCGCACCGATTTCGAAAAGGGCCTCATCGATCGTCCGGTGTTCGAGTACTTGCTGGAGAAATTCGGCACCTAGCAGCCAGCGGCGCAGAAAGCCAGACGCCTTGGCCTGGAACCGGAGCGGTCTATGCAGCTCTTATCCCACATGCAAGCCTTCATCATCGACATGGACGGGGTGCTCTGGCGGGGCAGGAAGATGCTGCCTGGGGTCAAGGGCTTCTTTGCCACCCTGCGCCAGCGTGGTCTGCCTTTCATCCTGGCCACGAACAATTCCACCGTGACGCCTGAAGGCGTGGCTGACCGATTCCAGCAGGAGGGAATCGGACTCCGCCCTGAAGAAGTACTGACCTCCGCGGAGGCCACGGCGGCCTTCCTGGTCAAGCAGCTACCCGTCGACACCGGCATCTATGTCATCGGCGAGGAAGCACTCCGGGACAGCCTTTCCTCCGCTGGCTTCAGGCTGCAGGAAACGGGCGATGCGGCGCAGGCGGTCGTGGTTGGGTTCGATCGGCATCTCACCTATGAGAAGCTTGCGCGCGCCGCATATGCCCTCGAGCACGGCGCACTCTTCGTGGGCACCAACCCCGACCCGAGCTTCCCGATGGAGGATTTCCGGGCTCCGGGCAATGGCGCCACGCTCGCTGCCCTGCAGACCAGCACCGGCGTCGCGCCGATCATCATCGGCAAGCCTGAGCCGCGGCTCTTCGAGCAGGCCAGCCAGCGCCTTCGGGTCCCGCCCGAACAAACACTCGTCATCGGCGACCGGTTGGAGACCGATATCCTGGGCGCAAAGCGCGCCAGGATGGCCAGCGCTTTGGTCTTGACTGGCGTAACGCGCGCCGAGGATCTGCGTCGCGCCGACGTTCAGCCGGATTGGGCCTTCTCCGACCTGCGCGAATTGACCGCCGCCCTCCGCGATGAGAGCCCATGACGATCCCCGCCTCCTTCTTTGATTGGACCTTGGAGCAGATCCAAGAGGAATTGCAGGCAGAAGGCATCCCACCCTATCGGGCGCTGCAGCTCTGGCAAGGCGTCTATCAGCAGCTCGTGGATAGCCCCGAGGCCATCTCCAATTTGCCGAGGGGGCTGCGGGCGCGATGGTCGCAGCGCTTCAAGCCGGCGAGCCTGGAGACGAAGGCCATCCAGCGCTCCACGGACCGCCAAACGGAGAAATGGCTGCTCGGCCTGGTCGACGGGAATGCGATCGAAACCGTTCTGATGCGCTACCAGCGCCGCAGGACGGCCTGTATCTCCACGCAGGTAGGCTGCGCCATGGGGTGCCCATTCTGCGCCACAGGCCAGATGGGCTTCCGGCGCAATCTCAGCCGGGGCGAAATCGTCGAGCAGGTCATCACTATCGCCCGGTATCTAAAACAGCAGGGCGACCGGCTCACAAACGTTGTGGTGATGGGCATGGGGGAGCCTTTCCAGAACTACGAAGCCACGCTGGGTGCCATTCAGATCTTGAACGATTCGCGCGGATTCAACATGGGCGCCCGCCGCTTCACCATCTCGACGGTTGGCTGGCTGCCGGGAATTGAGCGCTTCACCGAGGAACGGCACCAAATCAATTTGGCCGTCTCAATGCACGCCGCCACCGATAACCTGCGGGATGAGCTGCTGCCCGTCAATCGCCGCTACCCGCTTGGCAAGCTCATCCCTGCCTGCCGCCGCTATGCGGCGCTCACCCGCCGGCGGATCACATTCGAATGGGCCCTAATCCAGGGCATCAACGATGGGCTGGATCAGGCCGAGGCGCTGGCGCAGCTGGTGGATGGCATGCTGTGCCATGTCAACCTGATCCCACTCAATCCCACTCAGGCCTACGCCGGAAAGCCCTCCGAAGAGCCCCGAGTCCTGGCATTCCTAGAACGGCTCCGCAGCCATGGGATCTCGGCCAGCGTGCGCCTACGGCGCGGAATCGATATTCAGGCTGGCTGCGGACAGCTGGCTGCTGCCTAGCCACTCTCTTTCAACCCCACACTCAGCGGCATTCTCTTTCCGGCGAATCTTGTCATTTGCTGACCTGAAAGGTATGATTGCCCCGATGGCCAGAACGACCAAAATCTTCGCCTCCATCCTATCCGCGGACTTCCTGCGGCTGGGTGAGGAGATACGTACCTGCGCGGATGCTGGGGCAGATGGCTTCCAGATTGATGTCATGGATGGTCATTTCGTGCCCAATATCACGCTCGGCCCCGGGATGGTTCGGGCTTGCCGCCGCGCCACAGATCTGCCCCTCGACGCGCACCTGATGATCGAAGAACCGGCATCCTTCCTGGAGGCCTTCGCAGAGGCCGGGGCCGATTCCATCACCGTCCACGTCGAGGCCGACCGGCATATCCATCGGACACTGGAAGCCATTCATGAACTCGGCCTGCGAGCGGGTGTGGCGCTAAACCCGGGCACCCCTCTCGAAGTCTTGCGCCCAGTTCTCCATCTTGCAGATCTCATCCTGATCATGACCGTCAATCCCGGATTCGCCGGCCAGAGCTTCCTGGCCGGATCGGAGGATCGCATCCGGCTGGCACGGGAATTCGTGGACTCCCACGGCTATGAAACGGAGATCCAGGTCGATGGAGGCATCAACGCCGAGACAGCCAGGTTGGCTGCCGGGGCGGGCGCCACCAACTTCGTGGCGGCCAGCGCGATCTTCCAGCATCCGGACGGCATTGCAGCAGGCATTGGGGCACTGCGCGAAGCGATCGCAGCAGCCACGGCATGACACCAGAAAGGAAAAAGCCGCCTTCTGGCGGCCGTCTTCCGTAGAGTGATGAGAGAAACGACGAGCTTAGACGCGCGCAAGCCGCTTGATGCACTTGGCACAAAGCGTCTTCTGAACACTCCGGCCGCCCTCGTAGACCCGCACCTTCTGCAAGTTGGGGCGGAACTTGCGCTTAGTGGCCTTCATCGAGAAGCTGCGACGCTGTCCAAAGGCGGTCGTCTTCCCACAATTTTCACATCTGGCCATGCCTTACAATTCCTTTCTGACCTTCCCAAGTTCATTCAGCAAAGAAGGATGTTACCACACACCCAGCCCCGCATCAATGCTTCACCGAGAACGGAGCGATGAAACATGACCGGTGAGACTACCTATTTCGGCAAGATCACCATCTCTCCTAAGGCCATTGCCACCATCGCTGCCCAGGCCGCACTTCAATCATATGGTGTCGTGGGGATGGCCTCCAAGAACATCGTGGATGGCATCGCCAACGTACTGGCACGCGATCCCCGCCATGGTGTCGATGTGCGTACCGTCGGAGACGAGATCGTGATCGACATCTACGTCATTGTGGAGTATGGCACTCGCATCTCGTCCGTGGCGACCAGTGTGGCCAACGCAGTGCGCTACAGGGTGGAACGTTCGATCGGGATGCCGGTCAGCGCCATCAATGTCCACGTGCAGGGATTGCGCGTGAGCAACTCGGACTAGAAGAGATCTGGAGAGGTGATGATTCTGGAGATCGACCCGAAAGTCCGCGAGCGCCTTATCGAGCGCTATCGGACAGTTGACGGTCATGCGCTGCGGCTCATGGTGGGCGCCAGCCTGGATTGGCTGCGGACCAATCAGCAAATCGTCAACGCCCTGAATGTCTTTCCCGTCCCCGATGGCGACACAGGCACCAACATGGTGCTGACCATGCAATCGGCCGTGGATGAAATCAACAATGGGGACGACCGCTCCGTTGGCCGGGTGGCCCAGAAGATCGCCCATGGCGCCCTGATGGGCGCCCGGGGCAACTCTGGCGTGATTCTCTCACAGCTCTGGCGCGGTTTCGCGCGTGCCCTCGACGATCTCGAGAGAATGGATGCCACAACCTTCGCAAAGGCTTTGGATGAGGCCCGCCAGACAGCCTACAAGGGCGTGGTTCGCCCCGTCGAGGGTACGATACTCACCGTATCCAAGGATGTCGCCTCCGAGGCCAAGCGGGCGGTGCAAGATGGCGTCACCTCCGCCTTCGAGGTGCTTGAGCGGGTGGTGACAGCCGCCGACGAATCGGTCGAACGCACGCCCGACTTGCTGCCGGTGTTGAAAGAAGCAGGCGTTGTAGACAGCGGCGGCAAAGGCCTGTTCTTCATCTTCGAGGGCATGCTCCGCGCTGCCTACCGCCAGCCGCTCGACACGCCCTTGATCTCAGTCCAGCCTCTCAGCGCCCTGAACCTGGAGAATGCCGCAGAAGCGATCGAGCCCGGCCAGGATTGGGAAGTCGTGGTCGACTTCCATCCCGGACAGAATTTCGACCTGCGGGCCTTCTACGATCGCCTGGAGACGATGGGCACCTCCATCCAGGTCGGCGAAGGCGATGGCATGTACCGCATGCACATTCACGTTCCCGACCGCCGGGAGTATGAACCCATCGAGTACATCAAGGAACTCGGCACAATCACCAATGTCGCCATCGAGAATCTCATGATCCAGATGGAGACCGAATCCGCGGGCGGCATCAGCTCCTTGCGGCTGCAACCCGTCGAGCCGGGGCAACTTGCTGTCGTGGCCGTGGCCCCGGGCTTGGGGTTGGCGCGCGTCTTCGCCAGCCTGGGTGTGAATGCGCTCGTCGAAGGCGGCCAGACCATGAACCCCTCCACACAGGAAATCCTGGCTGCGTTCGAAAATTTGCCCACCGATAAAGTCATCATCCTGCCGAATAACAAGAACATCATTCTTGCCGCACAGCAAGCTTCGGAATTAACGGTCAAGAAGGTGCGGGTGGTGCCCAGCCAATCCATCCCGCAAGGGATCGCCGCCATGTTCGTCTGGGACGCAGAGGGCGATCTCGATCAAATCGCAGAAGCCATGACGCAGGCCCTGGAAAATGTTATCTATGGCGAAATCACGACCGCCACCCGCTCCGTCGAGATCGACGGCGTGGCTGTGAAGACTGGGCAAGTGATCGGTCTGCTCAACGGACGGCTGGCATGCGCGGCCGATTCGCTCGAAGAAGTGCTCATGGAGATCCTGAAATCGGGCCATGCGGAGGAGGAAGAGCTGATCACGCTTTACTACGGCGAGGACCTGAGCGCCCAAGAGGCCAACCGGCTGGCGGATAGAGTGCGCGAAGCCTATCCTGCCCTGGAAGTCGAGTTGCACGAAGGCGGGCAACCCCATTATCAAATCCTCCTCTCCATCGAATAGCAGCGAGCCCATGGTTCACATTGTCACCGACGCAACCGTCCGGTTCACCTTGCCCGGATTCGAGAAGGAACATGACATCGTGATCGTGCCCACTGGGGTGCGCTGCGGAAATATCCAGATCCCGGAGGGGCCGGATACCGACTTGGCCACCGTCCGTCCGATGCTCGAGGTCTGCGGCCCTGATCTAAAGCTCGAGTGCCCCACAGTTGAGGATATGCGCCGTGTCTATAGTGATCTGCAGACCGAAACGAGCCAGATTCTCTCCATACACCACGCAGCTTCTATCTCACCCACCTACCAGCACGCACTCGAAGCCAGCCAGCTATTCCGGGGACGCCTGGACATCCAGGTAGTGGACTCCCAATCCATCTCGCTGGGGTTGGGTCTGCTCGTTCAAGCGCTGGCTCATATGGCCGAGCGCGGCGATGCCCTGGACGGCTTGGTCCGCTTGGTCCGCGGCCTGATCCCGCGGCTCTATATGGTCATCTTCCTCGAGGATCTCACATTCATCGAGCGCAATGGCCTGATCAGCCGCTCGCAGGCGATCTTGGGGAACATGCTGGGCATTCTGCCCTTCCTGACCATGGAAGATGGCCACCTAATCGCCATGGAAAAGGTGCGCACGCGGACACGCGCCATCGAGAAACTGATCGAATTCATTAGCGAATTCTCGGCGCTCGAGCAAATCGGCATCCTCCAATCCCACGCCGCGCCCAGCGAAGAGACCGAGATGCTGGCCGAGCGCCTGCGGGCCCTCTATCCTTCCACGCCCATCAGTTCTGCCTGCTATGGGCCGGTCCTCTCGACCGTCGTCGGCTATGACGGGCTGGGAGCCGTGGTCCTGGAAGCGAAGGAGAACCTACCCTGAACCAGGCTGTCGCCATTGTCACCGATAGCACATCCGATCTGCCCAGCCAGGAAGCTGAAAAGCTGGGCATCCAAGTCGTCCCTGCACTGCTCATGATGGAGGGACGCACCTACCTGGATGGACGGGAGCTCACACGCGAGGAGTTTTACCGGCGGCTTCCCGGCCTCTCTAGCCCGCCGACAACGGCCGCGCCCTCCCCCGCCTCCTTCGAGGCTGTGTATCGCAAGCTTATCGACCAGGGTTACGGCCGCATCTTCTCGCTGCACATCTCGTCCAAACTGAGCGGTATGATCAACGCCGCCGCGCAGGCCGCGAAGCAGTTTGGAAACCGCGTCCAGATCTTCGACAGCGGTCAAGTTTCCCTGGGGCTGGGCTTTCAGGTTATCGAAGCAGGACTTGCCGCTGCGCAAGGGCTTTCGCTCGAGGCCGTCCGTGAATATGCCCGGCAGGCCCGCGAGCGCACGCAGGTCGTTGCGATGATCAACACTCTCGAATATTTGCGCCGCAGCGGCCGGGTCAGCTGGCTGCGGGCCGGCATGGGCGATCTGCTGAAGATCAAGCTGCTCGTCCGGGTACGTGATGGCGTGGTGGAGCCGTTGAACAGGATCCGCACGCGCCAGAAGGCCCTGGAATACTTGGCCGAATGGGCCTCTCACTGGGATTCCATCGAGCGCCTGGCAGTGTTGCATGCCAATGCCATCGAAGATGCTCGCACGCTAGCGGATCAGCTCCGGTCGCTCTGCGCCTCCGCGCCCCTCATCGTGGATGTTACAACCATCATCGGCGTGCACGTGGGCCCAGGCGCCGTCGGGCTCGCGGCGCTGCCGGGATCGTAAACCTGGCACTTTTTAATCTTCCCCTTTATAGTTAATCGCATCATGAATAACGCCCTTGAAAAGCTGTCCAAGTATCTGAAGCTCGAATCAGACCGCAGGTACGATAACCGTGCCGTGCTCGGCGGACTTCAGCGCATGCTCGAACCCTGGCAGGAAGAGGCCCGCAAGGAGCAGCTTCCAGAATCGTTGATTGACTTGGTCACTTCCCGGCTGCGGGATTACGGCCGCCTTTCTCCTTCTTCGCGCTATGAGGCGCTACGGGGTCTCTGGACCAGGTTGCGGGAAAATTACCCCGACTTGCCCTCGGATTTGCTGCGCGCGCCTTCCACAGATCCGGAACCAGCCGTGCCACCGCAAAGCTCCCCTGCGACCGCCGAGCCTCCACCCGGTGATGCTGCAATTCTTGAGCCGGAAGCTGAGCCGCGTGCACCGCGGGCGGCCGTCAAGGCGCCGCCTGTGGAACTCTCGGCACCACTCACAGAGATACAGGGCATTGGACCGAAATCGGCGAAGACCCTCGCCAAGCTCGGCCTGCAAACGCTAGGCGACCTGCTCTGGCATCTCCCCCGTCGCTACGATGACTATACGCAGCTTGAGACCATCAACCGCCTCTGGTATGGCCAAGAAGTGACCGTGATTGGGACCATCGAAGCCATCCAGGTGCGCGAGGTCCGCAACGGCCGTATGAAGCTCACCGAAGCCACCGTCTCCGATGGCACTGGCAGCCTGAAGATCACCTGGTTCAACCAGCCCTGGATCGCCCGCCGTCTAAAGCCCGGCCGGGCCGTCGTGCTCTCTGGCAAGGTGGATCAGTATCTCGGCCACCTCACCATGAATAATCCCGAGTGGGAACCGCTTGAACGGCGCCAGCTCCATACGAACCGCATCGTCCCGGTATACCCACTCACGGCAGGCGTATCCGGGAAGTGGCTGCGGCGGGTGATGCACTCCGTCGTCGCTCGCACCGCCCCCCACCTCCCCGATCCTTTGCCCGATTCGATACGCAGAAGCGCCGAGCTCGTACCGCTTTCGCTTGCCATCCAGCAAATCCATTTCCCGGACAGCTGGGAGCGCTTGCGGGAAGCGCAGCACCGATTGGCGTTCGATGAGATGTTGATGCTCCAACTGGGCGTGATGCGCCAGAAGCGTGAATGGGAGGCGCTGCAAACGGAGCCCCTGCCAGTCGAGGACGCCTGGATCACATCTTTCAAGGAGAGATTGCCATTCGCGCTCACGGGCGCGCAGGAGAAGGCCCTGCGCGATATCCGCGCCGATATGAGCTCCCCCAGGCCGATGAACCGCCTGCTCCAGGGGGATGTGGGCTCCGGCAAGACCGTGGTCGCGGCCGCGGCCGCAGGGATGGCGATCACCAACGGCGCTCAGGCGGCTTTCATGGCGCCCACCAGCATCCTCGCCGAACAGCATCTGCAGACCCTCAGAGGCCTGCTGCCATCCATATTGGAGATCCCTGTTGAAAGCATTCAACTCCTGATCGGTGCGACACCCGAGGCCGAGAAGGCCCGTATCCGGGAGGGGCTCGACAGCGGCGATATCAAGGTCGTTGTGGGCACGCATGCCCTGATTGAGGATCCTGTGACCTTCCACCGGCTGGGCCTGGCCGTGATCGACGAGCAGCATCGCTTTGGCGTCCACCAGCGTGCGGCGCTGCGGGCCAAGGGAACCAACCCCAACTTGCTGGTCATGACGGCCACGCCGATCCCGCGATCGCTTGCCCTGACGGTCTATGGCGACCTGGATCTCACGCTCCTGGACGAGATGCCGCCGGGCCGCAAGCCGGTCGAGACGCAGGCTCTTCACCCCCGCGAGCGCCTGCGCGCCTACTCCTTCATCACCAGCCAGCTCGAGCAGGGCAGGCAAGCCTTCATCATCTTCCCCCTGGTGGAAGAGTCGGATAAGCTCGACGCCCGCGCTGCCGTCGATGAGCATAGGGAACTGCAAGAGACCATCTTCTCTCGCTTTCGTGTGGGGCTTCTGCATGGACGCATGAAACCCGAAGAGAAGGAGCAAGTCATGCGCCAATTTCGCGCCGGGGAGATCGATGTTCTGGTGTCAACTTCGGTCGTCGAAGTAGGCGTGGACGTCCCGAATGCGACCGTCATGCTCGTCGAAGGCGCCAACCGCTTTGGCCTGGCGCAGCTGCATCAATTCCGCGGACGCGTGGGAAGAGGCCAGGCGCAATCCTATTGCCTGCTGATCCCCGACACCGAGGACGCCACCGATAATGCTCGCTTGCAGGCGATGCAATCCACCAACGATGGTTTCCAGCTGGCCGAGATGGATCTCAGCCAGCGCGGCCCAGGGGATTTCCTGGGCACCCGCCAATCCGGCTTCGTCCAATTGCGCATGGCACAGCTCACTGACCTCCAATTGATCGAGAAGGCCCGCCGCGAGGCGCGCCGGCTCTTCGATCAGGATCCCGAACTGCACATGCCCGAGCACCGGCTGCTGGCGGAGGAACTCGAGCGCCTTTGGACGATCGAGAAGGGAGAAATCAGCTGATGAAGCGCGCCGTCTTCCCCGGAACCTTCGATCCCATTCATTTTGGCCACATCGATATCGCCAAAAGAGCGGTGCGGGTTTTTGACGAGTTGGTTGTGGCTGTGTACGATAAACCTCCCAAGAACGTGCTCTTCACGGCTGAGGAGCGCCGCCAACTAGTCGAGCAGGCCTTCGCTGATGAGAAGCATATCCAGGCGACAGTCTTCAGCGGGCTTATCGTGGAGTACTGCCGGGAAGTTGGCGCGCAGGCGATTGTGCGCGGGCTGCGGGTATTTTCGGATTTTGAGCATGAGTTCCGCATGGCCCTGGCCAACCACCGCCTGGCACCAGAAATCGACGTCGTCGCTTTCATCACTTCCGAAGAACACAGTTTTCTCACCGGCAGCACGGTCAAGGAGATCGCTTCTCTCGGGGGTGATGTGAGCAGCTTCGTGCCGCCACACGTTCGCGAAGCCTTGGATCGCCGCTTTCAGGAGCTCGGGGATGATGGACCCAATATCATCCCCATGAATTCACTCAGAGATTGATGATGTTTGACCTGAATTCCTGTTTGGTGTAGGCTTCGGCCCAAAGCTTGCATCCATCCTGGGCGGGTCCGCGAGTGGGTTGACCGGACCGGAGGCACCTATGGACATCCTGCACTTGGTGGACCGGCTGGAAGAGCTTTTCAATGAAAGCCGGCCGATCCCCCTGACGCACAATGTGATCGTCGACGAGGACCGCATGCTGGAAATCATCGATCAGATGCGCATCTCCATCCCTGATGAGGTGAAGAAGGCCCAGCAGATCCTCGCCCAGCGTGATCGCGTCCTGGCCCAGGCGCAGGAAGAAGCGAATCGCACGATTAAACTCGCCAAGCAGAAGGGTGAGGAACTGGTGGCGCGCGACGCCATCGTCGAGGCCGCCCAAAGCCGGGCCGAGCAAATCATCGCCCAGGCGCGGGCGGAGGCGGAGGCCGTGCGCATCGAAGCAGACGACTACGTCATCGAGTCCTTGAGCGCTCTGGAAGCTGAGCTGACGCGCTTGCTCAATCAGGCGCGCAATGGCATCGCCAAGTTAAACGCCGAGCGCCAGCAGCTCATGAGCAGCTATGAATCAGGCAATCCGGATTCCCCGACCGAAGCCAACCCGGAGCCTCCCAGCGCGGAAGCCGAGCAGGAAGAGGCCTGATTAGCCGCCCTTCAGGGCTCCAACCCGGCGGATATCTCATGTGAATCACATAGGCCAGGCGCACCATGCCTGGCCTGTGTTTTGCGGCGCGGCCGCCAGCTAATTGAGGCCGCCCTCCTCGGCCGCGGGCTGGGGCACAGCATCCTTGTTATCTTCGCTTGAACGGCGGGATTGGGCATGTGTGGCCGCGGCTTCCACAAAGGCCCGGAAGAGCGGGTGGGGCCGGTTAGGTCGGGAGAGGAATTCCGGATGGAACTGGCTTCCGAGCATAAAGGGATGATCCTTCAATTCGGCGATCTCCACCAGGCGTCCATCGGGAGACTGCCCGGAAAACACCATGCCGTGCTGCCCGAAGAGCTCCCTGTAAGTGTTGTTGAATTCGAAGCGGTGCCGGTGCCGTTCCTGCACCAAGCCCACCTCGTAGGCCTTGTGGGCCACCGTGCCCGACTGAATGCGGCAAGGGTAAAGGCCCAGCCGCATGGTTCCCCCCAATTCCCCGATGGCGCGCTGCTCAGGCAGCAAATCGATCACGGGATGGGGCGTGCTGCGGTCGAACTCGGTGGAGTTGACATCCTCTGTGCCTAGCACATGCCGGCCGAATTCGATCACCATGACCTGCATTCCCAGGCAGAGCCCCAAATAGGGAATGCGGTGTTCGCGGGCGTAGCGCGCTGCCGCGATCTTGCCTTCGATGCCGCGTGAGCCGAACCCGCCCGGAACGATGATGCCATCGGCCGACTTCAGCGCCTCCCAACCCTTGCCTCGCTCGAGCTCCGCCGAATGCAACCAGAGAATCTCGGCCTCCACACCCACCCGAAGTGCAGCATGGCAGACGGCCTCACGGACGCTCATATACGCGTCCTGAAGTTCCACGTATTTGCCGACCAGCGCAATCCGGATCTTGGAGCGCGGCCTGCGCTCTGCATCGACCAGTTGCTCCCATTCCGACCAATCCGGCTTCTGGCGGCTTTCAAGGCCCAGGCGTCCGAGAATATACTCTCCCACACCCTCCCGCTCAAGCAGCAATGGCACCTCATAAAGTACCGAGGTGGTTGTGAGCGGGATGACTGCCCTAGGCTCAACATCACAAAAGAGCGCAATCTTTTGGCGGATCTCTTCGCCGATAGCATGGTCCGAACGGGCGATGATCACATCCGGCTGGATGCCGATCGAGCGAAGCTCCCGCACAGAGTGCTGGGTTGGCTTGGTCTTCAGTTCGCCCGTGGCACCGATGTGAGGCAGCCAGGTCACATGAATATAGGCTGTGTTCTGGCGTCCGATGTCCGCCCGCATTTGGCGCAGGGCCTCCATGAAGGGGAGCGACTCGATATCACCCACCGTGCCGCCCACTTCCACCAGAACGATCTCGGCCCCTGTGGCCTCCGGGACCAGGCTGATGCGGCGCTTGATCTCATTCGTGATGTGGGGAATCACCTGGATGGTTCCGCCCAGGAAATCCCCACGCCGCTCGCGGGAGATGACCTCCGAGTAAATCTGACCCGTGGTGACGTTGCAGACAGAGCTCAAGCTAGCATCGATGAACCGTTCGTAATGGCCGAGATCCAGGTCGGTCTCTGCGCCGTCATCGAGCACAAACACTTCGCCGTGCTGATAGGGGCTCATGGTCCCAGGATCGACGTTGATGTAGGGATCCAATTTCTGGATCGAGACTTGAAAGCCGCGTTCCTTGAGCACCCTGCCCAGCGCAGCAGCGGTAACGCCCTTCCCGACGGAACTCACAACGCCACCGGTTAAGAAGATATACTTCTCCATCGCCTTACCCCTTCCGATTGCCAACGTCTTACGTCTACAAAGGAAGTGGGGAGGGCCATCCTTCGGAGCCCTCCCCATGATTGCTCTTCCTGGGTTTGGTGATGATCGGGTTGCTTAGGGGAGTAACGCCCCTACAGCATTTTCTGCAGCTCTTCGGCCGCACGCCTCATCTCCAAGAATACCAGGCCCAGTTTGGCCTGCTTGCGGGCCAGGACGGTAAGAACCGCATCCTCGCCGATCGAGGTGAGCAAGACATAGCCCGAATCGCCATGGATATAGACCTCGTCCAGGAACCCTCGTCCCAGTTCACCCGCGATCCGTTCACCAAGGCTCAACATCGCAGCCGACATTGCGGCGACGCGATCTTCCTCGACATTCGTGGGCAACGCCGCCGCGATCGTCAGGCCATCAACGCTTACCACCGCCGAGGCTTCTACATCTGGCGTCTTGGCCTGCAGATCGCGCAGGCGGTCCACCATTTGTTGCTTTTCGGCCTGGCCCATCCCCATCCTTCCTTCTCAATAACCCCGGCATCTTACCATGGACGCAGTATGCATACAAGCAGCCTGAGGCGCAGCGATCAGGGAGCTATGTCCCCATCTGCCTCGGCATCGTCGCCGGGTCGCAGCCCCGGCATCAGCCGCACGATCATCCGCTCCGCCTCCAGGTCGACCTCCAGGATCACGTCTGGGATCGCTGGGAGGAGCAACTCATCTCCCACCTCGTCTTTGACGATGTAGACATCGTTGGCCCCGGTTTCGAGGATATCCTGAACCGTTCCCAGCTCGGCACCTTGCTCGGTGATCACCTTCAGACCCAGGATTTGCCAGCGGTAATACACATCCGCCTCGAGCGGCTGCGCTTCCTCGAAGCGGATCTTGATCTCGGCCCCGCGCCAACGCTCTGCCTGGTTGCGGTCTGTACAACCTTCGATCATCAGTAACTTTCGCCCGCGGTGTGTGCTCAGGGACCGCACTCGTTGCGGCGAGCTCCACGAGCCCAAGTAGATCACATCGCCCGGCCGGATGGCATCGATAAGGGTCGATTGAGGTTCAACGGACATCGCGCCGCGAATGCCGTGGGGACGAACGACGCGCCCGACAACCAGAAATTCTGGCGGCTGCCGGGCGCCCGATTGCTGATGCGATGGTGTGGATCCCATTAATTTCAAAGAATGTCGAGGGTGGCTCGCACGCCCTTTCTCGCGGCCGCCACGCGCAGGAGCGTTCTCATCGCCGTTGCGACACGACCTTTGCGGCCGATGACGCGCCCAGTATCCTCCTCGGCGACGCTCAACTCCAGATGAACATAGCGCCCGCGAGTGGTCTCCTCCACCCAGACTTCGGTGGGATCATCGACAATCGATTTGGCGATGAACTCAATCAACGACTTCATGCCATCTCCCTTCCCCTGCCAGATGCCATTGCCTGAGCCTAATCCTCCGACTCAGCCTCGCTGTCCTGCTCCGGGGCTTCCTCGGATGTTTCGGTCTCCGGCTCGGCAGGAGCTTCGGCCTCTTCCCCAGCGGCTGCGGCTTCTGGCTCGGCGGGAGTTTCGGCCTCTTCCGCCGCGGCCTCCTCGGGCTCAGCAGCTGGCGCTTCGGCCTCAGCGGCGGGTTCTGCCTCAGCCGCGGGCTCCTCTGCCGGAGCCTCAGTCTCCGCAGCCTCTGGAGCCGCTTCTCCTGCGGCTATCTCCGCCTCGCCTGCAGGTTCTGCGGCCACGGCTTCGGCCTCCTCGGCTCGCCTACGCGCCTTGGCCTTCTTCTTGCGTTTGCCGATCAGGTCATCACGGCGTGTGCGCGGATCGACCTCCGGCACGGCGGCCTTCGCCTCCTCCAGAAGCGTCTCGAGGGACTCGCCCTTCTTGAAACGCTCCCAGCGCTCCCAGGTTCCTAGCGCCCTGCACGCGCGCACAACGGCGTCGCTAGGCTGTGCACCGTTCTTCATCCAGTGGAACAGCCGGGCCTCATCCACCACCACGGTGGAGGGCTCGGTCCTGGGGTTGTAGTGGCCGATGATTTCCAGGAAACGCCCGTCGCGCGGCGCTTCCTTGTCGGCCACCACGATGCGAAAGCTGGGCTGATTCTTGGATCCCACTCTTCGTAATCGAATTCGGACCATGTTCCTTCCCTTTTAATGGTATCAATCGGTCTGCAAACCAAACAGCGGGCTGAGGGGTTGCCTTGGAAGGGAAGGCCACGACCCGCAGTTGGCTCGTCAGCTACGCTATAGCGGCCGCCTGCCCATGGCCGGCAGGCCGCGCTTGCCAATTCGCTTGAACAGTCGTTTCATCTGGCGATATTGGCGTATTAACTGATTAATCTCCTGTACGCTCGTCCCCGAGCCGGCCGCGATGCGGCGCTTGCGACTGGCATTGAGTATCTCAGGCCGCCGGCGCTCTTCGCGAGTCATCGATTGCAGGATGGCTTGCGTGCGCACAAGCTGGCGTTCAGCCATTTGGCTGTCCACCTTGGGCTGGTTGCCCATCAAGCCGCCCGGGAGCATCTCCATGATCTTCCCCAGGGGGCCCATGTTCCGCACCATCGCCAGCTGCTCGGCGAAATCCTCTAAGGTGAACTCGCCTTGCAGGACTTTAACTGCCTGCGCTTCGGCAGCCTGGGCATCCAGACCTGCCTGGGCCTTCTCGATCAGCCCGAGAACATCGCCCATGCCCAGAATGCGAGAGGCAAGCCGGCCGCTATCAAAGGTATCCAGCGCGTCCCGGGTCTCACCGACGCCGATGAACTTGATCGGCACGCCTGTGACTGCCCGCATGGAGATCGCCGCACCGCCTCGGGCGTCGCCCTCCATCTTTGCAAGGATTAGCCCCGTCAGGCCGAGCGCCCGGTGAAAGCCTTGCGCAATCCGCACCGACTCCTGGCCTGTCATGGCATCTGCTACGAGCAAGACCTCACAAGGCCGGACGGTTTCCTTAAGGCGACCGAGTTCGGCCATCAGATCCTCATCGATCTGTGAGCGGCCTGCGGTATCGATGATGACCACACCCGCCCCACCCTGTCTGGCCTTCTCGAGCCCTTGCTTGACCAGTTCCTCCGCGGAAGCGCCCGGCTCGTGAAACACCGGAACGTCGATCTCCGAACCCAGCATCTCAAGCTGCACATCGGCCGCTGGACGATAGGGGTCGGCCGCTACCAGCCAAGGACGGTCACCCTTCGCCCGCAGCCAGCGTGCCAGCTTGGCGGCGGTGGTGGTCTTGCCGGAGCCCTGCAGCCCAACCAAGAGAATGCTCCTTGGTTTGGGACCACGCAGGTCGAGCGGTGCCGGCTCCCCCAGCATCCTGCTCAATTCCTGATGCAGGACCTTCAGCACTTGCTGGGAGGGATTCAAGGCCTGCGAGACTTCCTCGGAAAGCGCCCGCTCCCGTACTCGCTCCAGGAGCGATTTGACGACTTGGTAATGTACATCGGCTTCCAGCAAGGCAAGCCTGATTTCCTGCAAAGCCGAATCGACATCGGCCGGGCGCAGGGTTCCGCGACGGCCTAGTTCCTTGAGAACCCCTTGAAGCCTTGCTGTTAGTGCCTCGAACACTTGCCGGATGGACCTCCTACACGCAAGCCGCCGATCGAGCCGCCTTTCGGCAGCGATCGGCCGGCCGATCCAACGCCGTATTGGGCAAGAGCGCAAGAGCATTGTAGCCTGCCGCGGGGACCGGGTCAAGGGCTATAGTCGACATAACCTGGCCCATGATGTCCTCCGCGAGTGATTCCGAGTCTGCTCCCCGGGCATCTTCAAGTGCTAGCCCCAGAACCCATAGTTTGCCCTCAATCTCGCGCGCAGCGAAGGACCAGCCAAGCGATCCACCTCCAGTCAGCGCCTCGCCACTGAAGACGATCATCCCCTGCTCATTACGCCGCAAAGCCTTCACAATGCTCGATGCCACCTCATCGCCCGCCGGCCGGAGCGCACTCCCATGGGGCAAGAGAATCAGCCATTCACCGTCTGGGTCTCGCACGGCGTCGACGAGCCTTATGGGTGGCAGCGCCCCTTCCGCGAGGAGACTGGCAAACGCACGGGTCATCTGTAGCGGCGTCACCGTGAGACTGCCTTGCCCGACGGCCTCCAGCGCCAATGGATCAGCTGACAGAGTTGGCGCCAACGCCAGGGGATTCGCCTCAGGAAGCCGCACCCCGACCGGTTCATGGAAGCCGAAGGCCTGAACCAGGTCCCCATAAGCATCCACCCCGAGTGTCTTCCCTAGCTCCGCAATCGGGGATGGGCAGGCCCACCTCAGCGCCTCACCGAGCGTAGCCCGCTCAATCGACTGCGGATAATGCACGCACTCCAGCTCGCCACCCTCGACACGCATGGGCTGCAGCAGCTCGGACGCCGGCTCCTCGAGCGTCACCTCGCCGCGCTCCATCGCCCAAGCCACGAGGAAGGGTGTCAATGCGGTCCCCGGCTGATATCGCGCCTGCGTGGGCCGGAGAAGAAGCGGCCCCGATTCATCCGCCAGCAGTTGATCCCAGGTCTCCTCCAGCTTGTGCGGATCGAAGGACGGAGAGGTCGCCAGCGCCAGAACGTTCCCAGTGCTGACCTCCAGCAAGACGCCTGCACCGCGTTGTCCCGTCAATGCGCCCATGAGAATGCGCTGATAAGCTAGATCGATCGTCATGCGCACATCCCTGCCCGGAGGAGGGTGCCCATGGAGGAGTTGGTTCCACCAGGCATACAGGGGCGAACGAGTTTCAAGCCCACGGAGGGCGCGGTCCATGCTGGCCTCGATGCCCGCCTGGCCATACGTGGGCGAGTCATAACCCACCACAGGCGCAACCTCTTTAAAAGGGTAGACCCGCCCGAACCCTCCGGGCTCGCCTACAGTGTGGGCCAGCGAGTGGTCGCCCGAATCGAGGATGGCTCCTCTTGGCGCGAAGCGGCTTTCGACGGTCCGCCGGGGGTTGTCTCCCCGCGAGACGAGTTGTGGTCCCCGCACGACCGACCACCATATCATGCTCAGTGCCAGCGCCGCCCAACCTATATGCATAAAGTCCTGCAGGCGCAGCAGAGCGCGCCTCTCTTCGGGTTGCGGCATTGAGTCACCCGAAAGGCTGATCAGGATGCCCAGCGAAAAGAAGCTCGTTAGGAGCGACGACCCGCCGTAGGAAACAAAGGGCAAGGTCACCCCAACCAGCGGCAGCAAACGGAGGTTTCCTCCCATGATCAGCAATGCCTGCAAGCCGAGCGACACCGATACACCCGCCGCCATGAGCCTTGCGAAAGGGTCCCGCTGGCTTGCAGCGGCTCGGAGCCCGCGGCTTATGAACACCGCCATCAGACCGATCAACCCAGCCGCGCCGATCAGCCCGAATTCCTCTGCGATCACGGCGAAGATGAAATCAGTATGCCCGGCAGGAATGAACCCCGGCGACCCGAGCCCCGGGCCCCGGCCGAACACGCCTCCCGCGGCCATGGCAATCAGCGACTGTACGATCTGATACGCGCCTCCTAGCGGATCCGACCAGGGGTCAAGCCAGGCAGACATGCGCAGACGGACAACATCAAACAGCGCGTACCCCAACCCCCCTGCAGCCACGCCGACGATCCCGGCTGCCGCAAGGATGCGCAAATCCTCCGTGGCGACGTAGAGCAGGAGCGCCAGGATGGCGAGGAAGAGCATCCCTGTCCCAAGGTCGCGCTGCGCAATGAGCAACAGCACCGAGGTCAACCAGATCGCGATAAGAGGGATCATGGCCCGCGGCGTGAGGCCCAGGCGCTTGCTTAATGGCAAGAGCATGCGGTCGCCCAGATAAGAGGCCAGGAACGCGACCAGCAGCAGACGCAGAGGTTCGGAGGGCTGGAAATAGAAGCCGCAGCACCCGAGCCAGAGCCGGGGCGATCCGCCGGACGGGTGCGTTCCGAAGAATAGGGTAAACAAGAGCAGCAGCAAGCCCCCGAGAGTCCATAGGTAGCGGTAGCGGCGAAGTGACCGCAACCCCGGATCCATTCTGAGCAGGGCTGCTGCGCCCACTGTCCCCAGTAGAAGCCATCTTAGCTGGCGGACCCCAAAGGCGGGGGCAAGTCGCCAGATGACCTGGACGCCCCAACCGGCCAGCAGCATACCCACGGGCAGCAGCAGGGGATCGCGGTGGGGACGGGCTCGGGCTGCCACGCGGTGGAGCAGCCAGGCACAGCCCCCCCATACGGGGAGCGATAGTACCTGGACCCCGAGTTCGGGCAGGTCGGCCCATGAATCCGCCCGGGCGGCAGGGGCCAGCCAGCGCGCTCCCGTGATGAGCACCAGAAACAGGAACGCGAGGCCCAATAATTGAACCTCGCGTCGATTAATGGCCTGCTGGCGGTCAGCCGAGATATCGATCCACAAGGAGCGCCAACCTTTCCCGCGCATCGCCGGAAATCGCCTCGGAATGGGTTGCGAGGGCATTCTCCAGCGCGTGGCCGCACTCACAGGCCCGCTCTTCGGGCAGCTGCACCACCAAATGTGCGATCGCGGCCTGCGCCAGACGCGTGCTGCCTTCCAGGGTCCGGAAGACCATCTCTGCGCTCACAGGTTCTTCGGCATGATGCCAGACGTCGTAATCGGTCACATGAGCCATCACCGCATAGCAGAGCTCGGCTTCACGCGCCAGGAAGGCTTCCGGAGAGGTCGTCATGCCGATGATCGATAGGCCCCAGGCTCGATAGGCGTTCGATTCGGCTCGCGTCGAGAAGCGCGGTCCCTCGATCGTGACGTAGGAACCGCCACGATGCACACGCCCACCTACCGCCTCCGCGCTCTCCGCCAGATAGGCAGAGAGGTCCGGGCAGAAGGGATCGGCCACGCTGATGTGCGCCACCAAGCCTCCTCCAAAGAAGGACCGCACGCGACCCGAAGTGCGGTCGAAGAGCTGATCGGGCACGACGATATCCCCCGGCGCGAAATCCTCCCGTAAGGAACCGCACGCGCTGATCGAAAGCACGCGTTCGACCCCGAGGGATTTCAATGCGTAAATATTGGCCCGATAGTTGACCTCCGAGGGGGAGTAGATATGCCCCAGTCCATGACGGGCCAGGAAAGCCACCCTGTGGCCACCCAGCCGGCCGATGGTTATGGGAGAGGAAGGCTCGCCAAAGGGCGTTTCGATGTGCCTTTCCTCGATCTCTTCCAGCCCTTCCATGGCGTAAAGGCCTGATCCGCCCAATACGCCCAGCACAATGGGATCTGCCATGGGATCTCCTATTTCCGCATCGCGACTATGTTAGCACACCCGGACAGGCTCATGCCGGGGATCGTCCCTGTCTTGGTGGGGCAGCCTCGCCGACCGCCTCCTGTCCCGCGACGATCTTGAGGGACACCCTCCCAAAGCCGATCTCATCCCCCATCGTCACCGCCAGCGGCTCCTCCAAAGCGACGCCGTTAACCGTCGTGCCATTCCGGGAGCCTAAATCCTCAAGCCACCATTGATGCCCGCCCATGAAGGACAGACGGGCGTGGTGCGCGGAAACGGTCTCGTCCGCAACCACCACGGTGTTATCCGCGGCTCGGCCAACGAGTTCGAGATGTCGCAAGGGGAATCTATGCAGCTCACCGTCGAAGCTGCCCGCCAGGAACACTGCAGGCAGACTCGGGCTCTCGTCTGCTTGCTTCTGAAGATCCCGTCTCAGGTAACCCAGAATGGTGCCAAGGAAGGCCAGCAACACCACGGCCGCGGCGAGCCGCAGAAATAGCAGGAGCAGGCTGGGGGTCATTCTTCGTCCGGGGCGCTTTCGCCGTCTTTGTCGATCACGCGGGTGCGCTGATCGCCTGCAGGGCGGGGTGGGAAGGGAGGAGCATACGCTGGGGTCTCATCCGGCGGTCCGCCCGGGTCTTCACCGTAAACCAGCCGGATGCCTGCCACCTCAATCACATCGCCGGGCTGCAAGACATGATGCTGTACGGCGCGGCCGTTGATGCGGGTTCCGGCCGAGGAGTTCAAGTCGAAGATTTCATAGCGGCCCTCGCGGGCGCGGATCTGGGCATGGGTGCGGGAAACGCGCGGATCCTCGAGGATGAGATGGTTGTCAAGACGCCGGCCGATATTAACCACCGGGCGATCGAGCGGGAAATGGCGGTTGCCATCGACGATCAGATAGGCACCGGCGGGCGAAGCACTACCCCCGCCCTTCTCCATCCGCTCCATCCCGCGGGTAAACTCCAGCGGACTGGTGCTGTGCCAGGCCACCACTCGAACCTCGCGATGCGAAAGTGTGGGATCTGCGGCGATGGTGACGATCGGTTCTCTGAACACGAGGTAGCCGAAATCCCGCGCCACCTCAAGCAGCTCATTCGCAAGGACCTTTTGCAAATCAGGAGTATGCGTCAATAACGCCCTGGCATCCTCCGGATGGCAGGTGAGCGCGTAGCGGTCCGGAGCGAAGCGCTTTCCATCCTCCGTAAGCCGCACGCCTTCGTTAAGCGCGCGGGCCAGTTGTGCGGCCGCGTCCGCCGGAGAGAAGACCGATCGGGTCATCTTGGCCAGCGCGTTTTCCACGAAACGCTCAAGTTGGATTTCCATACGATCGATAAAATGGTTCATAGGTCAGGGTGTCAACCACGGATTCGCTGGGCCAGCATGAGCTCAGCCAAGCTTGGCTGTCTTCGCATCCGGCAAATTCTTCATATTTAGCGGCGTGATTTGCTCGTCCTGCGCTTCCGTGCCTCCGCCGGGTTCATAAGGTGGCGTCCTATCCGGTGGCCCGCCCTTATCTTCGCCGTAGATTAGCTCGATCGCGCCCACCTGGATCACGTCCCCCGGCTTCAGCACGCGTTCTTCGATTTTGCGGCCGTTCACATAGGTGCCGGCCGTGGACCCGACATCCCTGGCGATGTAGCGGCCATGCCGAGCGATCAGCTGCAAATGGTGCCGGGATACTCGTGGGTCATTCAAGACCAGGTCGTTATCCAGGCGCCTGCCGATGCGAACGAGCGGCTTTCGCAATCTGAAGTGCCGTTTGCCCCCCACCACGAGGAAGGCGCCTTCCGGAGGCCGTTGGGTGTCCGCTTCCTCCTCGGCGTCGATCCTATCCGCCAATGCTAGAGGGTTGCTGCTATGCCAGCAAATGATGCGGGCTTCATCCACGCCCAGCGTGGGATCCGTCGCCAAGCTGATATGCGGCTCGCCAGCCATCTGGTAGCCACTCGCAAGAAGCTCGCGGTGCATCCGCACGCTGAAACGTTTCTGCATCCGCTCCGTCCAGGCGCGCCGCTCCTCCGCCAGCGATGGATGAAGAAGAAGCGTGTATTGGTCGGGAGCGTAGGCTTGCCCCTCCGGACTGTTGCGAGTCGCGGCGATGATCTCGCGCGCCATGCTCGCGGCGATCGCCGCTATCCAGCGCTCATCTGCGACCGGGAGGTCGCCCAGCGAAGACTTCAGCGCCTTTCGAATGATGGCGCTGAGCTCCGGGCCTTCTTCGCTCATCGCACCGATTATACCTTCACCAGCACCACAGGACTAAGGATAATTCGTACTATACTGGAATCATGAAGACCGCATCTTTCGAGGAGATCGAGCATACTGCGGACCTTGCCTTGCGCGTGCGTGGAGAGAGCCTTGCAGACTTGCTCCACAACGCGGCCCAGGGACTGATACACATCCTCCAGCCCCGATTCCGCCCGAGGGCGCCCGAGACACGCGTGCTGCGCCTTGAGGCTGAGGATCCCGAAACCCTGCTGGTGAGCTGGCTTGAGGAGCTTCTCTTCCTGCTCGAAACCGAAGGCCGCTTGCCCACCTTGGTGCAATTGCACTTGGAACCGGGCAACCGCCTGGAGGCACATGTGCGGCTTGGGGAATGTGAGAGCGTTCAAACCCACATCAAGGCCGTGACCTTCAACGATCTGGAAATCCGTCCCAGCGAGGAGGGACTGCGGGCAACAGTTGTTTTCGACGTATAGGGGCAGGAGGGTAGAGGTATGGTGCAGAAGCAGGATTTCCGTCGACTGAGCGACTACCTGTGGGAAATCCCGCAGAGCTACCGCCAGGATATGCGCGTCCCGGTTCGCGTATATGCCAGCGAACGCCTTCTCGAGCAGGCGTTGCGGGACCGGTCCTTCGAGCAAGCCGTCAACGCCGCTACGCTTCCCGGCCTGGTCAGTCATGTGGTTGTGATGCCCGACGTGCATCAGGGATACGGTTTTCCCATTGGTGGAGTCGCCGCCTCTCGTTTCCCGGACGGCGTCATTTCTCCCGGTGGCATTGGTTATGACATCAACTGCGGCGTGCGTCTGCTCGCCAGCGGCATCACATTCGAGGATGCGGACCCCTGGCTCGAGGACCTGGCTACTGCGCTCTACGCCAATTGCCCCAGCGGCGTTGGCGTCGGCGGGAGCGTGCGATTGAAGCAGAAGGATCTCGACATCGTATGCCGCGAAGGCGCCCGCTGGGCGCTGGCCAAGGGATTCGCGCGCGAGGAAGACCTCGCCCGTACCGAGGAGGGCGGCTGCATGCCCGGCGCGGACCCCGCCGCAGTGAGCCAACGCGCCCGGCAGCGCGGCAAGGACCAACTCGGAACCCTGGGCGCTGGCAACCATTTCATCGAAGTCGACCTGGTCGAACAGATCTTTCACCCCGCCGCGGCACAGGCTATGGGACTCCAAGAGGGAAAACTGGCGGTGCAGATCCATTGCGGCTCGCGCGGCTTTGGCCACCAGATCTGCTCCGACTACGTGAAGGAATTCCAGGGTGCGGTACGGCGTTACGGCATCCACCTTCCGGATCGCGAGCTGGTCTGCGCTCCGCTTGATTCGCCCGAGGGTCAGCGGTACCGGCAGGCAATGGCGAGCGCCGCCAATTACGCCTTCTGCAACCGCCAGATCCTGGCCCATCACGTCCGGCGATCCTTCGAGCAAGTCCTTGCCGGCAAGGTCTCAAATTGGGATCTGACACAGGTTTACGATATCGCCCACAATATAGGGAAGATCGAGGAACATATCATCGACGGCGAGCGGATGCGCGTTTGCGTCCATCGCAAAGGTGCGACACGGGCCTTTGGCCCTGGCTTCGAAGGCCTCCCTCCGGAGTACCGCGACCTCGGGCAACCGGTCCTGGTCCCCGGCAGCATGGGGACGGCCTCCTGGGTCATGCTTGGAACCGAGAAGAGTATGCAGCAATCATTCGGTTCGAGCTGCCATGGTGCCGGCCGGACGATGAGCCGGAGCCAGGCCAAGCGCCAGGTCTGGGGTCAGGAGTTGCGAGAGGAAATGGAGACGAGAGGGATCCGGGTCAGGGCCGGCTCCATGCCCGGCCTGGCGGAGGAGGCGCCCAAAGCCTATAAGGACGTCGATGAGGTGATTGAAGTGGTCTCCAAATCGGGGATCGCTCAAAAAGTGGCCAGGTTGCGACCGATCGTTGTGATCAAGGGCTGAGGCCCGGCGCATCGCAGGGTGTCATCCAAGCAGACGGCTGCCCTAGAAACCTCCAGGCAGCCGTGGTGAATGCAGCCTTCCTAGGGAATCAGCCGGACGAAGCGCCGCTTCCCCACCTGCAAAACCTTGGGTTCTTCGAAGTCGAGCGGGCGATGCGGATCGGTGAGAACTTCACCGTCCAACCTGACCCCTTTCTGATCGATGAGCCTCCTGGCCTCACTCTTGCTGGATGCCAGTCCGACGCTCACCAGCACTTCCATGATCAGCGCGCCACGCTCGAAGCTCGCCTCCGGTATCTCTTCCGGCAAGTCCCCCTCCTGGAACACCCGCTGGAAGGCCTGCTCGGCTTCACTGGCGGCGTCCTCCCCATGGAAAATGGCCACAATCTCGCGTGCTAGGCGCATCTTGGCGTCCCGCGGATGAATGCGGCCTTCGGACAGTCCGCGTTCAAAATCGTGGACCTCGGATGGTGCCCAGCGCGTGAGCAGACGGGCGTAATTCGGCATGGCCGAGTCGGGGATCGACATCACCTTGCCGTACATCTCCTCCGGCGGTTCATGGATCCCGATCGTATTGCCGGTGCTCTTGGACATGCGCATATGGCCGTCCGTGCCGACCAGGATGGGCAATGTGAGGGCTACCTGCGGCCGCAGCCCCATGGCCTCTTGAAGCTTGCGGCCTGCGAGCAAGTTAAAGAGCTGCTCTGTGGCGCCAAGCTGGACATCTGCCTCGAGCATCACGGCATCGTAGCCCTGCAAGAGCGCGTAGAAGAATTCATGCAACCAGATCGGCGTCCCCTCGGCGTACCGTTTCGCGAAATTGTCCCGGGCCAAGAATTGCTGCACCGTGAAGTTGGAGGCGATTTCGATGAATTGCTCGAGTGCGAGCTTCGAGAGCCATTCATGGTTGTAGCGCACCTCGGTCCGCTCGCGGTCCAGGATCCGGAAAGCTTGATCTGTGTATGTCTTGGCGTTCGCCATCACTTGCTCGCGAGAAAGGCGCGGCCTGGCTTTGTCCTTGTCGGATGGGTCGCCGACCAGCGCGGTGAAGGACCCGATGACAAAGATGACCTGATGCCCAAGCTCCTGGAATTGCCGCAGCTTGCGCATCGTTACCGTGTGGCCGAGGTGCAGGTCTGGCGAGGTGGGATCATATCCACAATAGACCCGCAGGGGTGTGCCGCTGGCCTCTGACTCGAGAAGCCGTTCCCGAAGCTCCTCTTGCATGGCGTCCTTGAGTTGCTCATCCCCCATTTCCACGCCCCGCATAAGAATTGCAAGCTGATCATCGATGCTGAGGGTTTTCTTCATAGAACGCTCCTGCCAGAATACGACCTACCTTCAAACGAATAGCGTGGGCCATTATGGGGCCCACGCTGGAGGAACTTAATCCTTCGAGACCGGGGGATTACGTGCTCCAACGGGGCCTGAGCCAGCGATACCGGCGCTGGCCGCGGCCACAGTACCCATGCACCCGGACTGGATACCCGCCCAAATCCACCATGCGCCCATCTTATCACAGCGTCGGTATCATGGCGAGACCTGCTTGCGCTCTACGGCACGGAAGACCCACGCCTCCCTGTCCCGCACGGGTTCCCCCAGGTTTGCGCGCTGAAGGATGGTGGCGACGATTCGCTCCCCGAGGGGGAATCCGGTCCATATCTCGCGTTTCGAACCCCCGGAAAGGCGCACCGCGCAGCGAAAGGAAAAACCCCCATGGGGCCCCTCAACCATGATGCGCCAACCGCCCCCACTACGTGCCGCCCACAGCGCCCTAATCTCGCCCCAGGAGATGTCCATATGGCGCAAAGGCGTCTCGTATCGAAGTCCCGCATCGTTGATCATGATCGAGGTCCGTGCCTCCAGCCAGCGGGAAAACCGAACCGCAAGGGATACCAGCAGGAGCGCCAGGCCCAGCAATAGCAAGCTCCAGGGGACGATGCCCACGCTCCACCAAAGGAAGATGAGCAAAGCCCAGACGAAGGCCGCCATGCTCCAGGCCATAATCTCACCTCGAGGAGGAATGGTCCATGGCTTGTGGAGCCGGTTCTCGGCATCCTCCAGATTCAGCGGCTGATCGAAGCGAGGTTCGTCCTGCATGGATTCCTTCCATCCCGTGTGGGAAGATCTCCGGGCGGCGGATTCTAGGCTGGCGGCCAGATCTCCGGCGCTTGCGGCTGCACCTTGGGCCCTCCCAGGCCAACCAGTATTACGCCAGCCAGCGTGAGCAACATGCCCTGCCATGATTGCAGGGACACCTCTTCTTGTAGCAGCAGGCCTGAGATCAAGGCCGTCCCGATCGGCATCAAGTTCCCCATCACGCTGATTTCGAATGCCTGCAATCGTTCCAGGGCATGGTTCCACAGCCAAAAGGCGAAGGCGCTGTTCACCACGGTGAGCCAGAGCATGACGCCGAGTGTTGCCCCGCTGGGCAAAGAGGAGGGCCAATCAAGTGCCAGAAGCAAGCCGGCGCCAATGCCCATGGGAATGGCGGTCAAGATGATCGGGTCTGCGCCACGGCCCTTGGCCATCGAGCGCCCAAACAAGCCATAGCTAGCCAGCGACACGACCGCAACCACGAGCCAGAGAACGCCTTCCCGCTGATTAAGCTCGACGTTGCCCCAGAAATAAATCACGCCTCCTGCGAGCGCAACGGCCACGCCCAGCCATTGCAGGTGGCCGGGATGTTCCTTGAGCAGGATGGCGCCCAAGATCAAAGTGATGAGCGGGATGCCATTCATCAGGAACGCGCCGGTCGTGGCATTCAGGGTCTTCAGGCCTAGAAAAAGGGCCGTGTTGCCCACCGTGAATCCCAAGATCCCCATCAACGTCAGCTTCAGCCAGGCTTTCCCATCCAGACTTTGCAGCGTACTGCGTGAGCGAGTAAGCAACCAAGGCAGGAGGACCAAGAATGCGCCAAAATATCGCATGGCTGCGATCTCCTGGGCTTCGAGATCCCGCAGGGCGAGCTTGATGAGAGGCGGTGAGGAAGACCAGAAGGCAATTACCAAGAGCACCTGGAGGAACGCCAAGACCCGCTTAGGCATGCCCGAAAATCTCCTTGAAAGCATTTTCAACTCGATTCAAGGCTTCATCGTCAATCCAGTAATGCAGGACCAGCCGGTACGTTCCGGCGCGAGGCGGGCTAATTCGGATGCCCCGCTGAAGCGTTGCAGCTAGAAACTCCTCAGCCGAGATGCCCCCATGGCGGAGCCGGAAGTAGACCATATTGGTCGGCGGTCTCGCGGTTTCCAATTCGACCGCCGGGAGACCGGCCAGGCAGCCTGCCAGACGCTGGGCCCTGCGGTGGTCCTCCGCGAGCCTGTGCACCATGGTTTCCAGCGCCACGATACCGGCGGCGGCAATCACCCCGGCCTGCCGCATGCCTCCGCCGAGCAGCTTGCGCATGCGCAATGCTCGATGGATGAAATCCTTGCTCCCGCAGATGAGTGAGCCTACGGGAGCGCAGAGGCCTTTCGAGAGGCAAAACGTGACCGAATCGGCCCCCTCCACCAGGCGGGCTGCCTCGACGCCCTGCGCCACGGCGGCATTGAAGATCCTGGCACCATCGATGTGCAGCTTGAGGCCATGCTGCCGTGCCAGCTCGGCCACCTGTCGGGTGTATTCAGGCGTCAGGAAGGCCCCTCCGCAACGGTTGTGCGTGTTTTCGAGGCAGATCAGCTTCGAGATCGGGAAATGCGGGTTATCGGGCCGGATGGCGCTCTCGATCTCCTCCAGGCTCATGGTGCCGTCAGGCAGATTTCTGACGGCGAAGGTGTGCACACCGCCGAGAACCGAGATGCCGCCCGCCTCGTTGATATACGTATGCGATCGATCGCCGACGATCACCTCATCGCCCCAATCGCAGTGCGCCAACACGGCTCCCAGGTTGCCCATCGTACCCGACGGTACGAAGAGCGCCGCCTCCATGCCCATTCGTTCGGCCGCCATCTCCTGGAGCCGGTTGACGGTTGGATCTTCGGCGTAGACATCGTCGCCCACCTCTGCTCGAGCCATCGCCTCGCGCATCTCGGGAGTGGGCTCGGTCACGGTGTCAGAACGCAGATCAATCCATTTCATCCGCCATCCCTCCTGGCCATGTCGGGTATAGCCGTTATCGGACAGGTTTTGCGCCCTCGCGTCCTCGCAACCACTCCAGCGCCTTCTGAAAGTCTGCGGGCAAGCCTGCCTCGAAGGCCACTGGCTCCGGCGTGCTCGGGAGCCGGAAAACCAGCCGGTGCGCATGAAGCATCTGCCTCGGAGCCGGCACCAGGCTTCGTCGCCGCCCGTAGATCCGGTCGCCCACAACCGGACATCCCAGGAACGCCAGATGCACCCGAATCTGATGCGTGCGGCCGGTCTCCGGCTCAACTTCAAGCAGGGCATGCCCCTGAAACGATTCCCGTGTCCGGTAGATCGATACCGCCTCGCGGCCCCGGGTCTTTGGCACGACGGCCATGCGCTGCCTGTGCTTCGGATCGCGCCCGATAGGAGCCTCCACCCGGCCAGCAGGTGTCGGCGGCACGCCCTCCACTAAGGCAAGGTAAGTCTTCTTGACCTCGCGATCCTTGAATTGCCTTTGAAGCCAGCGATGGGCTTCATCATGCTTGGCCAGCAAGATCAAGCCCGATGTGTCTTTGTCCAGGCGATGGACGACACCAGGCCGGCCCGCCTCGCCCACACCCTGAATATCCGGGGCATGAGCGAGCGCCGCGTGAACCAAGGTGCCGCCAGCGTGTCCGGCCGAGGGATGCACCACCATGCCCGGTGGCTTGTTGACGATGATCAAATCCTGGTCTTCATAGATGATATCTAGCGGGATGGCCTCGGGCTGCAAGCCCGTCGCCTGCGGTTTGGGCAGGTGGACACGTAGCTCCTCCCCGCCTTCCAACGCGTAGCCAGTCTTCGTGATGGCGCGGCCCTCGACCTCCACCCGGCCACCGCGGATAAGTTTTTGCACACGGCTGCGGGATTGCCCCTCCAGGAGCTCGACCAGGACTACGTCGAGCCTACCACCCTGGGCGGGTGCATGCAGGCGCAAAGTGCGACCACGGTCCAAGGCCTACTCCGCTTCGTGAGGCGAAGGCTCTTGCAAGAGCCCTTCCTGTTGTTCCTGCTTCCTCTTTGCGAGGCGACGCTCCTCGATCCAGGTCGCCACAATCAGCAACGCAGTTCCCACAGAGATGCTTGAATCGGCCACATTGAATACCGGGAAGGTCCCCACCGAGATGAAATCGGTGACGGTCCCGTGGTTGATCCTGTCGATTAGATTCCCCAATGCGCCCGCCAACTGGAGCCCCAAAGCCAATCGCAAGAGCCATTGATTCCGGGGCACCTTGGGATAGTAATAGAGGATCGCTGCGGTAACCAGCACCGCGACCACCGCAAAAAGCGTGCTGCCGGCCGGGAAAAGCCCAAAGGCGGCGCCGGTATTGTTCGTGTGGAGAATTCGAGCGTAGGGCATCAGCCACTCGAACGGCGACCATGCCTCCCCAATCGCCAGCGATTGACGAACCCACCACTTCGTGGCCTGATCCAAGATGATGATCAGCCCGGTGATGCCAATCAACGAAAGATAGTCCCTGATCCTCTCCAAACTCTCCTCCTCCACCTCTCAACCCGCACGCCGCTTGCGATTGTAATCGCCGCATCGCAGCCAAGCAATGGCTCCCGTCCAGATGGGCGGGAGCCATTGCATCCTGGCAAGACAACGGCTTAGGCTGGGACTTTCTCAAGGCCCAGTTTCAGTTCCTCCCCGTCGAATCGATGGGCAGCTTGCGCCTCCCCCTCTGGATCGCCTTCTGCGGGGATCAATTCCACGGCCATGGTCTCTCCGCAGATATAGCCCCGATGAGCCTGAATGGCCTGCTCCAGGCGCGGGCTGGCGTGATAGCGCACACGGATGCGGTCATCCACCTGCAGCTCGGCCTGCTTGCGCAGGTCCTGCACCCGCCGGACGAACTCACGCGCCAGGCCCTCCAGGATGAGCTCCTCGGTGAGGGCGGTTGTCAACGCCGCAACGTAGGCTCCTTCCACCACGGCAGAGTAGCCCTCATGGGGCTCCACCCGGACCTCGATTTCATCGGGAAATAGCTCCAACGAATTCCCATCCACTTCGATCTTCAGGGGTTGGCCTGCCAGCAACTGCTCTGCCGCCTCCTGCGCCGGCAACCCGGCGACGGCCTCGCGGATCTTTGGGAAGAGCGAGCCATATTTCTGGCCCAGTTGCCTGGGCAGCGGTTTAAGATGATATTCCAACGCCTCCGCAGCTGCATCCATCAACCGCACGCGCTTCACATTCAGCTCCTCGCGTATCAATGCTTCATACTTCTCCATGATGCCAGCCTGATTCCGCGCCGGCACCATGAATGCCACCTCGGCAAGAGGCTGCCGCAACTTCACACCGGCCTGGTTGCGAGCGGCATGGCCCATCGACACCAAGTCCATTACGAGCGCCATCTCTTCGAGCAGCGTCTCATCCATGACCTTTGGATCTGCGGATGGCCACAAGCAGTGATGCACGCTCTCCGGCGCGGCGGAGTCGATGCCACGCACCAAGTTTTGGTGCATCACTTCCACGACGAAGGGCGTGAAGGGAGCCAGCAGCCGCGAGAGCGTGGTCAGAACCTGATAGAGCGTACTATAGGCCGCGTGTTTATCCTCGTCTGAGGCTCGATCGACACCCGCCTTCGCCCAGAAACGGCGGCGACTGCGCCGTAAGTACCAATTGCTGAGATGATCAATGAAGAGCTCGATCGCCTCCGTGGCCCGGTCGGGTTCGAAGTTCTCCAGTCGATCCGTCACTTCGGCGATGAGCTGCTGAAGCCGCGAGAGGATCCATCGATCGAGTTCGCGATAGATCGGTTTCTCCTTGCTGGGCTGCCATCCATCGATATTGGCATACGTGACGAAGAAAGCGTACACATTCCATAGCGGCAGCAGAAAACGTCGCCGGGTCTCGTCGGCTCGATGATATCCAAAGAGCAGATCCTTCTCCGGCTTGTGATGGCAATAGAGCCACCGCATGACGTCCACGCCCATCTTGTCAGCCGCCTCGTTGAATTCGATCATGTTGCCCCAAGACTTATGCATGGGACGGCCATCTTCGGCCAGCAGGGTGCCATAGGTGAAGACATGCTTGAAGGGCGCCCGCCGCTCCAGGATAGTGCTCATCGTCAGCAGGCTATAAAACCAATTTCTAAACTGGCCAGGGAAGGATTCACTGATCAGATCCGCCGGGAACCAGGCTTCCCAATAGGCGCGATCACTGTTGTAGCGCAGCGTGCTCATGGCCACGATCCCGGCATCCAACCAGGGGTTGCCCACATCGGGGATGCGGCGGATCTCCTCGCCGCAACCGCTGCATGCGATGGTCACCTCATCAATGTAGGGGCGGTGCGGTGAATGGCCATCGAATCGATCCCACCCCGAAATAGCACGCTCACGCAGCTCTTCCTTGCTGCCAATGACCTCAAAGGTCCCGCATGCCTGACATTCCCAAATCGGCAGCGCCAAGCCGTAATAGCGCTTCTTGGAGATCATCCAGTCGTGCATGTTGCGCAGCCAATCCAGCTCCCGCTCGAGGCCAAAGTCCGGGTGCCATTTCGTTTCCCCGACCACCACCTCCATGATTTGGTAGCGCAGATTGGCTTGCTTCTCCTCCTCTGTCACCTCCTCATAAGGCTTGTCGAGCTGCTCTCCCATTGAGATGAACCACTCATCCACCAGATGGAAGACAAGCTCCTCCCCGCAGCGCCAGCACACCGGGTAGCGGTGGGTGTAATCCTCGATCTTGTACAGCAGACCTTTGCGCTCCAGGTCATCAAAGATGGGTTGGGCGACCTCACCAACCTGCATCCCGCTCAGCCATCCGAAGTCTTCGAGAAAGAGCCCGTCGCCATTGAGCGGCGCGACCACCGGCAGGCCATGCTCCTTGCTTAATTGAAAGTCTTCCGCGCCGCAGCCTGGGGCGATGTGCACAATCCCTGTGCCCTCTTCTTCACCCACCTCATCCCAAAGGATCACCCGGTGAGCCTCGGGCGATCCGCTGCGCTGCTGGGCCGGAAGTTCGTCGAAGGGGCCAGCATAGCGCCAGCCCTCCATCTCATAGCCCTTAAGACGCCCAAGGACCTCATACTCTCCGCGCAGGTTATGAAGCGTGCCTTCGCTCAAATAGAAGATCTCGTCCCCTTGCCTGACCTTCACATAGGTGAGCTCCGGCCCCACAGCCGCCGCCACGTTGCTGGTGAGAGTCCAGGGCGTGGTGGTCCAGATAAGCAGGCTTTCCTTGTCGCGCCCTAACAGCGGGAACCGCAAGGTGACACCCGGGTGTGTGATCTCCTGATAGCCCTCCGTGACGATCTCATGCTGGCTCAACCCCGTCCCGCAACGGACGCACCAGGGCATGACATCCCGCCCCTTGTATACCCATCCCCGGTCATGGCACGACTTGATCACAGACCAGATTGTGTAGTTGTTCTCATCGGAGAATGTGAAATAGGATCCACCGAGCTCGGGCATGCCCAGATGGCCCACGATCCATTCCACCGTCCCCGTCACCGGCCCGAGGCGACCCTCCACGGTGAGCACCTGCGACGGATCCTCCGCCATCTTTTCCCTCAGCTTGCGCAGCAGGTCAGGGTCATCCCAATCCATCCAATAGCCCAGGCGCTGGCTTTGCTCGGTTTGGACGGCGGCGTACTTCAGCACCTGCTGCTTGCACCGGTTCACAAAGCGCTCGAGGCCATAATCCTCAATTTCGCGTTTGCTATTGAACCCCAGCTCCCGCTCGACGTTCACCTCCACCCACAGGCCCTGGCAATCGAAACCGTTTTGATAGCGGGCCTGGTGGCCCTGCATGGCCTTGAAACGGTGGAAGAGGTCCTTGTAGGTCCGCCCCCAGCCATGATGAACACCCATTGGGTTGTTGGCGGTAATCGGCCCATCGATGAACGACCACCGGGGGCCTTTGGCGCGCAGCTGCCGCAACTTCTCGAAAGCCTGGGTTTCTTTCCAGAAGCGCAGGATTTCATGCTCTTGGGCGACAAAATCGACAGGGTTGGGAACCGGTTTGAACATGCACTCACCTCACGCTTCAAGCTCGATGACCAAGCGCTTGTTGATAGCGCCTTTGCTCTTGTAATCCACGATCCGGATCGGACCCACTTCGGCTGTGTTGGCCACATGCGTTCCCCCATCGGCCTGGAGGTCCAGGCCCTCGATCTCGACCACCCGCACCTGCTGAATGCTGGGAGGCAGCAGGTTGATCTTCGTTCGAATCAGATCGGGGATCTGGAAGGCCTCTTCGCGCGGCAGGATGCGTACCTTCACATCTCGCGCCGCCTCGACCTCGAGATTGATCTTCTTTTCGATCTCCGACACCAGCTCCTTTTGCATGCGCTCGAGCTCGAAATCCATGCGGCCGCGCAGGGGCTGCATTTGCCCGCCGGTGACACTTGCCCCGTAATCACGCCAGATCACACCGCAGAGGATGTGCATTGCCGTGTGCACCCGCATAAGCTGATAGCGCCTCTCCCAGTCAATCATTCCCTGCAGGCGCGTTCCTGGGGGCGGCGGTTCGCCCTCGAGCAGATGCCAGACCTGGCCTTCTGCACGTCGCATCCCCACCACCGGCCATTCCTGACCTCCGCCCTGCAATCGGCCGAGATCATGGGGCTGTCCTCCCCCACCGGGGTAGAAGGCCGAGCGGTCGAGCACCACCCCGGCATCATCCGATGCCTCAACAACCGCCTCGAAGCTTTGAACATAGGCATCGAGCTGGTAGATCCAATCCGTCATGGCGGCCTCCCCTTTCCCGATTCAGCTTCCACGGTGTCTGCGCCCTAAAAAGAAATAATCTCCCGCCCCCATCCAGGGGCGAGAGACCTCTCCCGCGGTACCACCCTGATTCCCGCCTCAGGCGGGCACTCTGTCGGGTACGGCTTTGCATACACAAGCTTATACCCGCGCCCGGGATAACGGCGGGCGAATCCGGCTTCCCTACTTGCGCGGCCTGCACGCTTTCAGGTTGCAGCTCCGGAGGGATTTTCCGCCCGGCGTCCCGACCCGGCTCTCACCCAATCCAGGCTCGCTGACGGTCCGGCCCGAGCGTACTCGTCTCCATCGATGCTTTTGGCCTGTTTGATTTTCGGATTATGCCACAAGCGGGAAACCGGGTCAATGACCCAGCGCCTCGACCGATTTGGAACGATCTTGGTGCACAACCTGCACTTCGCCAAACCGCTCCATCAATTTGCGGGCTTGATCACGCAGAGCGCGCATCCGGGGATTCTTCGCCTTCCAGTTACCATTGAGCTGCTGAACTACAAGTTGACTGTCACCCCTCACTTCGAGCAGCACCTCGCCTGGATCCTGGTCCTGTGCTTCAAGCCTGCCGAGCACGGCCTCCAGGCCGGCCAGCAAGGCCATATATTCCGCTTCATTGTTGGTCGCACGGCCAAACTGGAGGCGGGCCGGCCGCGGCCTGCGCTTGCCCTCGTCGCGGATCAGGTACGATCCATATGCAGGGCCCGGGTTCCCGCGGCTTCCACCGTCGAAGATCAGGATGAGCTTCTTCCTGGGCGAGGCCATGCGCTACCCCGCCTCCCGTATGCGCTCAGGATAGAAATGCGCGAACATGGCTTGAAGATTCCTGCGATGCAGTTCTTCGGCTAGGCCGCCCATTAAAATGCGCCCCTTGCCGCAGGATTCCACATCGACCCTCTCGAGATAGGCTTCATAGTCCTTGCGCCTGCCCGCCTGGCGAACGTGCTTTCGGAGCTGATGGATGTAGCGGATATTGGCCCGCACGGCGGAGGAGATTTCCCCGCGCAAGATGACCTCACCATGGCCCTGCACCAGATTCTCGAGCTTCATCTTCGGGATGCGCTTCATAGTCTCGACCATCTGATCCGGATCACCATCCACCAAGTACGGCACGGGCATCATGATATCTCCCGAGAAGAGCACGCGGTCCTCGACGAGTAGCACCCCGACCCCATCTCGACTGTGACCGGGCAACGGGATCAGGCGAAGGGTCCGCTTGTCCACGCGCACACCGATGCCACCTTCATCGAAAACGATATCCGGCAGTACGATTTCCACCTCCCGCAGTTCCCGGTTGCCCCGCTTGGCAGCCTTCAGCCGCTCGCGGCCCTTGGTGCCCAGCAGCTCGCGACAAAGCCGGTGCCCGATGACCACCGCGCCTGGAAACCAGCAATTGCCGAGCGAGTGATCGGAGTGGTGATGGGTGTTGATAATGTAGCGCACCGGCCTGCCGAGCCGGTCCTCCAGGAAGGCCTTGATCTCGAGGGTCTCATCCGGATGGGCCAGCGTGTCGATGAGCACCGACCACTCAGGGCCGACGACGGCGCCGGCGTTGACCTGGGCATAAAGGTCGCTTGTAAATACGTAGACGTCCTCGGCGACGCGCTCTCTGACCATACGCCCTCCGGTTTTCCCCAGAAGCTCAAGGATAGCACGAAGCCCAGGCATGCGTCAAGAATTATTGACATAACTACATGACTTATATTGAACCCTGCGTGAGCGGCCCCTCACAGCGATGGCTATGCGAACCAATGCGGGACGGGGTCTACCCCACAAGGAGACGTCGCTAGGGCGCCGGAGAGGGCGTGATCGACGGCTGGGGGGTGGGTGTGGAGGTCGCGGTTGGCGTCAGCCAGCGCCACCACCAAGGTGTGGGCGTGGGCCGGAGCGTACGCGTGGGAGTCGGCGTCGGCGTCTGGAAAGGCGTGGGCGTGATCAAGGCCGAAGGGGGATAGAGTTCGAGCATAGCGCTTTCCCAATCCAGGCCATCGCGATGCACGAACTCGTGGAAGCGGGCGCCATGGTAGTAGGTACGCCAGTTGGGGAGCGCCGGCAGCCGCTCGAAGCCGTAGTCCGCCGCCAGCCGTGTGAAGTCGACGTAGTAGCCCAAAGGGATGCGAGTCTTCTCCAGGCCACCCTGGTCATAGGCCTGCGAATCACCCTCAAACCGGGCTTCAAAATCCCAGGGATGATCCCGCAGGGGCTCGCCCAGACTACCATCCTGCTCCGCGGCCCGGACATAGACTCGCCAGTAGGTCTGCCCGCCGAAGTCCTCCCGCACGACCTCGATCCACCCTGCCTGAACCGCGCTCAGGCTGAATGCGAAAGCCCGGCCGGTATAGAGCCAATCCCGGTACGTGAGGCCTGGCGGGAGCGGGTCATTGATGCCCGCAAAGGCAAAGTCCAGGGTCGAGAGGAAATCCCACCCCAGCTCCCGCAAGGCACGCTCGCGGAGCGCCAAGAAGGCCTCATCGACAGCATCCGAGAGCATCGGGTTGGGCGCTTCGACCCCCGGAAGGGCTTTGAGCGTGATCCGCCCTCCCGGGCCCGCAGGAGCATCCGTGGCGACCTCGTAGAGGGGCACCGCGGCCTGCTCGCTGGCAGCCAGCTGCATGACCGGCTGGCGCAGGTCGAAGGGTGTCCAG
>Ga0190360_1000122_pt1 | contig 42196 bp, 45 predicted proteins | sample 48721834_MG_FD_161271 | JGI IMG/M metagenome (GOLD analysis project Ga0190360, IMG submission 161271) | Hydrothermal vent microbial mat bacterial communities from Southern Trench, Guaymas Basin, Mexico - 4872-18-3-4_MG | ecosystem: Environmental > Aquatic > Marine > Hydrothermal vents >...
AAGAATGGCTTGAGCAAAAATATAATAAAATTATTTTTAAAATTCTAAGAAGTTTGGATAAAAATACAAAAGGAATAAAATATGAAGTTGGGAGTGCAGGATTAAAACTTATTAAAAAGCTTAACGTTTATCCTGCTGAAAACGAACAATTAGAGTTTCAAACTTTTAAAGTAGAAAAAGAGACAAATCTTAATCCAAGATATACCTTTGATAACTTTGTTGTTGGCCCATTTAACGAATTAGCCCATGCTGCAGCCTGGGCTACCTCTCAAAATCCAGGACAGGTTTATAATCCTCTCTTTATTTACGGAGGGGTAGGATTAGGAAAAACACACTTACTCCAAGCAATAGGAAATGAAATCACTAAAAACTTCCAAAACAAAAAAGTAAAATATATCCCGACTGAAAAGTTTATTTCAAAAGTTATCTCCGCAATTAAAAATCACAGTATCGAAAAACTAAAAGCAATGTATCAAAAAATTGATGTGTTAATTATAGATGATGTTCAATTCCTCACAGGAAAAGAGAAAACCCAAGAAGAGTTCTTTTACACCTTTAACAGTTTATATGAAAAGAACAAACAAATCATTCTCTCTTCTGACAGACCACCAAAAGCTATCCCCGCCTTAACTGAACGGTTAAGATCTCGTTTTGAAGGAGGAATGATAGCTGATATTTCTCTACCAGATCTTGAAACAAGAATAGCTATTCTTAAAGCTAAATGCCAAGAAAGAAAGGTTGACTTTCCAGAAGAAATTTTAAATTATATAGCTTCAAACATTAAAAGAAATATTAGAGAATTAGAAGGAGCTTTGAATATCTTGGTAGCCTATCAAAAACTTAACGGTCTCCCTCCAGACCTTAAGACCACAAAATCTTTATTAAAAAATCTCACATCGAGACCAAATAATGTTGTAAGTGCGAAAAAAATCCTAAAATGTGTGGCAGATTTTTATGACATAAAAGAAAAAGATTTAATTTCCAGCTCTAGAAAGAAAGAAATTGTCAAACCAAGACAAATAGCTATGTATTTATTAAGAGAAGAACTAAAAGCCTCTTTTCCTTTTATTGGAAGAAAATTGGGGGGGAAAGACCACACAACAGCAATTCATGCTTATGAAAAAATTTTAAAACAACTAAAAACAGATGAAAGTTTGGGTGAGGAAATTGAACTGATAAAACAAAGAATTTTATGTGGATAAATTATTAATAAAAGGTTGAGAATTTACAATTTAAAAATTATCTTAAAAAACCTTTCTTTTTTCCTTAATAAAATCCAAAACAAATCCACAATTAATTACCAACAAGGTTGAAATTAAAAAAAATAAAAAAATAAAAACACAACAACAATGAAATTAAATATATTAAAAGAAAAATTAAAAGAAGGAATAAAAACGGTTGAAAAAATTTCTCAAAAGTCTCTTACCTTACCTATTCTTCAAAATATTCTTTTAAAAGCGGAAAAAAACCTTCTTACGCTTTCGACTACTAATTTAGAATCTGGAATTACATGGCAAGGTTTAGCAAAAACAGAAAAACAAGGACAAATATGTGTCTCTACAAGATTTCTATCTAATCTTATTAATTTTTTACCAGATGAACCGATTGAGTTAAATGTAAAAGATTTTATTTTAAATCTAAGATGTGGAAACTATTCTACAAAAATAAAAGGTTCAAACCCAGAAGAGTTTCCTATTATTCCCCAACCAAAAGAAGGAGAATCTGTTGTTATTTCAAATAATAATTTTTGTCAGTCTTTAAATCAAATAGTAAATATTCCCTCTCCTTCCACAGCAAGACCTGAAATTTCAGGAGTATTTTTATTGTTCCAGTCCAATCTAATAAAAATGGTAGCTACAGATAGTTTTAGGTTAGCAGAAAAAAAATTATATTTTAAAACAAACCTTTCTAAAGAATATTCTTTGATTTTACCACAATCTGCAGCTAAAGAGCTTATTAGCGTGTTTGGAGAAAAAGAAGGCGAATTAAAGATTTATCTTTCCCCCAACCAGGTTTTGTTTGAATATGTTTCAAATATAGTTCCTCATCCAAAAATTCAGTTTACTTCCAGACTGGTTGAGGGGGAATATCCTAACTATGAAGAAATAATTCCTAAAAAATATGAAACCCAAATTCAGGTTCCCAAAAAAGAATTTTTAAATCAAATTAAAACAGCAAGTCTTTTTAGTGGAAAAGTTAACGATGTTAGAATAAAAATTAACACAAAAAATAACGAGGTTGAAGTTTTAAGCAGTGATCCTGACTTAGGAGAATACAGAAGTTTTTTTAAAGGAAAAACAAGAGGAAAGGACGTTGCTGTTTCTTTCAATTATAGATTTTTAATTGATGGAATTTCAGAAGTAAAAGGGGAGGAATTGTTTTTTGAACTAACAAATGAGGAAGGGCCAGCCGCCTTAAAACCTATAAAAACAGATGATTATCTTTATATATTAATGCCTATAAAAGCAAGTTAATCATTCTTCGGGTTGTATAAAATTTTCTTTTGGTAAGGTTGGAAGAATTTTTTCTAAAAAATTATGGAAAATTGGTCCAGCTAAAACAACACCTGGCTGTGCTGCCATTGGTTGGTTATTGTTATTTCCTACCCACACACCCACAACAATCGAAGGAGTATATCCAATTGTCCATGCATCTCTATAGTTTTGGGTTGTTCCTGTTTTAGCTGCAACCTGATATCCCTTTATATATAAGTTAGAATAAAGACCGAACATAGGCGCTCTCGCTTCATTATCAGATAAGATATCATTAATTAATCTAGCAGACCTGCTTTCTAAAACCCTTATAGGCTTTTTTTTATTTTCTTGAATAATTTTTCCAGAAGAATCTTCTATTTTTAATATAGACACATAAGGAATTTTTATTCCATCATTGGCAAAAACACCATAAGCAGAAGTCATTTCTAACAACTTTACCTCCCACCCCCCCAAAACAATAGAGGGGCCATAAGGAGGTTTGAGTGTAGTGATACCTAGGTCTTCAGCAGTTTTTATACTATCTTCCAAACCAGCTAAATCAAGCAATACTTTTACTGAAGGCACATTTAGTGACTGGGCTAAGGCCTGTCTTAATGTTACTTCTCCCCTGTAAAGCCCATCATAATTTTGCGGGGTATACTCTTTGCCACCCCATACCCCAAAATTGGTTGGTTCATCTATCACAGTATCTTTATCAGAATAACCTTTTTTAAATGCAGTAGCATATACAAAAGGTTTAAATGCAGATCCAGGCTGCCTTCCTGGATTTTTTTCAGTTCCTACCACAACATTAAATTTTGGATCAAAAAGACAGTTAACCCCGGAAATACAATCTTTAGGAAATGGGTCGCTATAATAATCTCCATTTCCCACAGTCATAGCTAAAATCTCTCCAGTTTTAGGGTTTATCGTTACCAAACCAGCATTATAAGCATTAAATCTTCTATTTTGCTCAATTCCTTTTTTAACAATTTCTTCAGCTATTTGTTGGATTTTCCAATCTAAAGAAGTATAAATTTTCAATCCTTTTCTTTTTAAAAATTCTTGACCATATTTTTTTTCTAGTTGTTGTTTTACCCACAAAGTGAAATAAGGGGCTTTAATTTGAATTGGTTTTTCTATAAATACCAATTCTTGTTTTTTGGCTTCTTCAGCCATTTCTTTACTTATAAATCCCTCTTTTGCCATTCTATCTATTACATAATCTTTTCTTATTAACAGTTCTTCTTTATTTTCTCCATAAGGAGAAAGTCTGTAAGGGCCCCTAATTAAGGCAGCTAAAACAGCAGATTCAGATAAGGATAGTTCTGAACAAGATTTTCCAAAATAAGTTTGACTTGCTGCTTCTACACCATAAGTATTTTGTCCAAAAGGAACCTGATTCAAATACCATTCAAGAATTTTATCTTTTGAATAACGCCTATCTAACTCTAAAGACAAAATAATTTCTCTAAATTTTCTTTCAATGGTTTTCTCAGAAGATAGGAAGGTTGATCTTATTAATTGTTGGGGGATCGTAGATCCTCCGTAAACAGGTTGTCCTATCTTTAAATCTACCAACAAAGCCCTGAAGACTCCCTTTAAATCAATTCCAAAGTGATGATAAAAGTTTGCGTCTTCAGCTGCTATTACAGCATTTCTTAGATATTGTGGTATCTTTTCCAAAGGAACCCATGTTCTTTTTTCTTCTCCATAAATTTCATATAATAATATCTGGCCTGTTCTATCATAAATTTTTGTAGATTGAGCAAGTTGTCTTTCTGTAAAAATTTCGGGGCGAGGGAAATCCCTAGCATAATAAAAGAAAAGAAACAAAAAACAAAAAACAGACAACAAGCCTATCCAGAGAAGAAGTTTTAAAAACCTCCACAATCTTCCGAATTGTTTCTTCCACTTACTTCCATATGTTTTTCTGTAATACTTTCTTTTGGGCATATTCGATATTAGATATTATAATAACATTTTTATATCCTTTCACCAAAGTTTTGATAAAAACTTAAAGCCTTGTTAAAATTAAACCATGAAAATTAAAACAGATTTTCATAAAGTTAATAAACTCATCTCGTCTCGCTATATTGAAAAGATTTGGCCCTCAAAAGAAAAACTAAAAAACCTTTTGAGATCAGGGAAAAAACTTACTGTTTATATTGGAATTGATGCTACAGGTAAACACTTACATTTGGGACATTCCACCAACTTTTTACTTCTTAAAAAATTTCAGGAGCTTGGGCATAAAGTAATTTTTTTAATTGGAGATTTCACAGCTCAGATAGGAGATCCTACTGGTAAAATAAGCACCAGAAAACCCTTGACCCATAAACAGGTTTTAGAGAACTGCAGAGGATATCAAAAGCAAGCCGGAAAGATTTTAGATTTTAAATCTAAACAAAATCCTGTAGAGCTTAAGTTTAATAGTAAATGGCTTTCTATCCTTGCACTAAAAGATGTGATTGATTTAATGGCGAAAGTTACGGTAGGACAAATGATTAAGAGAGATATGTTTAAAAAAAGAATTAAAAAGAAAAAAGAAATCTACCTTCATGAGTTTTTATATCCTCTTTTGCAAGGATATGACTCTGTTGCGATGGATGTGGATATTGAGATTGGCGGCAACGATCAAACTTTTAATATGTTGATAGGTAGAGATCTGGTAAGACTTTATAATAAAAAAGAAAAATTTGTTATTACCACAAAACTCTTGATAAATCCAAAAACTCAAAAAAAATTAATGTCAAAGAGCGAAGGGAATTTTATCGCCTTAGACGAAAATCCAAACCAGATGTATGGAAAAATTATGGCTCTTCCCGATGAGGTAGTAATTCCTGTGTTTAGTTTGTGTACAGAGATAAAAGACAGCGAATTAGAGCAAATAGAAAAAGAATTTAAAAGAAAAAGAACCAGCAGACCCAATATAAAAGCTAGATTGGCAAAAGAAATTGTTTCAATTTATCGTGGAAAATCTGCGGCCGAAAAAGCAGAAAGAGAGTTTAATAAGGTGTTTAAAGAAAAAAAACTGCCATCTAGTATAAAAAAAATATCAATAAAAGAAAAAAAGCTCAATCTTTTGGAGCTTTTAGTAAAGACAGGTCAAGTAAATTCCAAATCAGAGGCAAAAAGGTTGGTCTTGCAAAAAGCTGTAAAGATTGACGGGACTTTAAAACAGGATTGGCGAGAGATTGTTGAGATAAAAAAAGGCTTAATAATTAAGATCGGCAAAAGGAGGTTTGTGAAGGTTATCTAAAGGATCAGGCGTTTTAAAAATTAAAACCCCTTTAATACGGGGTTTTAATCTTCGTTGAATTCGTCATCAAAATCTTCAAAATCTTCTTCGTCAAAGTCTTCATCAAAACTTTCATCTTCCAATCCTTCTTCGAAAAGACCATCATCGTCTACAGTGTCATCATCAGCAAAGGTGGCAAAAATTTCATCTTCGTAGACCATAATTTTCAAGACTCTTCATTTTTCCGACCTTTGATCCCTTTTTTATTTAAGGCATCTTAGAAGCTATTATAAGTTGTCAAGATAGCTTGTCAAGTCTTTTTATTGTTTTAAGCCTCTCTTAGTACATATGTGATTGCTATTGCTAAAGCATCTGCTGCATCGTCAGGCTTTGGAATCTTTTTTAGTTTTAGCATTTTTCTTATTTCTTCTTGGATTTCTTTTTTATCTGCACGCCCATTTCCGGTAATTGCTAATTTTACTTGAAGAGGCGTAAATTCTCGTACAGGAAGTTTCTTTTTAGCAGCCATAAGTAAAATCGCACCCTTTGCTTGAGATACAGGGATTGCGGTTTTTAAATTTTTAAAAAAATAGAGATTTTCTATCGCCAGAATATCTGGCTTATATTTTTTAATTATTTTTGAGAGCTCATTGTTTATTATCCTTAACCGTTTTCCCGGATCTGAATTTGGAAGTGTATGAATTACATTATATTCCAAACACTTTAAGGTTTTTGTTTTTTTGATAACCCCGTATCCTGTACTTGCAGTGCCTGGGTCAATGCCTAATATTATCATAAAACTTAAACATTAAAATCAATTTAAATTTTTAAGTTTGAATATATATCTTGTACATCATCATTTTCGTCTAAAGCATCGAAAAGCTTAATACAAGAAGCCTTATCCTTTTCATCGATTTCAATTGTTTCTTTGGGTTTCCAGTCTACAGTGCTGGAATCAATTTTAATTCCTTTTTCTTCTAAACCCTTTTTTACTTTTTCTAAATCTTCTACATTGGTATAAACATCTAATATATCGTCTCGCCATTCTAAATCTTCAGCTCCCGCCTCTATTGCTGTTAACTCTAAGTTTTCTTTGTTTTGTAAAGATTCATTTTGTTCCTTGCTGTTTATAGTGACACACCCTTTTCTTTCGAACATCCATCTTACAGCCCCTTCTCCTACAAGCTTTCCATTATGCTGATTAAGGATTTTTTTGATTTCTCCTAAAGCCCTGTTTCTATTATCAGTGATCCCTTCAATTAAAAGAGCAGTATTGCCCGGTCCATAGGCTTCAAAGATAAATTCTTCAAGTCTTCCTGCTCCAGTTTCTCCTGATGCTCGTTTTATAGCCCGTTCAATATTTTCATTGGGCATATTAAAAGAACGAGCAGTTTCAATTGCCATTCGTAGTTTTGCATTAATTTCCGGATTAGGTCCTCCCTGTCTTACTGCCACAGAGATTAGTCTTGCCATTTTTGAGAAGATTTGACTTCTTTTTTTAGCATCTGCCTCTTTTTTATGTTTAACTGTTTTTGCGTGAGAATGACCTGACATAGTAATATATATAAGTTACTTATTTTTAAAAAATCTCCCTTTCTGTTTTAACCTTATCTTATTTTTAACGATTTATCAACTTTTTCAATCTTTTCTTAAGAGTCAATATAAGTATTCCTGAGAAAAAACCTATACTTAAACCTATGGTCAACAGTCTTAAAAAACTATGATTTTTTGTTGAAAGAGTCTGGTTTGCAGCTAATAAGTTTTTTTCTTTATTCTCTGAAGAAAGACTTGTGTTTTTCTTTTCAAGCTGGTTTGAGTTTTCTTTTTTGTTTTGCAGTCCATTTGGTTGTTCTGCAATTATATTTTTTCTACCCGGAGTAGGAATTTTACTCCACACCCAACCCGATGCTGTTTTACTAAAAGATTTTCCTGTTGGCGCATGTTCAAAAGCTACTTTATCTATTACCTTATTGTCGGTGTCTGTTAATACCAGTTCATCTTTTTTATTGTTGAGAGTTATTTTTGTTTCTTTTCGAAAAAGAAGCAAAAATCCGCTCGCGCATATCTTTGTTTCTTCGGGGAATATATAGGTAGAGGTAGCTCCTACTTTATCAAATATTTTCCATCCCGACAGATGAACCTCAAAATTATTTTTATTAAAAAGCTCAACCCACTCTTTTTCTTTATCCGGTCCTTGAGGAGAAGGCAATAACTCGTTAAATATTATATTGCGTGGACGGCTTATAATATTGGAGGGTTTACTTTTTATATCAAATTTTTGTGGCTCTTTTTGTGAAACACCAGAACTGTTTTTAGTTCCCGGAGTTCCTCCTGGTTTTTTTGATGTTTGCCAATTAGATAAACTAGAGGTTAATAACGGATTTTTTCTTTCCATTGTATGTTTACTAGAATTGTTTCCAGCAAACCATTTTTTTTCACAATTTATTTTATCAATTAAATTCCCTTTATCGTCAAAAAGCTCTAAATATTCACCTTTATTATTCAAAGCTCCTGTATAGATTTGGTTAGCAGAGATCTCAGGGAGCGTCTCATCGCTTGTTCTTTCCAAGAGATAAAAACCCTTAGCAGAAATATTTCCAGTAAGGGTTATGCTTGGGACACCGTCCCTGCTTATTATTTTCCATCCGTCAAGACAAAGGGGAAGAGAAGTATTGTTTGAAAGCTCTATCCATTCATGAGCATGTGAGCTTTTCGTTCCCATCCATGCAATTTCATTTATTACTACATCAAGAGGTTGGGCAGCATTAATGTTTTTAATATTAAAAAAGCTAATTATAAGAACAATAATACAAACCTTATATTTAAAGCTTAATTTTATTAACCCCCCCTTTCTTTTAAAGCATCTCTTGACAAATTTTTTATAATATATTAAAATAAAGTGTATATTGCAAAGAGAGCCCCAAGGCTGGGGGTTAGGAATTTTTCTTAGCCGGATAGCTTGGCTCCGGCGAAGCTACTCCTCGGAAAAATTCCGAACTTTGCGTTCCAATACCATAGTCAACCCCCAGCCTTGGGGCTTTTTAATTACTCTTCTCCAGTTACCCTTTCTACTTCTTCGATAGTGGTTATTCCTTTTAACACCTTAAAAATTCCATCTTGATATATTGTGGTCATTCCCTTTTTAATGGCTTTTTCTCTTAAAGCAGCTATAGAGGGAGAGGTTAATATAAATTTTTCTAAATCATCATCTATCAAGAGGGCTTCAAAAATTCCAACCCTTCCTTTATATCCTGTAAAATTACATTCTTTACAACCCACAGCTTTTGGTAGTGTTAGACTCGCATCAATCTTTGGTATTTTTATTGTTTTTGTTGTTTTTGGAAGATTCTTGAGTGCATTTTTTATTTTCTTTACTGTCTCAGCGGAAGCCTTTTCTGTTTTTCCGCATTTTTTACATATTTTTCTTACAAGTCTTTGAGCTATAGCCATATTAATAGCAGGAGCAATATTAATTGGTTTTTCTCCCAAAGCCTGTAATCTAGCTATTGTTCCTGCAGCATCGTTGGTATGCAAGGTGCTGAATACAAGATGCCCGGTTAATGCAGCTTGAAGAGCTATACTTGCTGTTTCTAAATCTCTTATCTCTCCTACCAATACAACATCTGGGTCTTGCCGCATAATTGATCTTAAGCCGTTAGCAAAATCATATCCCTTTGAAGGATTTACCTGTGTTTGAGAAATTCCTTTTAAATGATATTCGATGGGATCTTCGATGGTAATAATCTTTGTTTCTGGTTTCTGGATTTTCTTTAAAAAAGCATAAAGGGTAGTGGTTTTTCCAGAACCCGTAGGACCTGTTACAATAATCATTCCGTTAGGTCTTTTTAATTCTCTTTCGAAAATTTTTAATAGATCTTCTCTTAGCCCAAGGGCATCAAAATCAATTAAGCTTTTTGGATTTAGGATTCTAAGAACAATTGTTTCTCCATATTCAGTGGGCAGGGTGGATGTTCTTATTTCTATTGAATATATTTTAGGAATTGCAGCGTTTGGGTCTTCAGGAAGAGAAATAGAAAACCGGCCGTCTTGAGGCCGATCTTCAATATTTAACTTTAAACCAGAAAGGAGTTTAAGTCTTGAAACAAGTCTTTGATAGATATCTGTACTTAAAAATAAAACATCTTGTAAAAACCCATCAATTCTTACTCGAATTTTTGCATTTTTTTCTTTCGGTTCGAAATGAATATCGGAAACATTTAAACTGATTGCCCCTCCCAAAATAATTTCGAGAAGCTCTGTAATCCTGCCTTTTAGAGCATTTTCAATCTCTTCCTTAAAATCAACAATATTTTTTATGTTTTTTTGTATTTCAGCTAATGTGTCAGTGGATATTGTTATTTCACCTGTAATTTTTTTTGAAATTCCAGGCATAAAAGTTTAAAATACTTTAAAGGTTAATTTAATTGAATTTATCTTATTCCTTTTAAAAAGTCAAATTCATATCTTAAATTTGTAGATTAGGTTTTACAATGAGGATTGCTTATCAAACCAATAATCCTTTTCAGACAAAAAAAATAGGAGAAGCTTTAGCAAAAAAAATCCTTGGAGAAAACTTGAAAGAAGCTGCTCAAACAATAGGGTTAGAAGGAGAATTAGGTGGAGGGAAAACAACTTTTTTACAGGGATTTGCGCGAGGGCTTGGAATAAAAGAAAAAATTCTAAGCCCCACTTTTGTTATATTAAAAAAATTTAAGATTCCCAAAACAAAACAAAGCCCTAAACAATTTCAATACTTTTACCATGTAGACTGCTACAGATTAGAAAAAATACAAGACCTTTTAGTCTTGGGTTTTAGAGAAATCCTTACGCATCCTCAAAACATTATTGCGATTGAGTGGCCAAACATTATAAAAGAAAATTTGCCAAAACATACTATTTTTATTTCTTTTTATTTTTGTAACCATAATAAGAGAAAAATTATAATTAAATGGCCAAAGAGAAAAAAAGATTAATTATTATTGATAGTAATTCAATCATTCACAGGGCATTTCACGCTTTGCCTCCTTTAACTACAAAGAAAGGAGAATTAGTTAATGCAGTATATGGATTTTTATTAGTCTTTTTAAAAGCATTGAAAGAGTTCCATCCCGATTTTATTGCGGCTTGTTTTGATTTTCCAGCGCCCACTTTTCGACATAAAAAATTTAAAGAATATAAGGCAAAAAGACCCCCCGCTCCTAAAGAGCTTTATGAGCAGATTCCAAAAGTAAAAAAGGTATTGAAAAGTTTCGGTGTTAATGTGTTCGAGAAAGAAGGATTTGAGGCAGATGATATTATTGGAACAATAGGAAAAAAGTTTCCTCAAAAACAAATTTTCCCTAAAGTAGAAACAGTTATATTAAGTGGAGATTTAGATACCCTCCAATTGGTAGATAAAAATACAAAGGTTTATCTTTTAAAAAAAGGAGTAAAAAATACAGTATTGTATGATGAGGATTTGGTGAAAGAAAGATATAATGGTTTGTCTCCTGAACAATTAGTTGATTTTAGAGCCTTAAGAGGAGATCCTTCTGACAATATTCCAGGAGTGGCAGGTATTGGGGAAAAAACAGCCATTGATTTATTAAAAAAGTTTGGGACGCTTGAAAATTTATATCGCCAATTGAAGCGAGGAGAGAGTGTTACAGAAATAAAACCCAAGATAAGAGAGAAATTGTTGCAACAAGAGGAGAGAGCGTTCTTTAGTAAAGAATTAGCAAAAATTGAAAAGAATGTTCCTTTGATTTTTACTCCAGAGAAGATATCTTGGCAAGGATACGACAAGGAAAAGGTGATACAAATGCTTAAAAAGTTAGAATTTTACAGCTTAATTAAAAGACTGTCTCAGGAGGATGATTACAAAAAGAGCCAAGAAAACACAAAAGCAGAAAATTTAAAATTGTGGTAAAATAAAAAATAGAAGAAAAGTATTTTTATGATAGGGATTTTATATAACACATTTGTTTGTTTAATTGCTGGGTGTACTAGTTTGATAGTTTTTTCACTTCTACAAAAAAAGAGAAGAAAAGGAGAAATAAGTCACAATATAGCAATTGATTACTTTTTGTTATGTCTCGGTCTCCTATGGGTTTTTGTAGGAGTAAGACTATTTTTTGTTTGGCTTGATTGGGTAGAGGCTGATTTGTTTTTATATAAATGGTTCGTTGGACCCCTGAGTTTTCTTCATTTGTTGCCAGCCTTTTATTATTTTGGATGGAGTTTTTTTAAAGGAAAAAAGAGCAGGTTTTTATTTAATGGATTTTTTACCTTAACGGTGTTCTCTGCTGTGTTGATTCTTTTTTTACTAGGATTTGAGAGACCAGAAGTTACCTATTGGGGTAACAACATTAAACCAAACAAGATTAGCAATACTATTTTTACTTTTGGAGTTTTTTTACCAGCTCTTCCAATTTTGATAATAGAAATAAGTCGCCGCATAAAAGGATTGAAAGAAAAAAGAAACCATGAAGCAAAACAGCTTTTTGGGTTTAGCATTGGATTTCTGATTTATGCGCTGGCTGGTTTTTTTGAAGCATTAGTGTTTACTCAAGGTTGGATGATGTTGATAACAAGAACAGGAATAATGTTGGCAGCTTTAGTATTTTATCTTTCTGCCACTTGGGAAAACAACACATAATTTGTATAATAATTTATAAACTCTTTTCGCCCTCCGTTTTATAAGAAGTGGAAATATGTATTTAGGGATATTGTATAATATATTTATTTGCACCGTGATAGGGGTTACAGGTTTGATATGTTTTTTTCAAATCCAAAAACTAAGAAAAGAAAGAAAGGCTGATTACAGCAATGGTCTGGATTATTTTATATTGTCAGTGGGAATAATGTGGTTTTTAATAGGCATAAGGAATATTTTTAATTGGATAGGAAGGGTAGATTTAAACGTTTTTGTTTTTCAATGGTTCAGTGGTCCATTAGTGTATGTTCATTTGTTGCCAGCTTTTTATTTTTTTGGATGGGATTTTTTTAAAGATATTAAGAAACGTTTTTTGTTCAACATCTTTTTTACCGCCATTGTTCTTTCTGCTGTTTTTACATTTTTTAAATACGGATTTGTGGTTGGAGAGGTAACATATTGGGGAAGCAATCATAAACCCAATGAAATAACAAACAATATTTTTGTATATGGGATATTTGTCCCGGCACTTCTTTTTATATTAGTGAATCTTGGAAGACATCTTAAGACATGGAAAAAAGAAAGAACCACAATTCAAAGACAATTATTAGGGTTTACTATAGGATTTTTAATTTATGCCCTAGCAGGCATAATTGATGCTTTAGGGATTGTAAAAGACTGGGTGATGCTTCTTTCTAGGATTGGTATAATGTTTGCAGTTTTATTCTTTTATCTTTCTGCTACTTTTGATATTGTAGATTAAATAGTAATTATTAAAACAATAATATGATTCCAAAAGATAAATCCAAGAAAGAAAAAACAAAGAAAACAAAAAAAACAAGCATTGTTGTAAAGATGCTTTTGAATGCTTTTTTCTTTACAATCATCCCGCTGATTATTACCGGGACATTGATTATTTATACATATCAAGATTTAGTGAACAGTATTTTTCTTGAAAATAGCTTGGAGCTTCATAAAGATGTCAGTGTTAATTTATCGCAAGCATTACAAAATGCGAAGATTCAATCTCTTCTTACAGTATTTATCGTGATAATACTGACATTATTTAGTAATATTTTAATTAGTAGGAATTTAACTAGACCTTTAAGGAAATTATTAGAAGGAACTATAGAGGTGGCAAAAGGAAATCTTGATTATAAAATAGAAGTAGTTTCTAACGATGAATTAGGAGAACTTTCTAGATACTTTAATACAATGACTCAGAAGTTAAAAGAAATGAATGTGGCTTTAGAGGGAGCAAAAGAAACACTAGAGAAAAGGGTAAAAGCACGAACAAGAGAATTGGAAAAAATGACAGAAGCCTTAGAGGAAGCTAAGACCACTTTAGAAATTAGGGTAAAGGCGCGGACAAGGGAGTTAGAAGAATTAACTCATAATCTAGAGGAACAGGTTAGACAGAGAACAAAAGAACTTGAAGAAAAAGTAAAAGAATTGGAAAAGTTTCAAAAGTTTGCTGTGGGGAGAGAATTAAGAATGAGAGAATTGAAGGAAGAAATTAAGAGATTAAAAGAAGAAAAAGGGCTTGAATAAAGAAGGTTTCTTTCATCTAAATTGTTTCTATTATTTTTATTTGATAAAATAGAGTATTCTCTATTGTAATAGATGGCTGAACAAGAAAACAACAATCTTCTTGAAGAAGATGAAGAAAAGAAAGCTACTCTTTTGGCAGATGATTTAGCGTCCTTAGAGAATTATATTCATGATCTTTTTAATTTTTCCCCTCTGCCAATTTGTTTTGTAAGCCCGATAGGGGTACTTTTAGAGGTGAACCCAGCATTTGAAGCTCTTTCCCAGCTTAAATCTTATGAGCTTATTGGAGAGCCAATTGAAAAATTATTTCCAAAAGAAAAAATAGAAGAAGTAGCTAAAGAGACTATGGAAAAAGGCTCGGTAAAAGGAGTAGAAATGACATTCTTTTCTAAAAACAACAAAGAAATTCCAGTACAAGTGTTTACCAGAGTAAGAAAAGATGAGAAAGGAGAAATTGTAGGATATTTTTTGGGACTTTTTGATTTAAGTGACATAAAGAAAGCTGGAGAGGAATTAAAAAAGAGCCAGATTGCTTTGATGAATATGCTTGAGGATACAGAGGAGGCGTGGAAGGTTTCTGAAGAAGAAAAGACGCGCACTCAAGAGATAATTAAAAGTCTTACAGATGGCCTTTTGGTTTTTGACAAAGATAACAAACTCTTTTTAATGAATCCGCAAGCTGAAAAGTTTTTTGGTATTGAAAAAGAAAAATTGATTGGAAAAACTATCTCAGAACTTTTCCACTTTCCCGAACTCAGACCTTTAGCCGCTCTTTTAGGTAGAGAAATTAAAAGACTATTTAGAGAAGAATTAAAAATAACAGAAAATTTTATTTTAGAAGTTTCTACTATTCCTTTAACCGTAAGAGGAAAGAGTATGGGGTATTTGGTTGTTTTGCACGACGTTAGTAGAGAAAAAATAGTAGAAAGAATGAAAACAGAATTTGTATCAATTGCCGCTCATCAGTTAAGAACCCCTCTCTCAGCTATTAAATGGACACTAAAAATGCTTCTTGAAGGAGACTTAGGAGAGATTACTCCAGAACAAAGAGAATTTGTTGAGAAAACCTACGAGTCTAATGAAAGAATGATAAGACTGATTAATGATCTGTTAAATGTGACAAGGATAGAAGAGGGTAGGTACCTTTATAAACCAGTTCCTTATGATATTATTAAGTTGATTCAGTCTGTGATAGATACATATAAAGATGAATTTCCAAAAAGAAAGCTGATTTTTGAGTTTAAGAAACCAAAAGAAAAGCTTCCCGAAGTGATGGTTGATGTTGAAAAAATGAGCTTAGCTTTTCAGAATCTTCTTGACAATGCTATAAAATATACTCCAGAAGGAGGAAAGGTGACAGTTGCAGTAGAATATGATAAAAAAGAGATAGTGGTTTCTGTGAAAGATTCAGGAGTAGGAATCCCAAAGAATCAGCAAGAAAGAGTGTTCTCTAAGTTTTTTAGAGCGGCAAATGTGCTTAAGAGAGAAACAGAAGGATCAGGGTTGGGGCTGTTTATTACAAAAAATATTATTGAAGCTCATGAGGGAAAGATTTGGTTTGAATCAGAGGAAGGCAAGGGTACCACCTTTTACTTTTCTCTTCCTACTACTATTTCTAGATAAAATTGCTTTTTTTTGAAAAAGGTATAAAATATAATATAATAATATAAACATAATAACAAAGAATTTTAAGGCGATATGGCAAAAAAGATTTTATTAGTTGAAGACGAGAAGATTATGATAAATCTTCTCGAAAAGAAACTCACTCAAGAAGGTTATGAGGTAACAATAGCAACTAATGGAGAGGAGGGATTAAAGTTGATAAAAGAGTTAAAACCTGATATTGTTTTATTAGATATTATTATGCCAAAGATGGGAGGATTTGAAGTGATGGAAGAGATGAATAAAGATCCAGAATTAGCCAAGATTCCAGTAGTGATTATTTCAAACTCAGGTCAGCCTGTGGAGCTAGATAAGGCAAAAGAATTGGGGGCGAAAGATTGGTTAATAAAGACAGAGTTTGATCCCCAAGAGGTTGTGGATAAAGTAGTAAAACAAATTGGGAGATAATTTTGCTTCAGCGGAGAAATATTAAACAAAAATCCTGAATTCTAAATAGAATTAAGGATTTATCCGCGAGGCGCTTAATTATGGATAAGAAAATTTTAATAATTGAAGACGATAAATTCCTAAGAGAACTCATTGCTAGGAAGCTTACAGATGAGGGTTTTAATATAGTGGAAGCTGTAGACGGAGAAGATGGTGTTAAGAAAATCAAGGAAGAAAACCCGGACTTAGTATTGCTTGACTTGATACTTCCCAGTATTGATGGGTTTGAAGTTTTATCCCGGGTTAAAAGTGACCCAAGCGTCTCTTCTATTCCTATAATAATTCTTTCTAACTTGGGCCAAAAAGAAGAGGTAGAGAAAGGGTTAAACTTGGGGGCTGTAGATTATTTAATCAAAGCACACTTTACCCCGGGTGAGATAATTGGAAAAATAAAGAATATTCTGAAATAGCCAATTTAAATATAAAAGAAATAACTGTATTTTCTAAAGAGCCCCGCCCTCTATGATGGATGTTATTCATCCTAGAGGGCGGGGTTTGTTAGTATAAGATGAAAAAAGAAGAACAAATAATTAAACTAAGAAAATTGAAGAATTTGTATAATCTTAAAAAGATAGAAATATCCATTCATGTAACTAATTTTAAAAATGTTTGGAAGAAATCTAATAAAAGGATTTTTACTGAATTATGTTTTTGTATTTTGACACCACAAAATAAAGCTAAGATTTGTGATAATATTATAAAAGAGCTTGAAAAAACAGGAATTTTATTTAGGGGTGGAGAAAAAGAGATTTCTTCTTGCTTAAGAGGAATTAGATTTTCAAAAAATAAAGCAAGGTATATTATTGAAGCAAGAGAATTTTTCTTTGATAAAAACAAGAAGATAAAAATAAAAGATAAGATTGATATCAGAAATATCTTTACTACAAGAGAATGGTTGGTGAAAAATATAAAAGGGATTGGTTACAAAGAGGCAAGCCATTTTTTACGGAATATTGGTTTAGGTGGAAACCTTGCTATTTTAGATAGACACATTTTAAAGAATCTGAAAGAATTAGGTATTATTAAAAAGCTACCCAAGACACTTACAAAGAAAAAATATTTAGAGATTGAAAACAAATTTAGAAAATTTGCAAAGAAAATAAAAATTCCAATTTCTCATCTTGATTTGCTTTTTTGGAATAAAGAAACAGGAGAGATTTTAAAGTGATAAGAAAACAATTTTGATAAATGAAAAATATTAATAAAAAAAAGATAAATAAAATATTGGCTTTGCTTAAAAAGACCTATCCTAACGCTAGGATTGCTTTGAATTTCAGTAATCCTTTAGAAATTTTATTGGCGACAATTCTTTCTGCTCAATGCACTGATAAAAGAGTAAATATTGTTACTAAAAAGCTTTTTGCTAAATATAAAACAGTACAAGATTATGCTAATGCTGATTTAAAAAGGTTTGAACAAGAAATTCGTTCTACTGGATTTTATCGTAATAAAGCGAAAAATATTATAGAGTCAGCTAAGAAAATAATAAAAGAATTTGGAGGCAGGGTTCCCGACAGAATGGAGGATCTTTTAAAACTTCCAGGAGTAGCCAGAAAAACAGCAAACATCGTTCTTTTTAATGGTTTTGGGAAAATAGAAGGAATTGCAGTAGATACTCATGTAAAAAGATTAAGTCAAAGGCTTGGATTGACTAAAAATAATAATCCAGAGAAAATAGAAAAAGACTTGATGGATTTGTTGGATAGAAAGGAATGGGGTGAGTTTAGTTATCTTTTAATAGAACATGGCAGAAACATTTGTTTAGCAAAAAAACCAAAATGTAATGAATGTGTATTAAAAAATATTTGTCCTTCAAAAAAACTTTTTCTTCATAGATGAATTTATTTCCATAATGTTATGATAATTTTTTTATACGGACCAGATACATATAGGTCTCGGCAGAAATTAGCAGAGATAATAAAGAATTACAAAAAAATTCACAAGAGTGGGCTGAATTTAAAATACTTTAATACTGAAGAGATAAGCTTTGAAAATTTGGAAGATGATATAAAACAGATTTCTATGTTTAAAGAAAAGAAATTATTAGTTTTAGTAAATGCTTTTTCTAATTCAGAATTTAAGGAGAAGTTTTTGAAGAAAAAAGATGTATTTTCTAAATCAGAGAATATAATAATATTTTATGAGGAAGGAGAGGTTTCCAAAAAAGATTCCCTGTTTGCTTTTTTGAAAAAAAACAGCAAATCTCAAGAGTTTAATCTTTTAGACAATACACGATTAAAATATTGGGTGAGAAATGAGTTTAAAAAAAGAAATGTAAATATAGAAGAGGACGCCTTAGAGAAGCTTATTCTTTTTGTTCATAATAATTTATGGCAGATGGTAAATGAGATTGACAAATTAATTAATTTTACCAACGGAAAGCCAGTAAGAATGAGAGATGTGGAGCTTTTAGTAACTCCAATGATTGAGACAGATATATTTAAGACAATCAATGCAATAGCGACAAGAGATAAAGAAAAGGCTCTTGGGTTGATTAATAGGCATTTAGAAAAAGGAGACAGCCCTTTTTATTTATTTTCAATGATTAACTATCAGTTTAGGAATCTTTTAATAATAAAAGACCTTTACGAAAGAAGGCTTTCTCCCTTTACTCTCACTAAGCTTCACCCTTTTGTTATCAAAAAGAGTTCTATTCTTGCAAGAAAATTCAATACTTTTGAATTAAAAAATATCTATCAGAAGATATTTAGGATAGACCTCAACATAAAAACAGGCAAGATAGAGCCTGAAACAGCGCTGGATTTATTGATTGCAGAGATATAAAAGAGTTAATCGGATTTATTTAACAGTTTTGTAATTCTTGATTTTTTTCTGGCTGCCGTATTTTTTTTGATTAAACCAACCTTAGCTGCTTTATCTAATGTTTTATAGACTTTTGGAAGAAGTTTTCTTGCTTCTTCTTTTTTCTTTTCTTTAATCAAACTCTCCACCTTTTTCAAAAGGCTTTTTATTTTTATTTTTCTCTGTCTGTTTTTAATTCTTCTTTTTTCGTTCTGCCTTAAAGCTTTTTTTGCTGATTTGGTAATTGGCATAGGTAAAAAGAAATAATTCGATTAATTAATATATCAAATAACCCCTTTTATTTCAAGAGTTTCTTAGATTTGTTTTTTAATTTTTTTATCAAATCTCTTATTTCCGCAGCTCGTTCGAAATCTAAATTTTTAGCAGCTTCTTTCATTTCTTTTTCCAAAAGCTTTGTATCTGTTATCGCACAAAACTCTGACAACACTTCTTTCTTTTTTGATGTAAAAGGCCATTCTCTTATTTGTTTAACGATCTGTTTTGGAGTAATATTGTGGGCTTTATTGTATTTTATTTGAATATTTCTTCTTCTCTTTATCTCTTTTATCGCACAAGCCATTGAATTTGTAATTTTATCTGCATATAAGATTACATGACCTTTTGTATGTCTTGCTGCCCTTCCCATGGTTTGTATTAATGTTGTTTCTGATCTTAAAAATCCCTCCTTGTCTGCGTCCAAAATAGCTACAAGAGATACCTCTGGCAGATCCAAACCTTCTCTCAAAAGATTTATTCCTACCAATACATCATATTTTCCTATTCTTAGGTTTTTTAAAATTTCAGGTCTTTTTAGTGTTTTTATTTCTGAATGAAGCCATTGGCAAGAAATTCCCTCTTCCAATAGATGCTCACTTAAAGCTTCTGCCAATCTTTTTGTTAAAGTAAGTACAAGAACCCTTTGTTTTTTAATAATTCTTTTTTTGATTTCTTTTATCAAATCTTTTACCTGGTTTTTGGTAGGCTTTATTTCAATCGAGGGCTCTAAAAGTCCAGTTGGCCTTATTAATTGCTCAACAGTATATTTTTTGCCAGCATTTTTATTTTTCATTTGAGAAAGCACCTTTTTTTTCTCTTCTTTTCCTGGGGTAGCAGAGACATATATTACTTGATTTATTCTTTTTTCAAATTCTTCAAATGTTAAAGGCCTGTTGTCTAAAGCAGAAGGGAGACGAAAACCATGCTTGATTAAGGTTTCTTTTCTTGCCCTATCTTGAATAGTCATAGCATGAAGCTGGGGTAGTGTTTGATGGGATTCGTCAATAAAGACTAAAAAATTTTTAGGAAAATAATCAATTAATGTATAAGGTGCTTCTCCTGGTTTTCTGAACTCTAAGTGCCTGGAGTAATTTTCAATGCCGTGGCAGAAGCCGGTTTCTTTTAACATTTCTAAATCATAATTTGTTCTTTGCTCTAATCTCTGAGCCTCTAATAATTTCTTTTCTTTTTTAAATTTTCTTAATTGCTCGTCAAGCTCAAGTCTAATGTTTTCAATCGCAATATTAAGTTTTTCTTCTGGCGTGACCCAAAAATGGGCAGGAAATAATCTATATTTTTTATTTAATAGTTTATATTTTGGATTAAAATCAGCTTTAGCTGTTAAAAGCTTATCAATTTTATCTCCAAACATTTCTATTCGTAAGAGCTCTTTACTGGTAACTGAAAACACTTCAACAACATTTCCTCTTACCCTAAAACTTCCAGGTTTAAAATCAAAATCATTTCTTTCATATTGAAGGGAAGTTAGGTGTGAAATTAATTTTTTTCTTTTTATTTTTTGTCCCTGTTTTATCTCTAAAGCTACCTTTTGATATATTTCGGGTGAGCCAATATTATAAATACAGGAAACAGATGCTACAATAATAATATCTTTTCTTGTTAATAAATCCTGTACTGCAGCATGTCTGAGTCTATCAATTTCTTTATTTATTTTCGCGTCTTTTTCGATATATAAATCTGTTTGAGGAATATAGGCTTCAGGTTGATAATAATCGTAATAGGATACGAAATAATGAACAGCATTATTAGGGAAGAATTCTTTAAATTCTTGGAACAGTTGAGCACATAGGGTTTTGTTTGGACTTATTACAAGCACTGGTTTCTGTATTTTTTCAATAACCCAACTCATTGTGGCTGTTTTCCCAGAGCCCGTTACCCCCAACAAGATTTGATTTTTAACCCCAGCTTTTAAGTTTCTAGTTAATTGCTTTATGGCTTTTGGTTGATCGCCAGCTGGTTTGAATTTTGTGATTACTTGGAACATATTAATTTCTTTTATAACTATATATAATTTAACACACAAATAAAAAGTTTAAAGTTTCTTAATGGTTTTAAGGATATTCATGATATAATTATTTTAGGATTCATATGACGACTTTATTGAAATTAAAAAAAACAATCAAGAAGATTTCTCCTTCCTTTTTGATAAGCTGGTATCATTTTTTATTAGCTTTTTTAGCTGCTGTAATCTATTCTTTCCCTTCTTATAAGAAAGAGTTAAAAGTAATTGGAGTTACTGGCACAAACGGAAAATCTACAGTAGTAAAAATGATTGCTAAGATTTTGGAAGAAGCTGGTTTTTTGGTGGCTTATTCTTCTTCAATAAAATTTAAAATTAGAGAAAAAGAGACAAAAAACCTTTTGAGAATGACAATGCCGGGCCGTTTTGCTTTACAGAAATTTTTGAAACAGGCATTAGAGGCTAAATGTCAGTATGTTGTTTTAGAGGTCACCTCAGAAGGCATAAAACAGCACAGACATAGATTTATCAATTTTGATATAGCTGTTTTTACTAACCTAACCCCAGAACATATAGAATCTCATGGTTCTTTTGAAAAATATAGAGAAGCCAAAGGGAAGCTGTTTAAAGCCACCAAGAATATCCATATTCTTAATTTAGATGATAAGAATGTGGAATATTTTTTGCAGTTTCCAGCTGAGAAAAAATATGGTTATTCTTTAGAACATGATAATCCATACTCGAAATTGAAGGGTGTTGAAAAAATAATAGCCAGTAGATGTAAAAGCAATATAAATGGTGTTGGTTTTTATGTAGACAATTTGGAGTTTAAACTTCAGATGCTTGGGGATTTTAATATTTATAATGCTTTGGCTGCAATATGTGTAGGATTGTCTCAGGGTATTAATTTAGGAATCTCCAAAAAAGCTTTAGAAAAAATAGAAAAGGTTCCTGGCAGAATGGAACTGGTTATTTCAGAGCCTTTTATGGTGGTAGTTGATTATGCTTTTACTCCTAACGCTTTAGAAAAGGTTTACCAAACGTTGCAGAAGATAAAAACTACAAAGGGGGAAACAAAAATGATTTGTGTATTAGGAGCTACAGGTGGGGGAAGGGATAAATGGAAGAGACCTGTATTGGGAGAAATAGCAGAGAAGTATTGTGATGATGTTATTATTACAAATGAAGATCCATATGATGAGGACCCAATGGAAATTATCAATCAAGTAGCAAAAGGAGCTGGCTTAAAAGCAAAAAAGATTTTAGATAGAAGGCAGGCGATAAGAACGGCGTTGGAGACTGCAAAAAAAGGAGATATTGTAATAATCACAGGTAAGGGATCAGAACCTTCTATGTGTATAGAAGAAGGAAAAAAAATTCCATGGGATGATAGAAAAGTGGTAAAGGAAGAGTTTTCTCAATTAGCCTTATCTAATTAAATTAATATGGAAAAATATCAGATTCTTGAGCATAAAGCAGATGTAAAAATTAAAGTTTTTGGGAGGACGAAAGAAGAGCTTTTTTTGAATGCCTTAAAAGGAATGAATTACATTCTTAAACCAGAAGTAGAAAAAGGATTTTGTAAAAAAAGAGAAATAAAAATAGAATCGCTAAATCTTGATACTCTTTTGGTTGATTTTTTAAGTGAGATTTTATATCTTACTCAAGTAAATAGAGAAACTTATGAGGATATAAAATTTAAAGAGTTCACTAATAACAAGATAGAGGGAGAGCTAAGAGGGAGAAAAATAAAAAGGTTGGGCGAAGATATAAAAGGAGTAACCTATCATAATTTAAAAATCCAAAAAAAAGAAAATTTTTGGACAACCACGATATTGTTTGATATTTAAAAATTACTCCTTTTCTTTTAAAGAGATTTAAGATAGGATAAAGATATGATTTCCAAAAAAAATTTTAGAAAAATTTCAGATTGGCTTTGGGAAATTCCCAAAGAGTTTCGACAGGATATGAAGGTGCCAGCAAGGGTTTATGCATCAGAAAAGATGTTAGAAGATATTTTTCGTGATAGATCATTAGAACAATTAGTGAATGTTTCTACGCTACCAGGGATTCAAAAGTATGCTTTAGCTATGCCTGACGCTCATGAGGGCTATGGATTTTGTATTGGCGGAGTAGCAGCTACTAAATTTCCCGAAGGAGTAATTTCTCCTGGGGGAGTAGGTTATGATCAAAATTGCGGAGTGAGATTGTTGAGGTCAGAATATACAGAAAGAGAAATAAAACCATATCTAGATAAATTAGCCATTGAAATTCAGAAACAGGTTCCTTCTGGTCTGGGGAGGGGAAGAAAGGTAAAACTAAGTTTTGCTCAGATAGATAAAATTTTAGAAGGAGGAGTTCCTTATTTAGTAGAACAGGGATATGGACAAGAAGAGGATGTTATAAATTGTGAAGAAAAAGGGAGAATGGAACAGGCAGATGTTTCTTGTGTTTCTGAAAGAGCAAAGAATAGAGGAAGGGATCAGGTGGGAACACTTGGTTCTGGAAATCATTTTTGCGAAATACAAAAAGTAGAAGAGATTTTTGATGAGACCGCAGCTAAGGCGTTTGGCTTATTTAAAGATCAAATAGTGGTAATGATTCATACTGGTTCGCGTGGTTTTGGCCATCAGAATTGTACAGATTATTTAAGAATTGTGATCCCCGCTTATCCAAAATATGGAATAAAATTACCAGACAGGGAATTAGCATGTGTTCCCTTTAATTCTCCAGAGGGTCAAAAGTTCTTCAAGGCTATGTGTGCCGCTTGTAATTTTGCTTGGTCAAACCGGCACATGATTATGCATTACATAAGAAAGGCTTGGAAATCAGTATTAGGAGAGAAGACAAATCTTCATTTAATTTATGATGTGGCTCACAATATCGCAAAAATTGAAGAACACGAAATAGACGGAAAAAGGACAAAATTAATTGTTCATAGAAAAGGCGCAACCAGAGCATTTCCTCCTCACCATTCAGATATTCCAGAAAAATATCAAGAAGTAGGACAGCCAGTTTTAATCCCTGGTTCAATGGGTACAGCCTCCTATGTGTTGGCAGGAACAGAAGAATCAAAAGAAGCTTGGTATACTGTTTGTCATGGAGCAGGCAGAACAATGTCCAGAAGAGAGGCTACAAGAAGGATTTCAGGCCAGGATGTAATAAATAATTTAGAGAAAGAAGGAATTATTGTTAAATGTTGGAGCATGAGAGGTATTGCAGAGGAGGCTCCAATTGCATATAAAAATATTGATAATGTGGTCGAGGTGGTTCATAACGCTAAATTAGCAAGAAAAGTAGCAAGATTACGTCCACTCGCTGTTATAAAAGGAGAATAAGATGAAAGAGAGAAAGAAATTTCCAAAATCTTTACGGAAATATATTCGAAAAGAAAAGGCTCGTATTCGGAGAGAGATTTCAGATGTTGAAAAACAAAAACAATTGATTCAAGAATTATATCAAAAAATTCTATCCAAAAAACATTAATATCTATCAAGGTCGATTTAACTTAAAAGATTTTTCTGTAAAACACATGCGAATTAAAGAAATTTACAATCTTGCAATAAATAAAGCAATCGAAGCTGATTTTAGAGGAAAAGAAGGGGTGAGTAAGGTTTTGGAAAGAAAAAGAAAGAAATATGAAAAAATGTCAGAAGAAGAGAAAAAGTATTTTGATAAGGAGGCTTTAGAGAATCCATATTTAGATTCCAGAATTTTGAATATAGCAGAGGATAAAGAAATAAAAAAAGTATTGGTGGGTATTGATATTGCTCCAGCTGAGATTTTATTAGCGAAAGAATTAGGAGATATTGATTTAATCATTTCTCATCATCCTTTAGGGAAAGCCTTAGCTAATTTACACGAGGTAATGGAACTTCAGTGTGATGTTTTGAATCAGTATGGTGTGCCTATAAATGTTGCAGAGGGGTTAATGAAAGAAAGAATTTCTGAGGTAGCCAGAGGAATAAATAAATTGAACCATCAGAGAACAGTAGATGCAGCAAAACTTTTAGAATTCAATTTAATGTGTCTTCATACTGCCTGTGACAATTTAGCTGCTAAATTTTTAAAAGAAAAACTTGAGGATTCTAACGAATTAATAAGAATCGAAGATTTAATAGAGACATTAGAACAGATTCCTGAATATAAAAAAGCAATAGAATTGGGGGCAGGTCCTAAGATTTTTGTAGGAGATAAAGAAAATCGATGTGGGAAAATAGCGCTTACAGAAATTACAGGAGGAACAGAAGGCTCGCCTAAGCTTTATGAAAAAATGGCTATTGCTGGTATCGGAACAGTTATAGGAATGCATATTTCCGAAGAACACAAAAAGGAAGCAGAAGCTGCAAATATTAATGTAGTTATTGCGGGTCATATGAGTTCAGATTCTTTAGGGGTGAATTTATTTTTAGATGAATTAGAGAAAAGAGGAATTAAGATAGTATCTTGTTCTGGTTTAATTAGGGTTTCTAGGAATTAATTTTATGATTTTTACTGGCTGAAAAGCCAGTTTTTTGATACTTTTAAAATATGAAAAGTGGAATTGCTACAATTCCATTAGATTATGGGAAATGCCCGGCTTGGCTTTTTAAAAGAATGAAAAGACTTTTAAGAAATATAGTGCTTGTGATTGTGGAGGAATTTGGACCAGAGGAATTTTTAAAGAGGTTAAGCGATCCTGTATGGTTTCAGAGCTTAGGCTGTATTGTGGCTTTTGACTGGAATTCCTCTGGTTTAACCACTACTTTGATGGGGGCTTTAAAAGAAGCAATAAGAGGCATTGAGCCAAAAATTGGATTTTTTATTTGTGGTGGGAAAGGTAAAACTTCAAGAAAAACACCAGAACAAATCCGTGAATGGGGAGAATGTTTAGGTTTTTCTACAAACTATATTGAGCAGCTTGTTTACACTTCTAAAATAACAGCTAAAGTAGACTCTGCTTTGATTCAAGACGGATTTCAGATTTACCATCACAATCTGCTTTTTACTGAATCTGGACAGTGGTCAGTGATTCAACAGGGAATGAATACCGAGTTTAAAAAAGCAAGGAGATATCATTGGTTTTCTTCTGGAGTAAAGGAGTTTCTGGAAGAGCCTCATTCTGGTATTATTTCTGATATAAAGCTAAAGCCTTTAAATTTGATATCAATAAAAAGTAGAGAGAATAAAAAGATTTGTACAGAGTTAGCAAGGGAGGAACCAAAAACTTTTCTGAGAGACATTAGTATCATTTCCCAAAAATCTAACAGCTTAATAAGACAAAGGAGAATTCCAGGATTTACCCAGATGGAGCTTTCTGATATTGAATTTCATTGGCATCCAGTGATAAAAGAAAAGTTTGATTTAAAAAGATTGAAGAAAATAGTTGGGAAAATTCATTCTTTTAAACCTAATGATTTTGAAGAACTGTTGGCCATTGAAGGAGTGGGGCCAAGAACAATAAGAGCCTTATCTTTAGTTTCTGAAATAATCTATGGAGCAAAGCCTTCTTATGAAGACCCGGCTCGATATTCATTTTCTTTTGGAGGGAAAGATGGTACACCATACTTTCCCAATCAAAAAGAGATGGATATGGCAATTGAGATTTTAGAAAGAGCAATTCAAAAAAGTAAAATTCCGCACTCAGAAAAGGTCGAAATTCAAAGAAATCTTATAAAAATGAAATATGAGTAAGATTTCTGTAAAGAGAAGACAATTTGAGATAAAACAAAGAAGAAAAAGGAAAAAGAAGATTAAAAAATTAAAAGAGAAATATTTCAATGTTAAAAGTGAGGAGGAAAAGAAAAGAATTATAGAAAAAATCCAAAGAATAGCCCCCCATTATCCAGTGAAGGAGATTTTTAAGGAAGAATAAGTAGTTATTAAAAATGTAAAAATATGGACCATCAACCAGAAAATAAGTGGCTGGGTTCTGTAGAAAAACTAAAAAGAATTTTTTTAATAGAAGCTTTTTTGTTTTCCATTACCTTAGTATTGGGAATAGCCACAGCTTTTAGGATAAATGAAATTTTTATTTCTAATAAACTTAAAATTCCTGAGGTTTCAACTGGTAAATTCATTGTTAATTTTTTAATTGCCACTTTTGTTATTTTTTTTATTCTTCATTTAATCAAAGCCAGAAAAAAGAAAGGAATAATTTTAAAACTCCTTTTTATTTTTTCTGTGTTTGTAGGAAGTACATTAATGTTTAATGCTTGGTTTTCTGATTTACTCTCTTTATTTTTGGGTTTAAGCTTAATTGTTGTATGGTGGAAATATCCTTTTGTTCTAATTCAAGATCTATGCATTGTATTGGGAATAGCTGGAGTGGGTAGTTTCTTGGGACTAACCCTGAGGCCGAACACAGTAATATTTTTCTTAATAATTTTTTCTATCTACGATCTCATAGCAGTATATAAGACAAAACATATGGTAGAGATGGCAAAAGAAATGATTAAAAGTGGAGTGGTGTTGGGGTTGGTAATTCCTTCTAATCTTTTGGACTTTCGAGAAGAGTTAAAAGAAGTAAAACCTGGAGGAAGGTTTCTTGTTTTGGGAGGAGGAGACATAACTTTTCCTTTGTTTCTCTGTGCCTCTATGGTTCCTTTTGGGGTTTTAAAGTCTTTAATCATAGCCTTCTTTGCCTTGTTTGGTCTCTTGGTTAGTTTTTTATTATTTATTAGTCAGAAAAAAAGAAAAGCCATTCCAGCTCTTCCTCCTATTGCTTTATTTTCAATAATAGGGTTTTTGATAACAAGATTTGTTTAAAAATTATTTTAAAATAATCTCAGTACGAAGAGAATTTCGTAAAAGAATATTTGTTTTACCTAAATTACACACTCTTGGTTTAATGGAAAGGTAATTACTTTTTCTATATCTTGTTCTCCTTTTATAAACTTTAATATCCTTTTTTTGGAGGATGTTGGCTCAGCCTTTATTTTTTATGAAGTGGCTTTTTGGTATATTTTTGACTATTTTATTGAAATGATTACCCTTATCAAGATTTAAGGTGTTTTATCATATATGTATCTTTCAATCTGTAACCGAGCTTTCTATAATAATCGCGTACTCCCACAGCTGAAATTACAGCTATTTTTCTTAAACCAAACTCTTTTTTTGTTATTTTCTCAGCTATGTTTATTAATTTTTTCCCTAAACCTCTATGTTGGGGTGCTAGTTTTCTTTTTGAAATTGGAGTAAGCTGTCCATATGTGTGCACTTCTCTAATAATTGTACTGTCTTTTAAAACAGGAAACATTAAGGATTCTTTTTCTGATATATTGTAAACAAAGGAAGGAATTCTCAATCTTAGTAGGCTGTAGAGTTTTTCCCTTTTTTTGTTTTCGAAGCTCAAAAATATCTCTTTTCCTTCAGAAGCATCATAATCTTCTCTATATAGATACACTTTTTCTTTTAAATTATATTTATCTTTTACTTCTCTACATCTAATACATTTACATTTCCAACCCTCTTTTTTTATTTCTTGCTCTACTACTTGTCTTAAATTTGATATTTTCGTAGGACCTATAATAATTCTAGGAGAAGGGATATCTCTTGTGATTCTTTCTATTCTTACATAATAAGGAATCTTCTTTTTCGCTTCTTTTATAATATTTATTAGAGTGGTTTGAGAATACGGCTTATATTTACCTTTTAGATACCATTTATATAGAGGAGCTTCTTTTAAAAGTGCACAAGGATATATTTTTAATAAATCTGGTTTAAATCCAGAATCTTTGAATAGTTTTTCAAACATTTCTACATCCTTTTTAGGGGTAGAGCCCGGGAGATTCGGCATTACCTGGTAGGAAACCTTAAATCCAGCATCTTTTAATAGTTTGGTTGCTTTTTTTATTTCTTTTACGTTATGTCCCCTTAATGTTATGGTTAACACATTATCATAGATACTTTGAATACCCAATTCTACTTTTGTTATTCCTAATTTTCTCATTCGTTTTATTTCTTCTTTATTAATAAAATCAGGTCTGGTTTCAATTGAGATTCCAATAATTCTATGTTTAGCTTTCTCGTTCAACTTCTGACTAGCAAAGAGTGTTTTACTAGTTTTTTCATTACATGCATCAAAACATCTTTTAATAAACCAACACTGATATCGTTTGGGGTAGAACGACCATGTCCCACCTATTATTCTTAGGTCTATCTTATCAGTAGGATGTCCTTGCGCTTTTAACATTTCTATTCTTTTCTTAACCTGGAGGTAGGGATTATAATTTAAATTCTTAGCTCTTTCCACAGCAGGTTCACCCGCAAGATAACTTTTGGGGATACCTTGTTCTTTTGGACAATAAATACATTTTCCTGGACACGAGAGGAATTGTTTATTGCTCCACTTAGGCTTTGGAGAGGTTAATACCGAAACATTGACAATACCTGAAAGAGAACGAACAGGCCTTGTTTTTAAAAGATTTTCAATTTTTTCTACTTTTTTGATTCTTTTATCTTTTAGCAACCTGTGATAAGCTTTTAATAATTGAATATTGCTTGGGTAGAGGATTTTATATTTTTTTGAGATTTTTCTCTTGAAAGAAACTAAATCAGCCGAGGTGTGAATCCGGCTTTTGATTAAATCTTTTATAATTAAAAACTCATTTTTCATAATTAAAATCTATGAAAAAAGAATATGCTCAAAACCTATTAAAGAAAACTCAAGAAGATTATAGCTTGATTGCCAAAGATTTTTCAAGAACAAGAAAGTATCCCTGGTGGGAAATGAAGTTTTTGTTTAGTAATTATTTGGATTCAGGAGACAAGGTATTAGATTTAGGTTGCGGCAATGGAAGAAATCTTCCACTTTTTAAAGAAAAAGATGTTGACTATTTTGGTTTGGATAATTGTCAAGAATTGATTGAGATTGCAAAAGAAAATTATCCTCAAGAAAGATTTAAAATTGGAGATGTGTTAGATATTCCTTTTCCTGATAATTTTTTTGATAAGGTTTATAGTATTGCTGTATTTCACCAGATTCCTTCCAATGAGTTTCGTTTTAAATTCTTAAAAGAAGTGCAAAGAGTGTTGAAGCCAAAAGGGTTGATGATTCTTAGTGTTTGGAGATTCTCTCAGAAGCGTGAAATTGGTTTATTATTTAAATATACTCTTTTGAAAATAATTGGAAAGTCCAAATTAGATTGGGGAGATATTTTTATTCCATGGGGAGAAAAATTAAAAAGATATTACCATTACTTTTCTAAGAGTGGTTTGAGAAAACTGGTTAAAAAAGTAGGTTTTAATATTATAGATTCTGGAATAGTTAAAAATGAAACAAAAAATCGTCAAAACATATATATAGTAGCAGAAAAGCCCCTGTAGTTTAATGGATAGAACGCTTCCCTCCGGAGGAAGAGATTGTAGGTTCGAATCCTGCCAGGGGCACAAGATTTGGTTTTTAGTTTTTTAATTTTTAGGGTTTTGTTGATATAATTAAACAACATAGAAAAAGAACAGGGGGATTTGGTAAATAAGCCGTCAGAAAATAAAGCTTGGATAGGAAAAGATAATATAATTTATGTAGAGATTGTAAAAGCAGAGAGCAAAGAAGATATTATTAAATTGCTTGATGAAGTAATAAAACCAACAAAAGAAGTTTCTGGACCTCCAAGGGTTTTAATTAATATAGCGACAACATCTGTTATTAAGTCCTCTGGTTTTAGAAAACGGTAGGAGAAAAGTTCAAGGGGATTTATATTAAAAAAGCTGCAATGATTGGAGGAAATGTAATAACAGTCAGTAGATTAAAGAACATAAGGATATTTACGAATAAAGAGGAAGCTTTAAGGTGGGTGAAAGAACCATAGCCTGCTGTTTTTTAGAAATAGTGTAATGTTTTATTGAAAATATCGTCTTTATATTAAAGGCAAAAGTAAAAACGTTTTTCTACCACTTGTCAAAAGTGGTCTTTTTTATCTTGACAAAAAAATTGATTTCACTAAAATTCTTAACTGAGGGGACATGGAATTGTTTCCATGGGACAAACGGTGTCCTCGTGAAGGAGGACCTAAGGAATTCCCCGGGCCTTGTCCACTCGGGTTCGAACTTGGCCGATTTCATAGGATACTGTTCTTCTCCTCGCCGAAAACGGGACGTTTTACTTCCCGTTTTTGGTTTTTTATAGGTTTGATTTTTAAATATACTCGAGGTAAAATATATTTATTATGAAATACAAAATTGCAGTATCTGGGGCGGCCCAGATTGATCATTGTTGTAAAAATATTGAGGCTATTGCCAAAGAGGTGGGTCGGGAGCTTGCTCGTAGAAAATGTGTTTTGGTTACAGGAGCTACCACAGGTGTTCCATATATTGCCGCTTTAGGCTATAAAGAAATAGGGGGAATCTCTATTGGTTTTTCTCCTGCCACCTCAGAAGCAGCTCATATTAAAACCTATAAGCTTCCGACAGATGCTTTTGATACCATAGTTTATACAGGAGCTGATTATACTGGAAGAGACATAATAATGACAAAAGCGGTTGATGGGATTATTGTAATTTGCGGAAGAATGGGGACCTTGCATGAGTTTGCCACAGCCTTTGAGACCAAAAAACCCATTGGAGTTTTAGAAGGAACAGGAGGGACAGCAGATAAAATAAGATATATAACAAAAGGTCCGTATAGAGGAATGAAGAGGATAGTATATGATACAGACCCAAGAGAAATAGTTAGGAAACTAATTGAACTTATTAAGAAAGAAAAAGCAAGGCAGATGCGATAATTTTTCTTGTTTAATCCTTTTAAGTTTCCGTCAGTACTCTTAGAGAAAAGGTCGAAAGAGTATTGACTATTTTTAATCTTTTAAAATAAATTATTTATATGGCAGAAGAAGCATCTGTCCCAGGAGAAGGGAAACTAATTGGTAAAATTACTCATTATTTTGGTAAAATCGGTGTTGGGATTATCGAATTGTCAGATACCCTTCAGGTAGGAGATAGGATTAGAATAGCAGGAGGAGAGACAGAGTTTGAACAAACAGTGGATTCAATGGAGATTGATCATAAAAAGGTTGACACAGCCAAAGCAGGTGATGCTATTGGGCTGAAAGTAGAGCAGAAAGTAAGAGAGGGATACAAAGTTTATAAATTATAGTATCCCCACTAACAAAGATTTAAAATTAAGAAATTTTTTAATATTTTATTTCTCAAACTCAATTTGAGTTAAAATTTCTTTTATATTTTAAACCAAATCTCTTTATGGAATTTCAAATCATTCAACAATTAATCTTAGCTATTTTTTTAGGAGCTTTAATAGGGCTAGAACGAGAATACAAAGGGAAGGGAGCTGGTCTTCAAACATATAGTTTAGTATGTTTAGGAGCTTGTCTTTTTACCATAATATCTCTGGAAATGATTGATTTTTTTTCTTCGAAAGAATTAGGGACAAGCTCCGACATTATAAGAATAGTTAATGCTATAGCTATAGGGATTGGGTTTATTGGAGCTGGAGTTATTTTCCGGCAGGAGTCAGGAATAATTGGACTTACCACAGCTGCAGGATTATGGGTTACAGCAGGTATTGGGATTTCTGTAGGAGCTGGCTTGTATTTTTTAGCAGCTTTTTCTGCGCTTTTATCTCTTTTGGTATTATCGGGTTTTGGGTTGTTAGAGGATAAACTTTTAAAATCTAAAAGATGATAATGAAATTTATTGCTGATCTTCACTTGCATTCAAAATATTCCAGAGCCACTTCTTCTAAAATGGATTTAGAAAATCTTGATGAATGGGCGCAAATCAAAGGTATAAAGGTTTTAGGTACCGGAGATTTCACTCATCCTTATTGGTTCAAGAGCTTAAAAGAAAAATTAGAGCCTGTTGAACAAGGGCTTTTTAAAGTTAAAGGGAGTGATAGAGGAACACGTTTTTTATTAAGTAGCGAAATCAGTTGTATTTATTCCAAAAAAGGCAAGGTGCGTAAGATCCACATTATAATTTTAGCTCCTTCTTTGAAAATAGTAGAAGAAATTAATACCCGTTTAAGCTGGGTAGGCAATCTTTCCGCTGATGGGAGGCCTATTTTAGGAATTGATGCAAAGGAATTAACAAAGATTATTTTAAACATTTCTAAAGAATGTTTGGTGATACCTGCTCATATTTATACGCCCTGGTTTTCTCTTTTTGGATCTAGATCAGGATTTGATTCATTAGAAGAATGTTTTGAAGAATATGCAAGATATATTTATGCTGGAGAAACGGGTCTTTCGTCTGATCCCCCAATGAGCTGGCGGAATTCTGCATTAGACAGAATTTCTCTGATTTCTAATAGTGACAGCCATAGCCTTGCTAAGATTGGTCGTGAAGCAAATGTCTTTGATACAGAGCTTAGTTATCCCGCAATTGTTGAGGCTATTAAATCAAAAGACCCTAAAAGATTTTTATATACTATTGAATTTTTCCCACAAGAAGGTAAATATCATTACGACGGACATAGAATGTGCGGGATAAGTCTTGCCCCAAAGGAATCTAAAAAATATAATAATATCTGCCCTCGTTGCGGTAAACCATTAACAATAGGTGTGCTAAATAGAGTGGAAGAATTGGCAGATAGACCAGAGGGCTACAAGCCAGAAAACGCTATTCCATTTAAAAGTTTAGTTCCTCTGCCAGAAATTATTGCTGAGGCTTTAGGGGTGGCTAGTACTACAAAACAAGTAGATAAAGAATATAAATCTTTAATCTCAAGATTTGAAAATGAATTTAAGATATTGCTTGATGCTCCAAGAGAAGAATTAGAAACAGCCACTTTATCAGAAATCGTAGAAGGAATAATAAGAGTAAGAGAGGGAAGAGTATTTGTCGAGCCGGGGTATGATGGTGTATATGGAAAAGTAAGAATTTTTTCAAAAGGAGAACAGAAGTCTTTATCTAAACAAAAAACTCTTTTTTAATTTACTAATCTATTCATTAATGATAAAACAAAAAGATTGGTAAATTTAGGTTTGGATAAACATTATGATAATTGGTATTCCTAGAGCATTAATTTATTGGAAAAAACCCTATTTTTGGGAGATTTTTTTTGAAGAGTTAGGGTGCAAAGTTTTGCTTTCTCCTAAAACAAATAAAATAATTGTAGAGAATGGAGCGAAGATATCTGACCCTGAGACTTGTTTTTCCAATAAGGTATATTGGGGACATGTGATATGGTTGGATGGAAAATGTGATATGATTTTTATACCAAGACTTAAAAGTAAAAGAATGTTTTTTTCAAAACCATCTGAGTCTTCTGATGATATGGGTGAGGTGTTTGAGTATTGTCCAAAATTTTTTGGTATTCCTGATGTGGCTAAAATTTTAGTAAAAACCAAGATTTTGACCAAAACATTTGATGAGAAAAACGAGAGATTTATAGATAGCCTTTGGTATTTAGGAAAAAAATTAGGAAAAAAGGAAAAACATATAAAAAAAGCCGCAAGAGCTGCTTTCTTAAAAGAAAAAGAGGTAAAAGAAAGGGAAAAACAGGAATTTTTTGAGAAAATTAAATCAAAAAAACCAAAAATTGTATTAGTCTCTCATCCCTATAATTTGTATGACGAGTATGTGAATTTAAGAATAAAAGAGAAATTATTAAGATTAGGTGTAGAGCCAATATTTATTGAAAATATCCCTCTTGATATTAAAAAATGTTCAGAAGATTTACTTGTTTCAGGGTTTGATTTTCATTGGGAGTTTGGAAAAGAAATAATGGAAAAGGTGCAAAGAATATTAAAATATGATATAGCTGGAGCAATAGAGATTTCTTCTTTCGCCTGCGGCTGCGATGCTGTTTTAAAAGAATTTGTTGAGAAAGCTTTCAAAAAAAGAAAAGTCCCTTTTTTATATCTGATTATTGACGAACATACAGGAGAGGCAGGGTTTCAAACAAGACTAGAAGCTTTTATCGACACACTTTAGTTTTTTACCATCTTCACCTGATTGCCTCGGGTAGAATTGAACGCTCGGTAAGCTATTTTCAGGGTTGTTCGCTCACTTAATAGTAAATCCCTCGACAATCAGCTGAAGATGGATTAATTCTTATATATATCCCGAACAACATCTTCACCTGATTGCCTCGGGTAGAATTGAACGCTCGGTAAGCTATTTTCAGGGTTGTTCGCTCACTTAATAGTAAATCCCTCGACAATCAGCTGAAGATAGATTAATTTCTTATATATATTGAACAACATCCTTAATACTTCCGATTGGTTTTAATGTACACAAGATTAGAAGCCTTTATTGACACACTTTTTTAATTGTATAATCTAAAAACATATAGATTGGATTCTAAAGCAGAAATTATGGAAAAAGAAACTCTAATAATCACCTTTCCAAGGTGGGGAAACTATACTATTGCTTTCAAGACATTATTTACACAGCTTGGATTGAAAGTTATCCCTCCTGAAAAAACAAATTCAGAAACAATTGCTCAGGGTGCAAAATTAGCCCCAGAGATGTATTGCTTTCCTTTAAAAGTAAATATTGGTAATTATTTAGAAACAATAAAAAAAGGAGCGAATACGATTTTTATGGTTACTTCCTTAGGAGGTTCCTGCCGATTAAGATATTATGGTGTGGTGCAGGATAAGGTTTTAAAAGAGGCTGGATATGATGTAAATTTTATTATTTTTGATCAAAATCTCAAGGATATTTATCTAAAAGTGAAAGAAATTTCTCGGGCTTCTTTCTTACAGATTTTTAAAGCAGTGAGATTTTTTTTCAAAAAATTAAACTTTATCGAAGCAATAGAAAGAAAAGCTCAATATTTCCGACCAAGAGAAAAAAATAAAGGTGAGACTGACAGTTTATTAATCGAGGCTTTTGTGGGAGCTGATAAAATAGAAAAAGAAAAGGAGTTTTCAAGATTTAAAAAAGAGATTTTTAAGAAATTTTCAAATATTGAGATTAAAAAAGATAGAGATATTCCTAAAGTAGGTTTGGTTGGAGAAATCTATACACTTTGCGACCCAATAATTAATTTTGAAGTCGAAAGAAAACTGGGTCAGGAAGGTATTGAAGTTCACAGAGAAATGGATTTGACATATCATTTAAAAAAAAGAATTTTCCCTTGGAAGGATTGGCTGATTCAAAGAAAAATAAGGCCTTATTTAAAGTCAACAGTAGGAGGACATGGAAGAGATGCTATCTATGAGATGTTGGGATATGTAAAAAAAGATTTTGATGGAATACTGCACTTGTTGCCAGCATTTTGTATGCCAGAGATAACAGTGCGTCCGATTTTGGAAAAGATTCATCAAGAAAGCAAGATTCCTTTTCTCTCTCTATCTTTAGATGAACAAGTGGCTGAAGCTGGAATAAATACTAGATTAGAGGCTTTTGTCGATGTAGTAAAGAATTATTATAAAAACAAAAGAAACCAAAGAATATAAACAAAAACTATGAGGCATTATCTAGGTATTGATGTAGGATCAATTTCTACCAAAATCGTTTTGATTAATGAAAAAAACGAGATTTTGTTCTCTCTTTACCGAAGAACAGGAGGTAATCCAATAAAAGCAGTTCAAGATGGATTGAGAGAGTTGGAAAATTATATTAAAAACCATAATTTACACGTTGAAATTTCAGGTGTAGGCACTACCGGTTCTGCTAGGTATTTAGCAGGTGTTGTCACAGGTGCTGATTTAATAAAAAATGAAATTACAGCTCATGCAAAGGGAGCTTCATGTTTTGTGCCAGATGTAAGAACAATTATTGAAATTGGAGGACAGGATTCAAAGATTATTATTTTGGAAAATGGAGTGGCGGTGGATTTTGCCATGAATTTAGTATGTGCCGCTGGTACTGGTTCTTTTCTTGATGCCCAGGCATTTCGGTTAAAGATTCCAATTGAAAAATTTGGAGAATTAGCTTTAAAATCAAAAAATCCCACAAATATAGGAAGCAGATGCACAGTATTTGCTGAGTCTGATATGATTCATAAACAGCAGATAGGACATGCTCCAGAGGATATTATTGCAGGTTTGTGCCAAGGATTAACCAGGAATTTTTTAGCCAATGTGGCAAAAGGAAAAAATATTCAACCTCCAATTGTTTTTCTTGGCGGGGTTTCTGAAAATGTAGGAATGAGAAAAGCTTTTGAGGAGGCCCTTCAACAAAAAATTATTGTTCCTAAATATAATACAGTAATGGGGGCTTTTGGAGCAGCACTTTTAGTGAAAGAAAATCCTCCTGAAAAAACAAAGTTTTTAGGTTTTGAGATTTCAGATAAAGATATAAGATGCACTTCTTTCCAGTGTCAAGGTTGTCCTAATCATTGTGAGGTTATTGAGGCAAGAATAGACGGTAAGATTGTTGCTAGATGGGGAGACAGATGCGGAAAATGGTCAAATTTGAATACTGCAGTTTCTTAATTTATTTCTGAGATTTATGATAGAAGAATATAAATTTGGAACGATAACTATAAATGGAAAGACATATAACTATGATGTAGAAGTACGTTGGATGCCCCAAGAAGAGAATGTTTATCAATTTGAAATTTTAAAATGGTGGAGAAAAGAAGGGCATATTATAGATATTGTGGATGTTGAAAGAGCTGTAAAGGAAAATCCAGATGTAATTGTTATTGGTACAGGAAGTATGGGCGTAGCTAAGGTGACTAAGGAATGTGAGGTGTTTATAAAGCAAAAAGGGATTCGGTTAATTATAGATAGAACCGAGGAAGCAGTAAGGACATTTAATATTATTTTAGAAGAGGCAGAAGAAGAGAAAGGAAAAAAAGAAAAACTTATAGGGTTATTTCACTTGACTTGTTGAGATCGCTGTCTAAGCGATTTTTTGTTATATAATAAAAAATGCACCCTAGTTATTTGAGGCTTTCAAAAAAGGATTTAATTAAAAGAATAAAGAAATTATTTAGAATTTTAAAAAACTGTGAGATTTGCCCAAGAAAATGCCAAGTGAACAGACTAAAGGGAGAAAAGGGCTTTTGTAAATTAGGAGAAGCACCAATGGTTTCTGCTTTCCATCCTCATTTTGGAGAGGAGACTCCATTAGTGGGAAATTATAAGATTTTCAGTTTAAAAGAACATAATTTGTGTAGAGGTTCAGGCACAATATTTTTTACTTCCTGTAATCTATCTTGTGTGTATTGCCAAAACTATGAGATTTCTCAATTAAGGATAGGACAAGAAATTTCTTATGAGAGATTAGCAGAAATAATGCTCGATCTTCAAGAGAGAGGATGCTGTAATATTAATTTAGTTACCCCTACTCCTCAGGTGCCCCAAATTTTAAAATCTCTTTTAATAGCAATTGAATATGGATTAAAAATTCCCCTTATTTACAACACAAGCTCTTACGATTCTTATAAGGTTTTGAGATTACTGGACGGAATAATCGATATTTATATGCCGGATGTAAAATATTCTGATAATAGAGTAGCTTTGAGATATTCAGGAATTCCTGATTATTTTGATATTATGAAAAAGGCAGTAAAAGAAATGCATAGACAGGTAGGGGATTTGGTTTTAAATAAAGAAGGTGTTGCTATAAAAGGTGTATTAGTAAGACATTTAGTTCTGCCTAATAATTTAGCAGGTTCTCGGAAAGTTCTTGGATTTCTGTCCAAAGAGATTTCAAAAAACACATTTTTAAATATTATGGATCAGTATTACCCTTGTTTTAAAGCTTTTAAGTATCCTGAACTTTCGCGCAGGATAACAGAGAAAGAATACCAGGATGTAATAGATTTAGCCAAAAAATTAGGATTAAAAAGACTTTATCAAAATCAATGATTGCTCAACTTGCAAAAATTTTAATTTTCTTTGGTTTTCTGTTAGTTTTAACAGGAATTATTTTATTATCAGTGGAAAAAGTTCCATATATAGGAAAACTTCCCGGAGATATTTATATAAAAAAAGAAAACTTTACTTTGATTGCTCCTCTTGGAACATGTTTTGTAATAAGCGTTTTTCTTTCAATTATTTTTTATATAATTTTTAGATTATTAAAATGATAAAGAATGTATTTATTACTGGGAAACCTGGTTGCGGAAAGACTAGTTTAATAATAGAGACAGTTAAAGAGTTAAACTTTAAAACAGGAGGATTTTATACTCGGGAAATTCGTGAAAAGAATGAAAGAAAAGGTTTTGAGATAATAACTCTTTCAGGGGAAAAAGCTATATTGGCTCATAGAGATATAAAAAAAAGTAAATATAGAGTAGGCAGATATAAGGTAGACATTCAGAATCTTGAAAGAATTGGCGTGGATTCTATTTTAGATTGTTTGTATGATAATGATACAGAAGTGATTATTATTGATGAGATAGGAAAGATGGAATTGTTTTCTTTTAAATTTAAAAAAGCAGTGTTAGCTGCTCTAAAAAGTAAAAAGAAAGTTTTGGGAACAATAACCCTAAGTCCGAATTCCTTTTGTAATTTAGTTAAGAAAAGAGAAGATACAAAAATTTTAAATTTAACCAAGAAAAATAGAGAAGAAATTAAGCAAAAAATAATTAAACTGTTGGAAGCCAGGTGATTAAATTGTTTTTTGTTTCAAATTTTCCAATTCCAAACTTTTCTATTACCCACATATTAGTCTTGCAATGATTAGTTATTTCAGAGACTGTAACCTTAGACTTTTCTTTTATTAGCGCTAAAAATGGCAGAATTTGGTCTCCCATATTTTTATCTAAGCAAGCCTTAGATTTTTCTTCTTTTAATAATTCTAAGACTGCCTCTTTTCCTACATCTTCTGCTCTTTTTCCAAGTTTCCCCAAGTTATCCACACCTATAATTGTATTTTTGAATTCTGCTACCAAGCAGATATGAGATCCTGGACAATCTGTTTCATAGTATTTTACTTTTTCTTTAATAGGTAGTTTTAGTTTTCCAATAACCTCTTTTACTCCCATAATCTGTCGTTCTGCCACTTTTTTATTTTTTAATGTTGCAGAAGCTCCAGAAAAGATAAGTAATTGTTCAAAATCTTCTCTTTCTGTTAAATTAATGGGCTTGAATTTTGCTGGATGAATTTTTGCTTTAACACTAGCTCCACCTTCTGGATAATAGCCTCTTTTAGATATTTCTACTTCTACCATCCCTCCTACTTTTTCAAGATTTCTTGAAAAAACATATTTGAAATAATCAATTGTTGGAGAAAAGAAAGTGTCTGTAGCTCCCCCTTTGAAGCTGACTTCGATAGGAAATGGTAGAGAATGAGAAAGGGGGGTTAGAACCTGCAAAATAAGCGTGATACTTCCCGCAGTTGGAATATTTATAGAAATACTCCTTTTATATTCTGAACCGGGATAAAAGATTATCTCTGTAGAGCCTAAAAACCCTCCTTCTATTTGTCCTCCACAAAGTTGGGCTAGGCTTTGGATGCCCAAAAGATGTTGAATAGCTAAACCTGGTTTTTTTCTTCCTTTTCTAATATTAAAAACCCTGCAAGGCTTTTTAAGGATTGCAGAAAGAGCAATGGCAGTTCTTAATATTTGACCGCCTCCCTCCAATGTGGAACCGTCGAACTCTAACATATTATTTATTATATCTTGATTAATTCTAAACAAATTTTTAATAAATAAAAAGCACTTGACAATGCTTTTTGGCTTTGACTATAATTAATAATGCTTTTTGAAGAGATTATGAACCGAAGAATTGATGGAAAAAATAGTCTTTTAATATCAGACAGGACTTTAAGAGTCTGTTGTTTTTGCATCTCTATTCCAATGACATCATTAAAAAGAGAAGAGAGGTTTAGTAGGAAGAGATGACCTTTAAAAAACAAACCGCTTGCTACTAGACCTCTCGCCGAGAGGCTATTTTTGTCTCATTTTTAAATTATGGAAGAGAAATTTTATTTAACTAAAAAAGGATTAGAAAAACTTCAAAAGGAATATCAAGATTTAAAGAGAATTAAGTTAGCTAAAACAAAAGGAGAGTCTCCTCGAATTTTACATTCTGAAGATTTAAATCCAGAATACCTTTCTTTTAGAGAAGATTTAAGTTTTTTAGAGACAAGGATAGCTGAATTAGAGCATATTCTTAAAAATGTAGAATTAATTAAGCTTCCACCGAAAAACAGAAGAAATGTAGTAGATTTAGGAGCTACGGTGACATTACAAGAGCCTGATGGACAGACCAACGAATTTATGATTGTGGGTACTCTTGAAGCCAATCCTAGCGAGGGGAAAATTTCTTCTGATTCTCCGGTAGGCAGAATTCTTTTAGGACATAAAATTGGAGACGAGGTGGTAATTACCTCTCCCATAAAAGTGGTTTATAAGATAAAAAAGATAAAATATGATTTGTCTTAACTTTTAAGTGCCTCATTGAAGATTGAAAGAAGTTATGCCATAATATGTTAGGTAAAAACCTAACATATTTTATTTTGATGAAAGAGAAGCTTAATTTTTTAATTAAAATAAACAAGTTAAAGGAAACTCCTCGCACAGGATGGGTTTTAAGGAATGTAAAAAACCCAGAAACTATTGCAGAGCATATTTTTAGGGTTGCAATAGCTTCTTGGATATTAAGCGCAAAAAGGGGTTTAAATGTAAAAAGAGCGATAAAAGTAGCTCTTTCTCATGACCTTTGTGAGGTCTACGCAGGCGATGTGACTCCATTTTTTTATTATATTAATTTACCTAAAGACAAAAAAAAGAGAAAAGAAGTACTAAAAAAATGGGTCCGTCTTTCAAAAAAAGAAAAAGAGAAAAGAGGAAAGAAGAAGTTTGAAAAAGAAAAGAAAGGATTGTTAAGATTGATAAAAAATCTTAAACCCAAACTAAGAAGAGATATTTTTTCTAATTGGTTTGATTATGAAAAAGGAGTTTCAAAAGAGGGAAAGTTTGTAAAACAGGTAGATAAAATAGAGACCTTGATTCAAGCTGTTGAATATTTTGGGAGTGGTAAAGATACCCCAGTAGTTGGTTGGTGGGAGGAAATAGAAGAGATAACAGAGGATGCTCTCTTATTAGATTTCTTAAAGATTATTCAAAAGAAATTTTATAGAAAAAAAATTAAGATATCAAAAGAGAATCAAGACTTAGAGAATATTTTAGAATTTCTTTTAGATATAGGAAAACTTAAAAAAATGCCAAGAATGTATTGGGTTATTAGAGAAGTCAAAAACCCAGAAACTGTGGCAGGTCATATTTTTACATTGGTTTTAATGGCTTGGGTGTTTGGAAGTGAAAATGAGAAAAAGTA
>Ga0190360_1000123_pt1 | contig 42111 bp, 28 predicted proteins | sample 48721834_MG_FD_161271 | JGI IMG/M metagenome (GOLD analysis project Ga0190360, IMG submission 161271) | Hydrothermal vent microbial mat bacterial communities from Southern Trench, Guaymas Basin, Mexico - 4872-18-3-4_MG | ecosystem: Environmental > Aquatic > Marine > Hydrothermal vents >...
AAAAAGTCCTGCAACGAAACCCGCAACTAGCATCGTAAGAAAATGGATCATTTCCAATGGTAAAGCTAGAAGAAATGCACTAAAAAATGCTGGGACTAGTCTCTCCGAATAGAAATACTTTTTTATTATATTTACATAACTCAAAAATCTTCACACTCCTAACAAAAAACGACTGTTGAATATATCTGGCTTTTTGGATATTTATTTATACTACTTGGAAACAGAATTAGATGATAATTGTTGTTTTTCCAATACTGGTAATTGTCATTATAATGTGAACTAATTGGATTTCCAGATTGTCCACCAGGTAATGTCAGAAATCCACTGTAAATAGACCCATTCGATAACATTTCAAAATCAACGATCATCCTCATAGATGGGCCTCCATGGACATATTTCCCAGAAGCTACATTTATTGTCCGAGAACTTCCTGAACAGCCATATATAGGAAAATTAAATGCTTCTAGCCCTTCCATTTCTCCCCTCATATATTCTATATCCATAAAATGGTAATTTCCCCATTTCCAATTGGTAAATTCTCCTAAATCTCGACTTAATTGCTCTATTGTAGCATTTAAAGCCAATAACATAATATCGCTGGCATTTTCCTTTTGGGGAGTTGAAACATTATCAAACCATTTAGATGATTGGTTAAACCGCGTTAAATTTTCTATAAAATCTGTTAACATCTGAATTGCATACCCCGATATACTTAAATTTGCTTTTTTTAACTCATCATTTAATGTAAATAATCTATAAAAACTAAGCCATGTATCAAAAATGGTCGGAGCTATCAAATCCTTGTCCATTACCCATCTATCTCGACTTTCATTCCATGTTTTCAATTCTTCAATTGATTTATTTATTAACGCCCAATCTCCAGAATTTGGGACTCCTGCCGGATGGCTAATATTAAATGCTTGTAATAAATACGGCACAAATACTTCAGCTGCTACATCATAATAATCGGTCTGAAATCTTTTCATTTTTTCAATTGTTATTTTACTTCCATTTAATTTGTTATATAATGACTCGTTTTCCAGTAATTCATAAATTCTCCTTGCTCTATAGGACTCAGCAAACGCATAACTTGTATAATATCTTGTATATTCAGATGTATTTACCGCTCTTTGGTTTGCAGATGCTAAAAACATTTGTTTAGGATTAATTTTATGCGGTACCCAATCAAATGGTATATAACCCGTCCATTCATCTTCACCATTACTACCATTTAATATATATCTTCCTTGTTTTACTATGCCCGTAGCATTTCTTACCGGATAATTAGCTTTTGGATAAAGTGCGATATTCCCTTCTACATCTGCAAATACAAAATTCTGGCCGGGATAACTGTAAACCTTCATTGCATCTAAATAATCTTGAATACTTTTAGCTTTATTTAACCTAAAAAACGCCTTGACCATCCCATAATCTGGAGCATAACCAGTCCACTTAATTGATAGGTTTAAATCACCTGGATACCCCCAATCTGTCGAATTTATCACAGGACACCTAAAATTATCCTCTTCTGTCAGATTATGTCTCGTAAATTTTATCGAGTAGTAATATGGCTCCGAACCTTTTATTTTAATCGTTTCAGTTATTGTTTCTATTTTTCTTAATTCCGTTTTATTAAAATAGTAGTGTTTACCATCTGACGTGAATTTTTCAGCATAAAAGTCATTTTGGTCATATGCCGTAACTGTACACCCCCATGCAATATATCTTGTATGTCCAATTTCAGCCACTGGAGCACCTGGAAAAGAAACACCATAAACACTATCATCTGACCCCGGAGTTGAATTTGTAAATTGAAATTCCCACCATACTGGTGGTAATATTAATGGTAAATGTGGGTCATTAGATAATATCGGTTTTCCAGAGTAAGATAAAGTACCATTAATTACCCAATTATTTGAACATGCTTGTACTATTTGTTTTTTTAGGTTAAATACATCATTATTCTGAAAAACCTTGAAAATAGCTTCTAATTCACCTTTATATTCTGGTATTTCCCTTAAACTACTTTGGGAAAATTCATAAATGCCATTATTACCACCAAATCCTTTTTTGGGCGTCCCACCTGACTCATTTGTAATAAAATTCGGTATTACAACTTTTTCAAAGGGATATGGTTTGTATGGGACTAATTCCTCTACTGTTTTGTTCCCTAAAGTGTCTTTTAAAAGCGTCATTAATATGTCAAATTCATTGAAACTTAATGAATATGATTCAAATTTTAAAAACGCCATAATATCTGCTACAGTCCAATATTCGGGTTGTATCCCCAGAAATACGTATTCAAAAGGTAATTTATATGGCTTAATTTCATCAATATATCTATTTATTCCCGCACAATATGCATTTAACCCACTTAAAATTTCCTGTAACTCCGGGTCTGACGGCGCGTCCTCAGTCATTTTTTTCAGAAGTTCATTTCCACTTCTTGCAAAACCTAACAACCTCATAAATTTATCTTGTTGTAATGCTTGGACCCCTAATATTTCTGATAATCTCCCTGCAATTAACCTTTTTTGTAACTCCATGCTGAACAACCTATCTCTTGCTTGTAAATATCCTATAATATATGCTAAATCATCATAAGTCTTGGCAAATATATGTGGTATCCCAAGTCTGTCCCTATATACTGTCCCATAATGCCCGCTACCTTTTATCACTACGAACTCTTGATATTCCGCATAATTTGAACCATTCCAAATCCCACCAATGGGCGATAATAAATTTCCTAAACCTACAAGACCACCAATTGGTACCATTAAAAAGGTAACCAACACAATTGCCCCAATTACTGATCCACCTAACTTTACTATCAAACTTTTTTTCATCAACTATCACTTAAATATTATAAATCAATTTATTATTTAACAAATTCCTAATGTATCTTGTCCAAAATTTTTCATTAATAAATTTTCAGTTTCATTTTTTATGAAGATATTGCCTATAATTTTTTGTGTTTATTATATCATAATCAGAGATAAGATTTAATATTATGTTTTTCTATTTATTAACTAGAGCTAAAAATTCAATCCTACTTAATTAGATTAACATTATCGGTGGATATTTATAATGCTTAAATTACCTTGTGAGAATATTGTAAAATATGTTATCCCATCTTTAAGAGGCGAAATTGTCCGCTCACTCTATAAAAAATATAAAATGGAACAAAAAGAGATAGCTGATATCCTAGGGCTGTCTCAACCCTCTATTAGCTATTATATAAATAATAAACGTGGCGAATACTTAGAAATACTTGAAGAATACAAAGATCAAATCCAAGAAATATCCCTTATTATAGCTAAACAAAAACAATTTCCGCAGGATAAAGTATTTTCTATAATTTGCTCAATATGTCAATGTATTAAAAAAGATAAATGTTTTGACCAATTAAAATAAAGTATGGTACTCTCTTTTTAGATGTTATAAAAAAATTTAACCCTTCAAAATTAAGAAATATTATACTATTCTAGATGATCTTATCTTAAATTAATAAAATCTACTTATTAACATGGCTAATTACTACTATTTATTTTGTTACCCTATACACTTTTCTAATTTCTGTTTCCCACTGTTTTTAGTATAAAATAAGTAAAAATAAAATCTAATTAAAAAATGATCTTAAGGTAAACAAGAAATATTGTTTTTTACTATTGGGGGAGAATTAGACATAACCAGTGGAATTTAAGAGGAGGGGGAAAATTTAAGTGGGAGGGGATAAATTACAAAAGTAGAGACTGGTTTATCTAAGACTCTGTCCCCAGTAAGACGTAAATGTCTTCTCTTGAATAAATTATTTCTTTTATTTTCATATTTTTGTTTTATCATTCTTATTCACCTTTTTTTTCTAGGGGCAAAAAATCCCACGGTGTAAAGATTTTTCCTTTTTTAAAATAATAAATGTCAAACCTTTTAAAAAGTTTTTGGAAATTTTGATTGAAATTATGAACCTCACAATATTTAATCAATAATTATAATTTGTAATTAATAAAATATTTCATAATTCATCTTATTTTTTGTGAAGATTTATTCCATATTTACAGATTTAAAAATTTTGCGCAAAAGCAAATAAATGTCTATATTTTTTATTAATAGTATTAGTATTTTTTCTAATTTAGATAGTTGTACCAAGATAGTTAATTAAGATTATATCTATCAAATTAAGTTTTATTTTTCATTATAAACCTATCTTTTGAAATTAGAATAATTACATTGATAAAATTGGGCTGGTATATATGTCCCTTTATTTATAATATAATTCCTTATATATTTACGAAATAACATAAACTGTTTAAAAAATAATTTTTGAAATATCGGATAAAATTAATAATTTTTATTGATTAAAATTTCAAAAGTCTTAATTTCCCAGGGTCTAAATATGATATCATTTTTATTTACCTTATTTATTTCTTGATAATTAAGTGAAATTTCTTTAATTTTATGTTCTGTTATTAAGCCGTTAACACTAATCCTATTTAATTTATTGCTTGGATTAAAGATTCTGAAATAAATTTTGTTGTTCCGAGACCATAAATTAATCAATTGAACAGGTGGTTGGATAGATAAAAATGTGTCTTGGAGTTTAATTTTATTATATTCACTGGACATAACAATACCTATGGGCTTAAAGTGATATTGCTCAACATATTTATTGACAATAGTTGATGTACATTTTTCAAGCACTGAAATTGCAAATTCATATTTTTTTACATAGCTAACAAGATTTTTAATTAAATTATTTCTTCTATCTATAACAAACCGCTGGCTACTATTTTGCATAAATACAATATTTAAATTATGACCTTTTAACCATAGAAAATCTAAAGTTTGGACTTCTGTACAGTGAGTTTCTTCAATTCCAAATGGATAATTTAAAAAAGTATTGAATATTTTAAAATTTGGAGTTAAGATAATTTCTTTTAACAATTCTCCTGACATCTGAAACTCAAGTCTGTTAATTCCTCTATATTCTTTAACTTTTATTTTAAAAAGGCAATCTTTTAATGAACATGAAATTAAACAAGTCATACTAATTTTATTTTTACTTTTCTTAATTTCAGTCAATTTTAAATCTTTAGCAAGATCGAATTTTAATTTATAAATTAAATCGCCCCTATAATTAATCAATAATTCTTGATCTTTTACTGACAAATCTATATCATATATAAAATCATCTGAATTACTTGTTATTCCCTTTTTTTTAATTAATGAATATAATTTAAATTTTAAGGGCGCCAAATTTGGTATAAATTCTAAAGTGGAGTTCTCATAATTAAATTCTAATAAATTGTTATCCTCGTCTTTTAGCGCGTAGTCCTCGTAATTTTTTAACTTTATAGTCTCACGATAAATATCTGTCCGCGTATAAATAGATGGGTTAAAAACTAAAATGCAGGGCAAGTCATCGGGAGTATTATTTTTAGAAGGTACTTGATTAAAAAATTCAATTAGTTCATTCATAATTTCGTGGGTATAATTTTCGCAATTTTTTATAATGTCTTCTTGTAATTTGATAGACAAATCTGCAATGGAAATTTTGGGTGAATCAATTTCTAATTTTTCATATTCACTTTTACTTAATTGAGTTGCTGAATAATCTCCTGGACGTATAAATGGCACTGCATAAACATCATGTGCCTGGGTTAACAATAATTTTTGCCATAATTCATTGAGTAATGAATCATTTGATTCATTTTTATAAAAAAATAAGATGCTATTTAAAATTTCAGCGGTTATTATGTTTATTTCGCATTTTTTATTATTTAAAAATAATTCTGGTCTATTAAAAATGTAATTACCTAATGTAAATTGGTCGCGGTTGAATTTATATTCTCCATTTGTTTCTATTAATTCAAATAAATCCGAACATAAAACAAAATTTCCAAAAACATTGTCGAATTTAGAAATTATCCACAAATCTTCAAGATAAAATACTGGCATTATAAAATCTTCAATAGAAGAATATATAATATTTTGTAAAAATGGCCGAGAAACAGCTTGAAATAATAAATTTGGTAGTTCTTTCAAAAAAGTCCCATGCCAATATTCTCCGTTATAAATACCATATTGGTCTGTAATTGTTTTTATTTTTGTGCCATCTAATCCAGCCCAATAAATACTTCCAGAAGGTGTAGATGGGCATTGACCAAGCAATCTTGTCCGTAATGAACAAAATTCAATACCAAAACCCTTTAATATTTGAGGAATTTGGGGGTGTAATGAAGCTTCTGAACAATAATACATGTTTGACTTTAGCCCTAAATCCTTCAATATTTTTAGCCCAAATTCAAATTGCTTGATATTTGATTCCGGACCAATAATTAAGTTATATGGTTGGGAAAATGTCGGATTAATTATCTCAAATCGTCCCTTTTTGAATAATTCTATAAATTGCTCTACTTTTTCGGGCATTCTAGTCTTTAACCAATAGAAACAATAAATTGCAATCTCAATGTTGTAAGGCATTTCTGTTTGTAATGCTAACTCCATTTTTTCTATTAATTTTTCCAATGCATATTCTGGAGAATCAAATTCACAATATGGGACATCATCGATAATTATCCCACCATGCCCTCCTAATATCAGGTATATTTCAGGTATAATTTCTTTTTTAATTAATACCTTAATTTTTTTCAAAACACCCTTGAATAATTTAGAAACTCTGTCAGTATCTTGAATGGGGATATTTTTCAACTCTAAAAGCTTGGAATTTATTCTTTTAACATTAATTTTATTTTTTCTAATGGGGTTCTTATCTAAATATTCTTTTATAAGTTCAAAAACATTTTCAAGAGCAGTAATATCTTGCGAGTTAATTTTCTGACCAGTTTTGTCCAATTTTATCAACTTTTTCTGAAATTAGAGTTAAAATAAAATTCGAATGAATAATTATTTATTTGATAGAATTTGCATACTTGAAGGAAAAATACATGATTTTGGTGAGTCCCCATATATTTCTTCAAGTTTTTTAATCATACTATTAAAATCTCTAAATAAAATTGTATTATCCGGGTAAAAATGACGGACATCTATTTCATTTACATTGGGAGAAAATATACCAAAAACATTTTTAGCTAATACATTTTTTATTACCATTTCCCAGGTATTTTTTAATTCATAATACAATTTACAACCTGTTTCTCCCAGTAATGAATGAAAACCTCTCCCTTCAGTTGCTGATGTAAGAAATATTACGGCACCTTTTCTGTGTATTAACTTTTTTGTACTTAAAAATATGTTAAAACCTTTTGACGACTGAGAAAGTTCTGTATCTTCCGGATATAAATTGAAAAATCCTATATCTAATTTAAGATTGGACGGTACTTTAGTATAGTAAATTTTTTTTGCAAATTCAACAGCCCTTCTATGCGCCTCTATAAAATGCCCAGCAAAAATACCTGCAATCTCTCTATTAATAGTTGGGATAACATTAATACTAAAATCAAGTCCAACTTTCTCACAAACTTCTTCAATGTCTTTTCTTAATTCTGTTATAAAACCAAGTCCTATTCCAATACCTCTAACACCAGCTTGATGGTTTGCTTCTAAAGTCTTGATCCCCGAAATCCCAGGTAAAATAATTTTCGCTCCGCCACCAAAACCTGCAAGTGGATGTGGTAATACCGCCCCAATTGCTATTTTAACTCCCGCCTCATAATATGTTCTATTTAAATAAATTGGCGTCCCATGACTAGACTTTCCTAAATATACCAAGTTTTCATATGGGTGGTGGTTTTCTATATTAAGACTATCTGCAAATTTTTGGCCAACTTTTTTAACAATATCTATTCTGTTTAATGGTCTATGCGCCCCAATCGCAAATATAATTGTAATTTTCTCGTTAGATATTCCAGCAGAGTTAAGTTTCGGAATTAAAACTTCTAGAATTTTTTCAGCTCGAGTAGGCCTCGAAATATCGTCAATTACAATTACTGCATCCCGCTTACTTTTTGCAATGTCATGAATTGGAGGAGTACCAATTGGGGTGTCCAGTGCATCTTCTATTGTTTGGATATCTTTTATTGGGCTTACTCCATTCATTTTATAAAGTGAAACTTCCCATGAATCTGGAAATTTAAGCTCAAGTTTTTCATTTCCATACCAAGCACTCCATGGTATCTCAAACTTTTGGACCATTATACTTTACCTTTAATGATATTCTTAAAATTAATATTCAATAATATTAAGTTCCATTAATTTATCCTTCGTAGGGACGTCGGATTCATCCCAACCTCTATATTTGTAATATTCATTTAACATCAAGTCTATGGTAAGCTCTTTATCTTTAGCAACTCCCTTTGTAAGCGGCAACTTTAATCTCTCAGGAATTCTGTCATCTCTTCTTGTAACCCCACATTTCATGTTAAATACTCTTTTTAAATTAAAAATCCGTTCTCCAGCTCTTAATATTTCATCTAATGTAAATTGAATCCCAGTCAAATAAAAAATTGCATCACACAATAAATCAAATATATTTTCTATAATTTGAGACCCGGACGACAAGGTCTGCCTACAAATTCCCAGTGCATTATTAATTTCAGAAAGATTTTGACTTATAGCTATATCTTTTGCAAATTTCGGATTATCAACAGTCCTTGCTTGTATAGGTATTTCTTCTAAAATACCGAAATATTTATTATAACTAGTAAAACCCGAATAAATATCTGACCCAAATCCTCTTAAATGACCTGCACCCCTATTTGAAGTTGCATATTGCAGACCAAGTGCATAATTAGCTCGAGGATCGTGCATCAGCACTTCTAACCCCTTGATTTCAACTATTAATTTATCCGAATCTTTTCCAATTATTTCTGATGCCCTTTTTACACCTTGGCTCAAAATTTTTCCTATCCCCTCATTTTTACAAATCATCTCAGTCAGTTTTATAATTGCATCCGGATCATCCCATTCTAGCGGAAATCCAATATCTTTCTCACTTAATATACCTTTATCATAACACTCCATTGCAAATGCTACAACTGAACCTGTAGAAATCGTATCTATACCCATACAATTGCAATAGTTATTTATATATGCAATTGACTCAATATCTGAATTTAAACACATAGACCCAAATGCCGCTACCGTCTCATACTCCAGCCCTGCTGCATTTTCTATTTTATATTTTCCCTCCTCTACTTTAACCTCACGACCACAACTAAAAGGACATAAATAACATGGTACTAATTTTACCAACAACTTGTCCGCCACTACATAACCCGAAATTTTCGAGACCTTCCTCCATTTTGCTAATGACCAATTTTTATGTGGAACATCTGCTATCATTTCAAAATAATCAATCCCATTTGTCCCTATTTGGTGCAAAATACCTGCCATTGGTGATTTCTTAAATTCCTGAAATATTCGGTTTGATAACTTCTTGAAATTTTTTTCATCATAATAATTTACTTTTTTATTACTATTTACTGCAATTGCTTTTAACTTTTTTAACCCCATTATTGCTCCCATTCCAGTCCTCCCTACCGCTCTACCATGGTCATTCATTATTGAAGCTAACGGTATCTGCCTCTCCCCAGACGGACCAATACATGCAATCCTAAACTGTTTCCCTAACTTCCTCCTAATCTCCTTAATCGTAGATTTAGTATCTAAACCCCATATCTCTGACGCATCTTTAATTTCTATATCATCATTATCTATAACTAAATAAACTGGACTGTCAGATTTATTCTTAAAAATCAGTCCATTATATAACGCCCTTAACTTCGCCCCAAAGAACCCCCCCGAATTACCTTCACCCCAAATATTTGTCAATGGAGACCTCGCTGATACTGAATAAAACCCCGAACATGGATAACTTGTACCTGTTAAAAGCCCCACCATAAAAACCAATGGATTCCTCTCACTCCTCGCCTGTACCTCATATATTTTCTCCTTTAATAAATAGTCCACTGCAAACCCTGGACCACCTAATAAATAACTTACCATATTTTTATTTATACTATTTTCAACTATGGCTTGATTACTAAGATCTATTTCAAGTACTTTCCCAAAATCATTTTGTGCCATTCTTTTTTAATCCATTCTATTTTTTCCTATTAACTTTACTTTCTCCTTATATTTAAACATTTTCTACGGTAATATTCTCTCTTTCTCTATATCTGACTGACTTCTACCTTTTTCTAGTTGCTTAAACCACCATTTATCCGTTGAAATTATTTCCCTCGCTTTTTCTAATACTTTTTCAATATCATTTTTTCTCATAACTACTACTCTATTTATGTCTCCAAAAACCAAATCACCAGGATTTATTGTCCTACCCCCACATTCTATCGGCTTCATTACTGAATCCATATCTATTACCATCCTACCCCTAATTGACGAACATACTATTCCCCTTACAAAAATTGGAAATCCTAACGAAGTGACCTGCGGTATGTCTCTTACAGGCCCGTCCACAACCCCTCCCTTAAACCCCAGGCCCTGCAAGATTCTACTCGTACTCTACACTAAACCCGCCGCTATCATCTTCCCACTCATATCTACACACATTACCGGATATTTTGGTGTCCTATCTATAAACTTTATCATCTTTTCAATTATATTTCTATCTAAATCCTCGTCCGATACCTCCATTTTCATCGTACCCGCAAACCCTACCATCCTTGCACCATGCCATACCGGCCTTATTCCAGCGTCCAAAAAACCAGGCTCAAGCTCTAACTCATCAATCGCATCTGATACCGCACATGTATATAACTTTGAATACTCTTCCAATATTAACCTAGCCCTTTTTCGGTCCACTTATTTTTCACTTTTATTTTCTTTTATCTTATTTTGTAAAATCATTCTTTGTTTCTTCTTCTAAATCTGACTTCTTTTCTAATTTTTAATTTTAATAACATCTTCACTTCTCTCTTATTTATTTGATCACAGATTAATTTATTGATTTTTCTATAAATTAAAATCTTTAAAAACTTTTTATCCCCTTTGACTCACTCCACCCTTCAAAACAATAATAAATGTCTCAAATCGTCTAAGGTGTTTCTATCTAGTTCAACTTCCTCAATAACATCCTCTACCCCCCTGGAACTCCCCCACAACTCGTCAAATTTCTTAATATATATTTTGATTATATCCCGATCCCTTATACTCTTGTTACCTATTATATATGGCTTTAACGGGTCATATATCGGGAAAAAAATTAACAAATTATTTATTATTACAAAATCGCTCGCCACCTTTTTATCAAACACCCTTATCTCAAAATCAGTTAATTTTTCTCTTAATTCTTTTGAAAACCCAATTATCCTCTTATATTTATTTAACTTATCCCTAAAATAATCTATATTCCTCATTAAAACTTCCTTATTATATAAAAACTGGATCTTTTTATTTAGCATTTTGCTTAAACTTAAATTTATAATTTCATCTGAAAAAAAATCTATTAGATTTTGCCCCCTCACTACCGCTGGATTTGTATGAAATTTCCCGGTACATACCTTTATAATTCCTGACTCCTCTGGTATATACAATGTCCAATCTTGCACCGAATCCATTATCACAAAATCCTTTTGAACATTCTTCGCATTTGACCTTATATATATCTCCTCAACTATTTCATATAATTCCTTCTGCATCTTAAAAAGCTTCTTTTTCGATGTTTCCACAAAATCGCTGATTAAACTAATCAATATATTTTTGTAATTTGAGACTATACTTATCCTCATTGGAAACCCCCTCTTACTAATTAACCCCAATTTATATAATTTGTTTAATAACCTATATGTCTTCTTCTCACTAAAATTTAACTTTTTTTCCAATTCTTTTAACTCAAATTCACCATTCGCTTGAATAAGCAATTCTAATAAACTCGCTAACCCCTTCTCATTTATCTTTAATGTGTCTAAAATAAAATCTAATCTTGATGCTATACTCTTATACAAATTTCTAACCCACATATTTTTAATTTTCTTAAAAAACTATGTTGTTATTTCTTAAAATATTTTTCTGTTTAACCCCAAAATTTTATCTCTTCTTTATCCAAACATCATTAACTTACACCATAGACCCTTAAACTTTATAGTATTATCTCACTTATCCAATAAACAATATCCCATATAATATCTCAATAACTTCAATCTGATTATTAATACCCTCTTGTCTTTTATTTGCCCCACCTAATATCAAACGAATCCCTCACATACCTCACACTTGCCCTAACTCTCTATAAATCTTTTATTTATATGAGTCCCCTCCTCCCAACAATCTTAATTTCCACTACCTAATGCTATTTTTCTATCTTTTATCTTATTTTTGACTTATCTCAACAAAAACAACAATCTTCCTACTTTACCTCTATTTTTATTTGATTTTATCATACTACCCACTCTAATATGCCTTCCTAAAAATTTATTACAGTTCCTTATTTTATTTTTTTCCTACTGCTCCTTTAAGAGACAATGTTTTCTTCTTTCTTGCTATTTCCAGTTCTTTTAACTAATTTCTTATAGCTTTACTTTTTACTTTTTAGTCTTATTATCCACAAATACTTCAATTCTTTGGCGACATTATCCTTTATCTCACTTTTTATTCATAAGTATTTTCCCTAAACTTTCTTAAGAAATCTTAAGAATTTATTTTCTATACCCTAATTTATTTATCTGTGATTTTTTTATCATTTTCTTTTCTTTTTTTATTCATTATTCAATATTTATTCTCTAATTACGTGTTTATTATACTCTTCTTACCTTATAATCATAATCTTTAAAACTTATCCTAACTCTCCCACCCACCATTCCTAATCCTCCCTTTTAATTCATTAATTCCCTTTAATTCTAAATATTATAAACTTTTATCTTATTCCTTTCCCCTTTTTTAATATTAAAAACTAAATATTGTTTGATCTTTTTATTTAACTTTTTTCAAATCCAATAATTCTTATTTTCTTATCCACGAAATATAATGCCTCTTATATTCCATTGACTCTTCAACTATTTTGACCTATTATCATATAATCTCATCAAGACCACATAATTTTCCACTTAAATCCACCCTTATTAATCCATTCTTAACCTATTACTATTTTAATTCCTTTGTTCTAACCTCTACTCGACCCACCATTCCAAACAATCTCAAATACACCACAATACCTCAACAAACACCACTACCCCACTTCACCACATTCACACCATCCCGACCTATCCCCAACTATGCGATGGCGCAGTCGTTAAACAATCTGCTATCCTTGACCAGAATTTGCTCAAATTCGAAGCACCCGCTATCTGCTTCGCCTCCGAACTAGACGCTATCATCGCACTCTCAGAAAAAAGAATCTCCAATAACTCCATCATCATTATCCGATACGAAGGCCCTAAAGATGGACTTTAATTTAAATAGAAGGTAAATGATAGTGGTTAGGTGAGTTAAAAACCTGTATTGAGGTAATTTAATTTGGATAATATTTAGATAAAATTAAATAGAAAAAGAGCAAAGAGAATAATAAACAAATTAAAGAATAAGGAATTTAAAAAGAAATATTTAGGAGAAATGATTTTAGTTTCGTGAAAAAAAGAAGGAATAAATGGGAAATGAAGACAATGAATGTAATTTTGATATTGTTAGATAGTTTGAACAAGTCATATATAGAGCCATATGGGAATAAGAGGGTACGGACACCTAACTTGATGGAGTTAGCTAGGAGGGGTGTAGTATTTGACAATCATTTTTTAGGTTCGGCGCCTTGTATGCCGGCGAGGAGAGAGTTATTTAGTGGACGTAAGAATGAATTTTTGTGGAAGTTTTGGGGTGCGGTGGAGCCATTTGACAGGCTTCTGCCGGTCGAGGCTAAAGTCCAAGGTGCGGCTACAGCATTAATTACGGACCATTATCACTATTGGGAGATGGGGACTGGTATTTACGGTTATCATGAGAATTATATGTATACTGACCTTATCAGGGGGCATGAATTAGACATGGCGAGTAGTGAGCCATTAGAAGACCCAGATGATTATCCGAGTTGGGTCAAGGCGTATTTAAAGTGGAGGTCTAGTATGCACATCAAATATTACCGTAATGTGAAGCATTTTAAGAAAGAGGTGGATTTTCATGGCCCTAAGGTAATTCAATCTGCGTGCGATTGGTTGGACCGGAATCATGGGCATGAGAAGTTTTTTTTGCATATAGAGAGTTTTGATCCGCACGAGCCATGGTATATTCCGGAGCCATATAGGTCAATGTATGGAGAATATAATGAGAATTACACGTGTTGGCCGCCATATCAGAATGCTAGAATGTTCAAGAAATTTATTTCTGAGGCATCAGAAGAGGAATTAGAATTTATAAGAAACCAGTATCGTGGTAAGGTCACGATGGTAGATAATTGGTTAGGTCGGATCTGGGAAAAATTAGAGCAATATGATTTATGGTCAAACACATGTGTTATTGTGGTTACAGATCATGGCCATGCGCTTGCGGAGCCTGAGAAGAAGATAAAGCAGTATGGCAAGAGTCATCCTATTTTTGAGGACGTAGCCAACATACCATTAATAATATATCACCCTGAGATCAAGGGTGGTCAAAGGGTTCAAAGTACATTTTCAACGATTGTGGACATTAGAGCTACAATATTGGACATTTTAAGCGGTGGCAAAATAGAAGAAAAAGCATATGTGGACGGCAAGTCATTAATGCCGGTATTAAAGGGAGAGGTGAGTAGTATCAGAGAATATACCTTATACGGGACTTATGGAGCTGGAGTAAGTTTGACTACATGGGACACTACATATATTAGGGGGTTTGACCCGAGGAAACCTTTATATATTTACACTTGTAGTTATCCAATGTTATTATCACCTGGATCGATAAGCGGGTTTGGGGAATATTTTGGAGTAAATTTGGACTATGAAGGTGCGGTAAAGTTTTTAACGAGTATTACGGCAAAAATGGAAAGTGGATATTATATACCCGGGGTAAAGATACCGCAATGGAAAATTCCAATGATTTCATTTATGTTTTCAGCGGGAAAATCAACGAAGGAATGTAAGAGGAGTTATTTATTTGACCGAAAAAAAGACCTGAATTTCCAGAATAATTTAGCGGGAAAACCTGAGTATGCTGAATTAGAAAACGAAATGATGCAAAAAATGAAAATAGTATTAAAGGAGGAAGGTTGTCCACCAGAGCAGTTCAAAAGGTTTATGTTAGAATAAGCATTTTACACTTTTTTATGAAATTATTGTAGATATCAAATGATTTAAATTAATCAATAGAGTAAATGGACAAAGAAATGATAAATTTCAATCAAATTTTAGATTATATTTTTTATTGACATAAAATAACATGAAATGGGAAGATAATAAAGGATTAGCAAAATTAAAGCAAAACAATTATAAAATAAATTAATAACTTTATTGATCTATTAATCGTTGTTCATATTGTGTTCCTTCCTTTTAATACGCTCAATTATTTTAATTTTTTTAATTTTAGGTTTTTTAATTAGTTTACCTCTAATAACGACCATAAAGGGTTGAGCGAGAGTTGATAGATCAGAAAGGGGGTCTTGGTTTAGGACAACAAAGTCAGCAGATTTACCGGGTTCAATGGAGCCAGTTTCATTTTCAATACCAAGAATCCTAGCGTTGCCTAGTGTTGCGAGGTGTAGGACTTCTTTTGGCGAGAGATTTCCGATTTTGGACATAAAATCAAGTTCTTTCCAGAAGTCATAATGAGTAACGAATGTTACTGTGGCATCAGAACCAACACCGATACTAATACCATTCTGAAGAGCTTTTTTAAAGCCATTAATCATTTCATTTTTAATAAGAGTTGCATTTTTTTGTTGTATTTCTGTAATTTTCAGTTGTTCATAGCCCCATTTACAGATATTAATAGGTGCGGAGAGAGTGGGTATTAATGAAGAGTAGCCAAGTAATGAGCGGGGGTTATTTTTAAAGAGTTTAATGCACTCGTCATCCAGGTCTGAGCCATGTTCAATTGTATCGACTCCACCTAGTAGTGATTCTTTTATACCTTGAGTACTTTCGGCGTGAGCAGCGACCCGAAGTCCAGCGCGGTGAGCCTCATCGCAGGCAGCGGTTATTTCCTCAACAGTTAATTGTGGTCTACCTGCCTCGCCAATTTTTCTGGAGTCCATAACCCCACCAGTAGCAATTAATTTTATTACATCAACTCCATTTTTCACGTTTTCTCGGACAGCTTTTCTGGCTTCCCAGGGTGAATCGACAATATGGGACATAACCCAGCCATGTCCTCCCGTAATTGTCAGGCCTTTTCCAGCGACAAGGAGTCTAGGTCCAACGAATTTATTTTTATTGATTTTATCTCGGACTTCCAAATCGTAAAAATAGGGGTCTCCTAGTGCCCGAATAGTAGTAATTCCGGCATTAAGGGCATTTTTTGCATTTTTCCGCATCATATACTGGATGAGTTTTTTTCCAATCCATCGTCTGGCTATCCATAATAGTCTTTTAATAGTTTTTTCACTTTTACTTGATAATTTTCTTGGTTTTCCGTCTCCAGTCAAGTGAGCATGGGCATTAATCAATCCTGGTATTACAAATTTGTTGTTCAAGTCGATAATTTCATAATTATCTGGGATTTCAGTGTTATTTATAGTCGACACATTTTCTATAATACCGAAATTGTTTTTTTTATTCATTTGAAACTTTACCAAGATAATGCCATTATGGATGACGTCTGAAACCAAAATGCCATTAAAAATGGTGCAATTTATAAATGCATAGCCACCAGATTTTTTCAATTTAATACCTCTTAACTTCAAAATTAATACTTTAATAATACTAAATGAATATTGTTTTAGATTAAATTTATTAAAGTGAATGACCGATATTAATTTGTTAATTATTTTAATAAATACTTTGTTAAATTAAATTTTTTAAAATAAAGGGTGTTAATCAAATGGAGCATGAATTTTTACAATTAGAACTAATTTTATGGATTGGAGTTTTAATAATAGTCTTTTTGGGGTTTTTAGTAATATATATGAAATATAAATCAGATAAAACGAAATATTTAATGGGGATCGCATTATTTTTTGCGTTATTTTTTATTGCAAGGATTTGTAGTTTTGTGAATTACTACATATTAGGTTTTAAAGGAGATATATACTTATTTGATGACCTTTTTGTTCATCCAGAATGGTTCTGGCTCCAGTTCGGTTATAATGAGTTTTCGTATGGTGGTGCATTTATCTTATATTTTGTATTGGAACGATATGTTATTAAGACGAAGTATTTTTTTTCAGTTTGTACTGTTATAATTGCAGTTTTATCGTCGTTAAATTATCTAATTATTATGGATTTAACTACGATCCAGGTCCCTTTTTATCTGATAGTGTTATTAGGGTTGCCGAGTATATATCTGTATTTAGCAATAAAATCGAGTGGTAATATAAGACTAAATTCTTCAATAATATGTATAGGTATTTTAATCTATGAAATAGGTATGGCGCTATCTATTCCGGAAGCTCAGATGTTGCTTTGGTCGAACTTCATGCCTTGTCTTGTTTATGAAATATGTGGTCCATTATTTCAGATAATAGGCGGAATAATAATGATCAATGGTTTTGTCCGTATCAAATAATTTTTTCTATTTTTTATTGAATTAACGTTTATTTGTAGGGTAATCATGTATCATGACTATTAGGTTTTGAGGAATTTTTATTACATTCATCAAATTGAAAGGGTAAATTATTTTATTAAATTTAAAAGGGGTTTTACCAAATTTGGATTCTAGATCCGATCTAAATTAAAAATTATCTTTTTATAAATTTACTTATAGCTCTTCAATAGAGAATGCACTGTTTGATGCTAAAGTACCATTATCTTTCTACAACATTAGATATCTGTAGAATGCATTTATTTACCTTGCTATTATCACTAAATACACTTTTTTTTATATTTTATTTACCCTTAATCGGTAATAACTGGCTTGATGTCTGTCTTAATAAATGATATAATGGTATCATAATCACAAAAGTTCTTTCTATCGTAGACTTGCATCATAACCTAAATTATTTATGTATTCCAATTTCAGGCAATGTTTGTGTTATCAACTTGGCATAGATAGAATCCGAATTTTGTAATTCCTTGCAAATTTATAGAATCAATCAATTTTTTGTAATACGATTTGAAATTCAGATTCATTTAATTTTCGGAAAAAGCAGCTTCTATAATTTTCGTGGCATGCTGCTCCTATTTGAGCTATTTTAATTAGAACTGCGTCTGTATCACAGTCTATATAAATTTCTTTGACTAATTGGAGATGTCCGGAAGTAGATCCCTTTTTCCATAGGGTATTTCTTGACCTACTCCAGTAATGGACATAACCTGTAGTGAGTGTTAATTTCATTGCTTCTTTATTGGCAAAGGCTAACATGAGGACATCTTTATTTTCAAAATCTTGAGTAATTACTGAAATAAGTCCATTACCTTTCTCAAAATCTAAATTTGAGACAATATTTTCCGCTTCTTTTTCACTAAAAACCAATCTATCATCAATAAATTTCATAGTTCATATCTCTCAAAAATTTATTTAAAAATTTAAAAACAAATTGAGTTATAAGGTTTATACTGGTTTGTTTTTCTCAATTTTCATTAACATTTCTTGACTTAATAACCCGAAAACATAGCCTATATTATCGCCGCTTTTTGAAGATACTTCAATATATCCTGATAGACCCCATTCTTTAACTTTTTGTTCAGCAACATCGTGGTCAACTTTTCTATATTCGACCAAATCACTTTTAGTACCAACTAGAATAATAGGGATATCTGGTACTTTTGAACGTATAAGTTCAATCCATTCTGGTAGACTTTCAAGAGTGCTCGGTTTTGTAAGGTCAAAGCATAAAATAGCTCCGGATGCACCGACAACATAACCTGGCAAAATAAAACGAAACCGTTCTTCCCCACCAAAATCCCAAATTTGTAATGTTATCACTTTTTCGCCTAATGAGGTACTAGCCCTAATTTTAACAGCAGAGAAATCTACTCCTATTGTCATTTTGGTGTTTTCAATAAAAATTCCCTTGGTAAACCTCATAAGTAATGATGTTTTTCCGACACTACCTTCACCAGCAATTACGACTTTTAAGACATATGCCGACATTTTTTCGTACCTCATTAACACAAGGTTTTTGTAAAAAATTAATTGATTTTTATATTTAATAATTTGGATCAATTTTTTTGAATTGAATTTTGTACTTAATTTCAAAAGAATTTCTATTAAAGATTTAAAATTAACATAATAAATTATGTTATAACCTTACATTTATTCCTTTATTTTTTAAATACATTTTTACATCTTGTACTGTGTATTCTCCATAGTGAAATATGCTTGCAGCAAGAGCTGCACTTGCACCACCATATTTAAAAGCGTTATAGATATGTTCTAATGTTCCTGCTCCGCCTGAAGCGATAACTGGTATTTTAATTCGGCTAGAAATAGCTTTGGTGAGGGGAATATCGAAATCCTGTTTAGTTCCATCTCTGTCCATACTTGTTAAGAGTATTTCACCAGCTCCTAGTTCTTGTCCTTTAATTGCCCATTTAATAGCATCAATACCTGTAGGTTTTCTGCCGCCATATATTACTACTTCCCACCAAAATTCACCTTCTGGTGTTTCTATTATTATCTTATCATTGTCAAGTTCTCTATTTGGGGTGCGCCTTTTAGCGTCAATAGCTAGGACGATACATTGGCTACCGAACATTTCAGATGATTCTTTAATTAAATTGGGGTCTTTTACAGCTGCAGTATTAATAGAAACTTTGTCAGCTCCTGTTGCAAGGACTGACCTGATGTCATCTAAATTTCTCAGGCCGCCACCAACTGTAAAAGGAATTGATAGATTATTAGCGGTTCTAGATACAATATTTAATAAAATATTTCTTTTATCAGAGGATGCTGTAATATCTAAAAACACAATTTCATCAGCATTTTGGGAATCATAAAGAACTGCTAGTTCTACAGGGTCGCCAGCATCTCGAATATTTACAAATTTAATTCCCTTAACGACTCGTCCTTCAGTCATATCAAGACAAGGTATTATTCTTTTTGCTAATGGCATAATTCTTCACTTTTTTAAAAGTTCTTTTAAATTTATATTTTTTTCATAAATTGCTTTACCAATCACAACTCCATAGACGCCTGTTTTTTCTATTTCCGAAATATCCTTTATAGAGCTTATCCCACCTGCAGCTATGACTGGAATTTTAATTGAATTTACCATTTTTCGTGTATTTTTAATATCTGGGCCTAAAAGTGTTCCGTCTACATCTGCAGACGAAAATAAAATGAACCCCGCGCCATTTCTTTCAATTTCTTTTGCAATTTCAAATACATTTAATTTAGTATTTTCTTGCCAGCCATGCGTTAGCAGTTCTCCATTTCTATGGTCTAAGGCAATCATTATATGTTTTGAACCAATTAAATCAACGACATCTCGAACAAATTCTGGGTTATTAATAGCTGCAGTACCGCATATAATACGTTCAACACCTAAACTATATAATTCCTCTACTTTTTCTATAGACCTAATCCCCCCACCTACTTGAATTTCGACAGGGCAGGAATCAATAATCTGTTTAATAATCTTATAATTATTTCCTTTTCCATAGGCACCATCTAAATCGACTATATGGATAGCTTTAGCGCCAGCTTCAACAAATAATTTAGCAGGGACTAAAGGGTCATCATAGTATATTTTTAAATAATCTAAATTGCCTTTTAGAAGTCGTACACATTTTCCATTTTGGATATCGATTGCTGGAATAATTAACATCATAATAAATCTCAGTTGAATATTTTACTTATATAAAATAAAATAAAATAAAGCAAAATACAAAATTTCAATAAAATTACAAATGATCTAAGAGATATAATAAGTTTTTTAAAAACATTTCCAAAATTATAATACTAAATTTTCAAGATCGAATGGTTCATCACTTTTAATTTGTGAGTAATCATTATTTTGAAAATTACTAATTCTACTTTCAATTATTAAACTGAGTTCTCGTGTTTGTAAAGCCAATGGATACATTATTTTATCCAAAATATCATTACCAATAGCTTTATAATATTTTTCAGTATTTCCAGTAAAATTCAGACCATTTGGAAACTTTTTTCTATATTCTGAAATAACTCGGTCAATTGCATCATTCATTTGGCTTTTTTTATTGGGGTCATCTGTTTCTTCAACAACAAAAACGAACATGGTCTCAGAATCTACAAATTCATATTTTAGTCTTGAATTTTCCATTTTTAGTTCTTTTGTTTGGCCTCCTATTTCTTGCGAAAAATCGTTTAACGCCGTTAAATATCCACTAATGATAGATTCATCCTGTCTTTTTGCTGAATATGATTTATGAATTATACACACTCCCGAGGTTCTGGAAATTACAAAAATATTACTTATCATTTTTTGGAGCTTCCTCTACCACTTTTTATAGGTTCATTTGCTATATTTTTAGCAAGAATATCTAATTTCCCAGAAAAATCTCCTATAATTGCTCCATATTCAGAGAGTTTTCCAAGTGCAGTAGCTATTTCAAGCCAGCTATCTTCCACTCTATTTAATTTGTCCTTTATCTCTGATACAATATCTTCAACATTTTTCGTTAATTGTTCTACTTGTGCTAATGCAGCTTGTTTAATCTCTTCAATTGATTCACCAAAAGATTTCACCAATGCATACAATAAATAATGTTCCTTTCCTTTTATTATGCTGTAATTTGCGTCTATATTTTTTCTTAATTCTTTATCTTCATCAAGCTGTTTAATAATTTCAAGTACTTTATTTTCATAAGACATTATGACCACTTATAAACTTATTAATCTCTAATAATTAAAGATATTTAAAAAATTTATTGGTTTTTAACTAAACTTTTTAATAGGGAATGGATTTTTGATTAATCAATTTATTTTTTAGGAACAAATTTTCCTTATAATAATTAATGATATAATAATTTTCAATTTAAATATAATTAATATATATCCTCTTAAGAAAAACTTGCTAATAATATCGATTATATGTTTACTGAAGGATATAAAGAGAATTTTATTAGGGTAATCATTGAATTTAAAATTAATTAGGTATTTTGATTGAAATGGATTTAATTTACTCAAAATTTTTTAATCATAAAAAGAAAAAATCTTTTACAAAAATGATTTTATATTCTTTAAAGAAATTCATAATTCATTTTTAATTTTTTTAAGTTGAGATAATTCTTCAGTAAATTCTGTAACTATTTTTGCAAATTTTAAGCCTTCTGCAGCAGAAACCCATTCAAGTCTTAATCTATTTGGGTTTATCCCGATCCAATCTAATATTTCTTTTGTTTTATTAATTCTCACTTCAGCTATTTCATTTCCATCGATGTAATGGCAATCTCCTGGGTGGCATGCACAAACTAACACTCCATCTGCCCCTAGTTCAAATGCTTTTAATATAAATACCGGGTCGACCCTACCTGAACACATTACTCTTATTATTTTAATTGAAGGGGGATATTGATATCTACTTACACCCGCCAAATCTGCTCCTGCATATCCACACCAATTACATAGAAACGCCACAATATTAACATTAAGATTATTATTTATTGCATCATTTATCAGAGGTAATCACCTTAATCATCTCTATTATTTGTGAATTAGTGAAATTTTTAGCTTTAATAGCTTGGACTGGGCAAACAGCGGCACATTTACCGCACCCCATACATAAATTATTAATAATAGTAGCTTGTTCAAATAAAATTAATTCGTTGTTAATTAATTTTTCTTTAGGTGTAATTATAATTGCATCTTCGGTGCAAGTTTTAATGCAAAGCCCACATCCAATACATTTAGTGGGGTCAATTTCAGCGATCATACCATAGTCATAAAGGTTTTTTTTAGATAAAATAGTAGCAGATCGAGCTGCGGTTCCAAGAGCCTCAATAATTGATTCATCAAGAATAGTGGGCCCTCTAGCAGTGCCACAAATAAATATACCTTCTCTATTTAAATCAAGTGGCAAAACTTTCACATGCGCCTTCATATAAAGTCCGCCTATAGATTCAGCGTGTGGTATCCTCAAGATTCTTGAAAATACTTTATTTTCTTGAATAACATCTACTGGAGTTGATAAAATCAATAAATCTGCATTAAGTATAGCAGAATATCCTGGTTTATATACTTTTATTTTCAATTTTTGTCCTTCAGACTTAACAAATGGGGGCATCTCTGGAAAATATCTTATAAAAGTGATTCCTTCATTTCTTGTGTTTCTATAGAGCTCTTCTCCATATTTATCCGGCATAACTATGTCTCGATAAAGGATATAGATATTTTTATCTGGATACATTTTCTTAAGGGACAATGCATTTATTAGAGCATTAAAACAGCAAGTTCTAGAGCAATATCCACGTCTCCCTATTTCTCTTGAGGCAACACATTGAATCATAACAATATCTTTACTGCTTTCAATAAGAGCTTTTGTAGCTGGATTTGAATCGATTTTATTTAACATATTAATTAATTCCATTTGAGTAAAAACTCTTGGACTTATCCCATAACAATAGTATCCAAGTGGTTTAATTTCTTTTGCTCCAATGGCAATTATTATGGCACTTGCATGGAAATCTACAATTTTATCATCTTTAAGAGAAATTGCTTGAATTTTAAAATTCCCGATTATTCCTTCAATTTCAATGAGAGCATGTTGAGTGTAGATTGAAATATTGGGATGTTTTAGTAATTCAAGGCGCAAATTTTTCAGAAATGGATATGGGTCTTCTAAAGGAGATATAAATTTAGCAAATTTATTTATATCTGCTCCTATTTTCTCGCGTTTCTCAAGAATAATACATTGATACCCTTGATTTGCAATAGATAATGCTGCGACCATACCGGAGATCCCACCCCCTACTACTATTCCCACTGGTCTTACTGGAATTCTTCGTTGCTTAACTGGTTCTAATAGTTTTACTTTTGCGACTGCCATATGAATTAATTTTTTAGCTTTTTCAAGCGCCAGTTTTGGGTTATTTGAATGGACCCAATAACATTGGTCTCGAATATTTACCAGTTCAAGAAGGAATTGGTTCAGTCCCCCCTCACGACAGACATCTTGGAATGCAGTTTCGTGCAATCTTGCTGAACATGCAGCAATTATAAACCTATTTAAATTGTTATTTTTAATTAGGTTTTTGATATGTTCTGAGGCATGCCTTGAGCATGCAAAAATACTAGTTTCTACGAGCACTACATTTTCAAGTGTTTTTGAATATTCTATTAAATCGAAAATTGAAAAAACGCTTTTTAAATTCATTCCACATGTACAAATTAGAATTCCAATTCTGGGTGGGTCTAATGGTAAGACCAATTTTTCGCTGGATTTATAGACCTTCTTTTTAATTTCTTTTCCTTTTACTGAAGCCAGGAATTCAGCCACTTTAGCAGCAGCGGCGCTCCCTTCAATAACAGAACTTGGAATATCTTTTGGACCTCTTGCGCATCCACATATATATACACCTTTTCTAGTACTATTAATTGGCATAAAATGTGAATATTCTTTAAAGAAACCGTTGTTATCAAGATCTATTTTTAGAATTTCTGCTAATTTCTTAGCATCAGACGTTGGAACAAGAGCAACAGCCAAAACTACAAGATTAGCTCTTAATTTGACTTGTTTACTATTTCTAATATCTTCATAAGTAATAATCAAATCGTTATTTATAGGATCTTCTTCAATAAAACCAATCCTACTCTCCGTATATTGAATTCCATATTTATGTTTAACTTTCTCATAAAATTCATTAAACCCTTTACGAAAAACCTGAATATCGCTTTTTAATACTGTACATTCTATATCTGGAAAAGATTTTTTGGTCAAAACGCTTTGTTTCGCTAAATACATACAACAGATATTGCTACAATAAGGTACTCCATTTTTAACTGATCTTGAACCAACACAAGAAATAAATGCAATTTTTTTAGGCATTTTCTGGTCTGATGGTCTAATTACTAGCCCTTGAGTAGGTCCAAAAGCGCTTAATATTCGTTCATATTCGAGAGAAGTAATTACATTTTTAAAATCAATTCCATAATTTTTAATTCTATCAAGGTCTATAGTTTCAAATCCAGTTGAAACAATAATTGCGCCAACCTGAACTGTAATTATTTCATCTTTTTGATCAAAATCTATAGCATAAGCTTTACAAGCATTTTTACACAGACCACATTTATCTTCTTTTAATTTTAAACAATGTTCTTTATCAATTGTATAAATTAGTGGGACTGCTTGTAAAAAAGGGACATCAATGGCTTTTCTTTTAGTCATACCCAGTTCAAATTCATTAGGAAATGAAACGGGACATATATTTGCGCAATCGCCGCAACCATGACATCTCTCTTCATTTACAAATTTAGCTTTTTTAAGGACTTTTACTTGAAAATTTCCTGGGACTCCTTCAACTCCAATTACTTCGCTATATACTAAAACTTCAATATTTTCGTGGTAATTAACTTCTACCATTTTTGGAATAAAGATATTAAGAGAGCAGTCATTTGTTGGATATTTAGTACTCGATTGGTCGCTTACTAGACAATTCAAGCAGGTAGAATCAAAAGCTGCTGTTTTACCCCCAATTTGTGCCATTTTTCCTCCTAAAGATGTCCTTTTTTCTACCAAATATACTTTAAACCCAATATTAGCCAGATCAAGAGATGCTTGAATTCCCGAGACTCCTGCTCCAATAACTAGGACAGCTCCGATATATTCTTTTTCAGTTTTATTTAAGACCATTTTTAATCTAATTCTTTTTTATATTAAATAAATTAATATTTTATTTTGAGACACAAGTTTTAATCATTTCTAAAATCTGTGAGTTCGTGAAATGTTTAGCAGTAATAGCTTGTACTGGGCATGAAACAACGCATTTACCACATCCTTTACACAATTGGTTAATAATATGGGCTTGATGTGTTAAAATTTTAATATTATTTATTACTTTTTTGGTAATGATTATTTCTATTGCATTATAGGGGCAGATATCTTTACATATCCCGCAACCAATACATTTATTTGGGTCCACTTCTGAAATGATGCCTTCTACTATAAGGTTATCCTTGGCGAGGACTATTCCCGCCCTTGAAGCAGCTCCCAATGCTTGGTTTATAGTACTAGTGATATCAGATGGAAATCTTGCAGAACCGCATAGATATATACCATCTGTTGCAAAATCAAGAGGTCTCAATTTTATATGAGCTTCAAGAAAAAATCCACCCAACTCTTGAGAAACGGGGACTTTTAATATCTTAGAGATCTTCTCATTATCTTCTCTGGGGATTAATGGGGTTGATAATACTAAAAGGTCTATTTCAAATTGTAATTTTATATCTCCTTCTACTTGTAATAATAATTTATTATCTTTCCTTTTAACTGTAGGGGGGTTATATTCGTCATACCTGATAAAAGTAATTCCATTTTCTCTGGCTTTTCGATATAACATTTCAGTATCTTTTCCAGGTAGGACTATGTCCCGATGAAGGATAAATATATTATGAGAGGGATATCTCTCTTTAATCAATAATGCATTTTTTATAGCAATTAGACAGCAAATTCTAGAGCAATAGTTTCTTTTATTTTTTTCTCTTGAACCCACGCATTGGATCATAGCAATATTTTTAATATTTTCAAAGAAATTCTTTCCATTTTCCATTGTATTCGAATTTTCTAACATTTTTTCTAGTTCTAATTGAGTAATTATTCGATTATCAATTCCATAATCGTAATATCCATCAGGTTTAAATTCATCAGCTCCGGTTGCTATAATTATTGTGGCACATTCTAAATTCGTTATTTTTGAATCGGTCAAAGATTTAATTTTTGCATCGAAATTACCAATTGATCCTTTTAGATCTGTTATAATTGAATTTAGAAAAATTTTGATATTGCTATGACTTTTAACTTTATCTTTTAATTTATTTAGAAACGAATCTGGATTTCTAAAAGATGGATATATAGTATTAATATCATTTAATATTCCACCAAGGGTATTACTTTTTTCAATTAAAAAGCATTTAAATCCTTGCTCTGCTATTGAAAGTGCTGCGGTCATACCTGCGATCCCACCGCCTATAATAATGCATCCAGATTTTATTTTTGTCCTTATTGTTTTTATTGGTCTTAGTAATTTTGATTTAGCAATAGTCATCTCAATTAATTTTTTAGATTTTTCAGTAGCGAGTTCCGGTTCATGCATATGTACCCATGAGCATTGATCTCGTATATTTACAAGTTCAAATAAATATTCATTTAGACCTCCTTCCTGGCATGTTTGTCTAAATAAAGCGTCATGAGTTCTTGGAGAACAGGAAGCTATAATAAATCTATTAAGGTCATACTTTTCGATCATTTCTTTAATTTTATTTCTTGTGCTATCTGAGCATGAATACATTTCTGATGTTGCGATTACTACATTTGGTATTTTTTTTATATGGTCTACTACCTTTTCAACATCGACGATCCCGCCAATATTTGTACCGCATTTACATACAATTACCCCGATTTTAGGTGGATCGTTGGGTAATACTTCTTTTTCTTTAATAATTTTATGTTTTTTATTTGCGATAGTTCCTCTTACAGAAGCTAGAAATTCTGCAGCTTTTGCTGCGACAGAACTACCTTCCAATATTGATTCTGGAATATCTTTAGGACTTTTTCCAAAACCGCAAGCAAAAACTCCATTTTGAGAAAAAATCAAATTGCCAAGTTTATCGTCCATTTTATAGAAATTATGATTATCAAGGTCCAATTTCAATATTTCAGCTAATTTTTTCGTGCCACTTGATGGAACAAGTGCGACCGCAAGAACAACTAATTGGACCCTTAATTCTTCATTTTGCTTTGATTTAGTATTTTCATAGCGAATAAATAAGTCTTTAGTAATAGGATCCTCATCAATACTCCCAATTCTACCATTAATATAGTTTACTTTATATTTTGATTTAGCTCGGTCAATAAATTCATTAAAACCTTTACCAAAAACACGTATATCGCTTTTTAAAATATATAAATCAATATCGGGAGAATGCTCTTTTGTAATTATACATTCTTTTGCTAAATACATACAGCAAACATTACTACAATAAGGTACTCCCGAGTTAACAGATCTAGAACCCACACATGATATAAATGCAATTTTATCTGGCTTTTTTAGGTCAGAAAACCTGAGAATCTGACCTCCTGTCGGCCCTGATGCGCTCAACAACCGTTCATATTCAAGTGCACTTATTACATTTATATAGTCATAACCATATCGAGGAATTTTATTTATATCATACACATCAAATCCCGTTGATAGAATAATTGCACCCACTTCAATTTCAACAGTTTCGTCTTTTTGGGTATAATAAATAGCGTTGGCGTCACATGCTCGTTCGCATAACCCGCAATCTATACACCTCTTCTTATCAATTGTATATACCAATGGGACTGCTTGCGGAAATGGGATATAAACAGCTTTTCTGGGTGCCAATCCTATATCAAATTCATTTGGAGCATAAATTGGACATATTTCTGCGCACATGCCACATCCATTACACTTATTTTCATCAATATACCTAGCTTTCTTAAGTAATTTTACAGTAAAATTACCAGGTTCACCTTTAACATCTAAAACTTCATGATATGTTAAGAGTTCAATATTTTCATGTCTATTTATTTCGATCATTTTTGGTGCTAAAATACATAAAGAACAGTCATTGGTAGGAAAAGTTTTGTCCAGTTGAGCCATACGACCACCAATAGAAGGATTTTTCTCGACTAAATATACCTTAAAGCCTAAATCACCTAGGTCTAAAGAAGCTTGGATACCTGCTACACCGGCTCCAATGACCATCACAGCACCTATATATTCCCGTCTAATTTTATCAAGTACCATTTTAAAATCTTCACATAAATCTAAATTAAAAATAATATTTTAGCTATAAATGTGGATAGGTCTATTATTCTTATATTATATCTTTTTTCTAAATCTTCTGATTTTTCGTCTAATAAACATTCAAAATGGATTTTACATTTTGGACATGTTGTTATTAAAATTTCGGCAATTTCATCTGCTTCACTTATACGGTCCATTCTTATTACTTTTTTAAGAATATCACAATGCCAACAACTTACACCACAACATAATGAATTTTCTCGATTTCTCGGCATTTCCGAATATTTAATTCCAGGGACGCTTTTTATAATATCTCTAGGTGGCTCATAAACCTTCATGTGCCTTCCTAATCGACATGGGTCATGATATGTTATTTTATAGGGAAATTCATAAGGGAATTCTAATTCTTTTACCTTTAACTTTTTATCAATAAATTCCGAAAAAGAGATAACTTCAAAATTAATTGGCTTAACAAGTCGAGGATAATCATATTTTAAAGTCCTATATCCTTCAGCACAAGTAGTAATAACAATCTTAGCACCAGTTTTTTCGATCTCTTTAATATTATATTCAGCTAATTTTTTAAAATTTTCAAAATCGCCATTCCACAAAAGGTCATGCCCGCAGCATTTTTCATGTTTTAAAATTACAGGTTCAATATTTAAATAATTTAGAATTCTAACAGTATTAATAGAAATATTTGTATATGTACGGTCTAATACAATATCGAAAAACGGAGTACAACCAGTCCAATATAAAATATCACCTTTTTCTTTTATTTTTAAGCCTTTATACAATTCGTGTCTAGATTTCCCAGTATAATTTTCTTTAATTTGGAGCCTTGCTATATTTGAAAAAATTCCAAAATGTGCCTCTTCAAATCCAATACCCTGTTTTAAAAATTCAGTCCGCGCTTGTCTAATAAATTCTGGGAAATTAACATTCATCGGGCAGACTTCTACACAACTTCCGCATGTTAAGCAATTCCAAACATCTTTAACAATTTCATCTTTATTTAAATTTAAAATCCAATTTTCAGCAATCAATCTTGGAGTAAAATCGCTAATTTGACTTAACGGACAGACAGAAGTACATTTACCACAAGAATAACATTTACTTATATCTTCAATATTTAACTCCAATTTTCCAACTTTGACCATTTAAATAATTACCTCTTTCATCAATTTGGGTTTAGATTGATTTAATGTTTAATAGACTTTTTTATCATTTCAATAATTTGAGGAAAAGTAAAATATGGTGCATAAATAGCATGTACGGGGCATTGGACAACACATTTATAACAAGCTCGACAATTAGCTTCAATAATTCTTGCTTTTTTTACTTTTATGGTATCTGGTCTACCATCTTTCTCTATTCTTTCATTGACTATCATTTCTTTATCTTCTAATACTATAACGTTTGCAGTACATACTTCTGTGCAATATCCGCATCCAATACATTTATCTTCGTCAATTTGTGCTGCAATACTGAAAGTTTCTACGGTTTCACCGGACAATAATGTTCCTACTCTCATTGCTACACAGCTTCCTTGAATTATTGATTCTTCAACCGAAACTGGCCCTCCAATACATCCACAGAAAAAAATACCTTCAGTTGGAGAGTCAAGTGGCCTTAAATTCTCGTGCGCACTAGCTAAAAACCTATTTTTATCGCGGTTTACACGTAAAATCCGTATTAACTCTTCATTTTCCTTTGGGACTATTGAAGTACTCAATACTATAAAATCTGAATATATTTGCATATCTTTTTTATTTTCTCTTGATTTATAATCTACTATTAGATTTCCATCCATACTTTTAATTTCTGGACTCATTTCATCTGCATAATGGACAAATTTTATGCCTTTTTCTTTTGCAATATCTTCAAATTCCTCGTAATTTTGAGGAAGGGATATGTCTCTATATAAAATTGAAATGTCTAGCGATGGTATATTTTCTTTTAGCCAGAGTGCATTCTTAATTGCGACTGAGCAACAAATTCTAGAACAATATGTAAATCCAATTTTTTTTCTTGACCCTGCACATTGGATCATAGTCAATCTTTTATTTTCAAGAGGTGGCAATAAATCATTTTTAATAAGATATTCTAGATCAGATTGAGTAATAACTTCATTTAAAATACTCCAATTACCATATCTACCCCGTGGAATAATTTCATCAGCTCCAGTTGCTACAATTATTGCACCAACAGTTAGTTCAGTCCAATCGTTCTTATATGAAATTGTAACTGTAAAATTTCCTACATGACCTTTAATATCATAAATAAAGGAATTTGTATAAATTTCAACATTCGGGTTGTGCGTTATTTTTTCAATTAATTCTTCTAATTTCTTATCTGAATCTTCAAAACTTGGAAAAATTTTATTTAATTTAGTGAGTTCTCCTCCAATTTTATCTGATTCCTCGATTAAATAGACATAAAAACCTTGTTTTGAAATGTCTAATGTCGCAGAAATACCCGCAGGGCCACTTCCGATGACTAATATAGCTGGCTCAACAACTATTTCACTTAATTTTATTGGTGTTAATAATCGTGCTTTAGCAATACTCATTGAAATCAAACTTTTTGCTTTTTCAGTTGCTGCTTTTTTATTATTTGAATGTACCCACGCACATTGGTCTCTAATATTGACCATTTCAAATAAATATGGGTTTAATTTACTTTTTCTTATTACCTTCATAAAAAGTGATCCAAGAATTCGGGGAGAACATGAGGCTATAATAAACCTATTTAAGTCATATTCTTTAATAATATTTGGAATTCTCTTCTGAACTTCTGATGAACACGCGTGGTGGACATCTTCTAAATAAACGATATCCTTAACGCTTCTAAAATGATCTATTAATTCCTCAATATCAATATAATTAGAAATATTAATTCCACAATGGCATATAATTAGTCCAATTCTGGGGGCTAAATCCTGGTCAATTTCTTTTAATTCAATAATTTCTTCTTCTGTTCTAAAGGAATTTTTTACTGAAGATAATAAACTCGCCGCTTTTGAAGCAGCAGCCTCCGATTCAATTATTGTAGTTGAAATATCTTTTGGATTTTTACAGCACCCACAAAAATAGATACCTGGATAACCCGTTTCAACAGGTGTTAAAATATCTGGACTCTTAAAGAACCCATCTTTGGTCTCTAAATTTAATAATTTAAAAAAGTAATCTACTCCTTTAGAAGGTACCATGGCATTTTGTAAAACTACGAGGTCGACTTCTATTGACTCCCCATTTGTTAAGGTTATTTTTAAATTTTTATTTTCGATCTCTATAATTGAGTCAACTTCATATTCAAGATAAATTATTTCATTTTTTTCAGCGACCTTGTTCATATATTCTTGGTAAAACTTACCATTCACATTTCTATAAGGTCCAATAACAAATGCTTTTATATTGTAATTTTCATTCAAAATAGAAATTTGTTTATGAAGATACATACAACAAACTGAGGAACAATATTTATTTGTTTTTATATCTCTTGATCCTACGCATTTAATCCATGCTACTCTTTTTGGTATTTTTTTATCAGATGGTCTTATTGGTTTTCCAATACCCATAAAAGGATTAATCAAACCTTCTAATTCATATCCTGTTATTATATTCTCATATTGGTCATATCCATATTTTGGCAATGAAGATGGGTCATACATTTCAAATCCAGTAGCAATTATTATTGCACCCACTCTTAAACCAATTTCCTTTTCTTTTTCATCAAAATTGATTGCTTTTTCTTTACAAATTTCTTCACATAATTTACAAGATTGGTCTTTAAAATACAAACAATGTTTATCGTCTATTACATAGCTGTTTGGGACAGCTTCTTGAAATGGAATATAAATTGCAGAGCGAGTAATAATTTTGTTTTTATTATTAGTTGGTATTTCTTTTACTGGACAGATTTTCGAGCATTCACCGCAAACTATACATGCTTCTTCATTGACATATTTTGGTCTTAGATGTATTTTAACAGTAAAATCGCCAGGTCCACCAGAAATATCTTTAATATCTACATTAGTATATATTTTTATATTAGGATGAAAAATTGCTTCTGTCATTACTGGATGTAAAATACATAATGCACAATCACCGGTTGGGAATACCTTGTCTAGCCTTGCCATATTACCTCCAATATGTGATAATCTTTCTAGGAGATATACCCTAAAACCTTGCTTTGCTAGCTCTAATGAGGCATTAATACCTGCAATACCTGCTCCTACAACACAAACTGCACCTATATTCACTTATATCATCATTTTGTAAATTTAACTTTAAACATTTTGATTAATTTAAGATAATTTTTTAAAACCACCGAATTGCAAAGTTCGGTATCTCCCTATTCCTTAAATTTACGAATAGAGTTCATCTAACTGGTTTTATTTAATTCAAATATTCCATCGATATATTCTTCTAATGCAAGATTGCGATAAAGCCTTAAAGTAATCGATTCTGACTTACATGAGCTCACGCACATTCCACAACCTTTGCATAGCACTTCATTTACAGTAAATCTATCGTCTGTGTCTAATTTAATTGCACTATATGGACAGATCATTGCACATAGCCCACATCTACTGCACCTATCTTGGTCTATTATTGCTTTAATTAATTTTAATTCGACAAAACCATTGTTGATAGGAATCTTCGCGAGAGAAGCTGCAGCTTTTCCCTGCATAACTGATTCAGCAATTGACTTAGGACCTTGGACGGCGCCACATATATATATACCGGGTATCTTTGTACTTATTGGGTCTAACCTTTCATGATATTCTTTTAGAAATCCATCCCGACTTTTTTCCAATCGTAAAATTTCAGCAATTTCATTTGTCCCTTCTGAAGGGGTCATTGCGACCGATAAGATCACCAGATCTATTTCTAAATTCAATATCTTTTTACTTAAAGTATTTTCAACTTTTACCATCAGATTTTTGTTAGGGAGTTCAATAACACCCGCAACATTTCCTCTGACATATTTAATACCCATTTCTCTCGATTTTAGATAATATTCTTCATAGCTTTTACCTGCAGCTCTGATATCCATATATGCAATATATACTTCTATTTCTGGATCATGCTGTTTTATTAAGCTCGCATTTTTAATAGCTACCATACAACAGACTCCAGAACTACAATGCGGATTAGTCTTCAAACTTCTTGACCCAACACATTGGATCATTAATATCCTTTTTGGATGTTTTTTATCGGAAGGTCTTATTAGTTGTCCAAGTGTAGGTCCATTTGGGGCGATAATCCGTTCTAGTTCTAGTTGTGTCAGGACATTTTCAAATTTACCGTATCCATACATACCATTTGGAGTAAATGTTTTGAACCCGGATGCAATTATAATGGCGCCTACATTAATTGTTTCAATCTGTGGTTCCATATTATAATTAATTGCATCTTGTTTGCACACTTTTTCACAAAGTCCACATTTAATACACATTTTTTCATCAATGGTATAAATACTCGGAACTGCTTGAGGAAATGCTCTATAAATTGCTTTTCTGTGGCCTAAATTCAAGTCGAACTCATTAGGAGCATAAATCGGGCAGACAGTTTCGCATTCTCCGCAACCATTACATAGGTTTTCCATAACAAAACTGGTTTTTTTCTCTATTACCACTTTGAAATTACCAATGTTTCCCTCTACTGATTTGACATTGGCATATGTAATTAATCTCACATGAGGATTATTGGCAACTTCTAACATTATGGGACCAAGAATTCATATTGAGCAATCGTCAGTAGGATATGTCCTGTCTAATTTTGCCATATGTCCACCAATTGTTGGTTGACTTTCTACTATAATTGTTTCTATTCCCTCATTAGCTAAATCCATGGCTGCATTTAAGCCTGCAACACCACCACCAATGATTAAAACAGAAGGCACTACATCTATTCTTTTTCTAGGGATCTGTTCTAAATATTTGGCTTTTTTCACAGCACCCATAAGAAGCTCTTTAGCTTGTTGTAAAGCTAATTCTTTATCTTTCATATGGACATACGAGCAATGTTCTCTAATGTTTACAAATTCTAAATAGCCACCGTCTAATTCGACCTCTTCAAGAACATTACGAAAAACTGGTTCATGCGTCAATGGAGTACATGCCGCCACAATAACTCGGTTCAAGTTATATTCTTTTACTTTATTTTTTATCAGATCAGCTCCAGGTCCAGAACAAAGCGAGATAATTTGTTCTACTACCGTCACACCCAGCGTTTTAGCGTATTCTTGTAATCTATCAATATCTACTACCGATGAAATATTGATACCTCAGCGACATAGAAAAATTCCGATGCGAGGAACTTCATTATTGTTCGTTCTTATGCACCACCTCTGAATTATTTTAAATATTTAAATAAACCAATATTTTTCTTAATTATATAAAAAATGATAATGATTTTGACATTATAAAAAGATTCTAATAATTTTACCCAATTCGTTTAGTTAATAAATAACCAGTTTGCTTGAACCCTACTTGCCTAAAATAACTATCTGTTTCAGAAATTTCAGTTGGAATTGTAATACGAATCTTACCGACATTCAAAATACTGAGAATATCAACACCTCTTATCAAGAGACTTCTACCAATACCTCGATTTCTATAAGCTGGGTGGACTACCGCATGAGAAATCACGCCTACAGTGGGTCCGGCAATGCTCTTATACATAGTTAAGAAACAAATTCCTACAATTTTTTTAGTTTCATTATGAAGTGCTACTAATTGACGACATTTTGGATTATAAATTCGTTCTTTCATAGTTTTTGCCCATTCGTTTTCATTAAACGGTGCTCCTACTGTATCTGAATAAACTTTTAATAATTCGACCGTTGCCTTAAAGTCTCTCGGATTATACTCTCTAATATCAATAACATCTCGTTCCATTACACTACCCTCTAATTTAAACCCAAATCTTTGAAACAATTTTATTGCGGGTTTTACTTGTTCGTGAACTTTAACTCGAATTATTTCAATCCTTGAATGCGACAATATCTTAAATCCTTTTTCAACCAATTTTGTAGCTATACCTCTTCTCTGATAATCCGCATCAATTATCGTGTTTTTTATCAATCCCTCATAGTCCCCAGTTAGTGCATTCCGCTCAATATCTGCAAAACATATCCCTACAACTTTACCATCAAGTTCTGCAATTAATGTATGAAATTCTGGTGTAAGAGCCCGCAATTTAATTGTCTTTTTAGCATCTAACTCATCAAATTCTTTTACTCCTAGTAATCTTGAATAATCCTTCATTAAAATTAGAGCTTGATCCAAATCTGAGGGTTTATATTCTCGAATTATTACCAAAAATATTCCTTCCATTTAACTTTTTAATTAGGATAATTTAATTTTTTCATTTTTTTTACTTTTTATTTTCTAATTTAAATTATTTCATTAACATACTTAATTTTATAAATAATTAATTAGATACAAAAATTTTTATGTAAAAACGAATTTAAATAAAAAAATTATAAAAAATAAACTATAAAATCAAAAATCCAATAATTTTAAACGAGGAAAAAATTAAATTTTTAAATACTATTAGTATTATCTTTAATACTTTTCTTTCTCTTCTATAAGTTTAATTATAGTAAATAATTCCTTTTGTAATGGTCTGTACTGTTTAAAATAAGCTTCAGGTGTAATTTTTCCACTGTTAAATAATCTGTCAATATTTTCTAATGTTTTCTCAATAGCAAATTTATCTTCATATAATTTTATAATTGGGCGAGTTTGAGCCGTGGTTATCTGCGAAGGATTATTATGTAAATGAGGGCGTATAATATTAGTATTGCGAGAAATGGACTCGATAGAATTTTTATTTATGTTCTCATTTTTTGTCTCTATATCCCTTCTATATTTTTCATGATCTTGAAGCACTTGCGCAAATGGCATTTTAAAACCGTCTGTATTTTGATTTATAGGGATAGTTATGTTAATAGAACCTGGTTGAGGCATTTGGGGTAATTGGGACATTTGGGGCATTTGATTTGACATTCGATTAGTTTCAATAGGTCTTGGAACAATGGGTGCGTTATTTTTTAGATTGTTCAATGAAACTCTATCAATATTCGATAATATTTTGGAATTATTTTGTTCAAAATTAATATTTTTATTAAAAATTTCGTTCATTTTTCTATTATTTATGTTTTTGTCAATAATAAAATTTTCTCTTGAAATCTCTTCGCGATTTAATATTTTAGAAATATACCTGTTAATATTATTTTTTAAATCCGAAATTTCAATATCTATTTTTCCCAGCCGCTGAATTAAAAAGTTATCATCATTGGAATAGTTTTGAAAATTCATTGCAATATTTAAATAATGAACAATCGCCCCTAAAATTTTATTTGCACCGTCTAAAACCAGAATTCCTTTATCGGTAATAATTTTAAGTTTTTTAAAGATACGGCCCGTTATAAATGCATTCTGGACGCTTTTTAATTCAATTTTAAATAATTTCTCTTTAACTTTGTTGATAAGTCCCTTTTTATAAATAAATATTATCCTTTTATTTGTAATAAATAGTACACCGCGTTTAGGTGGTAATTCATTGTCCTCAAACTTCACAAAATGTATATGTTTAAAAGCACAAACAGGTAATTCATTTATTCTTAAATTCAGTTCTTCTTCATATTCATCATAAATTAATTTATAGTATTGGATCACGCTAATTTTCGATTTCAAAACAATTAAATTTGCAATCATGGGTTTCAATGAAATATCCACGAAATTTTTAAAAGTATTAACATTCTCCTTGATCTGATTAATTATTGACTCAATTTCGTAAAAATTTAATGGATTCCAGGTATCTATATCAATAAAACGATATATTCTTGACCTTATAAAACCAAAATCCTTTTGAAAATGGTTCATTATTTCTAATTTTACTTTATTGACTGTGTTATATATCCATAATAACGAATGCTCTATTTTTGCATCATGTTTATAGCCCAAGGTCCTAAGTGTTATCAATTCTTGTTTATGTACTCTACAATCATCTAGAAATTTTTTCAGTTTATAATATCCATATCTAAAATCCTGAATAGTTGTTTGGAATTCTTGTTTTAATTGTTTTCTTTTTTCAATTATTGTTAAGATATCATCTGATTTACAATTGGGACATATTTTTTTTGAAATTCTACCATTTCGAATATTTGTTGATTTACAATCCATACATACTAAAATTGTTCCATTTAAAGAATTTTCTTTAATTCTCGATTTTATTCTGGTGCTATTACAATTTGCACATACATAAAAATCATTTTCTTCTCTCTCAATACAATTATTACAAAAACTCAGTTTGCACTGATTACAATAAAAAACCGCACTTTTTTCATCACAGAAATTACATTTACTTTTTAATGTTGAAATAGCAATCCCTCGGTTGATTGCGTCTATAATAATTTTTTAATTAATATTGAGAGGTTAACAAAAATATGAACAAATTTTCTTTTTTAATTAAGTAATACAATAATATTATTCATGTATTACCTAATCCTTCTATAAAATTCAGAATTTTTAAAAGGAGTAAAATTAAATAAAAAATGATATATACTATATTTTCATAATTAGTGAATAATTTATTGTCAAAATATCTAAAAATAAAAATATATATTATTTATCTGTTTCTTTTACCTGAAATAAAATCTTCTACCATTTGATACGCCAATGAATCTGGATATTGCTCGGGGGGATGTTTAAAAGCGTATGATGAAATACTAATTAATCTCCCTGCTATTTTCCTGTCTAATGCAAGTTTCATAGCCCTTATTACATCGATTACCACACCAGCAGAATTTGGGGAATCCTCTACCCCTAACTTAACATTAAGATATATCGGTTGGTCTCCGAATTTCTTTCCTTTAATATGGATGTAACAAATTTTTTTATCACCTAAAAAACCTACATAATCACTTGGACCTATACGCACTGGAATTTTGTATGGGACTTGACTTGTTACTGCTTCTGTTTTACTAATCCTTTTTGTGATAAGTCTATCTTCTTCTGTCATGTTTAAAAAATCTGTATTCCCACCGATATTTAATTGATATGTTTCTTCTACCTTTACACCCCGCCGTATTAATAAATCTACCAAGACTCTATGAACAATTGTGGCTCCTACCTGCGATTTAATATCATCACCAGCTATAGGTAGCCCTGCACTTTCAAATTTTTTAGCCCATTGGTCATCTGAAACAATAAATTCTGGGATACAATTTATAAACCCTACGCCCGCATCTAATGCAGCTTGAGCATAGATTCGACTACCCTCTTTACTTCCTACTGGTAAATAATTCACCAGCATGTCAGCTTTAACAGACCTGAGCACCTCAGCAATATCCACAGGTTGTATTTCGGTCGGATCATAGCAATAAAATGCCTCCTTCATATGGGGTGCACATCCATCACTAATTGGCCCTGGCATGACTTCAAAACCCATCTTAGGCAATTTTTCGTTTCCAATGATTGGTGCTGAACAATTTGGTTCCGCATATATCGCATCACTAATGTCTTTACCTATTTTTTTTGTATTTATTTCAAAAGCTGCTACAAATTCAATATCTCTTGGTCTATATCCACCAAAATTTACGTGCATTAAACCCGGAACAAATTCATCGTCCGGCGCATTACGATAATAATGTACACCTTCTATTAAACTTTTTGCACAATTTCCTAATCCAGCTATTGCTACACGAATTTTTTTACCCATTTTTTCTACCTCGCAATTTTATTCTAAATAAATCCAAGGTCTATCATTTTTATCTCATTATATTTATTTAATTGTTTTGAAAATCCTTGATAAAATGGTCAAAATGATCCAAAAAATATCGCTAATAATATAATTAAATCCGTTTTTATTAATTTATTGTCAGTTTTTGAGAATAAAGAAATTAAAGGTTCTAATTAGCAATTTGATACCTTTTATTATAAACCTCAAAACTTCTAACATAATTTTAACATAAAATTGTTAACATTTTGAATTATAATTATATATGACAATTAATAAAAATTATCATCCTAAATTTCTAACTATTCACTTTAAATTTTTTTGTCTAAATATTCTAAACTTAAAATTATAATATATTTTTAATTTTTATGATTGAAATTTCTAAGATAAACTCTTTATTCAAATATAAAATAATCTATTTAAATTAAATTAAAAATATTATAAATTATAACGAAATTCAATATTTAAATCAAATAGTCCAAAAGAATTAAAAATGTATATTTATTGCTCTTATTGATAATTCTCATAATTTATGGACTAATAAAAATAAGGATTTTATTTGTAATTGGTAAATAAATGTATAGGGTCTTGAAAAATGTCTATTGGTAATATTCGGATTTTTAGGTTATTGGTCGTACTACTTTTTATACTAATCCCGATTTATTATTTTTCGATTTTTTATATAGTAGATGTTTTAAGTTCTGGTAGTTTATTTTTATCTTGGTTTCTCGCTTATTTAGATAGAAATTTTGTTATTTACCTTTTGATGCCTCTTGTTTTATCTATTTCTTGGTTTATTCTTTTAATTCTTTTTAAAGACAATTTTGCAGAATCTTTTCAAATAATGCATGACACTCGTTCCGTTATTACACCTCGTTGGACTATCTTTTTTGGTCTAAATGCGCTTCTGATTGTTGGGCTATTTATAATGCCCGTAATTTCAAATCTAATGGCATTTTTTGGCTTTTTCGTATTATCCTGGCGGATCTTTATCGCTTCTGATTGGGCTGAAAATAAAGGACGCGGTGCAAATATTTGCTGGTTTTTTATAGTAGTAATTCTTCTTGAAATTTTACCAATAATGGTAGCTTGGGAAGGATATTACAATTATCCTATTTTACAAAATGTACTATGGAGTATCTGGATAAATAATTTACCCGAATTTTATTCTTTCTTAATTGTTATTTTTAATGCATTTACTATTGGGTCATTAACGCGTATTATCGCTACTAAAACATCCGAATTCGAAGCAAATCAAGATCAAACGACCGAGCTAAATCTTCCAAAAAGATTAATTTATTTTGTCCAGAGCATGTTTTTAATCATTTTTCTAATATTTTGGAGCTTAGAAATCTTTATTGGTGGAGTTTTTCATTGGGTTAATCTAATAATAAACATGTTATGTTTAATCTTAGCTTTTATTTTAATAATTTTAAGTTTGATACGCGGTAAATCTAATGGTATTAGACCATCAATTCTATCTTATATCTTAGTCTTCATTTTTGCAATTGTATATGAAATAAGATTAATAATGCTCGCGAGTTCAAATAATATTTATGCAGTCTTTTTAATTCCATCACAAACCTTTACTTATTGGTTGACAGCAATGATTGTTATCCCTGGCGTAATTTATTTGATTTTCTGGATTTTATGTCTAATAAAATCATCTAATGAAGAATGATTTTACTATTTTTATATTTTTTAAATTGATTTTTATTTTATTCATATTAATTTACCAAAGTCATCCGAGAAAGCCACCTCATTTAGGGGGTGGATGAATCGGATAAGAATTGTTATTAAGATTAAGAATATTAAAAGGATATTAAAAACTAGAGGTTTAAAAGGTTTAAAACTATAAATATATAGTGAAAGTAACGAGGTCAAATGAGTAGATGAAAATTCATAGAGCAATCAAAGTCAGATTATACCCGAATGAAGCACAAGAGGAGATGCTAAACAAGATTTTTGGTTGCTGTCGGTTCATCTACAACAAGATGCTCGAGGAACGGACCACGGTCTAGGAAGAATTGAAGGGTGATAGCCAAGCCCTTCACGACCATAGATATAAGACCGAGAAAGAGTATAAAGAAGAGTTTGAGTTCTTAAAAGAGGTGGACGCAAAAGCATTGCAATCTGAATGGAGACATCTTAAATCAGCTTATACGAACTTTTTCAGAAATCTGAAAAAAGGGATTAAGAGTGGCTTTCCGCGGTTTAAATCCGAGAAATCACGGCAATCCTATACCACTTATAACATCAACGACAATTGTAAGATTGATTTTAAGAAGAGGAAACTCAAGCTCCCAAAAATTAAGGGATGGATAAATTATAAAGATAATAGAAAATTTGATGAAGAGATTAAGCATATAACGGTCTCAAAGACCAGAAGCGGTAAGTATTATGCGAGTATTTTG
>Ga0190360_1000124_pt1 | contig 41965 bp, 45 predicted proteins | sample 48721834_MG_FD_161271 | JGI IMG/M metagenome (GOLD analysis project Ga0190360, IMG submission 161271) | Hydrothermal vent microbial mat bacterial communities from Southern Trench, Guaymas Basin, Mexico - 4872-18-3-4_MG | ecosystem: Environmental > Aquatic > Marine > Hydrothermal vents >...
GATGCGACACTGCTTCTCGAGCATGTGACGGAAGAGGCCATCACTACCACCCGCTCCTTCACGGGCATGGTGCTTGCCGCACAATGCGTCTGCGGATTGGCCGCGGGCCAGGAAGAGGTGTTCGATGAGCTGCAGAGGCTTCCGGACATCCTGCGGTCGCAGATGGCATTATGCGAGGAGCAGGCGCGGGAGCTGGGTGAACAACAGGCCTGGGAACGGGTGGCATTCGTGGCGAATGGCCCATCCTATGGCCTGGCGCGTGAGTGCCAATTGAAGATCATGGAAACCTGTCGCCTGGAGGCGCAGGCCTATCCGCTCATGGATTTCCGGCACGGCCCCCAGGCGACAGTCTCGGAGGATACCCTGCTTGTGGTGCTATCGGCCCGGCGCGGCCGCGGCAAAGAAATCCACTTCGCAGAGGACATGCGGGACCTGGGTGCCAGGATTTGGGTGATTGGGAGCGAGGTTTCGGCCGCTTTCCCGATGGCAGATCACCTGCTGGATACCGAATCCCTCGTGCAGGATGAGCACATGGGTCCGCTCTATTTGCCTCCAGTCCACTTTCTGGCTTACTATCGCGCGATGAAGATGGGGCTCGATCCGGACCGACCTGCAAATCTTAGCTATTGGATTGAGACATCTCACTGATCAGGGCTCACCCGTGCAAGCATGGCGCGGCGGGCGGGAGGCGCAGAGCATGGCAGGGTCCAAAGACCAGCGGATAGAGCACGGGCGCCAGTTGGCCCGGGAGTTGTTTGAATGGACTCTCCCGGAGCTGATGCGACCTGATGAGCAACGGCTTGCGGATCTACGGGTGAAATACCGTCGCCTGAGCCAGGCCCAATTCGACGACGTTCTCCGCCAGGTGCGCGAGGCAAAGCTCTACCAGCAGGAGCGGATTGGCTGGCAGGCGGTTCCGCATGATATCGCCGTGCTCGTCTTGGTGCTGGTGACCGTGGTCGTGGATTTGCGAGTGGGAATAGCGGCCTGCATTGGAGTCTTGGTTCTGTTGGAGAGCCTCTTCCAGTTCTATTTCAACCGCAAGCTATACCGCCCGCTCAGTTTCTTGGTCTGGCTGACCTACCCTGCCTACCTCCTGTTCGGCTATTGGATCTACCGCATGGGCTATGGCATCCCCTATATTGTCGTCGGCGTGCTCCTGGCTTCGCTGGGGACATTCGTCTTGGGGGCTCTCTCGCGCCTGCCGGTTCGCATGATCCTGGAGGCCAGGGCCCGCGGCCGACAGGAAGGCGAGCAGCGCCGAAAGGCTCCGTCCGACAAGCGAACTTGACGGTGGCGCTAGGAGAGCCGGTGACCGCGGGAGATCTGCGGCCAGCGGGCACTCAAGTCCTGCCAATTCTCGAAGAACTCGGCCCGGATGCCACCCGCCCGGCAATGTTCAGCCAGCCAGCCTCGGGCGAAGATCAGATCGGCGACGTCCAGCGCATCGGTGTCACTGCGCCCATCTCCGATGAATGCCACACGGTAGCCGCGATCATGATAGATTCGAATGATCCGCGGCTTGCTCACACCCCGCATCGGCTGATCCGGATGTGACCACGGGAAGGTGAAACGAAAGCCATCTTCCCCGAAGTGGATTTGGTTCGCGTACACGGGGACCTGCTCCAGGCCATGCCGCTGGAGGATGTGGCGGATATACCACTCTAGTCCGTCGCTCACGATGGCGAAGGGGTGCCCAAGATCCCGGCAGAGGTGGAAGAACTCCAGGAAGCCATCATCGAGCGGGATCGTATCCAGGGCCTGCTCCATCTCCTCCCTGGAGGCCTGCACGGTGGCGAAGGTGGAGGTGATCTCCTCCATCGTGCTGATCTCGCCTCGATCCCAGCGGCGGGCGAATTCCAGGCCACAGGCCGCAAAGCGGCTGTAGAGGAATTCCATCGTCTGGACAGGCGTAATGGTCCCGTCGAAGTCGCTCAAGACGACGAGCGAGGTCTCTCTGGACATAGGAGGCTAGCGGCCCTTCGATGCCCGCCCTCGAAGGGATTTTGCCCAGGCGTCTACGTCTGCCTGGCTGCGCACACGTGGTTCCCAAGCTTCGCCGGCCTCCACAGCCTGCGCCATGGCCTGCCGGACTTTGGCCGGGTGGAGCTCGATCCAGCGGATCCAGGCGGGCTTGACGAAGGCGGGCGGGCGCGCCGACCACCAGACACACACCCCTGCCAGGAGAACCATCAGCGCCAGGTAAAGCGTGTGGCCCGCTCCCGGAAGTTCCCTGGCCTGGTCCTGGTACGTGTAGAGGATGAAGAGCAAGCCCAGCGGCAGGTATGCGTAGGCACCGCCACGAGTGCGCCAATACCATCCTTTCCAGTAGCCAAGGCGTACCGCCGCCCAGGCGAGCATGAAACCGAGCCCCAGGATGCGGAGCAGGGCGCTGGTGTCGATGTCAGGCATGGAAAACCTCCTGGATGAGCTCCACGGCCTGATCGACCAGCCATGCGCCCACATCGGGTCCATAAGGGCTGATGAGCGCTTCATAGGTCTGGCGGTCGAAGGCCTGGCGGTCTGGAAAGTAGCCCTTCTCGTCGTTGCAGTAGCTGATCACGGCAGTGGCCTGGGTGGGGCTGCGGCGCTTCATGTCGAGCACCAAACGCGTGAAGGGCTCGCCGGGGAAGCCGACTATCGCGAGGGGACCGATGCAAAACGCCTGGAGATGCGTCTTGAGCGTTTCGCGTCCCCGTAGCATTTCGCCCATCTGAGCCTGCCCGACCGCGCCCTGCCATTGCGTGAATATCCGGCGGATTTCTCCATGGCTGGCGCCCTGGGCCTTCAGGGCTTCGAGCCGGGCGGCCAGGTCATCAATCGTGGCCTGCAGATCTTCTGGCGGCGGGAAGCGGCGAAGTGGGAGGCTCAGGGTCCGCAGCGCCGCGCCCAGCGGTGACATATGGATAGGCTCCGCCCGGTTCATTCCGGCGATCACCGAACCGGCGAGGATGTGGCCGAGGCGCTCGACCTCTCGGAAGGTTTGCTCCCGGCGAGTGAAGCGTGTGCTGATGTCGCCGGAAGCGCCGTTGGCAAAGAGGAAGATGGTCTGCGGGTAGATGCGCCGCAAGGCGGCCCGCGCTGCGCCCGGGAACTCGGCGCTCAAGAGCAGGTTCTCATGGCCGAGGACGGTTGGATGGCAGCCAAAATTGAAGATGACTGCGAGGGGGCGCCCGTCGATATCGTCGACGCGAAGCAGGATGAGTTCACTGTCGAAAGGGCCCTGCTCGGGATCGTTGCGGTTGGCGCCCAGGCCGTGAACCTGGCCGCGCCCAAGGGCGAGCCGTGCCGGTGCGAGCCTGGCATCGGCTTCCAGCGCGGCGCCTGCCAGCTTGCGTTCCAGCATTTCCCTGAGGACCGGATCCGGCGCCGTTTGCAGGCCGGGGACATCGGCCAGGAAACCGGCCGGGCCGGCATGGGTATGCGAGCAAGCGATCATGACGCCTGCGGGGTCCAGGCCCAGCTCGTCCTTCAGGCGCAGGCGAAGACTTTCGGTGATCTCCAGGCTTATCCCCAGCAGGTCCAGACTGAAGAAGAGCAGGCGTCTATCGCCGGCTTCCAGCAACAGCGCTTGGGCTCGAAGCGGATCGTGGATTCCCTGGCTGCGACCTTGCCGGGCGGTGTAACCCTCCATGGCAACACCCACGGGAGGTGTGATGTCGATCTCGACCGCGGCTGCGCGCAGCCCGTCTTTCGTCATAGCCTCACCAAATCTTTATCCGTCCCCAATAGCGATCCTGGAGCGGTTTGTTTACCGCCTCATGGCCGTCGAGGTTTCCACTCATGAATACTGGCGGCTCGATGCCGCGGTCCAGCAGATTCTGGATGGCCTGCACCACGATGGCATGCAGGATGAACATGCCGGCCACGCCGGAGCCTGGGCCTACAGGCTGCCGGAGCCCCTCCAGCGATAGTGTGCAATCACCGAGCGGGCAGTGGTTGTCGATCACAATGTCGGCCAATTGATAGAGTTTCTTCCCGCTGGAATGGCGGGAGGCGGTCCCTTTGGAGTGGGCCAGGGAGGTGACGGCGATGACCGGGACAGACCGGGCCCGGGCATGCATTGCCATCTCGATGGGAGCCGCATTGCGTCCAGAGTTCGAGACAATGATCAAGCAATCGCGGGCCTCGGGGCGGTAGTACTCGACGATGATCTCCGCCATGCCCTCCACGCGCTCCATCTTCTCAGATTTGACCACTTGCTGGTTCCCTGTCAGGCTGGGCTCCAGGATGGCGTCCACTGGTGCCAGCCCGCCGGCGCGCGCGGCGATATCTTCGGCGATGACGTGGCTGTGACCGGTGCCGAAGGTATATACGATGCCATCACGGGCCACCGTCTCGGCCACGACCGAGGCGGCTTCTTGGATGGGCTGGTGTTCTTCCCTTAAGATGGTTTGCAGGATGCGCAGGATGGCATCCCCATAGGCTTCTACCGGGTCGGGCATGGAGGTGACTCCTTCTCTAAGGCCGGCCTGCGGGAGGAGTTAGAAATCCGGGCTCGGCCCAGGCAAACCGCGGAGGCCAGGCTCCAGGGATGGCACGCTTTGGACCGGCGGCGCCAAGCCTAGGAGCCTTCGTCCTCCTTGACCCATTCGGGAAAGTTGCTTTCGATGGTGGGCCAAAATTCCTTCGGAGGGTCAGCGGGCATCATGCGGCAGGTGATCTTCACGCCCATGTCGTGGGCCTTCTTCAGGGCACGGACTCCCTCCTTGGTGAGGAAGACGGTGTTCGAGAGCTTCTTCGATCCCCGCACGAAGGCCTGGTTCCCCAAGTTGATCTCCTTGAGGTCCAGCCCTCGTTCGATCAGCGCCACGCCATCTTCGGGGAATTTGGCGATGATGAAGATCGTCTCATTCTCCGCCTCCGGGCTCTGACAGTACTTCACGGTATCATCGATCGAGAGCACCGAAACTTTGGCGCCGATCGGCGCCACCGCCTGCAGGAGGGTCACCTGGATCGGATCGGCCGCCACCTTGTCATTGGTGACGATGATATGGTCAATCTTGAACTCTGCGTTCCAACTGACCAGGATCTGTCCGTGAATGAGACGATTGTCCATGCGGACGTGTGCCACAGGCATGCCGCGACCTCCTTCTGTAATCGCGCCCTCACAATCGGGCTAGCGCTTCAGGATCTCCGAGAGGGTCTTCACCCCCGACGAGCCGGCCTCACGGGCGATCTCGGTCAATGCTTCCAGGGATTTGCCGTCTCGCTGCACGAGTGTCTCCGCCAGCATAGGTAGATTGACGCCGGTTATCAGCCCCACATGCTCCCGCGTCATCGCCAGGCGGGCGCTGGCATTGAATGGGCTGGCGCCGGGCAGGTCGACCATGATGAGCACACCCTCGCCGTCGTCCACCTTCTGGATGGCGGCTTCGATGCGTGCCATCAAGCCTTCGACATCGTCCTCTTCTCGCAACTGAATCGTCTCGATGCCTTCCTTCGGCCCCACGATCATGCGGGCGGCATCGAGCAGACCCGTTGCCATCTCTCCATGAGTTACCAGGATGATCCCGACCACGGTTCGTTCTCCTGTGGTGATTATACTCTTCCAGGCGGCCGCCCCTAGGGATCCAGGGGTGGCCGCGGGCCCCTTCATGCCGGGGCCCTGCTCTGCAATTGTGTGGCTCAGAAGAAGAAGCGTGGCGCCCAAGCCATCTCTTTGTAGCGCTCCATCAGCGCGGCGTTGTGCTCATCGGAGCCGTCCACATTGGCGCTGATGAAGACCGGCGGTGTGATTCCCTGATCCAGTAGGGTCTGGATGGCCTCGGCCATCACCGCGTTGAGCAGGGCCGCGCCCAGTACGGTCGAAAGTGCGCCCGCCTTAGTCGGCAGTCCTTCGAATGTCAGCGCCGCGTCTCCAGTCGGCGTGCCCGTGTCGAGCACGACATCGCCACATTCATAGAGCTTCTTGCCGCTAGAGTGGCGGGAGGTCACGCTCATGGAGTGGGCCAGGGAGGTGACCACGATTACATGAAGTCCGATCTCTTTGGAACGCAATGCCACCTCGATCGGTTCTGGATTGCGCCCCGAATTGGAGATCACAAAGATGGCCTCCCCGGGCTGAACCGGATACTGCTGCAGCAATATTTCGCCGAACCCCTCGAGGCGTTCCGCCATGCCCCATATGGGATCGGGAAGGTGGAATACCGGCGCAAGGCCTCCGGCGCGCTCGCTTATTTCGCGCGCCAGGAGCTGAGAATGGCCGCTGCCGAATGTGTAGACATGCCGGTCGGCGGCGATGACCTGGCTGACGATCCCGGCGGCCTCGTGGATGGCGTCCGCCTGGTTCTCGCGCAGCCATTGAAGCCGTTCAATGGCGAAGTCAAAATACTGCTCAAACATGTCTGGCCTCCGCTTCATTCCTATGTTTTCAAGATAAGAAGACAGGGTAATTGGGGAGGGGTAGACACCCAATTACCCTGCTGCGTCCAGGGATCCCTGCCAATCGGCGGAGATCAGCCGAGGATGCCCAGGGCACCGCCGATGAAGCCGATGGCGGTGAGCACGATGATGACCCGGATCGGGCTCCAGCCGCGCTTCAGCAGCGCATAGGCCAGCCAGGTGACGAGCAGCGGGAGCATGTAGGGCAGGATGGCATCCAGCTGCTCCTGGATATTGACCACCTGAGTCGTCATCTCGCCGCGCACCTCGACCTCACGCGACCACTCAAGCGGTGTGGTCAGGCGCACGATAGAGGGTGCGAAGCCGCCGATGACGATCAGGCCCACGATAGTGGCCAATTCGGTGATCCGGGCGATCATCCCGCTACCCAACTGTGCGATCAGGTTGCTCCCCTGGCGGTAAGCCCAGAAGAACTGCCAGTATCGCACGGCGAAATAGGGGATCAGCACGAGCAGGATCACCATGATCGGTCCCATGATGTTGCCCTGCAGGGCCATCACCGAGCCGATGCTCATGATGATGCTGTTATAGAGCGCCCATACGATGGTGTCTCCAACGCCCGCGAGCGGGCCCATGAGGCCCACCTTGAGGCCCTCCGTGGTCTCCAGGGAGGCACCCATCTCCTCGAGGGCGATGTGCGCCCCCAGGATGAGCGGATAGCCCACGACCGGGTTGGTGTTGAAGAAGTTCAGGTTGGTGATGAAGGCCTCCTTGAACTCCTCCGGGTCGGGGCGGGTCTTCCGCAAGATCGGCAGGATCGCGGCGCAGTAGCCGACGGACTGCATGCGCTCATAGTTCCAGCCGAGCTGATTGAGGAACAGGTAGCGCCAGAAGGATTTCATCAGGTCGCTACGGGTGAGCTTCTTTTCTGCAGTGGTCTCCATCTCAGGCCTCCTGTCCGCGATACTTCAATTGCTGATAGACCAAGGCGATGGCCAGAGCAGCGAGCGCGATGCCCACCAAGGGGACTTCCAAGTAGGCGTAGAGCACGAAGCCGATGAGCAGGAAGGCCGGGTAGGTGCTGACGGGCAGGATCTTCAGCAGCATGGCAAAACCGAGCGCCGGCAGAATGCCGCCGGTGACGGAGATGCCGCTGTTGAACCAGGGATTGTTCTCGAAGAATCGAGAGACGGCCTCCACGGCGGGCTGGCCGAAAGCCACCGCCAGGAAAACAGGGATGGCTCGCGAGAGGCCCCAGATGAGGTGGCTGGTCCACCACATCATGCGCATGAAGCCGCGTTCATCGCCCGCCTCGGCATATGCATCCGCCCGGTGAACGAAGATGAAATTCAAGAAACGATTCAGAACGTCCACCTGCGTAAGCAGCAGAGCGGCGGGAATGGCCAGCGAGATGCCCACCTCAAAGCCCGCGTCCCTGCCGAAGTAGGTTCCCAGGATCGCACCTACGGTGAAGTCGGGAATCGTCGCCCCGCCGTAGGTATAGACCCCGAGCGCCATCAGCTCCAGCGTACCACCGATCAGCATGCCCGTCTGGACATCGCCGACGATGATACCTGCGCCGAAGCCGGCGATCAGGGGTCTGAATCCCAGGAAGAAGACCGGGCCCAAGATATCATAGATGCATAAGTAGGCCCAGATAGCCAGGAGTAAGGCTGTAAGCATAGTGTGCTTCCTCCTCCATAGGTGATGCCTTGCAAGATGAGATGTAGGTCTGTTTCAAGGCGTGCCGCTTGGGTTCAGTCCGATAGCTTCACCTCCTTTTTTATCCGCCTCTCCTGCAATCAAAGATCCCATCGCCCCCACCAGAGCGTTGCCCTGGCGGGGGACGTAGACGCCTATGGGGAATGACTGTCTGTATGATTAACGCCGAAAGCCAGCCGGATGTCCCGGACAGCGACTGGGCGTATGCCCAGCCGGGGCGGGCTTGGCTGGCCTTTTATGAGGATGGCTGACCGATCGCGCCGCTGCATTTCTGCCCTACATGGTATGCCCATCCATGTCGCTGGCTGAGCTGCCCGTCCTCGGTCCGACAGATGTTCACGGCTGCAGGCAGGTGACAGAGGGCGACGCAAGCTTCTCGTCGCCCCCCACTGCATCCTGTTCGGCTGGTACTCTTATACTATGTCCCCAACAGGCCATTGTCAACTATTTCTCACATCGACCCTGCTCTCCCCGAAGATCGCAATCAGGCATCACATAGAGAGGACGACCTGTTCGCGGTATGATTGGGGCGTATGCCAAGGCTGTGTTATCCCGCCCTGGGATCAATGCGAGGGCCCTTCACCTGAGACCGACATGCGGATACGAGTTATGCGGCAGGACCACCGAATCAACGACATACGCTTGGTGGCCATCGATGTGGATGGCACCTTGCTTAACTCGCGCCAGGAGCTTCCTGAAAGCGCCGTGTGCATGGTGCGAGAAGTGCTCGCGCGAGGAGTGAAGGTAAGCATTATCTCTGGGCGGCCTCGTTGCGGCATCCAAGCTTACCTGGAGGCACTCTCCTTGAAAGACCCGGATATCACCTCCGGAGGAGCCCATATCTACGATCCCCGGCAGGGGCGAGTCCTCGCACATATGCCGGTGCCGCGCCTGGCTGCCGAGGCCGTTGTTCATCGCTCTCGCGAGTATGGCGTGGCGATATTCTTCGAGAGCCCAGAGGAGATCCTTTACGAAGGCGATCCGTCCATCCTGGAACATACACCTTCGGTTCCCCGAGGGGTTCTCCGAAGAGCGAAGGATATCCTAGTGGAAGATGGGGCCTCGGAGCCGGGGAAAATCACTCTGGTGGGCGAGCCCGAAATACTGCACAGGCTGGCTGAAGATCTGGGGGCTCTTCCCGTTCCGATCCATAGCACATCCTCGGGCCCACGGTTCCTCGAAATTACCCGTGCCGGTGTGAACAAGGGCAGCGCACTCCGCAGGCTGGCCGCTTACCTGGGGATCCCCGACATGTTCATCTTGGCGGTCGGCGATTCACATAACGATGTGAGCATGTTTCAATTCGCAGGACGCTCGGTGGCGATGGGTAATGCCCCGCTGGAGGTTCGCGCAAGCGCAGACCTGGTGGCACCCTCGCATGACGCCGATGGTCTGGCTTGGGTTCTGCGCAAGGAGATCCTGGAAGGCCGCGCCTGAGGGTTGAGCGGCAAGAGACGGTGAAGTCACGCCCTGAGGCAGGCCAAAGGAGGCCTCGTCCATGAGCGGAGAAATCCTGGAGCGAGAGATTCTGGAACAGCCTGCCCGCCTGGAATCCTTCTTGAAGGATGAAGGCAGCGCGGTGGGCGAGATCGCCGCGGCCTTGCGCGGCCGCTTTCGCTATGTGGTCATCGCGGCCCGCGGCACCTCGGACAACGCCGCCCGCTACGCCAAATACCTGCTCGGCGCGCATAATCGGATCTCGGTGGCGCTCGCCACACCCTCGCTCTTTACACTTTACAGGCAACCTCCATCGATGGAGGGCGCGCTGGTGATCGGCATCTCGCAATCTGGGCGGCCGCCAGATATCGTGTCGGTCCTGGCCGAGGCCCACCGGCAGGGTTGTCCGACGCTCGCCATCACCAATCAGCCCGGATCGCCCCTGGCGGAGACCGCGGACTACATGGTCAACTTGCAGGCCGGAGAAGAGAAGGCCGTGGCGGCGACCAAGACCTATACTGCTTCGCTGGCCGCTCTGGCGCTGTTCTCGGCCCATCTGGCGCAAGACACCCATAGGCTGGGCGCACTCCAGGCGCTTCCCTCCAAGGCTGCAGAGACGCTGCAGGCCAACCGAGCGGTGCTTCAGGCGGCGGAGCGCTACCGCTACATGGAGCACTGCGCCGTCATCGGCCGTGGCTTCAATTACGCTACCGCCTTCGAAATTTCGCTGAAGATCAAGGAACTCACCCAGACTGTTGCTGAGCCGTATTCCTCCGCCGATTTCCTGCATGGACCGATTGCGCTGGTTCACCGCGGCTTCCCGGTGATGGTGATCTCGCCATCCGGTGCGGTCTTCGAGGATTTGCGAGGACTCATCCGGCGGCTGCAATCCCTGCGCGCCGAGCTGCTGATCGTCGCCGATAGTGATGAGCTGCTGGGCGAGTCCCATCTTGCCATGCCGATTGCCGCTGGCATCCCCGAATGGCTCTCGCCCGTGCTGACGGTCCTGCCCGGCCAGCTGTTTGCCCTGGCGCTGGCGCGGGCGCGCGGCCTGGATCCGGATCAGCCGCCAGGCCTCACGAAAGTCACCGAAACCTGGTAGGCCGCACCCCTATCCGGCTGGTGGCGGCGCAGCTCGCCTGGGCGCGGCGGGTCGGATGCTACTTTGAGAGAAACTTTCCCGACTCGTAGATTCGTTCCCCGTCAGCCAGGATCTCGCCACCCTCGCGCATGTTGACCAGCATATCCCAGTGGATGCTGCTCTGATTGCGCGACCCCGATTCGGGGTAGCCCGCGCCCAGGGCCAGATGGAGGGTCCCGGCCATTTTCTCATCGAAGAGCATGACACCAGTGAAGGTCTGGATATTGGGATTGGTGCCGATCCCCAACTCCCCCAGATAGGCGGCGCCGGCATCCGCCCGCAAGGTCTGGTGCAGGAAGGCCTCGTTCTTCTGCGCGCGGGCCTCGACCACCTTCCCGGCCTCGAACTTCAACTCGACACCCTCCACAGCATAGCCCTGATAGATGCAAGGGTAGGAAAAGCGCACCCAGCCATCGGCCGAGTCCTCGACCGGCCCGGTGAAGATTTCGCCATCCGGCATGTTCGACTCGCCTGCGCAGGGGATGAAACGGCGGCCCTCGATCGAGAGCCGCAAATCGATATCCGGCCCGCGCAGCTCGAGATGGCGTTTGCCCTCCAGCAACTGCGCGATGCGCTCTTGCTCCTGGCGCATAGCCTGCCACTCGCCAATCGGGTCCTCGCAGTCGGCAAAGCAACTGCTGTAGAAGAAATCTTCGAACTCCCTCAGGCTCATCTCGGCTTCCTGGGCGAGGGCGTTGGTGGGGAAGCGGGTGGCCACCCAGCGCAAATGGCCTTCAGCCGATCTTTGGAACCAGGTCTGGACCAGCTCCTTGTAGGCCTCGCGAACGATGTTAAGGCGCTCAGGGGGCACGTTGCTCATGCTGCGGGTGTTGGAAAGGCTGGTGAGCCGGATCTCCACCTCGAACTCCTCCATGACCATGCATATGAAGGGCGAGATGTAGCGGAGCTGCTCCTCGCTGGCCTCGCGCATGCGGAGCGTGCGCAGCCCGGGCAGGTCGATCAGTGTGTGAGGGTAGCCCCCTGCGCGCAGCACTTCGCGATAGATCTCCGTCACCAGTGGCGTGGCCTGGGGTTCAAGCGGGAAGCCGCGGATGGCCACGCGGTCCCCCGGCTGAACGCGGGTGGAATAGCGGATCAGAATCTTTGCCAAATTGAGGATGCGGGGATCAGTCATCTTTGTGAGGGCTCCTTTCGTGGGATCGGGTTCCTATTCTGCTGCGGGAAGGCTGCGAAGACAAGGGCGGAGGGGGAGAAGAACGCCGCGGCAAAATGCCGTCGAATAGGGTAGCATTGAAGGCCATTGACGGATGGATGTGGGTCTGCGTACAAGTTGCCAGGCCCTGGAAAAGCTTCAGGAGGCGGGGATTGCAGAGATCGACCAGGGGAGGCCCAGGCGAGGGCCCTGAGAGCCCCCAGGGTCTGCGCCGGCAAGGCAACCAAGGCCAGGACTGGCGCCGCACGCTCTCGATCTTGTTCTTTGCGCAGCTGGCCACGGCGGTGGGGTTCTCCAGCATCTTTCCCTTCCTGCCGCTCTACGTCAAGAGTCTGGGCTCGAGCATGGGGCTGAGCATCGAGTTGCTGGCGGGGCTAGTCTTCTCGGCGCAGGCGTTAACGATGATGCTGGCATCGCCGGTTTGGGGAAGCCTGGCGGACCGCTATGGCCGTAAGTTGATGTCGGTGAGGGCCAGTTTCGGTGGTGCTGTGCTCTTGCTGATGATGGCTTACGTGCGCACGGGGGAGCAATTGGTCCTGCTGCGGGCCATCCAGGGACTGATTACCGGAACGGTGGCCGCCAACAGCGCACTGCTGGCGGCGCAGGTACCCCGTGAACGGATGGGCTATGCCATGGGGATGCTCCAGGTGGGGCTTGGGGCCGGTTTGGCTGTTGGACCCATGCTGGGAGGCGCCTTGGCGGACGCCTATGGCTACGCCTCTGCCTTCTACGTGACCTCGGTCATGCTGGCGCTGGCCGGGCTGGTGGTGCTGGTTTGGGTGCATGAGGATGCCGAGAGTCTCCAACCCAGGGCCTCTGGAGAGCGCTTCTTCAGCATCTGGCGCCGGTTGCTCACGCAACGGGGAGTATCGATCGGCTATCTACTACGCTTCTTGAGCCAATTGGGGCGTATGATGGTCGTGCCGGTCGCGCCGCTTTTCGTTGAAATGCTGGCGGGGGATGCCGGCGGCGTGAACAGCTATACCGGGCTGGTGATTGGCGGCGCCTCTGCGGCCACGACCGTCAGTTCGATCTTGCTGGGCCGCCTGGGGGACCGGCTGGGCTATCGCAAGGTGGCGGCGGCAAGCGCCCTCATGGCGGGGCTGCTCTATATCCCACAGACGTTCGTCAGCGAGGTCTGGCAATTGCTGCTGCTGAGCGTCTTTGTGGGTGCCGCCATGGGTGGCGTGATCCCCACCATCAGCGCTCTGCTTGCCAGCTACTCTGGCGGCGGGGAGGAGGGATCGGTCTACGGCCTGGATAACGCCATCCGGGCCGCAGCCAGAACGGTTGCGCCGATGGTCGGTTCGTGGGTGATGCTTGGTGTTGGCCTGCGGGCTACCTTCAGCGTGACGGGGGCGCTGTTCCTGCTCTGCGCGTTGATCGCCCAGGCGGCGCTGCCCGCCGCTGGCAAGCCGGCGAAGGTTCCGCCGCCGGCTCCCTATACAAGAAATTGGTGATCCGGCGCGGCCTCACGCTCGGACTGCGAAGGCTGCTCAAGACGATCCTTAGTGCGGGCATGCAGCGCCAGGAAAGCCAGCACCGCCACTCCGCATAGGACTCCCCCAATGTACCAGACCCAGCGCGGGTCGTAGTGGTCCATGATGAGGCCAGCGGCGAGAGGACCGATCGTGGAGGGCACGGCCCAGGATAGGCCAAAGAAGGCCATATAGCGGCCTCGCATGGCCTCCGGAGCAAATCGAGCCGCCAGCGCCTGGCCCACCGGGATCACGATCATCTCGCCCAATGTGATGATAAGCATGGCCGCCAGGAAGAACACAAAGCCATCCACGAAGGCGTAGGCGGTGAATCCCACCAGGTACAGGCCTGCGCCGAGGGCCATCATCAAGAGCTGGGGGTAGCCGCTGATCCGGCGGGTCAACCAGAATTGGAAGAGCACAACCATCGTGGCGTTGGCGCTGAGCAAGGCGCCGAATCCCTGTGCGGGCAGCCCGCGCACGTCCCGCAAGTACACCGACAAGGTGCTGTACATCTGCAAATAGACGGTTGTCAACACCATCGAGGCCAGGACGAAACCCAGGAATGCCAGATCGCGGATGGCGGTGGCGTAGCCGCCAAGGGTGGCCAGGAAGGATTCGGGCTCGCCGGCCTCTGCCGTCTCCGGTTTGGTCTCAGGGATCATGGCATAGACGATCCCGGCGGTGATCATGCTGGAGATGGCGTCCAGGATGAAGAGCAGTAGGTAAGAACGAGCGGCCAGGAAGCCGCCGATGGTCGGGCCGATCATCCAGGCCAGGTTGCCCGAGACCCGCAGAATCCCGAATCCTTCCGAGCGCTGTTCCTCGGGCAGGAGGTCGGCGACCATCGCCTGCCGCGCCGGGGAGCCAACATCCGAGAGAAGCCCGACGAAAGCCGCCAATACATAGAAGGCAGCAAGGTTGTCCACCAGGCCCATCGAGATCGAGCTGAGGGCACTGATGACCAGCCCGAAGAGCAGGAGGCTGCGTCGGCCGAAGCGGTCAGCCAGTGCCCCGCCCACCATGCTTCCAGCTAGTCCAAAGATGGAGAAGATGCCGAGAAGGATGCCGGCTTCCGTCATGCCCACTCCGAAGCGCTCGGTGACGTAGAGTGCGAAGAAGGGGATGATCAGCGTGCCGCCCAGGCGGTCGATGAAGCCGGCACCCACCAGGGACCAGAAGGGGCGGGGGTATTCTGCCAGGGTCTTGCGGAAGCGACGGAGCATGGAAGGTTCTCCTGGCAAGCTAGGGCGCGGTGCGGCGGTCAAGACAGGCGTAGAGCTGGCCGGCGCCGTCCAGCGCATGAGGATCGAAGTAGAGGGATTGGAGCGACCAATCCGCAGGTGGCATAAGGCGCTCCCCCTCGAGAATGGTCGCGAAGGACACCCCGCCAAGCATGCGGGCTGCAATGGTGAGGTAGAGCCTGTCGAGCACACCCTGGCGAAGCAGCATATGCGCGATGCGGGGTCCGGCGGTGGAGTAGATAAGGCTGTGACCGCGCTGATGTAGCGTATCCAGAAGGCGCGAACCCTCGATCCTATCGTCGCCCAGCATGAGCACTTCCGCGCCCTGTGACGCCAGCGCTTCCACGCGGCCCCTGGGTGCACGCTCAGAAGTCAGGATCAGCGGCGATTGCCCCGACTCTCGGAGCGGGTCGGTGACGTCGAAATCCAGGCGCGTAGACAGGACGGCGATGGCGGGTCGGGGCGGAAGCCCTCGCGAGCTGCGCCACGCTAGCAGATCGGACCAGGAAGGCTCGCGTTCAATTTGCAGCAATTCCTGGGCCGCCCCCTCGGCGTGCTCCCGGAGGTAGTGCCCGCTGATGAGCCAGAGGTCGGCCTGAATGGCAATCTCTTGAAAGAGCCGCCAGTCCCTTGGGTTCGTCAAATCTTTGGGGATGGCAGGCGGGAGCCCCGGCTCGGCCGCCACGGCGATGCGGCCGTCGAGGCTGGTGATGAAGTTGGCGATGACCCAGGGGCGATTCCGTGCTGTGGCCTGTTCCCGCAAAGATGGGTCCAAGTAGGTTCCCTCGAGGGGCCTCTCCTCGCTCGGAGGGGGGAAGAGCTTCAGAATTGGAGTATGCACCGGGCACGACTCCTTCCGGACATCGAGTTATTCCTGACAGTACCACGCAGAATGCGCTTGGGCCAGATCAGGATGGCCTGCGCCCGCTCCATAGGGCCAGCAGGTTGCCGGGCAGTACGATCAGAACTTGCGCCCTCACCGGAAACCTCCGGGGCGATCGCAGCGAGCTGGTATTCTATCGCCAGCCAGGTGGAGCCCCATATCTGCGCCGTCCAGAGGCAAAGCCACTCAATTGACATGTGGGGGTGGGTCCTGCAAACAGGGCGATTATACTCGCGGGAGTCCCCCCGCGTCCGATCCCGGATGGATGCGCGAGGAGGAGAGAATCTGGGTTGTGGTATGTTCTGGGATAAGATGGGCAACCGACGAAGTCGTCTTTGGGTGAATGCGCGAGGGAGTTGCAGCGAATGATTGTGATCGACGGATCGATGGGTGAGGGGGGCGGGCAAATCTTGCGCAGCGCGTTGACGCTCTCGCTGGTGACGGGCCAGCCGATCTCCATCACGAGCATCCGGGCCGGCAGGAAGAAGCCCGGGCTGCGCCCGCAGCATCTGGCCGCGGCACGGGCTGCGGCGGCCATCGGCCAAGCGCGCCTGACGGGCGATGCGCTGGGATCACGCGAGTTGACCTTCGAACCTGGCGGAGTGAAGGGAGGGGAGCACCGTTTCGAGGTGGGCACGGCCGGCTCGACCTCCTTGGTCTTGCAAACCATATTCTTGCCGCTTGCGCTTGGGAACTCGCCCTCTCAGGTGACGATCACGGGTGGGACGCATGTTCCTTGGAGCCCCAGCTACCATTACCTGGCCGGTGTCTGGCTGCCGATGATGCGGCGGATCGGCCTGGAAGCCGAGCTTTCATGGCCCTCTGCGGGATACTACCCCGCCGGGGGTGGCGAGATCAGAGCGCGGATCCAGCCCAGCGGTCCGATTCAACCCCTGGACTTGAGGGATCGCGGCGAGCTCCGGCGCGTGGAGGGCGTCTCGCTTGTTTCCAATCTTCCCCGGCACATCGCGGAGCGCCAACGGCGCCGGGCGGAGCAGATGCTGGCCTCGCTGGAAGTGCCCATCGCAATCGAGGAGCAGCAGCCACCCTCGCCGGGCAAAGGAACTGCAGTTTGCCTTCAGGCTCGTTTCGACCACAGCATAGCGGGTTTTACCGGCCTTGGCGCGCCCGGCAAGCCGGCGGAGCGGGTGGCAGATGAGGCCGTGAGCGCCTTCTGGGCCTTCCTGCACGGCGATGGAGCCGTCGACCGTTATCTGGCGGACCAGATCCTGCTGCCCCTGGCCCTCGCCCGCGGGGAATCGCGCTACCGGACGGAGCAATTCACCCGGCACCTTCTGACCCAAGCGGCGGTGATTCGCGCCTTCGCTCTGGCGGATATTGCCATCCCGGAGACGCCGGACTGGCTGGAAGATGTGATCGTGCGGCCTCGATAGCCCTAAGCTGGGGGGTCCTAGGGAGCCATTGATGCCCCCAGGCCAAGCGCCTACAATCCGCATGAATGCGTAAGGAACTGCACTCTTCGGACATGGCGAACTCCCCCCTGCGGATCGCGCTGCTGTGGCTGGCGCTTGGCGCGGCGCTCTCTGCATGCAATCGGCCGTTGCTGGCAGCCCCCACCGCAACACCCACGCCGAGCGTGACAGCCACGCACACCATGACGCCAACTGAAACGCCGACGGCAACCCCCACGGCGACGCCGACGGTCACGCCCACACCCACGCTAACGCCCACGCCTACGATCACGCCTACGCCCACCATCACCCCTACGCCGACCTTCGACTTTCCCGACGTCACCGCCCGGGTTCAGGCACATTGCCGCTACGGACCACACACAGCCTATCTGCACGCCGGGGACCTCTACCCTGGGGACCACGGGCTGGTTTGGAACCGTAATCGCGATGCCTCCTGGCTGTGGGTCAAGTGGGATAAGCAGGAATGGCCCTGCTGGGTTTCGGCGTCGGTCGTCGATGTGGTGGGGGATGTCTTCACCGTCGTCGAGTATTACCATCCTTTGCCCAAATCCACGCTCTATGGCCCGCCGCGAAAGGTTTGGGCGGACCGCCAGGGCGATCAGGTTACGATTTCCTGGACGCGGGTGGATATGACCGAAGACGACGACCGCGGCTATATGCTCAAGCTGCAGGTTTGCCAGAACGGGCATCTGATCGACTTCCTGGCCCACACCAACGGGACCTCCTACACCGTGACGGATGAGCAGACCTGCGGCCGTCCATCGAACGGCGTTGTCTACACCGTCGAGAAGCACGGCTACACGGATCCCAAGACGATCCCCTGGCCTTAGCCCCGTTCGAGCCGGCAGGTCTGGTGCCGGGTTCGATCTCCGGTGCAGATCGAGTGGTCGCCGGGGATGCGATCCTGCACGCTGGGGTCAACCCGGTCAGAACCCGAGGACGCCCTGTGTGTTAAGCCGAATAGAACCTGATCTGTTTTCCACGCCCGCCGGGTTCGGAAAGGACTGTGCCATGCGCGCTCCAGTCCGCATCGAAGAGGTCGCCGGTCGCAGGGACTTGCTCGACTTCGTGCGCTTCCCATGGCGGGTATACCGCGGCGATAAGAACTGGGTGCCGCCTCTCATCCCGGAACGCCTGGACCGCCTGAATCCCGAATCCAATCCCTTCTTCGACCACGCCGATGTCCGGCTGCTGCGGGCCCGCAGCGGCCGCGAGACGCTCGGAACAATGGCGGTCTTTGTGGACCATCTGCGGCTCCAGCACTTCCAGGATGGTATGGGCGGCTTCGGCTTCTTCGAAGTGGTGGAAGATTTCGAGGTTGCCCGGGCGTTGCTGGATGCCGGACGAGAGCGGCTGCTTGCCTGGGGCATGGAAGGGGTGATCGGACCTACGAACTTCGGCATCAACGATGAGCCGGGCGTGCTGCTCGAGGGCGCCGACGCGCCGGCGGCCTTGCTCGAGGCACACTCACCACCGTATTACGCGCCTTTCCTGGAGCGATACGGCATGGTCAAGCGCTTTGACAACTTCGCCTGGCGGGTCGATCTCGGCAAGTTGGAAAGCATCCTCGCCCGGCTTCCCGAGCAATTCCACCGCGTGCTGGCCGCGGCTGAGGGGCGCCCGGAAGTGCGCATCCGCAAGCTCCGCATGGGGGATTGGGAGCAGGAAGCGGCGCTCACGCTGCGGCTCTACAACGCGGCGCATGTGACCAGCCCCGAACACGTGCCCATGCCCAAGGAGGTCTTCGACCGCTTCGCCCGGCAGCTGCGACCCTTGCTGGATCCAGACCTGGTGCGCTTCGCCGAGGTGGATGGGGAGCCGGTCGGATATCTGGTGGCGATCCCGGATTTCAACACCGTGCTTCTCCATCTGAACGGTCGGTTGCTCCCCGTTGGATGGCTGAAGGCTCTGTGGTACCGGCGCCGCATCGACCGCGTGAGCTTCAAGCTGCTGGGCGTGCTGCCCCGCTACCGGCGCCAAGGAATCGACTTGCTGCTGTACTTCGACGCCGTGCGGGAGGCGGCCCGCAAGGGGTACTGTTGGCTGGACGGCTCGCTCACGGCCGACCACAACCCCGTCGTCTGGCGGCTCGCGGAGCGCATGGGCGCCGAGCGCTACAAGCACTATCGCATCTACCAGATGCGCTTCGCCGCCGATTGAGGACATTTCCCGATGGATACTGCTTGGCTCCACCGCAATCTCACCCTCTGGGAGGCGCTTCTAGAGGTCGCCAGGCGATACCCGCATCGCGTGGCGCTGGTCGCGGGAGAAGCGCGTCTGACCTACAGGCAAGTCGTGAATCGTGCCCAGGCGCTGGCTCAGGCATGGCAGGCGCGAGGAGTGAGGAAGGGTGACCGGCTGGCCATGCTGCTCTGGTCTGAGGCGGCCTTCGTCCATGGCTTCTTCGCGGCTGCCTCGATCGGGGCCGTCGTGGCGCCGCTCCCGCCGCGCATCCGCAAGCACCGCCTAGAGCAGTACCTGCGGGATCTGGCGCCTGTGGGGCTGGTTTCCGCCGCGGACGCACAGGTGGAGGGCGGGAGGGAGACGCTTGAGCATCTGCCGGGAGCGATACCCGGCCTTTCCTGGATCATGATCATGGACCCAGAGGACGAGGCGGGTGAGCCGGCCTTGGCGATCGAAGACGGCCTGAAGACCCTTCCAGCCGAAGAGGTGGCTCCGCAGGATGCGTTGGCGGTGCTCTACACCTCGGGAACCACGGGTGAACCGAAAGGCGCAGTGCACAGCCACCGCAGCCTGATCTCCCCCGTGGTGGCCAGCCTGAGGCTGCGGGAAATGTGGCTCCAGAGAATCCCCAGTCCCCGATTGCTTAGGCGCTGGGTGCGGGCACTAGCACACTATGGAATGCGGCTGCTGCGGGCGGCCGGCCGCCAGCAGGTGCTGCTTTCGCTGATGGCGATGCACACGATCTCGGGCCTGGAGGCCATGCTGCAAGCGCTCGTGTTTGGCGACCGCCTGGTTCTGCTGCGGCGGTTTCACCCGGTGAGGGCGTTGGAGTTGGCCATGCGTGAACGGGCGACAGTTCTTATCGCCCCACCAGTTGCCTATGTCGCCATGCTCCGCAGCCAGGAGGCCGCCGGCAATCCGATTCCCTCACTTCTCATTTGCGCCACGGGTGCGGCGCCCTGCCCGCCAGAGCTGGCGCGGGAGATTCAGGCGCGCTTCGGCTGCGCAGTGCATATCGGCTTCGGGCTCACCGAGGTAGGGGGTGGCATTGCCGCAACCGGGCTGGATGATGCCCCCCGGGTTCAGGCCGAGACTGTTGGCCAGCCCATGCCTGGCATTGAGGTGCGCATCGTGGACGAGGCCCGCCGTCCACTGCCCCTGGGGGAGGTCGGCGAACTGGCCTGCCGCAGCCCTGGGCTGATGATCGGGTACCTGGGTGGGGAGGGGATAGAGGACGACCGGCGGGACGCGGAGGGCTGGTACTACACGGGAGATCTGGCAGTCATGGATGCGCGCGGCTTCCTTCGCATCCTGGGACGAATGAGCGATAGGATCATTCGTGGGGGTCAGAATATCTATCCTCAACGTATTGAGGATCACCTTGCCCAATTGCCCGGGATACGTGAGGCGGCGGTGGTGGGCGTGCCGGATGCCTTGCTCGGGGAGACCATCTGGGCCTTCGTGATCCCGGAGGAGGGGGCAGCGCCGGGCCGCTCCGAGATCCTCGCCCATTGCAGGCAGGGATTGGAGGCGCACGAGGTGCCCGATCAGGTGCGTATCGTCGAGGATTGGCCTCGAGCCGAATCAGGGAAAGCGCAGAAATACCGATTGCGGCAGATCGCAACACAGGAGCGAGCCGATGACCGATGAACCCTCCACAGAATTGCTCAGCTTCGACGCCTTCCGGCAAATCCTTGCTAAGGAGCTCGCCGTGCCCCTCGATGCCTTGCAAGAGGGGGCAGCCTTCATCGAAGACCTCCAAGTGGACTCGCTGGCACTGGCCTCGATGATGCTGCGGCTCGAAGAGCTGGGGCTTTCCATTCCGCTTGCACGAGCATGGGAAATCGAGACTGTTGAGGACGCCTACAATGCCTACTGCGAGAGCAGGCCATCGTCCCCGAATCCTTAAGTGTGTGGGTTCGAAGCGTCCTTGGGGCGCGGTCCTTGCCCGGGGACTAACCCTTGGCTGGGGCGGGCATTTGCTTAGGACGCAGCATCGCTCGAACTGCCTGGGATAGCGTGTCCGAGGTGATGGGCTTCTGTATCCATGTTACCCGTTCGTAGTCCAGCAATTCGCGCGTGTGGGTCCCCAACGGATAGCCGGTCATCAGCACCATGCGCACCCGAGGGTACTGCTCGGTGACGATATCGTGGAGCTCCCGCCCGCCCATGTTGGGCATCACCAGGTCGCTGACGATCAAATCGAAGCCGCCTTGGGTTTCGATCAGGAGGTGCACGGCATCCTTTCCGTCGGCGGCCCCGGAGACGACATACCCTAGCGATTCCAGGATTTCGCAGATGGCCAGCCGGGTGGCTTCATCGTCCTCGACGACCAGGATCCGTTCGCCTGAGCCGGCCCGCGCCTCCTCAATATCACTGACGCCGAGCGCCTCGGAGGGCTCTTCGATGGCGGGCAGCAGGATCGTGAAGGTCGTGCCCTGCCCGGGCCGGCTATCGACATCGATGTAGCCGTCATGCTGCTTCACGATGCCGTACACCTGCGCCAGTCCCAGGCCGGTGCCCTTGCCCTGAGGCTTGGTCGTGAAGAAAGGCTCGAACACATGTGGCAGATCACTGGCCGGGATGCCGGTTCCGGTGTCGGTCACGCGGATGCGGACCCAGCGGCCCGGCTCCATTCCGGGGAAGGGGATGTGGGGCGCGCGGACCGTAACCTCATCGAGCATGAACCGCAATTCGCCCCCCTTCGGCATTGCGTCGCGGGCGTTGACCGCCAGATTCATGATCACCTGCTGCATGCGGGTGGGGTCTGCATCGACGAAGTAGGCGTCCTGGCCGTTAAACTGGATGCTGATCTTCATGTGCTCGGGCAGCGTGCGCGAGAGCAGCGCCTCGATCTCACGGAAGAAGGGGACCAGATCCATCGGATGACGCTCCATCACGGACCGCCGTCCGAAGTCGAGAATCTGAGAGATGAGCGTAGAGCCGCGCTGAGCCTGCTTTACGATTGTGGCCAGGCGCTCGCGGTCCTTGGGCATCAAGGTGGAGCTCTCTAAGAGTAGCTCGCTGTAGAGGATGATCGTCCCCAGGATATTGTTGAAGTCATGGGCGATGCCGGCGGCAAGTTGGCCGACCGCGGCGAGCCGGTCTTGAAGCTGAACCCTTTGCTGCGCCTGCCGAGTCTCGGTCACATCGCGGACAACCACCAACATCACAGGCTCACCGTCCCTGAAATGCAGGTTAGCGGAGATCTCTACCGGAAAAGTCTCCCCATTCGAGCGAATGTTCGTGGTTTCGATGATCTGGTCTGTAAGTCCTTGTGCGACCATTTCTGCGGGGAGAACATAGGGCTGCCCCTCAGGCACGAGGTCCTTCACGCGCTTGGAGAGCAGCTCCTCCCGCGTCCAGCCATACATCTCACAAGCCCGGCGGTTGACATCCAACACACGGCCGTCCATGCTTTGGACAAAGATGGCATCCTGGACGCCTTCGAAGATGCTGCGGTAGTTGGCTTCGGATTGGCGAAGAGCCTCATTGATGTATCGCGCGGTTTCGGGATGATTGCCGGCCGGAGGGGGGCTGTATTCTCGCGCCTGGAGCTCGCGGGTCACCCAGCCAAGGAAAGTCTGCCACTCTTCCTTTCCAGGCGGCTGGTTGGGATCCAATCCCAGCTCCTCGAGCCTGCGTCTCAGTGCCTTGTCGCTCACCTTCTCTCCATCCTCGCCTGCATGCATGATCAGCGGCCAAAAGGCCGGGCCTGCCTCCTGCCGGAGGGGATGGGGACGGGTGCCGGCGTCGCCCCAAACGGGAGGTGTCGCTCAGGCAGGCGCGGTGATCGCCTTCCTCCGCGACATTGGCTGACCTTCTGCATGAGTCTGCGTAGCTTCCTCATATAGCTTCTCCCGGGCGACAAGGGACTGTTCTCAGAATCCCCAGATTGCCTTGGATGTCAGGAAGAGGGGCCTTCTACCGTGAGGCCGCGCCCCCGCCCCTGATACGTCCAAGGCTAGGATACAAGGACATAAGCTGCATGTGGGAGGACTGCAAATCGATTGTAAGGAGGAGGAGAGTCGCCATGGGAATGCAAGTGGAAGGGCGGCTTATATTCCTATTGCCACCGTTCCCGTTTGAGTGGATAATCACAAATGCTTATCGCCCGCTGGCTGCTTTTGTAGGGCAGCCCCGCTCCCCTCTAAGCAGAAAGGATGTGTTGCATGAATCGGGAAGACAGCACCAGTCTTGTCAATGGCTATATGAAGCAAATTGACCGGACAGCGGCGGCGATCGCCTTCAAGCCGGGTGAGAATGTAGGATTCTCATCTATGACCTACCAAAATCTAAAAATCGAGGTAGGTCTCATCGAGATGGATGATTCCGAGATGGACTTGCTGATCAGCGTCGGGCTCATACCGGTTCCAGGCCAGGACCGCGAAGCGTTCATGCAGCAACTCCTGCAGTGGAACAACTTCGTGAGCGGCTACGGCCACTTCTCGCTGGGCAATGATGGCAATACAGTCTTCATGGTCTGCCGCCGCCCGGTTGCCGAGCTGGACTTCGAGGAATTCGAAGCACTTATCGCCAACATGTCCGGCAACAGCTTTGCTGTGCTGCGGCAAGCGCAGTAGCGCTTTCCTGGGCGCTCCCGTCTGCGATTGGTTATAATTCCGGCCAAGTAAGTCTTGGAATGGAGCGAAGCCGTGTATGCGGCTGCGCATGGAAACTCGCGCCTATCCAGAATCGAATTGGGTTTGCAGAACCGGGAACAGGTTTCGAGGGAACCCTTTCGATTGGATCCAAGGACCGCGCCGGGTGGTGTGGCTCTGACCGTCTGGAATCTGCATCACGTGCTCCCTTTCTATCAGCGGGTGCAGGGGCTGCCCGCATCACAAGCTGGCAGGTGTGGCGGCGCTTGGCACCGGAGACCCGGACCTGCTGCTCTTGCATGAGGCTGCCTCCGCGCAGCGCCTCCGGGGCACGGCCGGCCTTTGCCATTCCGGCATTCTGCTCCCCAGCTGCCAAAGACGCGCATCGGCGACTTTCACCTTCATGTGGCCGACCTGCAGGCCGCGGGCGACGAATTCGAGGCCCGGCAGGGTGCCCTGCTGCTGCGGGATACTGCTGGAAACTGCGTGGCGCTGGCCGCGGAGGACGCCCTGGCAGGGCTGGATCCGCACTTCGAAAGCGCTTCGGTCTGGCGGCGATCGGCGGGCGCTCTTATGGATTCCGCGTGCTAGACGCCAGGCCAAAACCTGCTAAGGTATACAAGGCGGATGAGCGCTCCAGGTGTTCGATCCTTGGCCGCTAACGGTTCCCCAATGGGAGTCAGATGCTGCGTATCCGCTAGAGTGCCATGGCGCAAGGCGATAGATATTTCTCGATCCACGCAAGAGGTTGTGGGAGACCCGCTGTTGGCGCGCAGCTTGTGTCCTATGCCCGGATTAGGATCAGCGCATGGCAGCGCGGCTCAGTTCCCCGGATCTCATGGGAATCGCAAAGGGGGTGCCATCTGACTCGCCGCCGCAGATGCGCAAGGTTTCTATTCCTTTGTAGCTGTAGCTGACACATTAAGAATGAATCATTCCATGGCCACGAAGTCGGCCTCGCCATAGCGCCTGTGCCACCCCTCCGAGACATCGATGGCTTGCATTGCCTCCTCATAGACGAGGTGCCAGGGCCTGGCATAGCTTGCAGCAATCTCATAGAGTTCATTCAGCCGATCAATCGCATGGCTGGCGAGAAAGTGGTCTCGATCTCTCCCTTGAAGTGTGATGGCTTCCTTCCAGATGGCGCGACCGGCAAGGAAACCCGATGCGCCGGATGCGCAGGCGATCCTGACCTGCTCCCGGAAGGTCTCGTACTCCACGCCGGCACTCAAAAGGACCCAGGGTATGGCTATGACATCTGTAAGTTGGCTGCAGTGGTCTGCCCAGGCTGAGGGATCCCCTTCATGAGCGACATCGACCGGGAACTCACACTTCAGCAGGTCCACTCCCAATGGGGCGAGCCGCCTGGCCGTCTCGATCACGAGTTGGGGTCGGATTCGAGCGAAGTCCGCCGTGCCTTTCTTCGGCTCATCAGGGAGTGAGTAGCTGATCGGCTCCACGATGAGCGGGATATCGAGTTGCTCGCAGGCTCGAGCGGCGCCAGATATGAAGTCCTCTTGCCTGGATGCGGTCTTGCTCCGGGGATGGTAATGCAGCAAGATCTTCACCGCTGATGCGCCTATACGCTTGATTTTCGCTATGCTCCACCAATGCTCAATCTTGGAGAGACGTTCGCCATCCTCATCCACGTAGCCAGTTTCCTCGAGGCTGACGATGAAGCCGCGTTGGCCGGGTATGTAGCCTTTGACCAGCGCCTCAGCCAATCCGTAAATGGGATCGATGAGAACGGCGGTGGAGCGGGGAGCAAGATGCAGGAGGACTTGGAGCTTAAAGTCAACCACGGCCTCGTAAGATGCATTCTGCGGGTTTGCCTGCTCAAGCGCTCGGCGGAGTGATTGCCGATGGTCCAACGCGGTCATCGCGAGGATGCCGTTGTGGTCGGCGATCTCGCTCAAGCCGCGGATCTTTCCTAGGGAAAGTGATGTTGTCATGGGATGCTCCTCGTCTATGCCAATGCATGGAAGTTACACTTGTGCGATGTCTCTACCTGCATCTCCGAAATTGGGCTTAGGGCAGCCAGATCGAGCCTCTTGGTGGCTCGGGGAGCCTGCGACCTGCCGAGTCGTGAACCTCGTTCCGTGTCATGCGATGATGCGCCTCCGGGTGTTGCGAGGTGTGCGCCGGGAAGGTTGGCGCGGGGAGCCGACATTCGGTGAGCGATGCACGCTCTGGTTCCATGATTGAGCGGCCGGGACATCGCGCTCCTTCTGGGCATGTGTCTGCCCGATCGCTCTTCCCGCTCAGGCCGCGATTACCCTCACGCCCGCAGCCAGCAAGCGATCGATGATGGCGGGGTCCGTTTGCCGATCGGTGACTAGGAGATCGATCATCCCAAAGGGCGCGACGAATGTTGGCGCCTGCCGCTGGAATTTGCTATGGTCTGCAACCACGATGATCTGATTGCCGCTATCAATGATCGATCGATCCGTCATGGTCTCTGGGATGAAGTTGTGCATGATGCCCTGTTCGGGATCGAGGGCGTAGACCCCAACAACGGCTTTATCCACCTCAAGATGTTGGAGAGCCATGGTTGCCAGCTGGCCGATGAAGGACATCTCCGATCGACGCAGAGCGCCGCCAACTGAGATCAATTCGATATGTTCGCAATTGCTGAGCAGGCTGAGCACAGGCAAGGAGTTGGAGATCACCCTGATTTGACGCTCAAGGAGGCATTTGGCGACTTCGTAAACCGTGCTGCCACTTGCGAGGAAGATCGTGTCGCCATCCTCGATGAGCTCGGCAGCGGCACGGCCTATGGCCTGCTTCTCTTCGGCGTGGGCGAGCATGCGGTCCGCAAAGGTGACATCTCCGGGGTGCTTGCTGACCACCCAGACTCTTCCTCCCTCGTATTCAATGAAATGTTGATCCTTCAAGGCCGTGAGATCTTCATGCAATTCATCCTGGCCAACGCCAAGCGAGTTGCCGATTTCCTCCACGCGGATCGATCCCCTCTCACTCAGCATCGAAAGGATCTTGTACCGTCGCTCTGCCGTTGATAGTTTCCCCGAATGCTTCATGCCTGGCTCCTTCATCGGGCCTATGGCGCTCCAGATTGTGCGCGGATGAGTCTACCGCCATGTTCGATTTTGTCATATCATGCACTTTCAAACAAGCCTGAACCTGGATCCGCTGGCTTCCGGTCTGGGAGAGCCGAGACTGCGAAATGATGGTCGCGATATGACCTGCGGCTATCGGAGCGCGAAGAGCAGGCGGGCCCGAAAGGGGTGCGCACATGTTCAAGCAAGAGAGACAAGATCGCATACTGCGCATACTGGAAAAGGAGAAGAGTGTCAACGTCGAGGACATTGCGCGCGAATTCTCCGTTTCCGCAATGACCATTCGCCGAGACCTGCAAACCCTCGAGAGGCAGGGGCTGATCGAGCGCACCCATGGCGGTGCCGTGCTGCTTCCGCGCCCGCAGCACGGGCTTGGACGAGACTTGATGTTGCGGTTGCGGGATCAGGTGATGGAGAAGCAGGCCATTGCCCGGCGCATCGCCAGCTGCATTGGGCAAAGCGAAACCATTTATCTATCACCGGGCACGACGACGTACTATGTGGCCAAGGCATTGGTCCCCCGCAAGGATATCGTGGTTGTCACAAATTCACTCCTTATCGCCTGGGAGCTCGCTATCTCGTCGGACATTGAAGTAATCATGCTTGGCGGAGCACTACGCCGCCAAAGAATGAGCTTGGCCCGCATCTTCGTGCTCGATCACCTCGAAAGCCTCCAAGTCGATCGGATCATTGTTGGGTGTGAGGGCATCCACCACATCCATGGGATAACCAATAATGTTCCGCCCGAATATGGCACGGATAGGTTCGTTATCGGCGATAGGCGCAAGGCCGTCGTTGTGGCTGACCATACCAAAGTTGGCGCGCAGGCCAAATTCGAGGTTGCAGCCATTGATCGGGTGGATGCCTTGATCACTACCACTGCCGTCCCCGAACATAAGGCTATTGCCTTCGAAGAACGTGGGGTGCGGGTCGAGCGCGTGCCGGTCGTCTGAATCGAGGGGCGCCCCGTGATCGCCTGCAAGAAACAAAGTCCCCGATGAACCCCTCGGCAGGGGATCGGGTGTGCCCAGCCGTTCCTGCCTTGTTCGATATTGTTCATATTGTTGCATTAGGTTAGATATGATCCTAATATGAATAGGAGCTCGATAGAGTTCCAACGCGCACGCCGTCGGCCCGAGGCAAGCAGGGATGGACCCACTGGGGGTCGGCGCGCGAACTCAAGATCTATGACGAACCTGGGCAGAGCAACCGAAGCCGAGATCCATTCGCAACCCATGATTTGGGAAGATGTTCTTCGTGTCTTCCGCCAAGGCGCTGATATAGGCCTCCCATCGCCTGATGCATACGAAGAGATCGTCTTCACCGGATGTGGGTCGACGTACTTTCTTGCCATGAGCGCAGCCTCCTTGCTTGAGGATCATGCAGGCATCCCCGCAAGAGCGTTGCCGGCCTCTGAGATCATCCTCTCCTCGCAGGACAGGAGGCCGGTCGGGCCGCGGTTGCTGGTTGCGATCTCTCGATCGGGTTCCACCACTGAGACGGTAGAGGCCGCACGCATCTTTCGTGAGCGTCTGGATGCAGATGTTTTGGCCATCACCTGTCATCCCAACAGTCCGCTGGGGGCGCAGGCGAGCGATATCCTGTCGGCTGAGCCGGCTCAGGAATCCAGCGTTGTGCAAACGCGTTCCTTCACCAGCATGCTTCTGCTCTCGGCTGGGTGGATCACCCGCCACCTGGGCGAAGCGCCAGCTAAGGAATTGCGCAACCAAGGCGAACAATTGCTCGAAAGGCATGGTCCTTTCTTCGACAGGCTCGGCTCTGAGCCGGATCTCCAGCGGTTCTTCATCCTCGGTGGCGGAGCCCGTCATGGCCTTGCCCGGGAGGCCGCCTTGAAGATTTGCGAGATGTGCCTGGACGACGCCACGGCCTACAACACGCTAGAGCTTAGACATGGCCCCATCTCGCGCGTGGACCGGGAAAGTCTGGTGATCGGCATGATCCATCATGAGCACGCGCAGATTGAGGCACAAGTATTGCGAGATGCATCCGCGCTCGGTGCGCGGACCGTGGCTCTTGTGGATCATCTCGAGGGCTTGACCCTACCCGGCGCGGACATCGCATTGGAAGTCGCCGGCGCTGTGCCGGACCCGTGGAACCTCGCGCTCTATCTGCCTCTTGTCCATCGGCTGGCACTGGCTCGGGCGCGCGAGAAGGGCCTGGATCCGGATCGACCATCGAATCTGAGCGCCGTCATCCAACTATCATTGGCCGGCTGAATCAATGGAGGGTTGAAGCCCGAAGAAAGGAGGGAGGATATCGGTCGGACCTTATGAGATGCGGCTCGACCACCAGTTCAATTCGAGGACGTTGGCACTCTTAGATCATGGAGGCATCAGATGGAGATCACAACTGGACTTGCTCTGCTGCTCGCCTTCTTCGCCGGGTTTGCCTACTTCGCCCGGCGCTTTATGGGCGACCTATACCTGGAGCGAGCAATCATCCTCGGTCCGCTAACAGGTCTGATTATGGGGGATCTCGAGACCGGACTTGTGATTGGCGGTACCCTGGAGCTCATCTTTATGGGTGCCGTCGACATCGGCGGGTCGGTTCCTCCCAACCTCCCCATCGGGAGCACGCTGGGCACGGCGTTTGCCATTTCCGCCGGACTGAGCACGGAGGAGGCCCTGCTGATTGCGATCCCGGCAGCCTTGCTTGGATCCTTCTTCGAGCTTCTGGCCAAGACCATCAGCACCGTCTTCGTCTCCGGAGCGGAGCGATTCGCGGATGATGGAAACGATCGAGGTGTCGCCGCCATGGTGCACCTCGGAAACCTCGCCCACTTCCTTGCCATTGCCATCCCGACCTTTCTCGCCCTCTCACTGGGGGCGGAGGCCGTGGACTCTCTGAGCAAGGCCATCCCGGGGAGTGTGCAAGCCGGCATCCGAACCGTCGGGTCGGTTTTGCCGGCGCTAGGTTTCGGCATCTTGCTCAGCATGCTGGCCGCCCCGGCCTTACTGCCCTGGTTCTTCCTGGGATTCGCATTGGCGGCCTATGCCAAGTTCGGCGTCATGGGTACCGCCTTCGTAGGGATCATGGCTGCGGCAATCTACATGATGCAGACCGGTGGCGTAAAGGTCGTCCGAGATGCGGAGGAGGCTGAGGAGGCCGTCGCGACCTTGGTGCCCGCGGGTGAGCAGCGCCGCATCTTCTGGCGCTCGTTCGCCCTGCAATCAGCCTTCAGCTTCGACCGCATGCAGGCCCTGGGATTTACATGGACGCTGATGCCATTCCTGAAGAAGTTGTATGGCGATTCGAAGGAGTTCGGCCGCGCCCTGCGTCGGCACCTAGCTTTCTTTAATACCCACATGTGGATCCCGGGCCCGATCTTCGCCATGGTCGCCGATCTGGAAGCGCGGCGTGCGAAGAACCCCGAAGAAGTGGACGAAGCGTCCATCCAGGCGGTGAAAGGCTCGCTGATGGGGCCTCTGGCGGGCATCGGAGACTCGATGTTCCATGGCACGCTCAGGCCACTGGCTGGCGGCATCGCCGCTTCCCTGGCTCTTCAGCATAACCCCATCGCGCCGCTCTTCTTCTTCTTCGCAACCAACATCGTGCATGTATGGGTGCGGTGGTTCTCACAGAGTCGTGGCTTCCGTCTTGGCAGCCGGCTGTTTGAGCAGATGGATCAGGAAGGGCTTCGGCGGCTCATGCGCGGCGCTACCATTGCCGGGCTCATGGGCGTGGGAGGCCTTGTGGGAACGTGGCTCAACATCACCACGCCCCTGACCTACACGCTTCAGGAAGCGACGGTTTCCATCCAGGCCATGCTCGACAGCATCATGCCCAAGCTGCTCCCTCTGCTGACAACCCTGGGAGTCTATTGGGCTGTACGTCGCGGGTACCGAACCGTAACGGTTATGCTTGTGCTCGCGATCGGAGGCTTCATCCTGGGGATGCTCAAGATCCTCGGCTAGCGCGTTTACTTGGGCAACACATGCAGTATCGAGGGCTCACATCCATCGATGCCGGCAGGAGGGTGTCCCCGGTACCATGCACGGGGACACCCTCCTCCGTAGAAAGGTGGGTTGTCGTTTCGATGAAGGGGACTTCTATTCCAGCGAACCTGCGGCAAGCCTTTGCAAGAGAGGCTCATCCCTTCCTGATGTGGGAAGGCATCCAACTGGTGCCAGAGTCCATTCAGGAAGTGCTGGGCGGGGAAATGCAGGCCCAACTGGGGCGCTCCGCAGAATTGCTCGATGATAAAGAGCGAATCCATTTGGTCGGATGCGGAACATCGTTCTTCTCCGCTATCGGCGCAACCTATGCCCATCATGCGCTGGGACAGCGTCTGGCCATCGCCCATCAGGCGTTTGAATTTTCCGCATACCCGCCCCCTTTGGGCGAGAAGGATGTACTCATTGCCATCTCCCATTCAGGGAGCAGCCATACAGTTCTGGACAGCGCTCGCCTCGCAAGAAATCGCGGCCTGCCAGTCGTTGCTTTTGTCGATGCGCCCGATTCCGAATTGGCTAGAATCGCAAACATCTCTGTAGGCAGTCGCATGGGTGTAGAGCCGGCGCTTCCCAAGACGCGTAGCTTCGTCTCGATCCTGGCGCGCCTTTACTTCCTGGCAATCGCCTCGGCTCAGCGCGAGGGCCAAGCTCTCAGCGTTGAACGCCAAAGGGCGTCGGAACTGCCCCTGGAATGCTCTGAGCTCATCGCCGCAGCAGAGCCACAAGCAAAGCAACTGGCGAAGGCATTTGGCCATGCTCGACGCATCATCGTGATTGGGGCTGGTCCACAATATGCTGCGGCGCTGGAGGGTGCTCTGAAGCTTTGTGAGACTGCGCTCCTGAGCACCGATGCATGGGAGCTAGAAGAGACAGGGCATGGAACCTGGGCAGGTGTCCAGCCCGACGATGTCGCAATCGTCATGGTTTCGAAGGGCAAGACCGTTGAGAAGGCAACCGCGGTGCTCGAGGCCATGAAAGAGGTTGGCGTGCGCACGTGGGCCATAGCTGAAGAGGGCCTCTTGTTGGGCGCGGATGATGTCACCCACTACAAAGAAGGTCTCCCGGAATGGATGTCGCCAATGGTATCGGTGCTCCCCCTCTACCTCCTGTCCTATTTTCTGGCCTTGCAGCGAGGCCTAAACCCAGACATCATGGGTTTGGACGACGAACGCAGGATGAGGGCCCGCCAGCGAATGCGTGGCTAGGGGGTGCAAGTGCTTATGCAGGTCACGATGGCATCCGATGCGCTGGAAGCTTTGCTGATGGGAGAAGGTGTGTATACCCCTTGAGGAGGCAAGATGACTCTTAGGCTCGTCCGCGTAGATGATCGGCTGATCCACGGCCAGATTACGACCTTTTGGACGCGCAACATCCAGGCCGACATGATCCTGGTCGCAGACGACAAAGCCGCGAATGACCCGCTGCAGAAGAACCTCATGAAGATCGCTGTCCCAAGCGGAGTGGATGTGGAGGTTCTGGCAGTGGAACAGGCTGGCCAGCGGTTGATGTCCAGCGAATGGGGAGACCGACAGGTATTCCTTATCCTAAGGAGCCCGGTCAGTCTGCTCGAGCTGGTGCAAATGGGTGTTCCCATTGAGGCGGCAAATGTCGGCAACGTTGGCGGAGGCGAAGGCAAGGAGCGTTTGACCAAACAGGTGGCTGCAACGCCGGAAGAAATGGAGGCATGGCATGCCCTGGACGAGGCGGGCGTCCAACTCGAGGTTCAATGGCTCCCCGGCGATAGCAAGACTGATCTCAACCGCATTCTCAGGGAAAGGCGGGGGAGATGACTGAGCAGGAAGGCGTTATCTGCGGAGAGATTCGCGTCATCGACCGAGCACCTCAAGCGGGCGATATGTTTGCGATGACAAAGGCTCTCGCAGACGTCATGGCCGTGGAGGGTGAACGGCTGCGGGAGGCTGCCGGTTGGGTCGCTGCTTCGATGGTCGAGGGCGGGATCCTGCATCTCTTCGGCGCCGGCCATTCCGCATTGCCAGCCAAGGATATCTTTGTGCGGGCGGGAAGTCTCTCGAACGTCCGCGTGGTGCCAATGTGTGAGGAGCTGGATCGTTTGGAGCGAGTCCCCGGGGTTGCAGAGGCGCTACTGCGAACCTATGACATGCGAATGGGCGAAGTCATGGTGGTGATCTCAAATTCCGGCATCAACCCTTTGCCCATCGAGGTCGCCCTTGTGGCCAAGGCGCGTGGATTACGGACGGTTGGCATCACATCGCTGGCGCATTCGACCCGAAGCCAATCCAGGCACCCGGACGGCCATCGGCTCTTCGATGTCGTCGATCTGGTCCTGGATACGCATGTCCCCTACGGGGACGCGGGGCTGCAGGTGGAGGGCCTTTCCGCTCCCATCGCGCCCTTGTCGACGCTGGCTGGGCTTATGCTCGTTCATGCTCTGATCCTAGAGACCATTGCGGCTTTAACCCAGCGAGATTATGACCCACCGATCAGGATCAGCCGAAACACTTCCATGGGCGATGCCCACAACGCTCAATTCATAGAGCTTTACGGAAGCCGGATCCCAGAGCTATGACGGCATCGACGCACCCTCGGCAGCCTGTCACAGCGTCTCCTGCACCTGTGCTTTCCTTGGAAGGCGCAAAAATCTGCACGCCTCAGGAGGTTATCCCCGCGGGTCGCGTCGTGGTGGCTGGCAAGAAGATCATCGAGGTGTCTCCGCTGCAAGACGGGCTTCCATTGCCCAATGGGGCTTTGCGCGTGACGCTGGAGGGCATGCGCATCATCCCGGGGCTGATCGACACCCATACGCATGGGGGATTTGGGCATGATTTCATGGCCTGCAATGAACGCCAAGCGAAGGCCGTTCTGCAGGGGATGGCTCGGCATGGGGTAACTTCGGTGATCGCGACGATCTCCACCTGTCAAGCCGATGAGGCTTGCTCAATCTTCAAGAGGCTCCTGCCTCTGATTGGCGAAGATACGGGTGGAGCTCAACTGCTCGGGTTCCATCTGGAGGGACCTTATATCCATCCTGAGAAGGCGGGTGCGCAGCCCCGCGAGGCCATTCGCCATCCAGATATCCGGGATGCCGGCCAATTGCTGGAGGGGGCGGGTGGAGCCGTTCGCATCATGACGCTTGCACCCGAGCTGCCCAACGCGTTGGACCTCATCCAATTCCTGGTCTCACAAGGGGTGGTGGCGTCCGTGGGCCACTCCACAGCAACGTACGACCAGATGCTGGCGGCGGCCGAGGCGGGGGCAAGCCGTGTAGCTCACACCTTCAATGGCATGACGCCATTGCATCATCGATCCCCGGGGATCCCGGGGGCAGCGCTTACATGTGATGAACTCATGATCGAACTTATCGCCGATGGCCACCACGTGCATCCCGCGGTCATGGATATCATTCTTCGTTGCCGCGGGCCGGAGCATGTGATCCTGATCAGCGATTCGAACCAGGCAGCGGGATTGCCAGAGGGTGAATACATCCGCCCGGGGAATCGCAAGATCCGCGTCAAAGATGGGGCTGCCTGGCTGCAAAATGGCTCGCTGGCAGGAAGCGTCTTGAATCTGAAGACGGCTGTATTGAACCTTGTCCGAATGGGTGTTGCGCCCTTCGAGGACGCCGTGCGGATGGCTTCGGGAACACCTGCGGCGAGTCTGGGGCTTGCTCATACGAAAGGAAGCGTCGAGGCGGGGTTCGATGCCGATTTGGTGGTAATGGATCAGGACGAGCACGTGATAGGCACATTCGTCGCTGGCGGGCTCGTGTATGCGCGACCGGACGGCCCGCTCGCGCACCTTTTGCGAAGCTAATCCATGAGGGCCCTAGAAGCCCAATATCCTTATGCAGGATTGATATTCGAACTAGAAGGGAGCAATCGACTTGGCCTGGTATCTCTATCTCGCTGTTATCGCGGCAGGCTTTTCGGGGGGTTTCATCAATACATTGGCGGGAAGCGGGTCCCTGATTACCCTTCCTGTGCTGATCTTTCTGGGTCTACCGGCAAATGTGGCCAACGGGACCAACCGGGTGGGCATCCTCCTTCAAAATATCATCGGGGCCTCGAGCTTTAGGCGCCATGGCGTGTTGGACCTTCGAGGGGCGTTGATTTTGGCCATTCCGGCCATCGTAGGCTCGCTTGTAGGCGCCCAAATCGCGGTCAATCTGAATGAGGAACTGCTGCGACGAACGATTGGTGTGCTGATGGTCGCCATGCTGGCTGTCATCGCCGTGCGGCCTCAGCGCTGGCTGCAGGGGCGACTCGATCGACTTGAAGGCGTGCCCTCGGCCCAGCAGTTGCTGGTAATGTTTCTGATCGGCATCTATGGCGGCTTCATCCAGGCAGGCGTGGGCATCTTTCTTCTGGCGGCGCTTGTCTTGGGCATTGGCTACGACCTGGTTCGAGCCAACGCCGTGAAGGTGACCATCAACCTGGCGTTTACCATCTCGTCCTTGGTGGTCTTTGCCGGCAATTCACAGGTGGCTTGGGGGTTGGGCTTGATCCTGGGCATGGGAAATATGCTCGGTGCCTGGACCGCAACGCGGGTCGCGGTCGAGAAAGGCAATGTCTGGGTCAGGAGGCTGCTGATGGCGGTCGTGACCGTGGCGGCCGTTCACCTGCTGGGAGTCGGCGAGCTTTTGCTGAGGATTTTCTAGCGGAAATGGTTAGAAGGATCGTATCCATAGGAAGGCTCGATGTTAGGGATCATCATCGTTGGACATGGCGCCATCGCGGAGGGTTTGATCGGATCTTCGCGCATGATCGTAGGGGAGCAACCTTATCTTGAAGGAGTGCCACTCCTTGAAGGGCAATCGCCCGATGATTACGGGGACGAAATGGAGAGGGTACTGCATCGTTTCGATGCATGCGAAGGCATCCTTATCATGGCCGATCTGTTCGGTGCCACGCCCTTCAACGTTGCTGCAAGACTCGCCGCCGCGGGGGATGATATCGAGGTAGTTGCGGGGGTGAGTCTGCCGATGCTCCTGGAGGCATGTCTGTCGCGGGCGAGCTGCCCACTGGAGGAACTGGCCGCCATTGCGAAGCGTGCCGGGATGGAAGGCGTAAAGGTGCTCTCCGAAGTGTTGGCTTCTTGATGAGCCCGGTGGGGGCGCAGTCCTTGTCAGGCGCTCTTGTGAGATCGAAGAAGTGGCTCCTGGTCCCCGTGCTCAACCCGGCCATCGACCGGGTGGCGCGAGTTTCAGCGCTCACGATTGGGGCCATTCATCGTCCCGATGCGGTGAGCGTATCCGCGGGCGGGAAGGGCGTCAATGCTGCGCGAGCGGCACATATCCTATCCGCGAATGTCCGTCTCCTTCTGATGCTGGGCGGGCACGCTGGCCGCTGGATGGAGCAAGCGTTGGAGGAGGAAGGCCTCCCAGCGAGAGCCATTTGGCTCGAGGACGAGACCCGCACGTGCTATTCGATCTACGATCAGCGCTCCGGGGAACTCACAGAGATCTACGAGCGGGGGGGCACCATCCCCGTCGATCAATGGGCTGCCTTCGCCGCGTCTTTCGAGCAAGAGATCGCGCATGTCGATGGTGTTGTCCTTTCAGGCTCACTGCCCACGGGTGTTCCAGACGATGCATACCAGATCCTTGTCCGCTCTTCCCATCGTGCCGGCCTGCCAGTCTTCCTGGATACCAGCGGGGATGCGTTGCTATCGGCGTTGCCTGAGAATCCAGAGGTGGTGAAGATTAATCATCACGAACTCGGCGACTCCCTGGGCATATCTTGTGAGGACCAGGAGGGGTTGCTGTCGGCTGCATCGCGCCTGCGCCGCCTCGGCGCTCAAAGGGCGATCATTACTCAGAGTTCGGAAGCTGTGTATGCCATGGATTCGGATCGGACCATTCGGCTCCGGCCTCCTGCGATCGACGGTGGAATGGCGGTCGGAAGCGGAGATGCCTTCATGGGCGCGCTGGCCTGGTCATTTGTATGTGGCGAACCCATAGAGTCCGCCCTACGTCTGGCCGCAGGAGTGGGGGCCGCGAATACACTTACGCTGGGGGCGGGGCGGTTCGATCCTGGACAGGCGCGCAGACTGGCGACGGAATGCAGGGTGGATGACTTGAAGCAGAGGCCTCAATGATGTTCCCTGAAATTTCGGAAGAAATCTTGATCCTTGTCCTGGGCCTGGGCTTTTCGATGCTGTGGGTAGCTGCTCGGGCAGGTCTGTGGAAACGATGGTACTGGCGCCAGCGAAGATCCGTCTACCCATATCTTCCAATCGGCCTGCTCTTCCTGATCTACCCTTATCAGGAGGATCTGACGAACCTTCTTCAGGTTCCTATGATCTTTGTGCGGTCGTTACCTTGGCTGCTTGCCCTGATCGCGCTCTGGTGGATTGTCCTTCCACCCTCCTTCATCAAGCCGCGCTGGGTCCGTTGGGTGGAACGGCACCCGGATAAGGTCTACCAGGCCATGGCCGAATCGGTCGGGCGCGGGGAAGTCTGGCAAGAGCATATCCTCAGCCAGGAGGCCGTCGACCGGTGGGCCAAGAGCCTATCAAGAAGTCGGCGCTAGTTCCCTCTCAACCGCACTCCAACCGGGCAGCCGAGGGTGGGCTGAATGTTCTCCATTGGCCGTCCCGGGTGGGCGAGCTATCTCGCGGATTGCATGGGCGGGAGGAGATGGCATGCTTGGCGCAAGAGATGGTGCGCGTGAATTGCGGGGTCCCTTGTCAAGCAGCGGATGCCAACCCGGCGAATCTGGAGCGCTCCAAGTTCGGCCAGGGGTATTTCTGGCCTGATCGGAGCCGCATGGTACAATCCGCTCGGCCCTGGCGCCGGCGGACAGGCACTTAGAGACTCCCCGCTGCAGGCGCAGGGTCAGTTGGGCCTGATGCACATACTGCTGATCCACCAGATCTTCATCCGGCCGCAAGACGCGGGTGGCACCCGCCATTATGAGTTCGCCCGGCATCTCGTCCGCCGCGGCCACCGGGTGACCGTCATCGCCGGATCCCGCAGCTACCTCACAGGCGAGCCCATCCAGGCACCCAAGCGAGAGGTCATCGAGCCCGGATTCGAGATCCTGCGGGCTTTCACGCTGGGCGGAGTCCACCGCAACTTCCTGACCCGAACGCTGGGCTTTATATCCTTCATGCTCTCGGCCGCCTGGCTCGGCCTGCGGGTCAAGGGCTTGGATCTGATCTGGGGCACCTCCCCGCCATTGTTCCAGGGCCTCTCGGCGTGGTTTGTGGCCCGCATGCGGCGGTTGCCTTTCCTGTTCGAGGTGCGCGATCTCTGGCCCTATTTCGCTGTGGCCGCGGGCGTGCTCAGGCAGCCGTTGCTGATCCGGCTGGCGGAGTGGGCCGAACAGACGCTGCTGCGCAACGCCGACCGGGTGCTGGTAAACTCCCCTGGATTTCTGGACCATGTGCAGTCGCGGGGCGCGCGAGGGGTTGATCTCATCCCCAACGGCGTCGACCCGCAGGCCTTCGATCCGGAGGCGAATGGGTCGGAATTCCGCAGGGCTCATTGCCTCGAGGGCAAATTCCTGGTGGTGTACACCGGCGCCCACGGCATGTCCAATGACCTGGACGTCGCCATCGAAGCAGCAAGACACCTGCGGGGCGACGACGAGATCAGGCTGGTGCTGATCGGAGATGGGAAAGAAAAGCCTCGACTGGTTCAGGAAGCGGAGCAGGAGGGGCTGCGGAACGTGCTCTTCCTGCCGCCGGTGCCCAAAGCCGAGATCCCAAGGGCCCTGGCCGCCGCCGATGCTTGCCTGGCGATCCTGAAGCCGATCGAAGCCTATCGCACGACCTATCCCAATAAGGTCTTCGACTACATGGCGGCCGGCAAGCCGGTGGTGCTCGCTATCGATGGTGTGATCCGTGAGGTGGTCGAACGCGAGGGAGCGGGCGTGGCGGTGCCCCCTGGGGATGGGGCGGCGCTCGCCCGTGCGATCCGCGATCTGGCGGCCGATCGCGAAGCCGCGGCGGCGATAGGACGGCGTGGCCGGGCAGCGGCCGAGACGAGCTTCAACCGCAGGCGGCTGGCGCAAGAACTGGAAACCCTGTTGGAAGCCATGGTCGCGCCCCCGATATCCCCTTGAGCAGCTTGCGCGATTCGTGGCAATCGTGGGAACCTAGGGGAGCCATCCGGGCAGGGAGGCCTTCCTCGAGAAGCGGTCATCGATGAGAAATTCTGGATCCTCCAGCAGCGAGATCAACCTGCTCTTCACCAGCGTCGGCCGCAGGGTCGAGCTGATGAACGCTTTCCGCGAGGCCTATGCCCGCCTGGGCTTGCGGGGAAGGCTCGTGGCGACGGATATCGACCCGCTGGCGCCGGCGCTGCAGAATGTCGACCGGGCCTATCTGGTCCCCAGGGTGGATGACCCCCGCCTGCCGGGGCGCCTGGTCGAAATCTGCGAGCAGGAAGACATCCGACTCATCTTCCCGCTGATCGATCCAGATATCCCTCTGCTGGCGCGCCATGCCGAGAATTTCCGATCCGTCGGGGCTCAGGCGGTGGTCGTCTCTCCAGATGCAGCCGATCTCACTCGCGATAAATGGAAGACGCATGCCTTCTTGGACGAACTGGGCGTTCCCGCGCCGCGGACCTGGCTGCCGGAGCAGCTCGAGGGCGGGGCGCCGGGGTTTCCGCTCTTCGTCAAACCGCGCTTCGGCAGCGCCGGCAAAGACGCCTTCCGGGCCGACAATCGTAAGGCACTGGAGTTTTTGCTCGACTATGTCGCCGATCCGATCGTGCAGGAGTTCCTTCCGGGCCCGGAAGTGACCTCCGACGTGGTCTGCAGCCTGGAGGGCGAGGTGTGGGCGGTGGTCTCGCGGCAGCGCATCGAGGTGCGCTGGGGAGAGGTCGCCAAGGGCGTGACCATCTTCGAACCCGAGATTCAATCCGCCTGTCTGAAGATCGCCAAGGAGCTTCAGGCGATTGGCCCGATCACGGTGCAGTGCATGGCGCGGGAGGGCGAATTCCTGTTCACTGAGATCAACGCCCGCTTCGGCGGGGGTCATCCGCTGGCGCTCCAGGCCGGCGTGCCCTCGGTCGAATGGTACCTGCGCCAGGCGGCTGGCTTGCCGGTCGAGGTTCCGCCCCTGGGGACCTATCAGCGCGGCCTGTATCTCACCCGCTTCGACCAATCCTCTTTTCTCACCGATGAAGACTTGGACCGGGCTTGAGGCGGTCGTCTTCGACCTGGACGACACGCTCTACGCCGAGCGCGACTTCGTGCGCAGCGGCTTCGAGGCCGTGGCGGTCTGGGGGGAGGGGGCTTTGGGCCTGGACGCCGCCGAGAGCCTGGAGGAGATGCTCGCGATCTTCGAGCAGGAGGGGAGCGGGCGGGTGTTCAACGCCTGGCTGGCCGCGCACGATCTGCCGCTCGAGCCCTGGCTGGGGCAGGCCATAGAGGTCTACCGGGGGCACAGGCCGAAGATCAGGCCCTTCCCGGATGCCGTGCCTGCGCTGGAGCGGCTCTCAGGCAAGTTCCGGCTGGGGCTGGTCACGGAGGGGCCGGCGAGGGCGCAGCGCAACAAGCTGGAGGCCCTCGGCCTGGGGGACTTCTTCGAGGCAGTCGTGATCCTGGGCTTCGAGGATCGTGAGCGCTGGAAGCCCGACCCCTATCCCTTTGGGTTGCTGCTAGAGCGGATGGGTCTGGAGGGTGAGCAGGCACTCTATGTGGGCGATAATCCGGCCAAGGACTTCAAGGGCGCCCGCGCGGCCGGCATGGGGGCGGTGCGCCTGCGCCGTCCGGAGGGGCTGCACTTCCAGGCCGAGCCCCAAACGGCGGACTATGCGCCGGATGTGGAAGTCGAGTCGCTGTCGGCGCTGGGCGACTTGCTTCTGGATACCGCCTCCAGGGGCTGATGGATTGGAGCCGCGGCGGCGCACGGCAACCGCGTTGAGCTCTTCTGCAATCTCTCTTCTTCCATATGGATGCCGATCTGCGGCCAAGTGATATCCAACTGAATTGAAAACGCGCCTGGGGCTTCTCCTCGCCGCGGTCTTGGGCGCTCCATTTCTCTCCAAGAGAAGCGACGCTGGGAACCGCCATTCCTTGGCTTGCCGGGGACCTATGAATACGGGTTTTTGGAGGTCTACACGGCCACTTCTGGTGGCCCTTGGTCGGAGAAGGTCCAATGGCGCATAAGGATCTTCTTTCAAATGCTCGCCGCCCGCGCCTCCGGGTCGGCGAGCAGGCCATTCAGCACTGGCAGCGTATAGCAATGCGTCTTGCCGGAGGCAGTGCCGGTGACCACCGCGTCGTTCTCGCCTGCCAGTGCCGCCTTGACAGAAGGCGCCTGATGGGTGAAGAGCGGCGCGGTTTTCATCTCGCGCACGGCCGCCGCCAAGCGCGCGTCGAAACCGGGTGGGAAATCGACGTAGCTCGCGGCACGCGCTGGGATCTGCTCCCATGCGGCGATGTTGGCCATGAACTCAGCGTCCATGCGCAGGCGATCGATCGCTTCGGCTATTCCCATGTCAGGGGCGATTGTTCTTGCGCCCGGTCAGGTTCTCCGGAGCGGGGGTCATTTCAGGTCAGCTCTTCCACCAGCACTCGTTGCGTGACGTGCTTTCCAAGCATGACCGGTTCCCGATGGTCCGCTCGCACGCTTAGGTTCTGGTCGAAGGCCGAGTAGGCCAGCGCCTGCACCTCAGTGCCCGTCCGCAGGCTGCGTGCTTCGAGGAAGCACAGCAGCTCAGAGTCATCATCCAGCACACGCCGAACCACTGCCCGATCAGGCGGCCGCAGCGAGAGCAGCGAGACACCTTGCGAAGGCGACAACGACAGGTCGCGCGCCGGGATGGGATCTCCATGGGGTCGTGACTGGGATCGCCGAGCGCCTGCGCAATGAGCTCCTCGAAATTCTCGGAGATGACGTGCTCCAGGCGATCCGCCTCCTCATGGACCTCATCCCAGGCGAAGCCGAGTTTCTGATGCAGATACAACTCAAGCAGCCGGTGGTGGCAGATGATCACGAGGGCGATGCGCTCACCGGCCGGGGCGAGGGCGACGCCGCGGTGCTTGCGATACTCGACCAGCGGAGCCTCGGCCGCCGCCAGGCGCTGCAGCATACCGGTCACTGAAGCGGCCGTCACCTCGTTTGGCCCGAATGCAAATTGCGCCGGCACGGGCGGAGATTATCGGGTTGACACGACGGATGACTAGGCATTCATCAACCCATTCCTCGAGTAAGCACAGCCGAGCTTAGTCATTCATGGAGGGGGCTTGACTTCGGGGCGGCGTTGACCGCTGGTTCAGGGCTGAGCCGGGAAGGCCATTTTGCGGAGGACTCTCTTATCAAATGCTTATCCTAGATT
>Ga0190360_1000125_pt1 | contig 41746 bp, 39 predicted proteins | sample 48721834_MG_FD_161271 | JGI IMG/M metagenome (GOLD analysis project Ga0190360, IMG submission 161271) | Hydrothermal vent microbial mat bacterial communities from Southern Trench, Guaymas Basin, Mexico - 4872-18-3-4_MG | ecosystem: Environmental > Aquatic > Marine > Hydrothermal vents >...
GTATCATCATTATCTTTTTCATTATAACGTTCAGTATGTGTTTTCTCTTGCTTTTGCGGCTTGCTTCTTATCAGTGCGGGCTTACCAAAGATATAAGCGAATATCCGCGCTCTGCCCTCTTCCACCTGGCTCTTCACCGCTTGAAACATCTCCCGCTCCTCATCCAGCATTCCTTTGGGCGGTGTATCCATGCCCGAGCTGGCAAGTTTTATTATCTTCCCTATCCTCCTCCTTATTATATCTTCTATCTTCATCCTCGCATTCCTCATCTCGTCTTCCAGAAAGCCCTTTCTGGTCTCATCCGCCTCCTCCTTCTCAGTCTCCAGTTTGGCGATGTAATCCCTCACATCCTCACAGAATCTATCAGGTAATTCCTGGAGCGAGGCAGTATTTCGCTCTCTGTAGAGGATCTCCCAGAGTTTTTCTATATCCATAAAATGAAGATAAATTTGTAGTTGAAGATTATATTATTTTAAGGGTGAGATGAAACTTTTTCGTACGCTTATACCATTGAGAGAAGCACAGAGCATGGTTTTAAGGCATGTGAGGCGTGTGGGTGTAGAGGAAGTCAGCTTTGATCTCGCTGCTGGTAGGGTTCTTGCGGAAGACATCATCTCTGAGATGGATAGTCCTCCTTTTAACCGCGCTGCTATGGATGGTTACGCAGTGAAAGCTGAGGATACCTTTGGAGCAGCACCGGATAAACCTCTGGTTCTTCACAGGCGTGAACCAGGCTCGGAGTCAGAGGAACTGAACGAGGGAGAGTATATCCCAGTACAAACAGGTATGCCGATGCCGAAAGGTAGTAATGCAGTGCTCATGTTAGAATATGGGAGGGAGAGGGACTCGAAGCTGGAGATCTTCAAGCCTGTTACGCCAGGAAAAAATGTCTCTTTCAAGGGCGAAGATGTGAGGCGCGGGGATATAATATTAAATAAGGGGCGGGTACTTCGAGCCGCTGACATCGGTATGCTTGCATCTATTGGCAAGAGTCGTGTGAAAGTGTATAAAAGAGGTATTATCGGGATTTTATCAACGGGAGACGAGCTGTATGATCCAAAGGGCAGTTCGAAAGGGGCAATCGCGGACGTGAACAGTTATGTACTGGCAGCGTTGATGGGCATGATAGCGAAACCATCCAGAATGGGCATAGTGAGGGACAATTATGACGCTCTAAAAGCTGCAATTGAATCCTGTATTACAGACTGCGACGCCGACGCTATACTGGTGAGCGGCGGTAGTTCAGTGGGTAACCGTGATTTTATTGGGGATGTAGTGGAGGATTTAGGCGAGATGATATTTCATGGCGTTGCTATTCGACCGGGAGAGCCAACTGGTTTTGGAATCATAAATGAAAAACCCATCTTCTGCCTACCGGGGTATCCAGTATCAATGATTGCGGCATTTGAGATGCTTGTTAGACCCCTTATAGAAGCGATGCATGGGCTAAAAGGGGCAATGATAAGGCAGGTCTTCGCGGTTGTTAGCAAGAAGATACCATCGGCAGTGGGCAGAACCGATTTCGTCCGCGTCAGGTTATATCATGATGAGTATGATGGCAAATATTATGTGGAGCCGATAAGGGTAAGTGGCTCGGGCATTTTATCCAGCGTAACGAGATCCGATGGGTTTGTCATAATAGAGGATAATAAAGAGGGTATAGAGGAGGGTGAACAGATAGGAGTAAACCTGTGGTGAAGGTAAGATATGAAAGTAGAAGAGAGTGTGGAGGATGGAGCACGTATGAGGCAAGAGGTCTGGGATTCATTGCCCAGAGGTAATGTCTTCTTCGCACCTACTGATCCGGACAGGTTCTTCGAGGGTATAAAATTTGACATCTCGCCCAGGCAGTTTGGACTACGTGTGCGTAAGCATGACATGTATTGCGAATTGGGCGGACCGAGGCACAGATACAGTAGTTTCTTCTTCATCGAGGTTGTGAACGATGCAGAACGAATAGAGGATGGACGGATAGAAGTAATAGGACCGGAGATAAAGGATATAGAGGGTCAATCACTGCCTTTTGGATTCTGGATCAGATATTATGGCAAGCATCTTACAACCGATTATCTGGATTTATTGACGAGATGGACATACTTCGCACTTGAGGAGGGAGAGGGGTGGATGCTGCTCAACACGCGGGACACGATATGGCTAAGATTGCACAAGAAATATGCTCACAAACATGACTTTAAGCATCTTGGTCAGGCAATGATAAACCTCTGTAAGATACAGTTTCCGATGGTCGAGCGAGCGGATGCGAAGATACTGATAGCGAGTGAGGAGCTGGGAGGTGCGAAATTGACGAAGAAGATAGTGGACAGTGTCTGTATACCATATTGGGAGCGTGTGGACAAACAAGCGAGACGATTCTCAGATGAGGACGTTGACACCTTCTACGGATGTACCATCTGCCAGACATTCGCACCGACGCATGTATGCGTGGTAGCCCCGGATAGGCCACCTTATTGCGGGATAATCACATGGATAGGTGCAAAGGTGATGTGTGACCTCGATCCATATGGATACATATTTGCGATGCCGCTGGGAGAATGCATAGACCCCGTAGGGGGTGAATACACAGGCGTAAATGAGAAGATTTATGAGAAATCGAACAGGACTTACAAGCGTGTGGTGATGTATTCCTCAATAACGTATCCACAGACGAATTGTGGCTGTTTTGAAGCGGCGATATTTTATATACCGGAGGTGGATGGTCTGGGACTTGTAGACCGGAGGTATGCAGGGGAGACCCCCCTCGGATTGACGTTCTCGAGATTAGCGGGGCTTATCAGTGGTGGACTCCAGAATCACGGATATTGTGGTATATCCTTTAGAACGCCGCGGTCAAAGAAGTTCGTTCGCGCTGATGGCGGCTGGCATCGTGTGGTATGGATACCAAAGGAGTACAAAGAGACGCTCGTGGAGTATATTCCTGCGGATATGTACCCGCTGATAGCCACAGAGGATGATTGTGTTGACCCACTGGAGCTGAAAGAATTCCTGAAACGTGTGAATCATCCGGTAGTGCAATTGTGGAAAAACGGTGAGGAGCCTCAGCCACTCAAGATACCACCGCCAAATACCGATTGGGATACTGCAGAGGAGCATATAGCACGTGAGAGGGGCAGGAGACTGCTGAGAATATAGAAGTAGAGGGTTGGTGAAGATAAGATGAATTAAGAAGTCCGTATCTGCTCTCCTATTATCCGGTCAACAGCAGCTATGAATCGCTCCTCCATACCTTCAGGAATTGATGCTCCTGATGCTACCGGATGTCCACCACCATAGCCACCTACCTCGCTCGCTGCCTGCTCCAATGCCTTTGAAAGGTCTATCCCTTTCTCTCTGAGCAGCTTCTTGCTGCATCGGGCTGATATCTTTGTATCACCGTGTTCGTTCGCACCATTCTTCCTGTTCAGTACAATTACAGGCTTGCTTGTATTTATGTATTCGGCGATGATACCAGCCAGGACGCCGGTTATGCCTTTCTCCTGTACATATAAATAGTAGACATTCGGGAGCTCCTTCATCCCTCCCTCTTTCGCTACTTCTATCCTGTTCAACTCAGAAACGAGTTTATTCTGGAACATCATGTACAGTGACTTCGCTTCTTCTACCAGCTTCTCTTCACGCAAGCAGAGTCCTATACCCATGCCTGCTTTTCCAAACCTGCCACACGCATCTACCATACGCATAAAATCCAGTACATTCTTCTCCACCTCTAAATTCAGCAAATAAGAGGTTCCAATCAGTGCTTCTTCTCGCAATTCCGTGTTTGACTCTCTCGCAATTGATAATAGGGCAGAACTCAATCGCTTCACATCTTCTTCTCCCAGTTCCTCCAATCTCTTCTCTCCTTCTATTCCCACCTTGTTCAGGAATCTATCCACCTGTTCTGTCTTACCCGCGAGTGGAATATAAGGGTCAGTAGAGAGGAGGATCAAATCGCGAACCTTGCCATCACCCAGCTTCAGCCCTTTCCTTGGAGTAACAACACCCTCTTTTATCGCTTCGTCCAGAATGAGCCTGTTTATTCCTCTCTCCAGTGGCAGTTTATCTCCTAATGTACCTGCAATTGCAAGACCCGCAAGATCCACGTTCCCTCGCTCATCATCAGAACCCAGCAGTCTCGCAACGAGGTAAGAGAGTCCAGCGGCGCAAAGTTCACCACCCAATCTCTCTTCACTCTTGGACGAGAGCCGATTGGGATTAATGAGAATGGTGGATGAAGAGCTTTTAAGCGAAGATGCCGCATGAGTATGATGGTCCAGGATTACCACATCCTTTTCCTTCAAGAACTTCAAGATCAGGTTCATCTGTGCTGTGCCCATATCTGCAATGATGATGAGCTCTTCATTCATCTCCTGGACGGAATACCGGTCCAATTTACTTATTATCGTTGCATGGAACTGTATTCCTCTACGAATCAGAGCATTGCAGATGATACCTGCAGCTGTTATACCATCCGCATCATAATGCGATACCACACGTGCGTAGTCATGCTTCTTTATTACCTCTGCTGCTCTTTCCAATTCTCGCTGCAACGGAGCCATAAGCTAAGATAAACGAAAACATTACTAAGAATAAAAAGATAAAAAGAACTATTATTTTTATTATACAAATTATACAAATTGGGCGTGTGGCCTAGTTAGGATATGGCGGCAGCCTCCTAACTCTAAGTACAAGTATAAGAGAGAAGCGGGAGAGAGCTGCAAATCACGGGTTCAAATCCCGTCACGCCCGTGTCTTTATCTTCTCACTATCCAGTACTATTACATCCCTCACCGACTTGACCGCGTCAAATGGTATGAGGATATAATCATTCTCCTTCTTAAACCCGCTCGTGTCGAGCTCTGATGCTGGCTTTATTACAAGCTCGGTCAGTATACCGGTCTTTGCATCCACCACGATATTATACAAAACTCCCATCTCTCGACCCTCTGAATCCAGAACCTCCTTATAACTCAACTTCTGTGCAAACATTCTCCCTTCTCTCATCTCTTTTATCCCCCCTCATTAAAACTATTTATACCCCATATATATTTATATCTCTTCTCCACTTCGCAACTTGTCCAGTAACCGGGAGAAGTACCTGTCTGAAATCTCTACGAATAATGCATGCTCTCCTTTTGTTATACTTATCTTCTCCTCCTTCACCATCCTTCGATAAAACTGTCCATCTATAACCAGTTCCGCATCCTTTGTACCCAGAAGCTCCAGACTTATTTCACTCTCTATATCTACAATGGTGGGTCTCGCGGTGAGTTTAAAAGGCGCAATTGGTACTATTATCGTTGCATTTACCTTCGGGTCTACAATGGGTCCCCCTGCACTCATTGCGTATGCTGTGCTGCCCGTAGGCGTTGAGAATACTACACCATCCGCTCTCAACCGTTCCAACTCCTCGCCATCCACGAATATTACAAAATGAAGCATCTTGCCCGGCTTTGAGGTTATTACCACTGCTTCATTCATTGCGTATGGCATCTCTTCATCCATTACTCGAATGGAGAGCCGTTGCCGCTTCTCCACATTAAAACCTTCCAGTATCAGATTCCTCAGGGTGGATACTGCATTCTCAGGTTGTATCCTTGCTAAAAATCCTATCATACCTGTATTCACACCCAGAACAGGCGTTGGACGTTTCAAATAGTGTAAAGTCCGGAGGATGGTACCATCACCCCCAACACAGATCAGTAAATCCACATCCATATCGCTTATCCTCTGACCCTGCATCTGCATTCCGAGTTTATAAGCCGAATCGGGATCAAGTACAACCTCAAAACCTTCTCCTTCTCCCTCTCTTATACATCCGATTAAAGCCTTTACCACACTTATATCTCTCGATTCACCCCTGCATACGATTCCAATGTGTCTTGGTTGAATCTTCATTCCCCACAGAGTTTGGAGATAGCATCGGCCAGATCCCCGTTTGCTTCTTTCAGTGCTGTTTTCGCATCTGCCTCACTGCAGCCTGCTTTCTCCATCACCAGCTTCACATCCGCATCCGAAATTCTCGCTTGCTCCACCGGTGTTCCTGCTATCTGGTATATCTTCGTACCAGGGGCTTCTACAATTGTAACCTCAGGCTGAGAGAAAACGAGTTCAGCATTTGTTGTCCTTATCACTACTTCTTCAACATCCCTCAGCTCTTCTACGTTTATACCCGTCTGCTTCATCATCTGATTCAATCTCTTGGGGTTGAGGCTGACACCCTTCCTGAATCCACCACGCATTTTTATCTCCTCTAATTAAGGAACTGATAAATATATAAACAACCAATCATTTAAAATAGATTGGGGCTTGGAGTTTGGGGCCCGTGGTCTAGGTGGAATGACGTCGCCTTTACGAGGCGAAGGTCATGCGTTCGAATCGCATCGGGCCCATGGCTCATTTTTTACATTATGGTATGAACTTATTTACCACTTCTACCCACCCCTCCGGTCCCTCACCCCTCGCTTTATACAGATTCTTCAGAGGAAGATCGAGCCATGTGCCATCCTTCCTCCTCACCACCGCTGGTTGGTCCACTGCTTCCAGCATGGGTATATCATTCCTGCTGTCACCAATTCCTATCGTCCTAACAGCCTCAACTCCGTATTCCTTCCTGAATAACTCTGTAAGTACCTTTACCGCTTTGCCTTTGTCCGCGTTTCTTCCATGTATGTTGTAGTACCTCCCACCGTGTGTGAGACTGAATCCTTTCTCGCGTATCTTCTCTAATAAAATCTTCTCCTTCTCCGCTGGCTCGTCAAAGATAAAACTCTCATTATACATCTTATCCTTTGCAAGTCTCGCCTTCTCTATGCTCAGATTCGCATCCTTCGCCACCTCTTCGGGTGTCATATCACCGAAGCCCTTTATTTTAAAGCCTGTTTCTGCTCTTATGGCATTCAAAGCCTCTCTTAACTCTTCATATCTTGCACCAAACTCGATAACGCAGTAATGCTTCATCTCTTTTGTGTAATGGAACTCAAAAGAGAAGTAGCCCTGAGGAATGAAGATTGCACCGCCATTCTCAACGATAAAAGGGTCTCTTATACCCAGTTCTTCACGATAATACTCGTTCTCTGCCAGGGTCTTTGCGGTACAAAACACAATAGGTATCTTCCGCCTCTTCAGGGTTGTAAGGGCAGGAAGTGCAGCCTCGTAGGAGTAATTAGAGAGGTCAAGCAGAGTGCCATCAAGATCGGTGTAAAGAACTATCTTCATTCGGGTGTACCTGCCTTAAAACTTCTTAAATACGCTTCTTCATCCACTTTCTCATCAAATATGCCCTGTTTAAGCCATAAAAACGTGTCAGAATGGGTATTTAGCAACTTAGCGAATTTAATAGCATCAATATCACCAATTGGTGGCATAATAAACATCTCGGGTGGCTTCTCCCACCTCTCCAGTATATCTACCAGCTCCTCAAGCACCTTCTGCCTCACATAATCGTTACAGAGTTTACTGTTATAAATCGTGCTCAGGGAGCCGAGTAACATATTTTTAATATGCTCCTCCCCTTTCTCCTCGTGTATATGTGGATTTAACGTCTCTATCTGGAATACCTCAATTCCTGCACTCACCACATCAGAATACACAATCTTATCCGTCTTTAGCCCGAACTCATCGAAGAGATAGACGAAGTGAAAAGGCTCGATTGAATAGCCCGTGGAGTAACTCATGATATCCGCAAGCTTCATGGTCAATGCATGCTCACCCGCATTCCCTGTTATTACCACCCGGGTTTCAAAGCCGGTGGTGGTTGATAGCAGTAGATTGAGATATTTATTCGTTGTCTCGCTTACTCTGCCCCATTTCTTGAAATACAGCCTGTCCTCAACTACTTTTGGCTTATATCGCCAGTGTAGCCTCACCATTGAGTATGGCGACTCGGACATACAGAAGCCTGCTGCGTAATCCATTACGTATTCACGAACAGAACCGGGGATATAGTTGTCAGCATCTGCGAACCCAATGAAGTCTTTACCCAGCGCCTTCGCAAGCAACATGCCTATTATCATCCCTTCGGCTTTACCATCTCTTACCAGTCTATCGCTATCGAGGAGATGATCATAGCCGAGATCATGGAATGCAAAGCCCAATTCAGGGTCCTTCTGATGTACGGTGAGCATCTCCTGCTGTGTGAGGTTATGAACATTTGTTATCACATCTTTCTCCATTTTATATATGTCCTGTGGTACTCGTGCACTATTCGAGACCACGATTACTGAGCAATCAAAAGGTATTGCTCTCAGAACACCCTCCAGCAGGTGTATATTCTCATTTTTTATGGGTACAATGATTGCGAGTCGTTTCAAAACCTTCTTTATACCTTCAAAGGCGATATCACAAGCTCTGGGGTTCTCAAAGCCACCGGAGTCCAGCTTTAATACCCGCTGCAACTCGTGAATCTTTACTGAGCCGAATATCTCCGTATGTCTCGGCAACTCAATCAGCATATCTTATTATATTATGAGTATAATCATGTTATATAAATAAACTCAAGCCAATTGAGGTTTAGAGGTGTAGGAATAATGCCACGTTCTCATGGAGAGAGGAAGAAGACGAGGAAGAAGTTGAGTAAGAGGAAGAGGGAGCGGGGTTTATCTCCCATAAACAGAGCGATTCAGAGCTTTAAGCCGGGTGACAGGGTTCACATCAGGATAGACCCCAGCGTCCATAAGGGGATGCCACATCGAAGATTCCATGGTATGACAGGGGAGGTCGTGGGTGAACGAGGCAGGGCATTTATTATAAAGGTATCAGATGGCATCAGAGGACGTAAAAAGATAAAAGAGCTATTCATCAGACCGGAACACCTTCGCCTGCAATCACCCTAATTCCAAATTAAGAATTAATATGGGCCCGATGCGATTCGAACGCATGACCTCCGCCTCGTCAAGGCGACGTCATTCCCCTAGACCACGGGCCCTTTACCTTTATGTCAACTTCAATAATTAACTCTTATACAATAATGCTATTATAAAAATAAGGTTGGACATTTATTTACTTTCCTCATATTGGTGAATACGGTACGGGATACTATGGTAGGAGAAGATTTAGTTGTAGTGGGTGCAGGACCTGCAGGGATGACTGCAGGGATGTTTGGTGTGAGAAGCGGCTTGAAAACCCTGGTACTTGAGAAAGGAATAAGCGGAGGTCTATCGAACGAAGCTCCGGAGATAGAGAATTATCCAGGATTCAATAGAGTTGGAGGCATGGAACTGGCATCAAAGATAAAAGAGCATGTATCGCGATACGTTGAGATTCGAGAGCTGGAGAAGGTTGAGATGATAGAAGTAAGCTCGAACGAGCTGGTTGTTACCTCCGATAAGAACTCTTATCGCACAAGAGCGGTGGTGATGAGCACAGGAACCAGACACAGGCGGTTGGGAGCAAAGGGGGAGGCTGAATTCCTCGGAAGGGGTGTATCCTACTGTGCCACCTGTGATGGCTTCTTCTTCAAAAACAAGCCTGTAGCTGTGGTTGGGGGTGGTGATTCTGCAGTTAGGGAAGCTTTATATCTGCGAAACCTTGGTTGTATGGTCACATTAATTCATAGAAGAGATAAGCTCAGAGCAGAGCGATATCTACAGCAGAAGCTGGAAGATGCGGGTGTTACCATCTGCTGGAACTCGGTTGTAAAGGAGATAAAGGGTGATAAGTCGCTAAAAAGCGTCATTCTTGATAGTAAGGGCGTTGAGAGCGAGCTCCCCATCGCCGGTCTATTTATATCGGTTGGCGAAGAGCCGAACAGTGAACTGGCTGCGAAGATGGGCGTTGCACTCGATGCAAATGGGTATATAATCACTGATAGAAGCCAGAGGACGAATCTCAAACGTGTATATGCTGCGGGTGACGTTACAGGAGGGGTCAGACAGGTGGTAGTCGCCTGTGCGGAAGGTGCGGTTGCCGCGCTATCGGCTTATAATGACCTGCTATGAGCGCCATGTTGAGGGAGATAGGAATAGATGAAGCGGGAAGGGGACCTGTGATAGGGTCTCTCTTTGTCGCTGGGGTTCTTAACTTTGAAGGGCTGGGCGTACTGGGCGTGAGAGATTCGAAGAAACTTAGCTCTAAGAGGCGAGAACAGCTTGCAAAGCTCATCGAGAATGCTACTGAGGTTCAGGTCATGGAACTCACCGCGAAGGAGATAGACGAAAGGAGGAAGAGCCAGAGTATGAACGAAATCACTGTTGACCTCTTCGCCCGTATCATTGAACTTCTTCATCCCGATAGGGTCTACGTTGATGCGGCTGATGTCAATCCAGAACGTTTCGCTTCCAACCTCCGCAAGAAGTGCAACATACGTGAGCGTGACATCGAGATAATCTCGGAGTTCAAAGCAGATGTAAACTATCCGGTGGTCAGCGCGGCGTCAATAGTGGCAAAAGTGCACCGCGACAGGTCAATTAGAGAACTTGCCACTGAAATAGGAGCAGAGATAGGTAGTGGCTATCCTGCAGACCCCAGGACCATCCAGTTTTTGAATCGGCTGCTGAAGGAACAGAAGGATAATATCCCTGATTGCGTGAGGCAGTCATGGAAAACGTTTGAGCGGTTATGCTATAAGTAAAATCATATTTATATACCCACGATTAACTGATATTGAGATGGTAGTCCCGGAAAGGGAGAAAGGAGGGGGAAAGGATAAAAAACAGGAGAAGCGGGAGGAAGTCAAGGAGTGTCCTGAATGTGGCTCTAAGTGTCTGGTTCGTGATTATGGCAAGGCGGAAATATTTTGCGCTGACTGTGGACTGGTGATTGCTGAGAATATCGTGGACCTTGGACCCGAGTGGCGTGCCTTTGACTCAGAACAGATGTCCAAGAGAGCGAGAGTTGGTGCTCCGCTCACTTATCGAATCCATGATAAAGGGCTGAGTACGCTCACCAACTGGGGGTCGTCAGCGCAGGGGCAATACAAGCTGAAGAAATGGCAGCAACGAACACATATAGCAAATACAACCGAGAGGAGTTTCATCTTTGCGCTCTCTGAGATAGAACGGATGTCATCCGCGTTAAAATTGCCGGTGAATATCCGGGAAGCGGCATCCATGCTATACAGGAGAGCGATGAAGAAGCATCTAATCCGTGGACGTAGCATCGAGGGTATAACCTCTGCAATACTGTATATCACCTGTCGGCAGTACGGAGTGCCGCGAACACTCGAGGAGGTGAGGGAAGTATCTCGAGTGGGGCAGAAGGAGATATCGCGTGCTTACAGGTTCCTATTAAGGGAACTGGACCTTAAGATATCGCCTGCATCACCTATTGACTTCGTACCCAGGTTCTGTTCCATGCTCGGTCTCGGCGGTGACATAAGAGCGAAAGCGATAGAGATAATAAAGAAAGCCTCGGAGAAGGAGCTGACCAATGGACGCGGACCCATTGGCATTGCAGCAGCGGCTATTTATATCGCAGCGATCTTAAATGGCGAGCATCGAACACAAAAGGATGTATCTGATGTTACCGGTGTTACTGAGGTTACAATAAGAAACAGATACAAGGAATTATCCGAACAGCTGGATATAGAAGTGCTCTTATAATACAAATTGCAAATTGAAGACAGAGTTAAGAGGGATATAAATATCTGAGTGTTGCTCTTGCCGTCATCTTTGCTATCCTGAGAGGTTCCGGCACCCTACCATGCAGGGTAAACTTGTTGAGTATGGCTTTGACTTCCGCGGTATCCATACCCAAAAATCGTATTAAAACCTCATACTTGTTACTTAAGGTGAGTTTTGTGCGATTTCCCAATCTCCGGTATGCCTCGAGCCTCAAATCGCGCTCTCTATCTTTGAAATGGTGCTCTATATGCCCCTCCAGTCCCTCAGATTCCTCATAAGTCACGCATACAAGGGGTATTTGCAGCTTCTCATAGAGCTCTTCTAAATTCACTATGTTGAACCAGCTGATAACACAGCCATTGAGCATCATCGCGTTTATATCGCCACGCTGCAATGAACGAAATAGCTGCAGAATACCCTCTGTTGCGTCCATTCCACCCACTGTTATCTCACTGAAGGCTACACCATCTATGATGAAGTCAGAACGCATCACTATGCCTGCAAGTACAGACTTCTCGTAATCCATGACGAAACTCTCTGCTATTCCAAGTACCCTCATGCCCTTCTTGTGTATGTGCAGTGTCATGGCACCAGAGGAATAGGAATATGAATCCCGCCTCCCGGATTTGAACCGGGGACATCACGGTTTCCGCGCGCGGTATAACCTTGGGAGGTGGTCAAAAATTCGCACTACAGCCGCGCACTCTTCCAGACTGAGTTAAGGCGGGTATGTACAACTACGAAGTATCTCTTATAACATATAAAGGTTGATGTTTTCTATTCTCATCTTCACTTTAATAGTTTCACTTCCACCTCCTCTCCCTCCTCTATTATCTCCCTGCCCTTACCCATGTATATGTATCCATCAGCCTTTGCAAGGGTCGTGATCGCACCAGAGCCAGAGAGGATGGGATAGGCAACCAGGTTACCATTCTCAGGAACGAGCTTCACCAGCAGATATTCATTTCGACCCGGCTCAGAGAATATTCTGCAAGCAGTCTTCACATTTACATTCTTACTACTCTTCGGCTGCTGGTTTTGAATAGAGCCCGAGCCTGAGCCAGAAATTGTACGCAGCAGTGGAGCGACAAAGAGGTTGAAAGATATCAATGCTGAGGTAGGATTCCCCGGTAACCCGAATACAGGCTTATCATGGCACATCCCAAGTACAAACGGTTTACCCGGTTTTATATCCACACCGTGCAGGATGATCTCCCCAACTTCCTCTATCGCTACTGGCACTTCATCTCCTCCTCCTGCTGAGGTCCCACCAGAGAGTATTATAACATCTGCACCCATTCTCAAAGCCTCCTTTATCTTCTCTCTTATCTCCTCCTTCCGGTCACGTACGATACCAAGAGATAACGGAACAGAGCCACATTCCCGTACAGAATCACTTAGCGTACGGGCATTAACATCGTATATCTTACCATGTGTCAGGTTCTCTCCGGGCATTACCAGCTCATCACCTGTGGATATGACCGCGACAGTCGGCTTTTTATAGACCCTGACCATGGTCAATCCACACGCAGCTATAACACCTGTATCCTGTGCTGTTAATGTGGTTCCTCGTTTAACTATCTTCTCGCCGCGCTTTATGTCCGAGCCTGCGAGCATGATATTCTCTCCAGGTGCCACAGGTTTGTAAATCTTAACCACATCCTCATCCTCTCGCTCTATCTCCATCGTATTCTCGACTTTGACAACCGCATCGGCACCCTTAGGAACGGCTGCACCGGTAGATATACCCATACAGAAGCCTCTTTCTATATCTTCCGAACGAACTTCTCCTGCACGGATGCGTGCCTTTACTATCAGCGTGGCAGGTGCATCTTCAGAGCAATAATATGTGTCAGAAGCCACAACCGCATAGCCATCCATTGTCGCACGGTCAAAGGGAGGGATATTAAGAGGGGAAAAAATATCGGTGGAAGCAACTCGACCCAGAGCACTCTCTATTCCCACATTTTCAGAATCGAGCTGTTTTGCTATTCTCGCGCTCAGTTCATGAATCTTACGTTCTACTTCTTTCTGCTCTGTTATCTCCAGGAATTGCTTCCCCATACATCACGCTTATACACTACACTTTAAATAGATGTGCTATCACCAGATAAAAGATCGGCTATCGTTGTCAGGTGCTTTATGTCTTCTTCTCGGTCCGATACCCTAAAGCTTCGAGCATTTCTATCGGGAACGGGATGATAACAGTGGTAGCCTTCTCCTCCGTAGCCTCTTTTATCATCTGCAATGCTCTGATGAACATCCCGCCCTTCTGCGTTGCGAGTACACCTGCTGCTTCTGCGATCTTCTTCGCTGCCTGGAATTCAGCATCTGCGGAGATTATCCTCGCTCTTTTGTCCCTTTCCGCTTCTGCCTGTGCCGCCATAGCGCGTTGCATCTCTTTTGGCAGTTCCACGTCTTTTATCTCCACTGCTGATATCTTTATTCCCCACGGGTCGGTCGCCTCGTCAATTATCTTCTGTAATCTTTGATTCAGCTTGTCACGCTCTGATAACAGTTCATCCAGTTCCGCCTGCCCTATCACCCCCCTTATTGTGGTAAGTGCGATCTGGGATGTGGCATAGTCATATCGCTCCACAACAGTTACCGCTTTCTCCGGGTCGAGCACGCGGTAATAGACCACAGCATTGACCCGCGTGGTGACATTATCCTTTGTTATAACCTCCTGTGGCGGCACATCGAATACCGAAACCCTGAGGTCTATCTTTACCATGGTCTCGAAGATAGGTATGATAAAGAACAGTCCGGGTCCTCTGGCGCCAACAAGTCGCCCAAGTCTGAAGATAACACCGCGTTCGTATTCCTTCACCACCTTTATCGCCGATGCCAGCAATATCAGCACTACAATTACTATTCCAGCTATTAGCAATTCAAAAGCCATTTTTTAGTTCTCACCTCCTATCCTTTCTACTGCTATACATATATATATCCTTTCCGGTGCGTTTTCCACCGGAAATGCCACCGGAAGGCTTATATACCACTTTTCACATAACATATGTCAAACACACATGTGAAAACAAGGAGGAGCTAAAAGATGGTTATGAACAGTGGCCAACACAAGAAGGTGAACAAAAAACGAATCTTTATATCATGCCTCATGGTGGTTTTCTTCTTCCTCGCGGTGTTCACGCCGGTGAACGCCGGATGGATTGAACTGAGCCTGAACACACCCCGAGATATGTACAGTGTTGGTGAGACCATTAACTACACACTGCAAGTAGCGAATTCAGATAGCCTGAACTATACATTGAATGTCACCAATGTCTATCCCAATGGCACGGCGGAGCTTCTGGATACAAACCTCTTCCTCACATCCGGTGCTAATAAGACCTATCTGTGCTCTTATGTGGTTCAGAGAGCTGATATAGGTGCAGATAAGAGTGTGAAGGATACACTTGAGGTGGAGGGTTTCGATGAAGCAGGTGATGAAGTCATTGCAAGGGTGACGAAGAGTACGGAGATTCTTGCTCCTGCTATTGCGATCATAAAGACCGCTTCTCTTGATGGTACCTGTCCAGGGTCTCACTCTTTGAGCGCTCATATCGGTGACACAGTAACTTATTGCTTCAATGTCATCAATACCGGAGATGTGAATCTGACTGGTATTGAGGTTAGAGACAGCAGGTATGGAGAGATACCGCTGGAGGGAATCTCGCTGATGCCCGATGAATCAACTGCAGGTACGATAACTCATATCATCAACGAATCGGATGTACCTGCGGTTACAAACATTGCTACTGTTAACGCTACCACGGAAGAGGGTGTAGAAGTGAGTGATGATGATGAGTGCACAGTGAGCGTATCTACATTGGCAGGGATAGATGTCAGAAAGAGTGCACAGCCCGATTCAGGCGCTCCAGGTACGACCGTCAACTTCAGCATAACGGTGACCAATCTCGGTGAACTCAATCTCAGCCCTGTGTACATAAATGACAGTTTACCTTTGGGTTTGGATTTCATAAAAGCTACTGATGGCGGTCAGAACAGCGGTCAGTGGGTAAACTGGTCCGTGGATACACTGCAGAGCGGCGATATGGTGACAGTATATCTGGAAGCGAATATCAGTGGAGATGTTACAGGAACTCTGACAAACTTTGTCACTGTCAGTGGTAAGCTTCCAGGTGGCGAACTCATCACCAATGACACTATAACGAATGTGACTGCGTATGCATCAGGAATAAGTGTGGAGAAGAGCGCATCGCCTTCCAGGGGCGTTAATGGCACTGATATCAACTTCAGCATAACGGTGACCAATCGTGGCGGAGCAGACCTCAGTCCTGTGTACATAAATGACAGTTTGCCTCCGGGTTTGGATTTCATAAAAGCCACTGACGACGGTCAGAACAGTGGCCAGTGGGTAAACTGGTCTATAAATACTCTTTCAGCTTCGGAATCCACGACAGTATATCTTGTGGCGCGGCTACATGTAAACGAGAGTCAGCTTGGAGTGCTTGTCAATCATGTCAATGTCTCAGGCAGGTTACCCGCAGGTGGTACGGTCTTCAGTGAGACTGAAGCAAGTGTAAATGCATATACCACACCACCAGTCGTGGAGAGCTTTACACAGTCAAGTGATAATCCAGTTGAGGGAGAGGACGTGACAATAACCGCACATGTCACGGATGACCTCGGTGTGGATACAGTGAACCTCACCTACATAAATCTATCAAATTATGTTAGCACAGTGAGTATGGGTCTGGTCAGCGGTACTACACTCGATGGCTACTGGAATGCGACGATACCAGGACAACCAGCAGGTACGGTCCTCACAATTTATATCACCGCTTGTGATGTCACCGGTAATTGCACTTCGACAACACCGCATATGAAACATTGGACGACGGATTTAACCAGGTTATGCCCGTTCTCGGGTGTAAGACCTGTTTATCCGCCCCCTTACACACCGCCATCCGACACGTCTACATCACCCTGGTATCCACATTATCCTGGGGGGAATCCGTTATGCATAGGTGTATGGGGCTACTAAATCTGCCCCCTTATTTTTTATTCTCAAAGTTGTAGTCTATAAGCGACAGCGACCATTGACCTGCAATATGCTCATCGGTTTAAGTTTATATACAATAAGGCGATAGTATGTGCAAAAATAGAAGGTTTTATATGTAAAGAAACTATGAGTAGATAATTGTATAAAATTATGCCCAGTAGGAGGTGATAGAATGAAAAAGTTCGTGTCAGTGCTGCTTACTCTGATACTCATTAGTGGTATCATCACAGTATGTGGAGCCAGTGAGATAAAGACGTTGCGCATCGGTTATCAGCCCAGCACGCACCAGATAGCAGAAATGACCGCGATGGAGAAGGGCTGGTGGACGAGGGACCTTGCGAAATTCGGCGTTGAGAATATCACAGATACTGAGTTCTCTTCCGGTCCTCCCGAGATGACTGCGATGATGGCGGGGGAACTTGATGTTGCATATGTGGGCACTGCTCCTCCTATCACTGCTATAGATAAAGGTTTAGATGCGAAGATCGTCGCTTCTGTCAATACAAATGGCTCTGCACTCGTTCTCTCACCAGGACTGGCTGCCAACTACACATCTCCAGCGGACCTGAAAGGACTGAAAATAGCCACTTTCCCTCAGGGCTCCATCCAGGATACAATACTCAAGAAATGGCTTAAAGATAATGGGTTAGATCCTGGTAGGGATGTGCATATCATAGGCGCGGGACCAGGAGAGGCGATAACAGAGATAATGGCTGGGGTTGTGGATGGTGTATTCCTGCCAGCTCCGTCACCTACGATAATAGAAATGGCGGACGCAGGTAAGACGGTGGTTTATTCGGGAGAGATGTTTCCCAATCATGCCTGTTGCTGCCTGTTAGTGAGTGGGAGATTGATAAGAGAGCATCCAGAACTCGTTAAACAGATAATCAGAACACATATAAACGCCACTCGATATAACAATGAGCATAAGGAAGAAGCTGCGGAGATATATGCCCGTAAAGTGAGAGGAACAGACGTGGAGAAGGTGAAGGAGTCCATAAAGCGCTGGGATGGGGCATGGGTTTATGACCCGCATATCGAGATAAACTCAACGCTTGTATATGCGAAGGTGGACTACGAGATGGGTTACACAAACAAGCTATTAACAGAGGAAGACCTCTTTGATACAAGCCTATATGATGAGGTCATGGGAATTGCACCTGCTCCCGGAACAGTCTCACCAACACCAACCCCAGAGCCAACACCTCAGCCAACACCTGGATTCACTTCTCTACTCGTAATTGCTGCACTACTCGTTTATATTGTGTTGAGGAGATTCAAAATTTAAATCTCTCCTCTCTTTTTTAATACAATGAAGAGAAACAGGCTAATATCAATATTAAACAATAGGGGAATCATAGAAGCGATCTCTTTATCCTTAACGATCATCTTATGGGAATTAGTATCGAACTTCATTGTGCGGAATCCGGGTAAGCTGCCCTCTCCGTATTCTATTTTGCTCGCATTCTGTGATATATGGGAGATAATACCACTTGATATCGGTATCAGTCTGTTGCACTTTGGTATAGGTATAGGAGCAGGAGCGGCAATGGGAATAATAGTAGGAATGCTTATGGGGTGGTTCAGGATAGTAGACAGAATTATGGACCCGATGGTTGAGATACTGCGTCCAATACCGCCTTTGGCATGGGTACCTTTCGCAATCCTGTGGGGTGGGCTCACGCATTACGCAGCGGGATTTATCGTATTCATCGGTGCCTTCTTCCCTATTCTGATAAATACATACACAGGGTTCAGAGAAGTGGATAAGACGTATATAGATGCAGCGCGTGTGTTGGGCTGTAGAGAGGAGTGGAAATTGATAAAATTCATTGCATTACCATTCTCCTTGCCCTTTATCGCCACAGGTATAAGGATAGGGATGGGGGTGGGCTGGATGTGCGTTGTGGCGGCAGAACTGTTCGGGGTAAGCAAAAGTGGGCTGGGATACCGATTATTTCAGGTATTCTGGCCTTTGCACATGATAGATAAACTCATTTTATATATGATAATTCTGGGACTTGTAGCCTTACTGCTGGACCGCTTATTCAGGTATTTTGTGGAGGAGAAGTTATTCAAGTGGAAGAGAGGGATTGTAATAGCTAAATAAATGAACCACAAACTTGAAGTTCGGAACGTAACGAAGGCCTATATATCAGAAGAAGGAGAGATAAAGGCGCTGGAAGATATAAATCTGGATGTGAAGCCAGGAGAATTCCTGTGTATCATCGGTCCCTCAGGCTGTGGTAAGACCACCTTGCTGAGGATGATTGCTGGTCTGGAGTATCCAACCAGTGGTGAGATTATTTTGGATGGTAAAGAAGTGAAAGGGCCTTCCTCAGATAGAGGGATGGTATTTCAGGAATTTTCGTTGTTCCCCTGGCGGACGGTCTTGAAGAATGTGGAATTCGGACTGCAGATGCGGAACATAAAGTCAAAAGAGCGGCATGCAATAGCGGAGAGGTATATAGAACTTGTGGGCTTAAGAGGGTTTGAGAAACATTATCCATATGAGCTCTCTGGCGGTATGAAGCAACGAGTGGCAATTGCAAGAGCACTCGCAACGGAACCCTCGATATTATTAATGGACGAGCCTTTCGGGTCTGTGGATGCGCAAACGCGGAATATACTACAGGAAGAGCTTTTACAGATATGGAAAAGGACAAAGAAGACCATAATATTCGTTACGCACAGCGTTGATGAAGCGGTTTATCTCGCTGATAGAGTGGTAGTGATGTCCGCGAGACCCGGTCGCATTGTGGAATGTATAGATATAGATATAGAGAGACCGAGGAAGCGAACGAGTGTGGAGGCGAATGTGATTAGAGAGCAACTGCTCCGAAAACTCATCACTGAGCATAAGAAAGTAGGCTTAATTTAAAGAAGGATTAGTTTGTAGAGTAGAATAGAGAGGGGGTAGAGATGACACTGGTAGTTGTGACCGGAATGCCTGGAGCAGGCTCATCAACGGTGATAAAAGAAGCTTTAAGCCTGATAGAGGATAGAAGTAGAGGTAAGAGGGAGCGAGAGCGATATAGTGTGAGAAATTATGGCGATGTAATGTATGAGGCAGCACTTGAAGAGGGAATTGTGAGGAATCGGGATGAACTGAGGAGATTATCTGTTGAGAAACAGCGTGAAATACAGCTGCATGCCTGTGACAAGATTGCTGAATGGCGAAGAAGTACCGATCATATCATCATAGATACACATTGCACGATAAAGACTCCTGCAGGTTATCTACCGGGTTTACCCGAATACGTGCTCCGAAAACTGAAGCCCGATATGTTCGTGCTCATAGAGGCGAAACCGGAGGAGATACTGGAGCGAAGGCGTAAAGACAAGACGCGGGAGCGAGATGTAGAGGATAAAAGCGGTATAGAAGAACACCAATTCATGAACCGCGCGGTGTCGATGACTTATGCATGCCTTACCGGTGCAGCGGTGAAGATAATTAAGAACCATAACAATGGGCTGCGGGAAGCGGCGGAGGAATTCGCCAATCTGCTTTAGTTGATTTTTATTTTTGTTACTCTTCTGCACCTCTTATTCCCATATTTATCGTCACTTCTGCTATATCCTCACAATATTTCGCCATTCTACCCAGACTTTGTAATACAGAAAGGGCATGTATCTTATCAGCACCTTGCTCTTCACGCAGGAGCTGCTCACTTATTGCTTCAGACTCCTCAGTCAGGCTGTTAGCATCTTTTATCGCTTCATTCGCCTTCTCTATATCCATCGTGGATAATGCGTCCAGCGTTTTGATGAAGAGCCCTCTGACATTGTTACCTATTTTTTCTATCTTCTTTATGGCATCCTCTGGTACTTTTATCATCGTTGAATTTCTCGCTATATTCTCCACATGGTCCCCTATTCGCTCCATGCTCTTCACTATTATTCGGTATCCCAGGCTTTCTCGCTGTCTGTCAACACCTATCTTCTTCGCCAGTTCAGGATCACTCATTGCAGCTTTAAGTTGCCTCACAATCAGTAGATAAAACCTGTCTATCTCGTCATCACGCTCTATGATATCATCAGCAAGGTTAGAATCGTTCTTGCGAAGTGTTGCAATCGCATCTCCCTGCATTGAGAGTATTATCTTTGACATACTGCGAATCGCATCTTGAAGAGTGAAATCCTCGTATTTCAAGAAGCTTTTTAGTATTATCTCCCTTGCCGACTCCCCCACCACCTCCATACCTATCAATCGCTTCCTGACTTCCTCCTTTATCCACTTCCTCTCCTCTGCACTGAATCCTTTTGGAGAAAGAAGCTTCACGATATCGTAACCAACGAGGTAATGAGCGATGAGGAATCTGAAATTACCTTCAAGCTCCTCATCTTCTATGAGCGTAAGCTCAGCACAATTCATCTGCTCCTTCTTCGCCTTAACCGGTGTAATCAGAAGGGATTTATCATCACGCTGGATAAGAGAGAGCTCATCACCCTGCTTTATCCCCGCCTCCCTTGCCCATTTTATGGGCAAAGAGATGGTAAAAGTGGAACCACCGGTTAGTTGAATCTTTCGTTTCTCTTCTTTCATCACATTTATCTCTTTATATCTATATATTAAAAATATAATTACATAAATGTGTATATAAAGCAATTCTTTTTATAAACGCAGTATATAAGATATGATGGGGTTACAATGGAGAGGGAGGACTATATTCCAAGATACGAGTATGAGCGGTTAGAGAGCGAGTACAGGCGCTTGAGACGGAAGTATGAGGAGACGGAAGCGTATAAGGAGGACCTGGAGAAGCTCGTTTCTAAATCCCGGTCACCACCTTTAGATTGTGGATTCGTGGTGGAGAAGCTTGATGAGGGTGCAATTGTGAATTTAAATGGTGCATTAAAGGCTTTACCTTATGGAACGCTAACCGATGAAGAGATAAAGGACTTGAGAGAGGGCAAATATGTCTTCATAGGTCGTATTCCTGATAAGAACAATCCGAGTGGGTTTACCATTGGCATCACCAGGGTATATGACCGTGTGGTGGATCTGGAGGTGGGAGAGGTAGAGGAACTGCGGAAAGATGACGAGGGATGGATAGGGGAGATATCAACGGGTAAAGGACGTGGTAGGATCTACAAGAGATTGCGAGAGGAAGATAAAGCGAAGTTGAAGGAGGGGATGAAGGTCGGGCTTCTCCCTGGTACATTTGACATATTGAAGAGTTATAAGACGAAGGAGTTCACGCGTTATGAGATCACGAAGAATCCCGGAGTGAGTTTTAACGATATTGGTGGTTTGAAAGAGGTGAAGCAGGAGTTGATAAATAGCATCATTCTTCCGATGCTAAATCCTGATGATTATGCAAGATATGGAGAACGTTCACGGCGGATACTCATGTATGGTCCACCGGGCTGTGGTAAGACGATGTGCGCGAAGGCGCTGGCTTCAGCATTGCCCAATTGCGAGTTTGTGAAAGTAGGTGCAGGTGAACTGTTCAGCATGTGGCTCGGTGAGTCCGAGCGGAATGTCCGGATGGTATTCAAGGCAGCGAATGATAAATTGGAAGAAGGAGAGAACGATTATGGTGTGATCTTCTTCGACGAGATAGATGCATTAGCTCAGGAGCGAGGTATGTACACGGGTTCATCAGGAGCTCCGGAGCGAGTTACAGGGCAACTGCTGGATATTCTGGACGGTTTTTACTCCCTGCATCCCCATCTTACTGTGATAGGAGCTACAAACCGGTTACATCTGATAGATTCAGCATTCAGATCTCGGTTTGATAAGATAATAGAAGTGCCAAAGGCAGATAAAGAAGCTGCTTATTCCATTGCAGGCATATATGTGAGGAAGGTCCCACTTGACCGTCATGTGATAGAAGAGGCAGGAGGAGAAGAAGAAGCGAGGAAGTCACTGGTGCAAGGGCTTGTGGAGTATATGTTCGAGGATAAGTACGTGGAGACGGAGATAGGAAGGATAAAGAGAGGGAATACGGTTACCGGGCGTTTTATCGCACAAGTGTTCAACTATGCGAAGGATAAGGCGCTGGAGGAGCGGACGTTACTCATGTTGAAGCGTGGTAGAATAAAAGATGCAGGCATGCGTAAGATGTGGGATGATGAAGGAATGGCTGATATACTGGATGCAAACAGTAAGATGGAGGAGTTGCAGAAGCAATATAAGCATGTAGAGGATATAGGAGTGAGCATGAGGCATCTAAAAGAGGGCTTTGACAAGTTTGTACAGAGAAGGGCGGAGGAGATGATCGCATCGGGATATGAGGCGATGCCTGAGGAAGACACCGGAATGCACTTCTAAGGGCGTATAAAATGGTGAATGTGGATTTGAGCAGATGGCAGGGGATAGAGCATGAATTCAGGGTGGGTATAAGCTCAGAATCTCCTGGTTTATATCGCTATGCGCGATTTTATCACGTGGATGAGGTGATTCACGCACTTGAGAATTATACATTCTTCGATGGTACAGAGGCGATATGTTCAAAGTTGAGGAGGAGGAATGACGGCTTCTTGCGTAATGGTTCGCGGATTTATATCTGCACGGGTGGGCATCTGGAAATAGCCACACCGGAATGCAGAGATGCATTTGAGGCACTGAAATATGATAAAGCTGCGGAACTGTACATGCAGATAGGGGTGGAGAAGGCGAATGAGCGATACAGGGAGAAGTTGAAGAGGAGAGGCTCACAGCCTACTTACATACAGTGCTGGAAGGCGAATGTTGAGATAGATAAGCGATACAGCCGTGGCACGCATGAATCTTACATAGCAGATCGCAAGAGGTTTGTAGGCAATGAGAATTTACTCATTCCTTTCCTGGTGCTTCGGAAGATATTCTTCGGTGCCGGCGGCTTTGTAGCGGAGAAGGATGGAATAAAATATGTGCTTTCACCAAAAGCTATGGTTTCAAGGCGTGTTCTAACTGAATCGCCCTCTCAGTGGCCTATATTATCAACGAGGGACGAACCATTGAGTACAAAGGATAAATATCGGGTTCATATCACCTCAGGTGAGGGTGTTCGGTCTGAGGTTACCAGACTGCTCAATAATGCACTCACCTCTTATGTAATAGATGCGATAGAGTCAGAGAAACTAACGCATGTGGAGGAGATCTGGAACCCGCTTCAGACTTTTAAAGATATCTCTATGAACACCGAAGGCGACTGGGTAATAAAATTGATGAATGGGAGAACGGAATCCGCAATTGACTACCTGAATCATTATTATCTGTCAGTGATAGAAGAGCTGTTTGAGGAGCGGGAAACATCCTACTGGGATGAATACGTATTAGATACCTTCAAGAGGCTCACTGATAAACTCAGTCAGGGCTTGCTCGAGGACATGTATGTGGTGAGGCGTCTGGAGTGGGTGCTGAAGCTGTGGGTGATAGAGCACGAGATAGACGATTTTGAATACGATTATATCCCGAAGGGGAAGTTTGATTATCGGAGCATGTACCTGATGGATGAGCGAATAGAGAAGGAGATAGCAGCATCTTTCGATTTCACCAATCTCTGTGATTACGATTTATATGAGCACATTGCCGACAGGATAGGAGTAGAGCGGATATTAACAGAGGAGGACTTAGGAGAAGCGCTTCTATTCCCGCCGAAGAACTCGAGAGCAGAACTGCGTGTGAAGCTCGCATCAGAATTTGAGAATGCTGCGCTCAGCTGGAATAAGATAACAATAACAAAAGAGCCAAAGATAAAGATAGATATGAGTAGACCAACGGGTGAGGAGTACTCAAGGTTATTCGAGCGGTATCCAGAACTTGCGCGAATGCCCAGTGCAGTAGTGGTATTCCTGCGTGAGAGGCGTCGTGGTGAATCAACAAGGCAGGTTCTCGTTCGGCTACTGGCGGAAGAGGAGGATATAAGGGGCTGGGAGGAGGAGATAAGTCGTGAAATAAGGAATAGAATAGTCAGGAATCCATATCTGGACTATCTGATGTATTCAAACAACAAGACCTACCGGTTCGATCAGCTGGATGGCTGGGATGAGGATAGCATAGCGAAGAAGGTGGAAGAGATAAAGGCGGAGGAGCGGGAAGGGGGAAAAGAAGAGGAATAAAGCCGGATGAACAGCCGGAGGAAGGGGGCGGAGAGTAAGATAAGGGGGATAGAGCAAGAATATCCGGTGAGTGCGAAGGCGAATTTGAATCCTTCATTACTCGTGAATGCTGCGATTCGTGGTTTGAAGAGGCGTGGATTCTCTCAGGATGTCGTCTGGGATACAGCGACAGAGATATCACAGGAAGTGCATGAATCGCGAATAGCATCCAGTTATGGAAATAACGGTTGCCGAATCTACAACGACATGGGGCATCTGGAGATATCTACACCCTCATATAACAATCCTATTGATGCCATGGCATATGAGAAAGCATCGGAGATATATGCGCTCGTGGGTGCGAGAGAAGCGAGTCTGGCATTGAAGAAGGAGGTTCTGGTACACAAGAATAATGTGGCTAATATCGCGCTGGAGAAAGGGGTATGGAAAGGTAAACGGGTGAAGACGATTACGTATGCCACACATGGTAATATAATCACACTCAGGGATGCATGTAAAGATTGGAAGAGGGTGGAGAGGGCGCTTATGCCATGGGTCATCACTCGAATCATCTTCACAGGCTCAGGTGACGTAGTCTCAGGTGAGTTCATCGGTCAGGAGGGTGTGAAGTTTGTTATTTCACCGAGGGCGATGTTTGTAACCCAGAAGTCCTCACTATCTACTACTGTGGATCGCGGTATACTGAACACAAGGGACCAGCCACACGCGGCAAGGCGTTATTGGCGGCTTCATGATATCCATTATGAGGGGTTGCGGTGTGAATATTCGATCTTCTTACGCGATATTGCGCAGGCGCTGGTGATTTGCGCTTTTGAAGCAGGGTTCCTGGATGATGCTCCAGAGATAGAGGACCCTGTGAAGACTTTTAAGACGATATCTACGGATACTCAGGAATGTGAGTGGAAGATAAAGCTGAAGTCAGGAGAGATAACAGATGCGGTAAGCATTTTAAAGTTCTATCTGGACGCGATGGAGAAGGTAAGCACGGAGTATGGAGGCGACAAATGGGAGAAGAGAGGTTTGAAATGCTTGAGCAGACTATTAGAGAAGTTTGAAGCACGGTGTATGGAAGATTATGTGGATGGAATAGATTGGGTGACGAAATTAGCACTGCTCGTGAACTATGAGCCGAAGAGCGCCTCAGAAGGGATCAGTATCTGTAATCAGTATGCGTTACTGGATGAGAATCTCCGATTTTACCTCAAAACTAAAGATGATGAGGTAAAGGGTGCCAGCCTCTTCAATCCAAAGGAGTCGCTGGTATTTGCAGAACGGGAACTGCCAGGTGTGGATAGGCATTCATACTCAGCGAGGGTGAGGCATGCACTATTCAATGCTCCAGAGCAAACACGGGAATTCTTCAAGACGGAGATGATGAAGCGATACAGGGCACATGTGAGGAGTCTTAGCTGGTCAACTATGGTTCTGAACGAGGCGAAGATATTACTGGATGAGCCGTTTATGCTCAACAAGGATGAAATGGCGAGCTGTGAGGCTAAGGACATGGAGGAGAGTCTATCAGTGGCAAAGCGATTATATCCGGAGAAGGTGATTTATTAGAAATTAGAAGTAAAGTTTATCAGAGGCTAAAACAAATCAACATAGGTATATTATATTATAAACGAATGAGGGCGAAGGGGGTTGAATAAAAGTGAATGTAGTTGTATTTGAGCGCATGGAGGACGAAGAGGTAGAAGAAGAGGAAGAGATAGCAGAAGAGGAAGAGGAATATGTAAAGAGCGAAGAGAAGGAGTACAAGTATAGGGATACAAGCAAGGACAAAGAGATGGCAGCCATAATGGAGCGTTTGAAGATGAGGGAGAAGAAGGAGAAAGCCGCGGATCTCGTGAGTAAGTTAAAGGGCAAGAAGAAGGTGAACAAAAAGATAATGCCCTATGAGATATATGCTACATCAGGCGAATGAGGTATGAAGATAATACCCGGAAAGGCATCACAGGCATTGGGTGCGCGCATTGCTGCGGAACTGGGCTGTGAACTTGTATTGTGCGAGTTCAGACGTTTCCCGGATGGTGAATTATACACAAGGATAATAGGCGATGTAGAAGGTGAGCATGCGGTAGTAGTGCAGAGCATAAGAAGCGATACCGACCTGGTAGTTCTGCTACAATTGCTGGATGCAGCAGAAGCAGAAGGTGTGTCTAAAATCACTGCTGTCATCCCTTATCTCGGGTATGCGAGGCAGGATAAGCAATTTAAGCCCGGTGAAGCGGTATCAATAAGGGCGATAGCGAGGAGTATATGCTTTAGTGCTCCAGCTCTGGATAGCATCTATGTGGTTAATGTGCATGACCGTGCAGAATTGCGCTACTTTCAGATTGACGTTGACGTCCGTGTCCACGAGCTGGATGCATCGCCGCTAATCGGTGATTATATAATGAAAATGATGGGAATAGCGCCAGCCCCGGTTGTGGTAATAGGTCCGGATGAGGGTGCAGAGGAGTTAGCAAGAGCAGTTGCAACTCCTTATGGATTCGATTATGATGTACTGGAGAAGAAGCGGCTAACGGGTGATGAGGTGGAGATAAAGCCCAAGGAGCTGAGTATTGATATTGAGGGTAAGAATATCTTTATTGTTGATGATATCATATCCACCGGTGGTACCATCGCAGAAGCAACCAGGCTCCTGAGAGAGCAGAATGCGGGTGATATTTACGTTGCATGTGTGCATGGTATCTTCGTGCAGAATGCCGTTCTGCGAATGCTCCATGCGGGTGTTAAAGAATTAATTAGCACAGATACGGTGGAGTCGCTATTCAGTCGTGTGAGTATAGCGAAGCTGGTTGCGAAAGAACTTGAACCCGGGCTTCAGTGATTCCTGAACAGTTTCCTTATCTCGCTACCAACGGTCTCAATCTGATGCTTGCTTATCTTCTCCCTGCTCATCTTAAGGAATGGAATCCCTTTCCTGTATTCTTCTACCCATTCAGATGCGAATTCACCACTCTCTATCCGCTTCAACGCATCCTTCATCCTCGCTTTCACATCTTGCCCGATTATCTTATGCCCTACTGACCACATTCCATACTCTGCGGTATTGGATATAACCTCCGCCATACGTTTTATCCCGCCCTGCCATATCAGGTCAACGATGAGTTTCATCTCATGTACACACTCGAAATATGCCATTTCAGGTGGATAGCCTGCTTCTACAAGCACTTCAAAACCGTTCTTCATCAGTTCCACCAGACCTCCACATAACACACACTGTTCACCAAAGAGGTCTTCATACGTCTCCTCCTCGAATGTACATTCGAGAATCCCTGCTCTCGTCCAGTGCATCGCCTTCGCCATTGCCAGTGCCACCTCGCGTGCCGTACCAGAAGGATTCTGTTTCACTGCGACCAACCCGGGCACCCCAAAACCTTCCAGGTACGCTTTCCGCTCCTCTGTACCCGGTGCCTTCGGCGCTACCATGATGACATCCACATCCGGTGGCGGAACGATTCTATTAAAGCAGATGTTGAAGCCGTGAGAGAAGCTGAGAGTCTTACCTGCTTGCATCTCTTGCATTATCTCGGACTCATACACTTCCGCCTGTACCTCATCAGGGATCAGAATATGAATAATATCGCCCCTTCGCGCCGCTTCTTTTATCGGCAGTACCTCAAACCCATCCTTCTCCGCTCGTTCCCGGCTCGCACCAGAAGCACGCAGCCCAATTACCACCTTAACACCGGAGTCCCGCAAACACTTCGCCTGCGCTTCTCCCTGCGCTCCATAACCTATCACTGCTATCGTTTTATCCTCCAGGATGCTATCATCCACATCTTCATCATGTAATATCTTCATGCATCACTCTTGGTTCACAATATATTTAAAGCTTATTCGGTATTAACCTAAATTCATGAATAGATCGCAATTATATCGGATAGAATGGCACTTGCGGCTTCGATAGATCCTGCACCCTTACCGATGACCGTGATATCACCAGCCAGGTCGGTTCTTATTGTTGCCACATTCAGCGTACCACCGACATTCAGGGGGTCACTGACCGGTACCAGTCGCGGTGTGACTTCAAGCTGCCCATCTATATCCACATCTCCTATCAATTTTATAGCATATCCTGCATCCTTAGCGAGCTTCAATGCGTCAGGTGTTATCTCAGTGATACCCCGGACCTTCACATCCCTGTACGTGGCATCCATCCCGAAGACTGAATTTGCCAGTATCACCAGCTTCACTGCTGTATCAATCCCTTTTACATCCTTCGATGGATCAGTTTCGGCGATTCCTATCTCCTGCGCCTCCCGCAATACATGCTCATAGGGCAGGTTCTCATTTGTCATCCTCGTCAGTATGTAGTTGCATGTGCCGTTCAATATACCCTTTATAGAGATAATCCCGTTGCCCGCGAGATTCTCGCGTATCAGTGAGATAAGTGGCATTGCACCGCCTACCGTCGCCTCAAATCTGATTTCTCTGCCCTTACGCTCAGCGAGTTCCATCAGCTTCCGGTATTCCAGAGCGAGTGGACCTTTGTTTGATGTTACCACATGTCTATCAGATTTAAGTGCGGTGATGATATGGGTTAAGCCAGGCTCCCCATTCGTAACATTCGTCGGTGTCGCTTCCACCATCACCTCATGCTCTATCTCCCTTATCAACTCCAGACTGCTCATGTCTACATCTACATCTACTTCGGTCTTCAATGCTCTACCAGCTCTGAATCTCACTATCTCATCCCCGCTCAAACCCGCTTCATCTATAATGGTCCCTTTCAAATCCGCTATTCCCACTATTTGCAGATCGAGCCCATGCTTTCTCAATATCTCATCGTGTTTACGCATCACTACCTCGGCTACACCACTCCCTACATGCCCGAACCCTACTATCGAGATTCTTACTATCTTCGTCTTTGTCTTCTCTTCTGCTCTCATCTCTCATACATCTTTCCAATAACCAATAATCATATAGGTGAGATTACCATAATGCCCTTCTTACTCGCTGTCGCTTCCAGTATCTTCAGAGCCTCTTTTAATTCCTTCTTACCTATCGCAGATAGAACCAGGGCGGCAGAAGATTTCTTATCCACACCCGGCATGGATAGAGAGAGTCCTACCACCTCTGCAAAGCCAGTGCTATCTATTTTCTCTATTGTGTCTCTTATATCAGAGTGTACTATGTGTCCGATGAGAATAACGACCATAGAATCTTTCAATCGCTCCTTACCTATGCTCACCACATGCATACCTTCCGCCTTCAACTTCTCTACCAATCTGTCCAGTCTCCTCTCTTCCATTTCAAATACCAGCTGAACAGGTACCCGCCCAGAAGCTGTCTTCCTATCCCTCTGATGCAGCACACTAATGATATTACCCCCAAGGTCCGATACCGGCTTCAATGCATGTACCAGTTGACCGGGGATGTCCTTCAGCTCGATGTCCATTGATATCTTCATTTCGACCCTACCCCAACTATGACTCTACGGTTAATTATGAGCAGTGCTAAAAAAAGTTTCTTCAAGATTAAGGGGGAGGGGAAGAAGGCTTCATCGATAGGATAAGGATCCATCACACAGAGAAAAACCGAAAATCTTTTTATGTATAGTGCAAAAGATTGAATCAATGAATATCGAAATGATATTGCTGGAAGCCTTTGCGGGGATTCTGGTGTTGTCAGCCTTAGGTGTCTTACTCAGTAGAGATAACTTTTATTCAACGTTATTCATGACTCTGACGCTTGTTATGGTGGCGACAGTCTATACCCTCTTCGACCTCCAGCCCCTCTTCGTATTGATCGTGTTTGTATTCGTAGGAGCGATTGGAATAGTAACAGTAGCGCTCGCTGCCACTTATAGGGCGATGCCGGAGAGGCAGTTCTCATGGATATGGTGCATACCGGTGCTTATGACAGGAGTGATACTTGGCTTTTCGATATTTGCACACCCTCTTCATGGTATGGGTATGGGTAGCCAGATAAGATTCACACTTCAGGGTTTCTTAAAGCCCGAATCCGAATATCAACTCCTATTTCTGTTCCTTACTTCGCTCGTTATACTACTGTTTCTATCGGTAATCAAGCTTTATAGGGGTGAGGAGAGCTAATGCTGGCGATAAATCAGATGACTATATCGTTGATCTATGTGACATCATTCGCAATTCTTCTACTGGGATTCCTCACGGCATTATCGAGTAAAGACCTGATAAGGCTGTTAATAGCGCTGGAACTCATGTTCGGTGCGGTGTTCATGTCTTTAATCCCGCTCTTCGCAGTGGCAGCCAACCCCGCTTTTGCCGCTTCTATAATAGTGATATTCACCAGTGCTGGCGAGCTTCTGGTGTTGATTGCCGCGATTGTGATACAGGACAGGAGGAAGAAGAATATTCTCGTGCGGGATATAACAGCAGGAGGTGATAAGTTATAAGTTATGAATTTACTCTACATGCTAACAATACCGCTGGTTGTAGTATTCATAGCGCCACTATTGAAGCCCAGAGAAGCCACGCATCTCACTGCGCTGGCGTTTCTATTGCCTTTCTTCTCTATCCTGTATTGCATCTTCGGGGGCTGTCCCCGGGAGATACTATTGATGCAATTCTCGCCTCCTATCGGTGATATTTACCTCAATCTGGACTTCATCGCGCATGCGTTTGGGCTCACAATCTGTGTGGTCTCGGCAATGGTCGCTCTCTTCGCTCTGCCCTACATGGAACACAGGTTTGAGGAGCTGAAGCTGGATAAGAATGTGGAATTCAGGCGCTATATCTTTATATACAACCTCTATGCCGCTTCAATGCTATGGCTTGTTTACAGTGGTAATCTCGCACTTCTGTACGTTTTCATGGAACTCATGTTGATCAGTGCTTTCCTGCTCATCTATAAGTATGGATACGGGAACAGGAGATGGGTAGGACTTCTATACTTAGTGTGGTGCGCAATAGCCGGTGTGCTTACACTTGCAGGCTTCGTTATAATGGCATTTAACAATAACACGCTCGCACTGAATGCGATAATGGCAGGTGGCAAAGGTGTGGGCATGGTAGCGTGGGCGTTCATCTTCGGCGGTATGATCATAGAACTCCCGGTTGTTGGACCGCATATATGGCTGCCCTGGGCACATGCAGAAGCGCCAACACCTGTCAGTGCGCTCCTAAGTCCTCTGACTGTGGGTCTTGCGGGGTATGTCCTGTTGAGGACTGCTCTTATAGATTATTCGTTTATTGAGACATATCGGATGCCCATACTTGGTTATGCGATATTTTCAAGTCTGTATGGAGGTTTCTCGGTATTCAAGCAGACGGATTTCAAGCGGCTGTTAGCTTATTCTACAGTCTCACAGATGGGTTATATGCTGGTTGCGCTCACGCTTGGTCCTTTTGGGCTTCTCGGGGTGGTCATCCAGTACATGTCGCATGCGTTCGGTAAGTCAATTCTGTTCTCATCTGCAGGCGGGATTATCGCGGTTCATCATGGTCTGCGTGACATAAATAAGATGGGCGGGCTACATGATTCAATCCCTGCTATTTCTAATGCCGCGGTGGTCGGGTTCCTGAATCTCGGTGGTATATTGACGGTGGGCATGCTTGGTGAATTCTTCATATTGCGAGGTGTTGTAGATACTTTTGGTCTTAAAACGAGCAGTTTAGGCGTCATCCTGGGAGTGGTCTTCATGTTCATCCTCTCGGTCTGGTATGGATTCTACACGTTGAGGAAAGTATTCTATGGTAAGCCAAAATCAACTGAGCGACTGGAGATAAGCAGGTATCTGTATGTACCATTGTATGTGATAGGTATCATTTCCGTGCTGTTATTGTTCCCACCGCTCTCAACGGTGCTAATTCATGGATTGGATATGATATCAGGTTTAGGTTTAGGAGGTGTGGTGCCATGAACGAATGGTTGGTATTTCTGCTACTGTTCTTCTCACCGGTCGTGAGCAGTATCCCCATCGCATTGCTATACAAGAGCAAGGAGTGGACAGCGCGACTGCCCTATCTCTCGGTCTTCGGCATTTTCATCTCGGTCTTGATGAGTCTTTATATCTTCTTCACATTCCCGAGCGAATTGCCGGACTGCAGGTTCGTCTCACCTTATACATGGATTCCGGGCATGGGGATAAACATCGTGCTCATTACTGATTATTTAAGCAGAAGTATGGGTGTTATAACAGCGCTAATTGCGTTTTTCATCGCTATCTACGGGCTGGATTACATGCGTGGCGACTATCGCCCATCATGGTACTGGTTCTTCTTCAATCTCTTCACGGCGTCCATGCTGCTCGTGGTGTACAGTGACAATCTATTCTTATTGTTTGTTGGCTGGGAGGGTTTAGGAGCGGCATCGTGGGGTTTAATCGGCCACTGGTTCCGTGATGATGACGAGATTGCATACGTGGGAGTGCCGGGGCGAAAGGTGGGGCCGCTGGAATTTTGCTGGCCACCGAGCTTCGGCGGCTGGCGCGCTATCTCAACGATAAGGTTTGGTGATGTCCCGATGTTCTTTGCAATCGCAGCGATATGGGTATTCGCTGGTGGTAATCTGAACATCTCGGAGATAGCATGGGGTGCGTTATTCATGAAGATCGGTGCTGCCGGTACTGTAATCCTGATGGTCATGCTACTCATGGGGCTTTTCACCAAGTCTGCGCAGGTGCCGTTTTCCGAGTGGTTGATGACTGCAATGACCGGTCCCACAACTGTCAGCGCGCTCTTGCATTCAGCGACGATGGTAGCTGCAGGTGCTTATGTGTTCATCAAGCTCACATGGTATATACAGCCATGGAGTACGCACATGCATAATATCCCGGGTGTGGAGTCAGTATATATGATTGTGCTGTTTGTGGGACTGGCATCGGGTTTGTATGGTGCACTTGTAGCGACAGGTATGTTAGAGCGGAAGGTACTGCTCGCAGCATCCACGATGTCCAGTCTTGGACTGATGTTCGGCACCGCGGCGGCATCTTACTGGCTGCCTGAGGAGGTGCCGGGTACGGGTATGAACTTTGCGCTGCTCGTGGCGTTCTGGTATTTAGCGGTTCATGCATTTGCGAAGGCGAGTCTGTTCCTTGTCAGTGGGCATCTAATCCATGCCACACATACACGATTCTCAGTGGGCAATCTGGAATTTGGTAAGAAGATGAAGGCCACATTTGCTGTAACACTCGTAGCAACGACTTTCCTCGTGGGTATGCCACCGTTTACCGCTTACTGGGTGAAATCTGGGATGGATGAAGTCATGGAGCATCTACTTCATGAGGGTATGCTCCTGCCGCTCATTCTACTCTTAGCAACTTCATTGACTTATTCGGCAATACTGGCGCGATTCACGAGTTTGAACTTCATAAAAGGTGAAAAGCCGAAGCATGAGCATTTAGGAGGTGGTAGCTTAATGAAAGTCGGTTATTTATTGATGGCTTCTATCCTCTTCATACTGTGGTATCTCATATTCGTGAATAAAGAGACAGAGGGATTTGTACACGCGGGCTATGCGAGCACATCTATGCTCGTTGGTATTGCCATCTTAGGAGCTTATGTCGGTGCGTTGTACAAACCGCGCATCAGTTCGCTATCAGCAATTGGTAGCTTCTTCAATGACCGGATGTATCTACCATATCTTAATGATTATATCATACCCAAGATAGGGTTCTTCGTCGCGCATCTCGTGCATGGCTATGGTAACAGGGGCATTGATGGATTCTTCAATACGATGGTGATGCCAGGCTTATTCGCTCTGATTTCGAGAATAATCAGGCGTATTCAATCCGGGTACCTCGTGCATTATATAAAAGTTGTTCTTGGGATTGTGATGATGATACTCATATTAGCAGCAATAGGGGGTGTATATCTGTATCCATGACCGCAGTGACGCTAACGCTTGTGGCACTGGTAATACTGGTACTGGGTGCTGTGGGTTCATTCAAGTTCCGCCCGCTGGGATTCTTAGGTGCACTGATTGCGATTCTTATAGGACTTGGAACCTGCCCATTCTATTATGGTATCTTTATCTTTGCCATCGCTCTCGTCAATCTGCTCTCACTCACAGCGTTACCAGACATGATTAAAGGTGTAGATTACAGTCTGGTGGGCTTGATGGCACTTGCCACGATGTATATATTTACGACACATGATTTTGCTATGGTACTAGTTGCTCTCGTGCTCGTATCTGTGCCGACATACATACTGGTGATGCTCAGAGCGGACAAGGCGAACATAGAGGTGGGTATAAAGTATATAACATTTATGGTTCTTGCCACTGTAATGTTCTTGATTGGAGCTGTTATACTGCTGTATGCACACGCACATGGCGCTGCTGCCGGTAACTTTAGTTTTATCTACGCAGTTGGATATGTGATGCTGATACTCGGGCTATCACTTGAAGTGGGTGTGGCGCCACTGCATGAGTGGGTTCCTGATGTCTTCACTGCTGGTGACCCTATACCAATCTCAATTATAGCATCGCTGGCGAAGGTAGTTCCTTTTGTCGCTGCTCTCTGGATACTCATCCCCATATCAAATGTGATAACTCCCGCAATGGTTCTCTTCACTGCTGTACTCGCAGCTATATCAATGTTCACGGGTAACATAGGGGCGTTGACGGCGAGAGAGCCGGCGCGAGTGCTCGCATATTCCACAGTTGCCAATATGGGTTATGTCCTATCAAGCTTCGTGGTGATTGCGAATCACGAGTATGTCTATTTTGCAATTGCAGGTGGTTTATTGATGCTATTTGCAAATGCAGTGGGTAAAATAGGCTTCTTTAATGCGATAAAGGGGGAAGGGGCGTATTCACCATTTATGTATATACTTGCTTTCTCATTCATTGGCGTGCCACCACTGATGGGTTTCTGGGGTAAGCTGTATATACTATTCTCCATGGCAAAGATGGAGTACTTCTGGCTGGTAGCTATCATGGTTATCAATTCCGCTATATCAATACCATATTATATCAGGCTTGCAGGAGAACTCGGCGTTTCGTGGCGAATGAATCTCCTCAATTTCATCTGTCTCGTGGTGGTAATAATAACGCTGGTTACAGTACTGTTCGTGCCGGTAGATTGGTTCTTTAAGAATATCGTACTGGTAGCAAATAGCCTGGGGGTGGTGATATAATGATAGAGAACGTGGTGCTGGTTGGATTGGTACTCCTTGTCTGTGTTGCTACGGACTTTGCACTACTTGTCATAATCAAAATCCTGCCGATGTATTACCCCTCGGAGGTGAAGATGTCGCGTTGGGAAGCGGGGAATCTGCCGATAAAGTATCCGAAGTTCACACTTCCAATGCAGTATTTTGGGTTCATGTTCATGTTTATGGCAGCGGAGCCGATAATTGTGGTCTTGCTGCTGCTTTCGGCATATCCCTCACTGGATTTCATCGTTCTTATGCTGATGGTGCTACTGCTATTACTCCCTGCTATCGGTGTGGGCTATAAAGCTTCGCTTGAAATAGCAGGGCTTAAGCATAAATAAATTAAGATAAGTTAAGGAGTGCGGAATAATGGTGGCAGAAGAGGGTAAGGAGAAGGAACGGAATCGGAACATACATATTCTGAGGACAGGGGTATTGTCCCCGTTGAAGCGCTGGGGAGTGAAGTGGAGCCTGTGGCCCTGCCATTTTGTCACTTCGTGCTGTGGTGTTGAACTGGCACACGCATTCGCATGTGGTTTTGATGGCGAGCGTCTGGGCACGTTGAATATGGGCATCTCCAGACAGGCGAATTTTATCATCGTTGAAGGCACGATAACGAGGAAGATGGCGCGAGCACTGAGGATTGTCTGGGAGCAGATGCCGGATCCCAAGTTCGTGGAGGTGATAGGCGCATGTGGAGAACGAGGTGGGCTGTTCTGGAACAGTTATAACATAACCTACCCTTCTGATATCGTTCCTGTTGATTTCTTCGTGCCTGGCTGTCCGGTGACGCCGGAAGCGCTATTGAGAGGTGTAAGAGCGGTACAGAACAAGATAGAAGGGCTCGACAGGACGACGATAGAATTCAAACGTGCGGAGTTGCCGTTGCCTGCCGAAGCGGAAGCGGGTAAGGAGAAGATGGTACCGACCAGCCCAAAAGTGCTTGCACCAACACCCCTGGTCAGGGTGGATGCAGAGAGGGCTGTAGATTGGGCTTTTGGTGCTGTGCTGGTGAAGAAACTCAAGAAAGAACTTGAGGGACTGTATAAGAGTATCACCATCACGGATATAAATAGAATAGCAATAAGAACCGCGCCGGAGGCACTGAAAGAACTTGCGAGGAAGTTAAGCACCGAACTGGGTTTTGATCATGTGAAGAATGTGAATGTGATAGATGTACCGCACGAGAGGAAGTATATAGTTGAATATATGGTCTCGAGCTATCGCAGTGACCTCATGCCGGTATTAATAACATTTTTCACAGAGCTGAGGCGTGATGCTGGGGGTGAGCCTGAGTCTGAGGTGTCAAGTCTTGCATCGCTATGGGCGAGTGCGGACTATTCAGAGCGAGAGATGCATGACTTCTTCGGCATCAAGTTCGCAGGTAATGAGGGCATGGCTAACAATTTCATTCTTGCGCCTGAGGTACAGAAGCAAACGCCATTGAGGAAGGATTTTGAGGTAGAAGAGGAGCACTATATGCTTGAGGATGACGTTCCTTATATGCCTGAGATTAAACCACCGGAAGAGCTCGAGCTGCCATTGCCTGCGGGAGTGCTTGAGGATGCGGAATCGAACGAGGAGTTTGTTGCACTTGTGGGACCGCACCACACAGGTAGCGGGCATTTGAGGTGGATATTGCGAATGAAAGGTGATATAATTGTAGATGTCATTCCAGATCCAGGATACGTGCACCGAACGATGGAGAAACTCGCAGAGAACAGATTATATATCCAGAATATCCCACTCTTTGAGCGTGCGAATATAAGTGACCCAATAAACATGCATCTTGGCTATGTTCGCACGATAGAGAAGGCGCTGGGCATTGAAGTTCCGGAAAGGGCATCGTACATAAGGACGATAATGGCGGAATTGTCGAGGATAGGTGCATTCTTCTATGATTCCGGTATATTTTCGCTCTTCCTCGGGCATTCCACAGGATTCATGTATGCGTGGGCGATAAGGGAGATGATACTGGAGGCGATGGTGCGAGCAACGGGCTCGAGATGCACTCCCTCATTTGTCATACCTGGAGGGATAAGACGCGATATATCTAAAGAGGTAATTGAGATGATAGATAACTTCACATCGGCGATACACAGGAGATTGAGGAAGTTTGAGGATATACTCATCTATAATCCTGTATTCGTAGCCCGGACGAGGGATGTGGGTGTGCTCACGAAGGAAGAAGCGATAAGAAGTGGCATTGTGGGTCCATTCCTGAGGGCTTCTGGAGTGGCATATGATGTGAGGAAGGTGGAGCCATACGAGGTTTATGATGAGCTGGATTGGGAGCTTACGAGCGGTGATGCGGGCGACTGTCTCGGCAGGTATATGGGCAGGTATGAGGAGATAAAGGAGAGTTTGCGAATAGTAAAGCAAGCAGTGGACGCACTGAAGGGCATACCAAGAGGGGAGGTAATAAGTAAAGAGATACTCGGTGAGTATAAAGAGGCGTCAGAGGATATAAAAGGGCATCTGTTCCATGTCTATGGCAATCTCGTACTTCCGAAGGGTGAGTGGACGACTGTTACAGAAGCGGCAAGGGGGACACTCCTGTATTCTATATTAAGCGATGGCGAATCGAACGTCCCGTATCGCGTGCGGATCGTGACACCGAGCTGGATGAACCTGCGGGGTATTGTAGAGGCAACGAAGGGAGAACGGGTGTCGGATTTCTGGGCTATCTACGGTAGTTTTGGTTATTTCCCGCCGGAGGCGGATAGGTGATGGGTGATAGGTGATAGGTAGGTGATATGAAATGGAAGAGGTAATAAAAGAGATAATAAACGCGCTTATAACTGCTATAATGAGCAACCAGGTGAAGATACCAGTTTTAGAGCCGGTTCTCAAGTTGATGTCGCAGCTGCCGGTGGGCGGCTTTATAGTATCATTCGCACTATGGAAGCCGTTCTTTGCTGCTTTAATCTCACCGGGCTTCGCTACACTTGGCATATTGCTGCTATTCTTCCCGTGGATAGAGCGTAAGCTCTGCGGCAGGATACAGTGGCGTGTGGGGCCACATGAGATAGTATGGTGGCTGGGTGGTATAATCCAGTTGCTTGCAGACTCTGTTCGATTCCTCTTCCAGGAGGTGATAGTGCATAAGGATGCGCACAGACCTTATTTCCTGCAGTTTCCATTCTTGACATTTATTCCTACACTTCTACCTCTGCTCTTCATTCCCGCTGGTAGTATAGTGGCGATACAGACACCTTATGCGATACAGATAATACTGGCGCTGGTATGCCTGTTCCCGCTATTTATCCTCGGTCTCGGATGGGCATCAAACAGCAGGTTCGCTTTTATAGGGACTGTGAGGGAGGCATTCATGTATTTCGCATACGAGATAGCGTTTGTTGTTGCGGTGATTGCTATGGTCATCCTGTATGGGACTTCAGACCTGGTGGAGATAGGGAATAATCAGGCAATCTGGGGGATATTCCTCAATCCAATAGCGGCAATTGTGTTCTTTATCGGTGCGGCGATGGCTACTTCGCGGTTACCTTTTGAGATTGCAGAGGCGGACCAGGAATTGGCGGCTGGGCCACATGTGGAATACTCGGGTATCGGGTTCGGGCTTATATATGTGATATGTTACGAGAAGGCGTATATATTGAGTGGATTGATGACGGTATTATTCTTAGGTGGAGGTAGTGGTCCTGTAATTGGGATGCTTGGTGAGCTCTCTGGTCTTGTATGGTTCTTATTGAAGACGATAATCGTGATGACAACGTTGTTTGTGCTTCGGGTGATATACCCGAGATACAGACTTGACCAGGGTTTGAGGATTGGATGGAGCTCTTTACTCTCATTGTCGCTCATTGCAGTTGTGATATCAATAGCGATATCAGTAGGAGGAGGTGGAGTGGTATGAAGAAGGTAATAGTAAAGGAGCAGGGAGCAGGAGAGAAGGTGGTGAGGCATGCACGAGCTTTTGGTGTATCACTGAGTGAATCGGTATATCCCCATACAGCGACGGTATTTTATCCGAGGGAGCGTAAGAAGATGCCTCCCAATCTGCGTGGCTATCTCATGTTCAAGCCGGAGAAGTGCATAAGCTGCTGGCAGTGCGCGTTTATATGTCCCGCAAATGCGATCCAGATGAAGGAGGCGCGGAACGGGCGGTATTATCCAAATGTGGACTATGGCAAATGCATCTTCTGCCATTTCTGCGTTGATTCGTGCTCTGGTGGTGCATTGTATTCTACAAAGATTCACGATGTTGCATACCGGGATATGGATGAGATGCTCACGCTTACTGAAGAGATGATAGAGCAGCCGGAGATTGTTCGCGAGGATAAGAAGTCGGTGGAGTACGTGATAGACAGGGATGACCTGCATCTGAAGAGACGGCGTGAGCAGGACACGCTGTTCGTTGAGCCGACACCACCTGTGGAGATACCTATGGTATCGCAGTGCATAGACCGTGCGAGTTGCATAGGGTGTCGGGTTTGTGAGCAGGTGTGCGAGCATAATGCGATCTCTTCGATCATGGAACGGAATGTGCTACGAATGAAGATAGATACGGAGAGGTGTACGGGCTGTGGACTGTGTGTAAAGGAATGCTCAATGCAGATATTGAGGCTTGTGAGGAAGTAGGAGGGAGTAGGAGGGGAGGGCGGGAAATAAAAAGATTTTAAGTGGCAACTGCAACTATAGGCATACGATTCTATCAGGCATTGTTGGAAATAATAAGGGGGGTGGTGTTCGTTCAGAGGGGGTGTATATAGGAAATACTTCAGATATACTGCCAAAACGGAAGGATATACGCATTGTAGATATAAATGAGTAATTGGGGGAAGAAATGGGACTACTTGCAGCTCTTGATCTTCACAAACGTTTACAATCCGGGATAGTGGAAGAGTGCATAGAAGTTGAGTACCAACTTTATAGCTGTGGTGAAATCTACTCTCCTTTCCTAGGCAATCGTGAACATTCGATGAAGGCTCGATATATTCTCCGGGACTTTCCCTTTAAGCTATTTATTTCTTCAGTCCCATACCAAACATTGCCTCAGAAGTTGTGCTTAACCTTTAAAGCTCCTTATGAGGTGAGGAAAGATACAGGGATATTTACGAGTAGTGAGATATTTCCGGAAGAAATAGCAAAGGAGTTTGCTGCGTTCCTGTCACTTGTCTCTCGCCGCAGGGTTTTTGTTGGTAGACAGATACGCTACAATGGATTGCCGATTGAGCAGGAAGTAGACATATATAAGCACTTACACTTTCAGGAGAAGCAAAGACCGAAAGAGATTGAGCCAAAGGAGATCTACCAACTTTTGGAGAACCTCCAGACTATGGATAGACGTATTGCTAACAGCTTTATTTTAGCCATGCGGTTATATCATTCTGCTGTTGGGATGATGTATACGGAACCCGAGTTCTCTTATCTTTTCTTAGTCACATGCTTAGAGGCGATTTCTTCGGCTGTATATAAAGACTATAGGCCAAACAATGAAGAGGAATTTTTAGACTCCAGATTCCCTGAATGGAGAGGCTTATTAAATACTCTGCCACCGAAAAAGAAGGAAGAGTTAAAGAAAGTGCTATTAACAAATGAGAAATTCACGTTTCGCAAGCTCTCAAAGTTTGTCAACGAAAATGTACCTGAGCGCTTCTGGTCTGAGAAAGAAGACGATGCAAAACCAGACTACCTGACAAAAATAATTGAAAGCTCAGGTCAAGAGCGCATTTCGCGTTCTGATACCACCATTCAAGAGTGGGAAAAGATAGAAAAAAGAAAGTCTAGCAAAGTGCTTCGAGATATCTACACTGCAAGGTCTAAATTGATCCATGAGGGTATTCGGCTGCCATCAAGTATAGTAGTTGGACACTTCCAGTGGTTGCCAATTGACGCAATTGAAACACTTGAAGAGGGTCTACAAATCCCGCCACTCTTGACGTTAGAGAGGTTAGTTAGCTACTCAATGGTGGAATTCCTGCGTAAGCAGCATGGCAGGGGTATAACTTGACCACAAACACACAACATCGCCTAACAGAGCGTATCTGGCTTCGTGCCTTCGG
>Ga0190360_1000127_pt1 | contig 41542 bp, 36 predicted proteins | sample 48721834_MG_FD_161271 | JGI IMG/M metagenome (GOLD analysis project Ga0190360, IMG submission 161271) | Hydrothermal vent microbial mat bacterial communities from Southern Trench, Guaymas Basin, Mexico - 4872-18-3-4_MG | ecosystem: Environmental > Aquatic > Marine > Hydrothermal vents >...
TGCTATGTTAAACGTTATCTACACTGCCACCAACTGGTTGTTTATGATAATAATGCTGATTGCTGTCATTATGATTGTAGTTGGTGGTTTCACCTATATGACTGCCTCTGGTGATCCAGAGAAGGCAGGTAAAGGGAAGGCAATCATTGTTTACGCTCTGATTGGTATCGCCATTGCTTTGTTTGCTAAAGTATTACCCTCGATTATCAGATTCATAATGGGAGTGTAAAAGAGAAAGCTTTTCTCAGGTACTTCTAGAATTTCCCAATAGGGAAACTAATTTCTCCTGAGGCAATTTTGAGTTGCCTCAGGTTTTATTTAGTGGTATAATTTTAAAGTTAAAATCTTGCCCTCGTGGCGGAATTGGGAGACGCGCAGCGCTTAGGACGCTGTGGGGAGACCCGTGGAGGTTCGAATCCTCCCGAGGGCATAAAAAAGCCCCGCTTTCAGCGGGGCTTTTTAAATTCCAAATTCTTAATTCTCTCACTCTCCGGTTTGGATGGTAATTTTCTTTTTCTTTATTTTTCTCACACGAGGAATTTTAATCGTCAAAATGCCTTTAGTTAAAGTGGCTTTAATTCTTTGAGTATCGATATCTTCTGGTAAAATTATTTGACGCGAGAAAGGGCCCCAATAACATTCTTGATAAAAGTAATTTTTTTCCTTTTCTTTCTCAGGTTCTCTTCTTTCTCCCTTTATTATCAACATTTCATTTTCTAAAGAGACCTCGATGTCTCCCGGTTCTACTCCAGCAATTGGGGCTTGAACACAAAATTCATTTTCTGTTTGATAAACATCAACAGCTAACTGTCCTTCAGCTTTTAACCAATCTGAAGCAGATTTTTTAGGGGAAATAGAGATTTTTTTTATCTTTTCTTCTTTTCTTGCTTCTTTTTCTTCTGAGATTTCTTCTTCTTTAATTGCTTCCTCTTTTTTAGGACGCCCCTTTCGTCTTGAGATTCTTCTTTCAGGTTTTATTTCTTCCTCAAGCCCAATATCTTTTTTGAGTTTTTGGAAAAATGACATGTAAATCGCGAATTTCCACAAATCTATCATTCGCGAATATTCGCGAATGTAAATTCGTGTATATTAGTGAAACAGACAGATGCTTTTCAACCTTTTAAGTTTCTCAAAACTAAAAGAAACAAATAAAGCTAAAATTATTAGAATGAGGAGGGGTAAAATAAATTTATTCAAACCCTCTATTCTCATTATAGACCAATTGTAAAGACCATGTAAAGTGACTACTATCCCCAGGCCAATTAAGAAAAGTTTCTTTCGCTGATGGGTGTGAAAGAAAGATAAGGCTAAAAAATATCCCAAAGTACCTGAACACAGAGCATGTAAGAAGGTGGCGGAAACAAATCTCCATCCCATAACTTCCAAAGCTTTGGTTGGGGTTAAAATCGGATGGTAATTACTCAGAACCAGAATGTTCTCTAAGCTGGCAAACCCTAGAGCAGAAATAATCATATACAAAACCAGATCGGGGGGTTCGTCCATTTCAGAATTTTTAAAAACTCCAAATTTTACTACCAAATATTTCAGATATTCTTCAATAAAAGCTCCACCAAAAAAGATTACTAAAAAAGGGTGAGAGGTGATTAGTTGAAAGCCTTTTTCCAAAAATATAGCAAAAAAAGCTGCTAACATCCCAAAAAAGAAAATTTTTAAAATCATTCGATTTGATTCAGGATGGGCATCTTTTCTCAAATAAAAAAACAGCCAGATGATGCTCGGAAGAAAACCAAAAAGATAGAGAAGGTAAGTCATAGTATGGGCCATTTTTCCACCATTAAACACTTCTTTTTATTTTTCAAAGGTAATCGCTGATAAATCTCCTCAGTAATAAATGGCATAAAAGGATGCAAAAGTTTAAGGAAGTTAAAAAGCACATATACTAAAACTTTCTGGGTCTTTTCTTTTTCTTTTTGCGATTTACTGCTTGCTATCTGCGATTTACTTTCCTCAATATAGATATCGCAAAATTTATGCCAGAAAAAGTGATACAAGGTTTGAGCGGCCTGGCCAAACCTGAAACTTTCCAAATCTTTGGTAACTGAGTTAATTGTCTTCTTAAGGTCTTTCAATATTTTTCTATCAGCCTTTGTCAAATTCTTATCAGCGGTAATCAGCTTTTCATCAGCGTTAATCAGCGGCGGTTTATTCATTAGAATAAACCGCGTGGCATTCCAAATTTTATTGCAAAACTTCTTTCCCATCTGGAGATTTTCTTCTCCGAACCGAATATCCTGAATACCAGTAATTTGCCAAGCTATTCCAAAGCGAGTAGCGTCAGCTCCATATTTTTCAATTAAATCTATTGGGTCAACGCCTATGCCAAGAGATTTTGACATTCTCCGACCTTCCTTTGTGAGAACAGTTGGGTGAATATAAACTTTGGAAAAGGGAACCTTTTTCATAAATTCTATTCCAGAGAAAATCATTCTTGCTACCCAAAGATTCAGAATATCTCTTCCAGTAACTAAAAGTTGAGTGGGATAGAATCGTTTTAGATCTTTTGTCTTTTTAGGCCACCCTAAAGTAGCAAATGGCCAAAGAGCAGAGCTGAACCAGGTATCTAAGACATCGGTTTCTTCTTTCAAAGGAATTTTATGACCCCACCAAATCTGTCGTGAAATACACCAATCTCTTATATTCTTTAGCCAATCAAAATAAATTTTTTCAAAGTTTTTTGGGAAAAACCTTATCTCCCCCTCCTTTACTGCCTTTTTGGCAACCTTAGCCAACTTCCCCATTTTTAAGAACCATTGTTGAGAAGGGATAACTTCAATTACAGTGTCACAGCGGTAACATTTGGGGATTGAGTGAACATAATTTTCCTCTTTTTCTAAAAGATCAAGTTTTTTGAGCGTATCAATTATTCTCTTCCGAGCCTCAAGAACCTTTAATCCCTGATAGATCTGAGGGGCATTTTGAGTAATCTCTCCTCTCTCATCAATTACCTGGATCATTTCAAGATTATGACGGATACCCACCTCATAATCCTTTAAGTCATGAGCGGGAGTTACTTTTACTGCTCCACTACCAAACTTTGGATCCACTAATCTATCAGCAACAATAGGAATTTCCCGTCCCACTAAGGGTAGAATAACTTTTCTGCCAATTAAGTGTTTATATCTCTTATCTTTTGGATTCACCGCCACTGCTGTATCGCCTAGCATTGTCTCGGGTCTGGTAGTCGCCACGACAATATAGTTAGCCTTGAGCTTTGCTTGCCCCATAGCATCCCGCTGAAAGCGGGATTGCTTTGGGGAACTTGGAGCTTTGAGCTTATATTTAATGTACCAAATTTTTCCTTTAATCTCTTGATATTCTAATTCCAAATCTGATAAGCTGGTCTGGCATCGAGGACACCAATTGATCGGCCTTTTTCCTCGATAAATCCATCCTTTTTTAAAATAATGTAAAAATGCTTTTTTTACTGCTTCAGAATAATTTTCTGAGAGAGTAAATTGGGTTCTTGACCAATCACAAGAAGAACCAAGTTTTTTAAGTTGGTCCAAAATAATTTCTCCATATTTTGCTTTCCATTTCCAAATTTCTTTAATAAATTTCTCCCGACCCAAATCGAATCGGCTTTTGCCCTCTTTTTTTAATTTTTTCTCGACTACATTTTGGGTGGCAATTCCAGCATGGTCTGTTCCAGGCAGCCAAAGGGTTTTATATCCCTGCATTCTCTTTTTTCGAATTAAGATATCTTGAATTACCGCATTTAAAGAATGACCCATATGAAGTTCACCGGTAATATTGGGAGGAGGAAGTAAAAGGGTATAAGTTTTTTTTCTCTTACCGGGAAGTTTATCAGGATTAAAAAAACCTGATTTTTCCCAGAGCTTATAAATTTTTTCTTCCACCTGTTTTGGATTGTAAGCTTTTGGTAATCCCATAAATTTTATTCCACCATCTTTATTTGTGTTAACTCAGCCATGGCTAATTTATTACGTATTGAATTAGTTGATTCTCAGATTTGCTAAGGCTTTTATTTTTTGGTAATTTTTTGTTGCTTTTTTTCGATTGAAATATCCAGCCAGAGCCACCATCGCTGCGTTGTCAGTGCAAAGTCTGGAATCAGGAATCAAGAATTGGGAATTAGGGATTTCTTTTTTGATTTTTTCTTTAAGTTGTTTTCTTAATTCCTTATTGGCGACAACTCCTCCTCCTAAAATTATACTTTTTGCTTTATAATTCTTAGCTGCTTTGATTGTCTTTTTAATCAAAACATCAATTATTGCTTGCTGGATTTCTTTGGCCATAGCTCTAATATATGCTCTTGATCTTCTTTCTTTTTTGGGGCGGCTCTTGAAGTCATAAAGCACCGCAGTTTTTAATCCAGAAAAACTGAAATCATAATCTTTGCTGTTGATCATCGGTCTTGGCAATTTAATTGAATCCCGTAAAATGCGGGAGAAAACTGAAAATTTGGCCGCCTCAGCGGCTATCGCTGGTCCTCCAGGATAGGGGAGCCCCAAGATTCTGGCAGTTTTATCAAAACATTCACCTGCAGCATCATCTCTTGTTTCGCCGATTATTTTATACTGGCCAATTTTTCTCATTAAAATCAGTTGGGTATGTCCTCCTGAAACAACTAAGCAAACCGCTGGAAATTCTATTTTTTTATTTTTTATTTTTGATTTTGAGCCAATTGGAACTAGCCAATTGGCCAAGATGTGTGCTTCAATATGATTGACAGGTATTATTGGCAAATTCCATCTTTTCGCCACTTCTTTAGTAAAATTTATTCCTTGCCACAAACAAGGATCTAGCCCGGGCCCAATTGTTACTGCGAGAAAATTAACCCTTGGATTCTTTTGAGTCACCTTCCCTTTCTTTAAAGCTTTTTTGAGAACAATTGGTAAGTTCTTTTGATGCTCTCTTTTAGCCAGACTCGGGTATACTCCCCCATATCGGCGATGGAGTTTAATCTGGGAAGAAACAACATTTGAAAGAATCTCGAAAGATTTGACATTTGACCCCTGAGATTTGACATCCACTATACTAATGCAAGTATCATCGCAGGAGGTATCTATACCAACTATACGCATAATTTGCATTAAACTTGTATTGAAATCTGTATAGTTTATCATATATTTTTTCTTGTTTTTTTTCAATTTTTAGTTATAATTTGATTGAATGGCGCTATCGTCTAATGGCAAGGACATGGGGCTTTCAATCCCAAAATCCGGGTTCGATTCCCGGTAGCGCCATATTTTCTTTATGAAAAAAGATTATCTGGAAATTGGACGGGCTCAAGATATTCTGAATCCCAAAGAAAGAATTCTCTACCGATTTTTTGAAATGCTGCCTGGCCTTTTAAGTTTAATTACCTTAAGTTTTGCTTTTCTCTTCTCTTGGTTAAGGCCTGTTTGGGTAGCTATTTTTATAATTATTTTTGCTGTCTGGTGGACCTTAAAAATTGGTTATCTTTCTTTTCATCAAATTACTTGTTTTAAGCAAATGAAAAAAAATCTCAGGCTCGATTGGCAAAAGAAACTTAAAAATCTTCCTTGGCAAGACATTTATCAGCTGGTAATTTTACCTATGTATAAAGAAGGATGGGAAATAATCCGGGAAACCTTAGAGAGCTTAAAGAATTGCGATTGGCCAAAAGAAAGAATGATTGTTATTTTAGCTCAAGAAGAAAGAGGGGGAGAAAAGAATAAAAACATTGCCAACCTTGCTCAGAAAAATTACGGCAATTTTTTTTATCGTTTTTTAATTACCTCTCATCCAAGAAATTTACCAGGCGAAATCCGAGGGAAAGGTTCCAATGTCGCTTTTGCCGGGAGGATTGCAAAAAAACTGATTGAAAATCTTGGCATTTCTTATGAAGACGTTATAGTCTCAATTTTTGATATCGATACTAAAGTTTTTCCTCAATATTTTCTTTGTTTAACTTATCACTACTTGAAAAATAAAAAATCCCCGAGAGTAAGTTTCCAACCGATTCCAGTTTATCATAATAACATTTGGGAAGCTCCAGCTTTCAGTCGAGTGATCGCTACTTCCAATACCTTTTGGCAGATGATGCAACAAGAAAGACCAGAACAGCTGGTAACTTATTCTTCTCATTCAATGCCGAGTGCTTCTTTTTTTGGAGTTAATTTTCCCAAAACAGTGGTTTCTGATGATTCTCGAATCTTCTGGAAATCATTTTTGAAGTATGATGGTAACTATCGAGTTCAACCCTTATATTATCCGGTTTCAATGGATGTGGTGATGGCTGAAGGCTGGCTCTCTACAATGATAAATCAATACAAACAGCAAAGGCGTTGGGCTTGGGGTGCAGAAAATATCCCCTACATCCTTTATGGCTTTCTTCAAAATAAAAAAATCTCTTTAAAGAAAAAGATTTTCTATTCTGCTATTACCCTAGAAGGGTTTTGGTCTTGGTCTTGTGCTGCTTTGTTAATCTTGTTTTTGGGCTGGTTGCCTTTAGTTTTAGGTGGGAGAGAATTTAATGTTACTCTATTTTCTTACAATCTTCCTCGATTGACCGGTTGGATTATGAGTTTCGCTAATATAGGAATGATTACGGCTGCAGCAGTAAATGTTTTATTTCTGCCTCCACGACCCAAGAAAATAGGTTGGCTTCGGAATATCTCAATGATATCTCAGTGGTTGCTTTTACCTATTACCCTAATAATTTTTGGCGCTTTTCCTGCCCTAGATGCTCAAATCCGCCTAATGCTAGGAAAGTATCTGGGATTTTGGAATACCCCGAAGATCCGAAACTACAAAAGTAAATCAGAGAACCATTTCTAATTTGTTTTACCTATCTAATTTTCCTCTTAAGTTCTTGCTCCAAAATATTAATCTTTCTTTTGGAAATTCCATGAGAGGTAGGATTTCTTTTCATCCACTTAATCCCTTTTTCTAATTCGCTGCGGTCAATTCCTATCTGAGCTCCGCTTTCTTCGATGTCTCCTCGGAAGATCTGTTCGATTTTATCGATTTCTTTTTTAGAAAAACCTTTCTTTCGAAGATTTATCCTTACCTGCTTAAATGATCTTCTTGAAACATGAGGTTTGTAATCGAAAAGGCCCATATTTTTAAAATCAATGACGTTTGACCTTTCTAGTTATATTTTACCTCTAATTTACTCCAAGTGAACTCGTTTAATGAATTTCTTTAATTTCTCTTTTAAGAGAGGATAATTTTTTAAATCTGGATCTTCCGCTAAGAGGGATTTGGCTGCCTCTCTCGTTTTTTCAACTAATGGAAGATTTTTTAAATTCTCCATAGCTAAATCTGGAATTCCCCATTGTTTTGTTCCGTATAAACTTCCTGGGCCTCGAATTTCTAAATCTTTTTGAGCCAATTCAAAACCATTTTCGGCTTCAACTATTGCTTCCAATCGTTGGCGAGTCCGCTTGGCGGGTGATTCAGTAAACAGAAGGCAATAAGATTGCAAATCCGATCGGCCAACTCTTCCTCGGAATTGATGTAATTGAGCCAAACCAAATCTTTCTGCTCCTTCAATCATCATCACTGTGGCTTTCGGGATATCAATACCCACTTCAACTACCGAGGTGGAAACTAAAATATCAATTCGTCCTGCTTTAAAGTCTCTCATTATCTTTTCTTTTTCTTTCGACTTCATTCTACCGTGTAACATCGCCACTCTTAAATCGGGGAAAACTTCCTTCGACAATTTTTCATATTCCTCCTTCACTGCTTTCGCTTCAGCCCAACTCAAAACCTCCCGCTCATTACTCTCTACTTCCTGCTTTTTGTTTCCCGATTCAATTCTCGGGCAAATAACAAAGACTTGCTCTCCTTCTTTTACCCTCTTTCTTATAAATTGGTAAGCTTTTTCTCTCTCTTGAGGGGGAACAACTTTAGTAATTATTTTTTTTCTGCCCTTGGGCATTTCATCTAAAATTGATAAATCGAGATCTCCATAAATTGTTAAAGCTAAAGTTCGAGGAATAGGAGTGGCAGTCATTGATAATAGATGAGGGATGACTTTTGCCTGCCCGCTGTAGCTTTGGCAGAGGCGGGCTCGTTGTTCAACCCCAAATCGATGTTGTTCGTCAATAATACAAAGGCCAAGTTTACCAAATTTTACTTTATCTTGAATAAGGGTATGGGTACCAATTAAAATATCAATTTCTCCTTTCCTTGCTTTATCTAAAAGTTTATTTCGGGAAATTTCCAAAATTTCATTTTTCAATTTTTGAGAAATTATTTTATCCTCTTTACCGGTTAAAAGAGCAATTCTTACTTTGAAAGGTTGAAGAAGTTTTGTAACTTCTCCGAAGTGTTGTTTAGCTAAAATTTCAGTTGGAGCCATAAAAGCTACCTGATAGCCAGCTTTTGTTGTATTTAAAGCAGCAATCACTGCAACCACTGTTTTCCCTGAGCCAACATCACCTTCCAAAAGCCGAGACATCGGGCGGTTACGTTCCATATCTTTTAAAATTTGCCAGGCACATTTTCTTTGAGCATCAGTTAATTTGAAAGGTAAAGAGTTCACAAATTCTTTTATTAATTCAACATTAATTGGAATCACTGGTGCCTTTTCTTTGTCTAATTTTAATCTTTCTCTTAGAACTGAAAGTTCGATCAAAAAAAGCTCCTCAAAAGAGAATCGAGCTTTTGCTCTTTCAGCCATTTCTAATGAATCGGGGAAATGAACTTGCCAGAGAGCTTGGTTTCTTGGGAGAAGGTGGTATTTCTTTATAATTTTTTGAGGTAAAATTTCTGGAGTTCTGTTTTTAAATCTTTGGAGTAATGGTTTTAAAATATATCGAAACCAACGGGAAGATAAACCCTCTGTCTCCGGGTAAACCGGCACAATTCTTCCGGTATGGATTAGTTTGGAATTTGGAATTTGAAGTTTGCCTATGGCTCGAGAGCCCGGCTCTTTAGAGAGATTTGGAATTTTTTCATAAGCGGGATTTGAGAGAAATACTCCTTTATCTCCCAAACTAACTTTTCCAGCCAGACAAACCACATCTCCGGCCCTCAACACCTTTATCAAATATGGTTGATTAAACCAAATAACTTTTATAGCCCCTGTTTTATCCTCAACAATCGCTTCGGTTAAAATCATTTTTTTCTTCCAGGTCCTTGAATTTCTGATCTCTAAAATTTTTCCTAAAATACAATTTGATTCGTTCAATTTCACTTTAGAAATTGGCCGAATATTAGAAAAATCCTCATAACGATGAGGAAAATGAAAAAGGAGATCTTCCACCGTTTTAATTCCCATTTTTTCCAATTTCTTTCGAAAACTCGGCCCAACCCTGGGAATTTCTTTAATTGGCGTATCTAAATTCATTGAATATTTGAAGTCTCTCCGGATTTAGCTTACACTAAAATAATAGCTCAATAAAAGGTTGAACTCAATAATTGTGTTTAACACTCGACGTTAAACATACTAAATTAAATGTTATCTAAAATACCAATTGATCTTGAAAAAGTTAAAAAAGAAGATATTGACAAAGAGATATTAAGGTTAGGGATGATTGCTGAGTTAGATGCGGTAAGTTTATACGAACAATTAGCTGCAGCTACCGAAAACGAAGATATTAAAAAAGTCCTCCGAGATATTGCCAAAGAAGAAAAAACTCATATTGGAGAATTTGAGACATTGTTGCATAAGTTAGACAAAGAGCAAGTTGAAGAAACTGAAAAAGGGAAAAAGGAAGTAGAGAAATTAACTAGCCAATAAAGTATATTTATTCCAGTCCCCAAAACAAAAAATACGGAGAATAATTCTCCGTATTTTTGTGTCCCCGGCAGGAGTTGAACCTGCACTCTCTTCCTCCGCAGGGAAGCGTTTTATCCATTAAACTACGGGGACCAGTTTTAAAATAGCATAAAAATCGTTGGTTTTCAATTGATTTATTGAAATTTCAATGGTAAGATTAGAGGTAGTTCGGGAGGAGTGCGCCGAATTGGTAAGGCAGCGGATTGCTAATCCGTATCCCGCTAATAACGGGATTGTGGGTTCGAGTCCCACCTCCTCCGCATTTTGTTTGGAGGGGTGTTCCGAATTTGGTAAGGAGCCGGTCTTGAAAACCGGTGCCCTTATGGGCATGTGGGTTCGAGTCCCACCCCCTCCGCAGCGAACGAAGTGAGCAAGGAGAGGTGGACGAGAACCTCAAATCACCCCGTGTAGGAAAATAGGAGCCAACGAAGTGAGCGACGTAAGAAACCGTGGGTTTCTTAAGTTGGGGGTCGGGGTGATTTGATAGGGTTCTAGCTCCGCTTTTATTAGCGGGGCGGAGTCCCACCCCCTCCGCCTTCGCTCGCTGAAGCGAGCTGGGGCGGATACAATCCGTCAAGCTCGCGAAGGCCAAAATTGAACCTCAATGGGAATTCAATCACTTAAAATTTCTCTGGCTACTACGATTCCCCAAACCTCTCTGGCGCCTGCAATTTTTAACACTCTGGCTGCTTCTTCCATCGTACTTCCAGTAGTGAAAACATCGTCAACTAAAAATATCCTTTTTCTTCGAATTTTCGCTGGCTCTCTTACTTTGAAAGCACCTTGAATATTTTTAATCCTCTCTTCTCTTTTCAGCTCAACTTGTGGTTGAGTTTTTTTAATTTTTATGAGACCATAAAAAAGAGGAATTTTAAAGAAGGTAGAGAGTTCTTGAGCAATTTCTTCTGATTGATTAAATCCTCGCCACCTTCTCTTAAAGGGGGATAAAGGAATTGGAATCAGTAAAGAATTCTCCGGCTCTTCTTGAATTATTTTGTTTTCTGAAAGAAGGAAATGTGCTATTATTAAAAAAGCTAAAGGACCTTTCAAAGTTTTTAAAAATGGTTCGTATTTAAAAGAGGTTATTAATTTTTTAACCAAAGAGTTTTGATAAGAAGTTGCCGCAAATAGCCCATTAAGTTTCATTCTCTGATGAGTGGGGCAGTTTCTGCCATCGAAGACACGCTTGGGTGGATTACAGAAAGGGCAATACTGATACTCAGAAATCTCAATTAACGATAAGCAATCTTTACAGATTAAACTTCCTTCTTTACCACAACCCAAACAAAACTGAGGGAAAAAGAGATTTAAGAGAAACTTCTTTAACATATTATTTAATTTTTAATTAATTATAGCCTTTTGTGATATAATAAAAAAATACTAAAAATACCGAGATTGGTAATTGGTTATGGGATTATTTACTAAAAAATGTATAGGAGTGGATATAGGAGCAGCGTCAATAAAGTTAGTTGAAGTTTCAAAATTTGGTAAGAAAAAAAAGTTAGAAAATTACGCTGAATTTCAATTACCCCCAACTGCCACTTCTATTAAAACTTTTCACGGAGAAAGTTTATTGTTGTTAAGTGATGAGGTTTCAGAGATTCTCCGAGCTGTTTTTAAAAAAATAAAAATAAGAGAGAGAAAAGCAGTTCTGAGTATTCCTGATTTCTCTACCTTTTTCACCACTTTTACTCTTCCTCCAATGACTGAATCAGAAATTCCTCAAGCAGTTGAATTTGAAGCTCGCCATCACATTCCTCTTCCCTTATCCGAAGTGACTTTTGACTGGCAAATAATTGAGAAAGAAGAAGTTTTACCCGGCGTTAAACTTAAGATATTATTAGTGGCAGTTCCCAATAACGTGTTGAAAAACTATCAGCGAATGGCCACTTTAGCTCAGCTGGAAGTCAAAGGAATGGAAGCAGAAGTCTTCGGTTTAATTCGTTCAACTATTTCCAAAGAAAAACAGCACTCTCCCCTCTGTTTAGTAGATATTGGTTGGCAATCAACCACCGTAAGCATCGTCAAAAGAAAGAGATTACAGGTGAGTCATAGTTTCGATATTTCAGGGATTGGTTTAACCCAAAAATTAAGTTCCGCTCTAAATATCAGTTTTATGGAAGCTGAGAAACTCAAAAAAGAATACGGCTTGGATCCTCATCACGAGAATGTTTCTAAAGTTTTACTCAGAGAGATTAACTCTCTAGCTGCTGATATCGAAAAGGTTTGTCAAGATTTTTATCAGGCTGAAGGCATTCGAGTAGATGATGTTATAATTGCCGGAGGCACAGCTAACCTTTTTGGATTGAGAGAATATTTAAGTAGCAGGCTGCGTAAAAATGTCCAAACTGCCAATCCTTTCTCAGCTATTTCCTACCCCAAAATTTTAGAACCCCGATTAAAGGACTTGGGTCCTTCTTTCGCCGTAGCTTTAGGAGGAGCAATGTGGGGAGTGGAGACATAAGATATGCCAAAAGAAACCTATGTAAAAATTATTCCTAAGCCTAAACCAAAAGTTCCTGTTTGGTTGAATTTTTTGCTTTGGCTTTCGGTAATCATCTTAGTTGGGGTTATTTTTTCGCTCTTTTATCTGCAGAACCAAATTTCTTTGCTTAAAGAAAAAGAAGAAAGCTTGGAGGTTCAGATTGCCCAGCTTGGGACAAAAGAACAAAAAGATTTAGAAGCTGAAATTGAAAGCATCTCCAGTAAAATAAAAGATTTCGCTGATCTTCTTCGAGGCCATAAAATTACTTCAGAATTTTTTGAACTCCTCAAGTCTTCCTGTCATCCAAAAGTCCAATTTACTTCTCTCGATCTAGATGCTGAAAATAACCGCATAAATTTAACTGGCCGAGCTGAGGATTTTCAGGTGTTAGGAGAACAGTTATTGATTTTTGGAGAAAGCAAAGATATTGAAGATATAAAGGTTTCCAACATTAGCTTGAGCAAAGAGGGAAAGGTAGAGTTTAAATTAAGTTTTGCCTTATCTCCTGAGTTTTTTGCTCAACAAACCCATAAATAAAGAATAATGAATCGGATTTTTATCATTCCAATCTTATTTTTCTTAAGCTTTCTGATCGGAGTTTATTTTCTCTTGCCTAAATACATAGAATTTTCTGATTTAAAAGATGGAATTTCCAAGCGGGAACGGGAGCTCCATCAGAAAGAGAACTACTTTTTCACCTTGAAAGAGTTATCAGCTAAATTGACTCAGTACAGAGAAGCTCTAAATAAGATTGAGACAGCTTTACCTGAAGAACCCTCTCTAGCTTCTCTATTAAGTTTTTTTCACAGTAAATCCTCTGAAAGTGGATTGATCTTGAAAGACTTAGGAGGAATCACCAGTCCTCCTGCTGGGGGAGAGAAGAAAAAGAAATCTAATATTCAAGAGATTCAAATCAGTTTCACTCTTCAGGGTTCCTTTCCTGCTTTTGAGAATTTTCTTAAAGTCCTAGAAAAATCTTCAAGGTTGATTGAGGTTAAAAGAATTACTCTTAAAACAAAAGAAAAAGAGTTACCTGAATTTTCCTTCTTGGTAAAAATTCATTCTTATTAAAAATAAAGTTATGGCTGAGGGAGTTAATAAAAATAAAATTCTGAAATATTTAATTTTAGGATTGATTGGGGCTACTTTAGGCATTTTAATAAAAGAAGTGATTCTCCGACCAAAAGAAATTTCCCTTCCCCAAATTTTATCTCAACCTACGCCCTCCCGAATTAAGATTGACTTTGAACTTTTAAAGAAACTGGAAACTCAGGAACTTTTACCTTTCGAGAAATTATCTTTGCCAGAAAAAATAGGTAGAGAAAATCCTTTCGAACCTTATTTAGAATCTGAATCCGAATAAAAATATGGACTTAATTCAATATTTAACTAAGAAAAAGATTCTAGATAAAAAACAGGGATTAAAGGTGAGGAGAGGAGTTAAAGAATCAGGTAAAACAGCTGAGGAAGTAATTCTTGAGGAGAAAATCTTGGGAGAACAAATATTATTTGAAGCAAAGAGTAAGGCCTTAGGTATTCCTTTAAAAAAGACGGTGCCCGAAGAGATTCCTAAAGAATTAATTGCTGTTATTCCCCGAGAGGCGATTGAACATTATAAAATGGTTCCTCTTAATCTTAAAAAAGAAGAAAGAGTGTTGGAAGTAGGAATGGTTTATCCAGAAGATCCTCAGGCCAAAGAGGCCTTAAAGTTTTTGGCCCGCCAACAAAAGCTTACTTCTCGAGTTTTTTTAATCACTCTGTCTGACTTTAAAAATTACCTTAAAAAAATCCAAATTCCTGAAAAAGAGGTGGAAAAAGCTTTAGCTAAGTTAGAAGAAGAAATAAAAGCAGAAAGAAAAGAAAAGGTTATTGAGGTTCCTGGGGTTGAAAGATTGGTTGAGGAGGCACCAGTTATTAAAATGGTTGCCGTTATTTTACGCCAAGCCGTAGAAGGTAAAGCCTCTGATATCCATATTGAACCTACTAGAGATTCTCTAAAAGTTCGTTACCGACTAGATGGAGTCTTGCATCCATCTTTAATTCTTCCTCTAAAAGTTCATCCGGCAATTGTAGCTCGGGTGAAGATTCTCAGTGGATTAAAAATTGATGAAACCAGAATTCCTCAGGATGGTAGATTTTCTACGAAGATAGGAGAAAAGAGAGTTGACTTTCGGGTTTCTACTTTTCCTACTACTTTGGGGGAGAAAGTGGCTATTCGAGTCTTAGATCCTGAAGAAGGTTTAAAGTCTCTGAGTGAATTAGGGTTGGAAGAGAGAAACTTTAAGATAGTCCGAGAGGCTATCCAGAGACCTTTTGGTATGATATTGGCTGCTGGTCCTACCGGTTGTGGGAAAACTACCACTTTGTATGCAATTTTAAGATTATTAAACAAAGAAGCAGTAAATATTGTAACTCTAGAAGATCCAGTAGAATACTTTATGGAAGGAATTAATCAATCGCAGGTTAAGCCAGAAATTAATTACACTTTTGCTAGAGGACTGCGTCAAATTTTAAGACAAGATCCAGATATTATTATGGTTGGTGAGATTCGAGATGAAGAGACAGCAGCTCTGGCCGTTCACGCTGCTTTAACTGGACATCTAATGCTTTCCACTCTTCATACTACTAATGTGGTGGATGTAGTACCAAGATTACTAGATATGGGAGTAAGGCCATTTTTGCTTCCCCCTACTCTAAGCCTGGCTATTAATCAGCGGTTGGTAAGAGTTCTTTGTCCTTATTGCAAAAAGAAAGTGAAAGCTCAAGGTGATTCCAAAAAATACATTCTAGAGAAACTTAAAAACTTACCTCCCTCGATTCGAGAAAAATTTAAAAGTAAATCCTTTTATATCTACAAACCAAAAGGTTGCAAAAAATGTAATTTTAAGGGTTATTCCGGGAGGACTGGAGTGTTCGAAATTATTAGAATGACCGATAGATTGGCAGAGATTATTGTTCACGACCCAACTGAAAAGAAAATTTTTGAAGAGACTAGAGCTCAGGGAATGACTACTATGGAAGAGGATGGAATAATAAAGGTCTTAAAAGGTCAGACCTCGCTTGAAGAGGTAATGAGAGTAGCTCAGGAGAAATAAACAAGAGAAATAAATATGAAGAGAATTTTATTAGTTGAAGACGACCCATTTCTAATTGATATATACACCCAAAAATTAAAAAGCGAAGGGTTTGAAGTAGAAGTAAGTGTTGATGGAGAAAAGGTTTTGAGGATTCTTCAGAAAAAGAAACCCGATCTTTTACTTTTAGATATTGTTTTACCTAAGTTAGATGGTTGGGAGATTCTTAAGCGAATAAATGAAAACCCTAATTTTAAAGATTTAAAAATAATAATCTTGAGTAATTTAGGACAAAGAGAAGATATCGAAAGAGGACGAGAATTAGGGGCGGAAAAATATCTTATTAAAGCTCATTTTACTCCTTCCCAAGTAGTGGAGGAGATAAAAAAAGTACTTAAGTGAGTAGCATACTATAAACCATAAACTAATCCTATGACTTATCAAACTCAAATTAAAAAACTTTTAGAGATTGCTATTGAAAAAGGTGCTTCTGATTTGCATATCTCTTGTGGCCACCCACCAATTTTAAGGATAACCCGGACTTTGATTGATATGGAAGGGGAAAGAATAATTAGTCCTCGTGATTCTCAAGGTTTAGCTCTCGCTCTGATGAATCCCCTTCAGCGAGAGAAATTTCTAAAAGAAAAAGAAATTGATTTTGCTTATGATTTTGAAGGAAAGGCAAGGTTCAGGGTGAATATCTTTTTTCAAAGTCAGAAAATAAGTATTGCCTTGCGTCTTATTCCTTCTGAGATCAAAACAATCGAAGAGTTGAACCTGCCTCCAGTTTTGCATAAATTTGCCCAAGCTCAACAAGGATTTGTTCTGATCACCGGTGCTTCTTCCCAAGGCAAATCAACCACCTTAGCAAGCTTGATTGATGAAATAAATCACCAGCGGAGGGAGCATATAATTACCATTGAGGATCCAATTGAATTTGTTTTTAAAGATGACAAATCGATTATCGATCAGAGAGAAGTGTATCGTGATACCTTGAGCTTCGCTAGAGCTTTAAGAAGTACCTTGCGAGAAGACCCAGATGTCATTATGGTGGGGGAAATGCGAGATCTGGAGACAATAGCTACCGCCATTACTGCTGCTGAGACAGGACATCTTGTTTTTGCTACTTTACATACTAACTCAGCTTCTCAGACTATCCATCGAGCAATTGATGTCTTCCCACCTCACCAGCAGAATCAAATAAGAGCTCAGTTAGCCGGTTCTTTACTGGGGGTAGTTTCTCAACGATTAGTGCCTCGGAAAAAAGGAGGATTTGTTCCCGCTTGCGAGGTTATGATAACAACCCCGGGCATCAGCAATTTAATTCGGGAAAATAAAATTCATGAAATCCCCTCAATTATTGAAACCTCAGGAGAGATAGGGATGATTCCTCTTAACAAAAGTTTAGTTGAGTGGGTGAAAAAGGGAGAAATTACCAGGGAAACTGCTTTGAGATATTCTCTTAATCCCGATGACCTAAAAGCTAGATTAGAAAAAGTATGAAATTTTCTTACAAAGCTAGAACCAGAGAGGGAAAAATTCAGAGAGGTGAGATTGAGGCTTCTTCGAAAAAAGCTGCTTTAGATATTTTGGAGAAGTATGGCCTTTATACAACTTTTTTAAGAGAGGAAAGAAAGAAAGGTTTTTTAAGAAAAGAAATTCCCTTAGGCAGAGGAGTCAGCCAGAAAGATCTTGTTATTTTTACTCGGCAATTTGGCACAATGCTCAAATCAGCCATTCCTCCAGTTGAGGCCTTACGTGCTCAAGTTAGCCAAACCGAAAACCCTTACTTTAGAGAAAAAATTTTGAGAATGGCTGAGGCAGTTGAGCAAGGCAGTGCTTTAAGTCAGGCTTTTTCTTTGTATCCAAAAATTTTTGATCCTTTCTATGTCAGTATGATAAAATCAGGAGAAGCCACCGGTAAGGTAGCTGACTCATTAAATTATCTAGCTGACCATTTAGAAAGGGAATACAATCTTTATCAGAAGATAAGAGGAGCGATGATTTATCCCGCATTTGTTGTTGTGGTTTTTATAGCTGCTTTTTTTCTGGTGACTTTTTTTATTGTTCCCAAACTTACCGAAATTCTAAAAGCCTTTACTGGAAAACTTCCTCTAACCACTCGCTTGATGATAAGTTTATCTGATTTTGTTAGGGGAGGGGGATGGATTTTGATTCTTTCCTTCTTTGGACTTCTGTTTTTTCTTCCTCAAATTTTTAAACGCCGAGAAGCTTCGAGGGGATTTTATGATCAATTCTTATTGAAGCTTCCAATTGTTGGCGATTTTTTTAAAAAAGTTTACATCACTCGATTTTCCGAAAACCTTTCAGTCTTGATCTCGGCTGGTTTACCTATTACTCAAGCAATAAGGATTACCCGAGACATTGTTGATAATTCAGTTTATAAAAACATTCTTCGAGAAGCTGAAGAAAGAGTAGCTAGAGGAGAAAAGATTAGCGAGGTCCTCAGTGCTTACCCCGAACAAATTCCCTCGTTTGTCTGCCAGATGATAGCCACTGGCGAAGAAACTGGGAGGTTAGAGGAAACCTTGTTGGATATAGTGAATTTTTATCGCCAAGAGATCGAAAGAACCACTGAAAATCTGACTACCATTATTGAACCTGTTTTAATATTAATTTTAGGAATTGGAATAGCGGTGTTAGCTGTTTCAGTTTTTATCCCTCTGTTCAAAATTGGCTTGGGTGGAATGGGTGGAATGTAAAGTGTGAATAACTTGACTTGAAATTTATTTAAAAAATAGAGAAAATGATACAATAAATTATAAAAAGAAAAAAGGTCGAGTCGAGAAAATAAAATACAAAAATAAAATGAAATCTAAATCTAAAAAGGGTTTTACTTTAATCGAGTTATTGGTAGTAATCGCTATCATCGGAATTTTAGCTTCTATTGTTTTAGTCAGTTTCCCAGGAGCTACCAAAAGAGCAAAAGATTCAAGGATTATTTCAGCAATAGGACAAGCAAGAACTGTAATGACTTACATAGACGGAAATGAGGGAGATTATGACTACTGGGTTTCAACTATTTGTACGGATAACACTAATCCATATTACGAGGACATGGCTGCTCTTTGTACCGAGATTACTGATAATGGAGGGACAGTGAATATTGCTAACTATGACTCCGATGGAGATGGGAGGACAGATAAAGCCTGTATCTATTCTCCCCTGAACGCTACGATAGATGGTCAACCTTATTATTGTGCTGACAGTAGTGGTAAAGCGGGAGGAGTTGCTGATCCAACTGCTACTTGTGGTGGTGCTTCCAATAATGGGACTTGTGGTTTCTGACATTAAACAATAATTTTTCAAAAACTACCCGAGATTCAAATCTCGGGTAGTTTTTTTTCTGGGGACAGTCCCCATCACGAGAGGCTTGGGAAGCCTTATCTGGCAAGAGTTAAGAGCTTATTTTTTGATTTTGGCATAAATTTGTTCTATTTTATTGATTTTGTTAAAATTAAGTTGTATGCCACGAACTCCACGTAAATATATTATTGCCCCAAATGCCCTTTATCACATTGTTGCTCGAGGAAATAATGACCGGCGAATTTTCCGAGCGGTTAGAGATTATAAAAAGTTTCTAAGCATTCTTAAAAAGGTAAAAGAACTTTCTCCTTTTTATTTATATTCTCTTAATCTTATTCCTAATCATTACCACCTTGAGATCGAAACTATTGAGACGCCTATCTCTGTTATTATGCATCGAGTCAATTTTCTTTTTGCAAAATATTTCCATCATCGTTATAAAACTTCGGGTCATCTTTTTCAAGATAGATTTTATTCAAGCTTAATCAATAAAGAAGCTTATTTTTGGGAAGCTGCTCGCTATATCGATTTAAATGCAGTAAGAGCTGGTTTGGTGGAGAGACCAGAAGATTATAGATGGTCAAGTTTTCCTGTTTATGCCCAAAGTAAAAAGAAAGAAAAGTTAATAGAAGAGTTAATTGATGTAGAAAAATTTTTAGAATATGGAGGAGAAATTTTGGAGAAAGCAAGAAAGGAATACTTAGAATATGTAAAGATTGGTTTGGAGCTAAAGAGAGATCAAAAGTTCCCGATTAATAAGAAAATGATTTGAGGCCCTTGAGTGCGATCGGAGGAAAAATTTTGGAACAAAATCATATCAAATTTAATTTTAGGAGGGAGAAACCCTTTATTTGCAATGGTTCTCAGTCTCTGAAAATTGGGGACTGTCCCCTTTTAAAAAGGAGATGATAAATAGTCTGATTTCATATTTAATTGTTTTTATCTTTGGGGTTTGCGTGGGAAGTTTTTTAAACTGTGTAATCTATCGATTAGAGACAAAGCAGAGTTTTTTGAGAGGTAGGTCTTTTTGCCCAAAATGCAAACATAAACTGGGGTTTTTAGATTTAATTCCTATTCTAAGCTTCATTATACTAAAAGGAAAATGTAGATATTGTGGAAAAAAAATTTCCTGGCAATATCCTTTAGTTGAATCTTTTACTGGGATTTTATTTGTCTTGGTTTTGAATTATGAATTAGGAATTAGGAATCAGGGGATTTTTGATTTTCAAGGTTCTCTTAATCTTTTATTCCTAATTCTTAATTCCTGTTTCCTAATTCTTATTTTTGTTTTTGACCTCAAACACTATATTATTCCCGATAAAATAATTTATCCTGCAATCGTAATAGCGTTTTTATATCTGTTATTTGAAAGTTTGAGATTTAAAATCTGGGGCTTATCTGAGATTTGGGATTTGGGATTTGGGATTTTCAAGGGTTTAAGACTGCCTCTTCTGGCTGCTTTTTCAGCGGGTGGATTCTTTTTCTTGTTATGGTTCCTGTCTCGGGGTAAGTGGCTTGGTTTTGGCGATGTAAAACTAGCTTTTTTTATGGGGCTTTTTCTGGGTTGGCCTAATATCCTAGTGGGTCTGTTTTCAGCTGTTCTTATCGGTGCTACAATAGGATTAGTATTGGTGGGTTTGGGTAAAAAAACTTTAAAGAGCCAGGTGCCATTCGGACCCTTTTTAGTGACTGGAACCTTTATTGCTTTATTTTTGGGTCAGAATTTGATTAAATGGTACTTAAATTTATTATGAAATCTAAAGGGTTTACTTTAATTGAGCTTCTTGTAGTGATAACTATTATTGGGATTCTTTCGGCGGTTTTGTTTTTAGGAAAGACAAAATCAGAGCAAATGTTAGCTCTCCAAAGGGCTGCTTACCAATTAGCTCAAGATCTGAGAGAAATGCAAGAAATGGCTATGGCAGCTAAGGAAACCTCTTGTGGCACCTCTAATTTTGGGGTCTATTTTCACAAAATTTCCTCACCCGATTCCTATCTTCTTTTCATTGATTGTAATGAAAATTTCCATCGGGATAATCCTGATAATGTTCTGAAAGAAGTTAAATTGGAAAATGGCGTTTGGATTTCTGATTTAGAAGTAATAACAGTTTCAAGTTCTGTTGGAAAATCTCAAAATAGCTTAGATATTGTTTTTTTACCCCCTGACCCAAAGATCTTTATAGAAAAAGAAGGATGGGACCAGGAGGCGGTTATTACTCTAAGTTTTGATTCTAATCAAAAGAAAGTGAAGATAAACTCAGCCGGAAAAATAGAAATAGAATAAAGTATGAAATTTCCAATTTTCTCCCACTTGAAGCGGGATTCAAAAAAATCAGGCTTCACGCTAATTGAAATAATGGTAGCGATATCAGTAATGACTGTTGGAATCTTGGGTATCTATGCTTTAGTTCCTCACGTTGTTTCTCTCAGTGGAGTTAATCTTGATAGGTTTCGAGCTGTTCAGCTTGCCCGAGAGGGACTTGAGCTGGTTCGGAACATTAGGGATACAAATTCTCTGGAAGGAGTTGCTTGGGATGAGAGGTTGACGAATTGTTCGGGAGGTTGCGAAATTGACTATAATGATTCTGCTCCAGTAACTTACGGAGATCGTTATCTAAAAATCGATAGCGATGGATTTTATAATTATGAAAATGGCCAAGAGACAAAATTCAAAAGAAAAATTATAATTACTCCTAATCCTAATGTTTTGAATGTAAAAGTCCAAATAATTTGGCCAGGTAAAGATTCACCTTTTGAAGTCGAAGAAAACCTCTATAATTGGCGTTAAGTATATGAAAAAAGCTTTTACTCTGATTGAGCTTTTAGTAACCATTACTATTTTTTCTATTGTGGTGACTGCTTTTTTAAATCTTTTTAGCTCTGCTTTCCAAGAACAAAGGAAAAATTTAATTCAAGCTTATCTTTTAAATAATGCTTCTTATATTACAGAATATTTAAGCCGAGCTTTAAGAATGGCTAGAAAAGATATGACTGGCATTTGCATTGGCGAGAAAGAGAATTATCAGAACCCAGGCGGAGAAATCTCTAGAATAAAATTTCTAAATGATGATGAGGAATGCCAAGAATTTTTCTTTGACAGTACTGATGAAATGCTAAAAATAGCGAGAGAAGGTGTTTCTTTACCTTTAACTCCTTCTAATATCAAAGTAAAGAATTTAAAATTTGAAATTTTAGGAGCAAGTCAGACCGATAAGCTTCAGCCCAAAGTTACTATTGTCTTAAAACTAAAAACAACTTCTCAACCTTCTCTGGAATTAGAATTTCAAACCACTGTTTCTCAAAGGCAATTAGATGTTCAATATTAATTTATGGAAAAAGGGGTTTCTCTTTATCTAACTATTGTTATTCTTTCAGTCTTAGTAACTGCTCTTTTAGCGTTGATTACTATTTCGGTCAGTCAAATAAAAATTATCTGGACCTTAGGTGATTCAGTGGTGGCTTATTATGCTGCTGATACTGGAATAGAGAGAGTGTTATATGGACTTTACAAAGAAGGATATGTTCCCAGTTTAGGGGATTGTCGTTATTCTGACATTTTAGATAACAACTCAACTTATGAGGTTTGTGTTTCTGATAGCTCAATTTCAACCATTTTTTCCACCGGCACTTATAAAAAAACAAAAAGAAGAATTGAAGTAAACTTCTAGTTATGACTAGATCTGAAGCTAAAAAACGCATCGAAAAATTAAAAAAGGTGATTAATTATCACCGTTATCTATATCATGTTCTTGATAGACAGGAGATTTCTGAAGCTGCTTTGGATTCTCTAAAAAAAGAACTCTTTGATTTAGAACAAAAATACCCAGAATTTATAACTCCTGACTCTCCAACCCAGAGAGTAGGAGGAAAACCTTTGGAAAAATTTGAGAAAGTTCGCCACGGAACCCCTATGCTTTCTTTTAATGATGCATTTTCTGAGAAAGATATGGAAGATTGGGAAGAGCGAATTAAAAAACTTTTATCAAAAGAAGAAATTGAAAAACTTGAATACTTTTGTGAATTAAAATTTGATGGGTTGGCTATTGAGCTAATTTATGAAGAAGGTCTTTTAAAAACTGGCTCAACAAGAGGTGATGGGGTGATAGGGGAGGATGTTACTCAAAATCTAAAAACAATTGAAGCAATTCCTTTAAGATTAAGAGAAAAACAAGACGTAATAAAAGATTTGGAAAGAGAGGGTTTGGAAGATATTGCTGAGACTGTAAGAAAAAGGGGGCTAAGAAAGGTTGTAGCTCGAGGAGAAGCACTTATTTCAAAAAAGGAATTCGAAAGGATAAACAGAGAACAGGAAAAGAAGGGATTGCCAAAATATGCCAACCCAAGAAACATTGCTGCAGGTTCTATCCGTCAGCTTGACCCAAAGGTTACTGCTTCCCGACATCTCGATGCTTATCTCTATGACTTAATTTCTGATTTTGGCCAAAAAACTCATGAACAAGAACATAAGATTTTAAAAATTCTGGGTTTTAAAATTCATAAAGATTCTCGACTTTGCAAAAATCTCAAGGAGGTTTTTGAATTCCACCACTTTTGGCAAGAAAAAAGAGATAGCTTGCCTTTTGAGATTGATGGAATAGTAGTTCAAGTTAACGAGAATAAGATTTTTGAGAAACTGGGAGTGGTGGGAAAGGCTCCAAGGGGAGCAATAGCTTATAAGTTTCCTTTAAAACAAGCAGAAACAATTATTGAAGATATAAAAGTTCAAGTTGGAAGGACGGGAGCAGTAACTCCAGTTGCTTACTTAAAACCGGTAGAGGTTGGAGGAGTGAAGATTACTAGAGCTACTTTACACAACACTGATGAAATAGAAAGATTAGGGGTTAAAATTGGAGATACAGTTATTGTCGGAAGAGCAGGTGATGTCATTCCCGAAGTGGTAAGAGTGTTGAAAGAATTAAGGACTGGCAAAGAGAGAAAGTTCAAAATGCCAAAAAACTGTCCAGTTTGTGGTACTTTGCTAGTTAAACCGGAAGGGGAGGCAATTTGGAGATGTCCTAATCCTGATTGTTCCGCTCGCCAAAGACGTTACTTATATCATTTTGTCTCCAAGGGTGCATTTGATATCGAAGGGTTAGGTCCCAAGATAATTAACCAACTTTTGGAAGAGAATCTAATTAGCGATCCAGCTGATATTTTTGAATTAAAAGAAGGTGATCTAATTCCCTTAGAAAGATTTGCAGAAAAATCAGCTAAGAATCTAATAGAAGCGATCCAGTCAAAAAAAGAAATTAGTTTGGGGAGATTTATTTATGCTCTGGGAATTCGAGGGGTAGGAGAAGAGACTGCTCAAGATTTAGCAGAATATTTTGGTAGTTTGGAAAAAATTAAAGCAGCAACTCTTGAAGAACTTCTTCAAGTAAAGGACATTGGTCCAGAGACAGCAACTTCGATTTATTCTTTTTTCCGGGCAAAGAGAAACCTGAAACTAATTGAAAGATTGTTAAAAGCAGGAGTAAAAATAATTAATCCAAAGAAAACAAAAGCTCCCAAAAAATTAGAGAACTTGACCTTTGTTTTTACTGGTAGTTTGAAAACTATGACAAGAGAAGAAGCAAAAGAGAAAGTTCGAGAGCTTGGTGGAGAGGTTTCAGAATCAGTGTCCAAAAAAACCGACTTTGTCGTTATCGGGGAAAATCCTGGATCAAAGCTTCAAAAAGCAAAAAAGCTGAAAGTTAAAATAGTTGGTGAGAAGGAATTTTTAGAGATGATAAAATAAAAATTTTATGAGAATTCTTTCTCAGTTTAAGAAAATAGACTGGTTCTTAATAGCTCCTCCTTTTTTCCTAACCTTTCTTGGTTTGATCTCTATTTACAGTTCTTCTTTAGGCAGAGAGGACATTTCAAGTTTTAACAAACAAATTATTTTTTTTGGAATCTCCATCTTTTTAGTGATTTTGCTTAGCTTCTTTGATTTAAGGTTTTTGAGAGTAAACTCTTATTTAGTTATTAGCTTGTACCTTTTAAGTTTATTAAGTTTAGCAGGTTTGTTTATATTAGGCACCGAAATCCGGGGAGTAAAGGGATGGTATCGGTTGGGTTCTTTCTCCTTTGATCCAGTGCCTTTTTCAGCAATAATTTTAATTGTTGTTTTAGCTAAATACTTCTCTACTCGTCATATCGAGCTCCAAAGATTTTCTCCTATACTATTTTCTGGAATTTATTGCTTAATCCCTACTCTATTAATCTTTTTTCAGCCAGATTTAGGATCATCTTTGAGTTTAATTGTGGTTTGGTTGGGGATGGTGGTATTTTCTGGAATAAGAGTTCGCCATTTTTTAATTTTGGCTTTAATTTTTCTCTTAATCTTTTTAATAGGCTGGAAATTTTGGCTGAAAGATTACCAGAAACAAAGAATTTTAAGTTTTTTGAACCCTCAGATTGATAAGCGAGGAATTTCTTGGAGTGTTAATCAATCAAAAATTGCTATAGGGTCGGGAGGATTTTTTGGTAAAGGGATTGGCAAGGGTTCTCAGACACAATATGGTTTTTTGCCCGAACCCCAAACTGATTTTATATTTTCCGCAATTGGTGAAGAAATGGGATTCTTAGGGATTGCTCTCCTTTTAGCTCTTTTATTTTTTATCTTCTGCAAAATAGTCAAGATTGCTTTTTGGGCAAAAAATAATTTCACACGGCTCTTTGCTGCTGGGCTAGGTTTCTTGATTTTATCTCAAAGTTTTATTAATATAGGAATGTGTCTAGGGCTTTTTCCGGTGGTGGGAATTCCTCTCCCCTTTGTAAGTTATGGAGGATCGCAACTTTTGGCTTTTTCTTTTGGATTGGGGATTTTAGCCAGTTTAAAACGGTGGAGCTAAAAAAGGGGTTGACAAATCTTTTCAAAGGAATAAAATAAACAATATATTTTTTGAAAATCTACATTTTGAAAAATTCCTCTTCCGGTTTTAAAAATTAATTCCTAAAATGAAGTTCTTAAATCCCTTCTTCTGATGGGGATTTTTCTGCTGTTGTTCCACTTATTATTTTTCTTGGTAAAAAAAATCTCTAACCCAACCTAGTATGAAAACAAAAAGCTTCTCAAAGTCTAAACTTTCTTTTCACGTTCCCTATTTACTAAAGCTGCAAAAAGATAGTTGGAGACAATTTTGGGAAAGAGACCTAACTGAGCTTTTTAATGAGATTTTTCCTATCCGTGATTATACCGGAAAACAATTTGAGCTTGAGTTCCGGGGTTTTAAGCTCGATAAACCAAAATACAAAGATGGCTATGAAGCAAAAGAGGAGGATGATTCTTTCGACGCTCCTTTAAGAGTAAAACTAGCTCTCCGTAATTTAAAAACCGGAGAAATAAAAGAACAAGAAGTCTTTTTGACTGACTTTCCTCTGATGACTGAGAGCGGAACCTTTGTAATAAATGGAGTAGAAAGGGTGGTTATTTCTCAGCTTCTTCGTTCGCCTGGAGTTTTCTTCACGGCTAGAGTTTTAGGCGGGAAAAATCTTTTCGGAGCAAAAATTATTCCCACCAGGGGAGCTTGGCTTGAGTTTGAAACCGACAATTCAGGATTCATCGGAGTCAGGATCAATCGATTAAGAAAAGTACCAGCTACTACATTGCTTAGAGCATTTGGCTTATCAAGTAACGAACAAATTAAAAAAGAATTTAAAGAAGTAGATAAAGGAGAGATAAGGTTTATAGAAAAAACTTTATCCCGAGATCCCAGCTCTAACTCGGAAGAGGCTTTCGTTGAGATCTACCGGAAGCTGAGACCGGGTGATTTAGTAAGCCCAGATGCTGCGCGGGACTTAGTTTATAATATGTTCTGTAATTTTCAGCGATATGATCTAAGCAAAGTTGGCCGATGGAAAATGCAAGAGAGATTACCTAACCTAAGAGAAAAAAGTAAAGAGCAGTTCCTCAAACCAGAAGAGATTAGCAAAGAGGATAGAGTATTGAAATTAGAGGATCTAGTTGAGACAATTCGGGAGATAATTAGGTTAAACAATGATCCCGAAGCTCAGCCCGACCAAATTGATCATTTAGGGAACCGAAGAGTCAGAAACTTCTCTGAACTTTGTTGCCAACGGCTAAGGGTGGGACTGATGAGAATGGAAAGGATCGTTAGAGATAGGATGTCTACTCTTGACATAGCTACCTTAACTCCGTCTCAACTTGTAAATCCTAGACCGGTAATGGCTGTGATTCAAGAATTCTTTGCTTCTTCTCAATTTTCCCAATTTATGGATGCTGAAAATCCTCTTTCAGAAATCGAACATAAACGAAGATTAACTGCTACCGGGCCTGGAGGTCTGACCCGAGAAAGAGCTGGCTTTGAGGTCAGAGATGTTCAACCCTCTCATTATGGCAGAATTTGCCCTATTCAGACTCCTGAGGGACAAAATGTCGGTTTGATTAATCATTTAGCCTGTTTCGCCAGGATAAATCCTTTCGGTTTTCTAGAAAGTCCTTATTTTAAAGTAAAGAATGGGAAGGTAACCAATGAAGTTTGTTACTTAACTGCTTCCCAAGAGGAAAAGTTTAATATTACTCATGCGGGAATAGAGATTGATAAAGAGGGAAGAATTATACCAGAGGAGGTAGATGCAAGAAGAAAAGGGGAACCAGTAGTGATTAGCAAAAAGGATGTTCATTTCATCGATGTTTCTTCCAAACAACCTCTGAGTGTCTCGGCTGCTTTGATTCCTTTTTTACAAAACGACGATGCTAATCGAGCTTTAATGGGCTCTAATATGCAGCGCCAAGCTGTACCCTTAGTAATGCCAGAGGCTCCTTTAGTTGGTACCGGAACTGAGAGAAATGTAGCTTTTGATTCAGGGGAGGAGATAATTGCTCCAGAAGATGGTCAAATCACTGAGGTTGATGCTACTCAAATCAAACTAAAAACCAACTCAGGGGTAATCACTTTCAATTTAAGAACTTTCCAACGAAGAAATCAGTACACTACCACCCACCAACGCCCTCGAGTTAGAAAAGGACAAAAAGTAAAAAAGGGAGATATCTTAGCTGAGGGAACAGCTATTGATAAAGGAAGATTGGCTTTAGGGAGAAATCTCTTAGTAGCTTTTATGCCTTTCCGAGGTGGAAATTACGAAGATGCTATAGTTATCTCAGAGCGATTAGTTCGTGAAGATCTTTTCACCTCGATTCATATTGAGGACTTTACTTGTAATGTGAGAGAGACCAAGTTGGGTCCTGAGATTACAACTTGTGATATCCCTAACATTTCTGAAGAAAAACTGAAAGATCTTGATGAAGAAGGAATTGTGAGAATTGGAGCCGAGGTTGGGCCCAACGATATTTTGGTTGGTAAAATTTCTCCCAAAGGAGAAAAAACTTTAACTGCTGAAGAAAGGTTACTGAGAGCAATTTTTGGAGAAAAAGCCAAAGAAGTAAAAGATACTTCTTTAAGAATGGAGCATGGAAAAAGAGGACGAGTGATAAAAGTAAAAATATTTTCCAGAGAGAAAGGTGATAAATTAGAGCCAGGCGTGATCAAGAGGATAAAAGTGGAGGTAGCTCAGATGAGGAAAATAAAAGTTGGAGATAAATTAGCGGGCAGACACGGGAACAAGGGGATTGTCGCTAAGATCTTGCCAGATGAAGAGATGCCTTTTTTAGCTGATGGTACTCCAGTGGACATTATTCTAAATCCTATGGGAGTAGTTTCTCGAATGAATATCGGTCAAATTTTAGAAACTCATCTTGGTTGGGCTGCAAAGAAATTAGGATATTTAGCTATTTCCCCTTCGCTTCTTGGTGCTAACGAGCAGGATATTAAAAAAGAGTTAAAGGCAGCTGGTTTGCCCGAGACTGGACAGGTTACTTTATATGATGGGAAAACTGGCGAGCCTTTTCCTAAGAAAATTACAGTAGGTTATATCTATATGATGAAGTTGATTCATATGGTGGAGGATAAAATTCATATGAGAGCAATTGGTCCTTATTCTCTAATTACCCAGCAGCCCTTGGGAGGGAAGGCTCAGTTTGGTGGGCAGAGGTTTGGAGAAATGGAAGTTTGGGCTTTAGAGGGTTATGGAGCAGCTCACACCTTACAGGAGATGTTAACTATTAAATCCGATGATGTAGCAGGGAGAGGAGCGGTCTACGAAGCGATTTTGAGAGGAGAACCAATTAAAAAGCCAAATATTCCCGCTTCCTTCAACCTTTTAGTTGCAGAACTGAAGTCAATGGGTTTGAATGTTGAAGTAAAAGCAATAGTAGAGGAAGAAGAAAAAGAAGAAAAAACCAAAAAGGCGAATTAGTAATCAGAACTCTTGTTGCCATAATTCTTAATTTCTAATTCATAATTCAAGACAATTTATGAAAGTAGCTGATTTAAAATCAATAAGAATTAAACTTGCCTCACCCGAAGATATTCTTTCTTGGTCCCATGGGGAAGTTAAAAAACCAGAAACCATCAACTATCGGACCCAAAGGCCCGAGAAAGATGGTCTTTTTTGCGAAAAGATTTTTGGCCCATCAAAAGATTATGAATGTTATTGCGGGAAATACAAAGGAATAAGGTTTAAGGGAGTGATTTGTGATAGATGCGGGGTGGAGATCACCCGAGCCTCGGTGCGAAGAGAAAGAATGGGCCATATCGTTTTGGCTACGCCTTGCAGTCATATTTGGTTTTTAAGAGGCGTTCCTTCCCGGATTGGATTGGTTTTGAATTTACCTTCACAAAAATTAGAAAGGGTTATTTATTTTGCAGCTTACATTATTACTCAAGTAGATGAGAATGAGAAAAAGAGAATTTTAGAAGAACTTGAAGACGAGTTTCAAAAGAAACTTAGAGAGTTAAGAAAATCAAAAATTAAGATTAGTCAGAAAAAAGAAAAAGAAAAGGAGTTAAGAGAGGTTTTCAATCAAAGAAAGGAAGAAGTTAATTCTCTTCAGCCATTGAAAATTTTATCAGAAACAGAATATCGAGAATTCTCTTTAAAGTATGGGGAGGTTTTTACCGCTGGCACCGGAGCGGAAACTTTAAGAACAATTTTCGAAAAAATTGACCTTAAAAAAGAAATTAAAAAGTTAAAAGAGTTAGCTCAGAAAGAAACTGGGGTGAAACGGAAAAAAGTTTTAGCTAGGGTAAAGCTTTTCGAAGGCATGGAAAAAGCTAAGATAAGACCGGAATGGATGTTCTTAAAAGTATTACCAGTGTTGCCTCCTGACTTGCGGCCAATGGTTCAATTAGATGGGGGGAGATACGCTTCTTCTGACTTAAATGATCTTTATCGGCGGGTAATAAACCGGAATAATCGACTGAAATATCTAATTGAAATTTCTGCTCCTGAGGTGATTATTCGGAATGAAAAAAGAATGTTGCAAGAAGCAGTAGATGCTCTCTTAGACAATAAAATGAGGAAGGGTCAAATGGTCACTGCTCCTACTGGAGGAAAGCGACTTTTAAAATCTTTAGCTGATATTTTAACAGGTAAACAAGGAAGATTTAGGAGAAACCTTCTTGGTAAAAGGGTGGACTATTCCGGAAGAAGTGTGATTGCTCCTGGTCCAGAGTTCCAACTTCATCAATGCGGTATACCGAAAATTATGGCTTTAGAGCTTTTCCGTCCCTTTGTTATTAAAAAACTTTTAGATCAAGAATTGGCTTACAATATTAGAGGAGCAGCTAGATTAATTGACGAGGGAATCGATGAAGTTTGGGCAGCTTTAGAAGAGGTAGTAAGCGACAAATTAGTATTATTGAATCGAGCTCCTACTTTACATCGCTTAGGGATTCAGGCTTTTGTTCCTCGATTAATTGAGGGTGAGGCCATAAAAATTCACCCTTTAGTTTGTCAGGCCTATAATGCTGATTTCGATGGAGACCAGATGGCAGTTTTTCTTCCTCTCTCCCAAGAAGCTCAGAAAGAATCTAGAGATCTTATGCTCTCTGTCAGAAATCTTCTTAAGCCAGCCGATGGCCTTCCAATTGTTACTCCTTCTCAAGATATTGCTTTGGGTTGTTATTATATCACTGCTCTCCGAGAAGGAGAGAAAGGAGAGGGGAAAATTTTTGAGAGTTTTAAAGAAGCAGTTATGGCTTATCAAACAGGAAATCTTAGTTTGAGAGCCAAGATTAAAGTTTTCAACCCGAAATCATCCACTAAAAAACCTGAATTGTTAGAGACAACTTGTGGCCGAATTATATTCAATGAGGCTTTACCGGATGATTATCCTTTTTATAATGCTCAGGTGAATAAGAAAAAACTTGCTGAGATTATTGAGGAGCTGATTGAAAGATATCCCCAAGAGATTGTTCAAAAGTGTTTAGACAAAATTAAAGAACTAGGATTTGAGTATGCTACTCTCTCAGGGACAAGCTGGGGAATGGATGATCTAATTGTGCCACCCCAGAAAAAAGAGCTTTTGAAAGAAGCTGAGAAAGAGGTAGAGAAGATTGAGAGTCATTTTAAAAAAGGATTGCTCTCACGGAATGAACGTAACGCTAAAATAATCGCTATTTGGCAAGGTGTAAAGGACAAAATCGAGAAATTAGTCCCTCAAACCTTACCTAAAGATGGACCAGTATACTCAATTATCGATGCTGGTGCTAGAGGTTCTTGGGCCCAACCAGTTCAGATGGCAGGAATGAAGGGTTTGGTTATTTCTCCAGCAGGAAGAATTATTGAACTTCCAATTATCCATTCTTATAAAGAAGGGTTTGATGTGTTGGAATACTTCATCTCTACTCACGGAGCAAGAAAGGGTACCGCTGACACTGCATTGAGAACTTCGGCTTCTGGCTATTTAACCAGAAGATTGGTAGAGGTAGCTCATGAGGTGATTGTTACTGAGGAAGATTGTGGTGATAAGAAAGGATATGAAGTTCTTCGAAAAGAAGCAGAAGAGATTGAGCAAGATTTCTGTTTTAAAATTGTTGGTAGGATAGCAGCTGAGGATATTAAAGAACCTGCCACCAAAAAGACAATAGTTCGGAAGGGGGAGATTATAGATTGGAAGAAAGCTAGAGAAATTGAAAAATTAAAAATTGATAGAGTTAGAATTCGTTCTCCTCTAAGTTGCAAAACCTTGCGAGGAGTTTGCCAGAAATGCTACGGCTGGGAAATGGGTAGGAATACTTTAGTTCCTATTGGAACAGCAGTTGGAGTAATTGCTGCTCAATCAATTGGAGAACCAGGAACTCAACTTACAATGAGAACCTTCCATTTAGGGGGAGTAAGCGGAGCAGGTGATATTACCCGAGGATTACCAAGAGTTGAGGAAATTTTTGAAGCCAGAGCTCCAAAAGGGGTAGGAGTGATGAGCTTAGTTAAAGGGGTAGTAAAGAAAGTGGATACCGAAAAACGCTTAATTAAAATTGAAACCATAAAAGAAAATCCTAAAAAGACAAAAGAGCTAATCGAGTTTAAGATTCCCCCAGAAACAGAAATTTATGTGAGGGAGGGTGACAAAGTAGAGGCTGGTCAGCCTCTTTGTGAAGGGAGTTTGGAATTAAAGAAACTTTTTAGGTCAGCTGGCAAAATTAAAACCCAGCGGTATATTCTTAAAGAAGTTCAGAGGATTTACACTGGCGAGGGAATAGATATTCATGATAAGCATATTGAGATAATTATAAGACAGATGTTTTCTCGATTACGGATTACAAAAGAAGGAGATGGTCCTTGGGTACCAGGTCAGATTGTTTCCCGAGCTGAATTTGAGGAAGTTAACAGAAAATTAGAAAAAGAGAAGAAAGAAAAAGCTAAAGCTCGGGAAATTCTTCTTGGTATTTCCCATGTTTCGTTGTCTTCAGATAGTTTTTTGTCAGCTGCTTCTTTTCAGGAGACCTCACGGGTTTTGATAAGAGCTGCCCTGGAAGGTCGTGAAGATAAATTGCGAGGCCTTAAAGAAAATGTTATAATAGGTAGATTAATCCCAGCTGGCACCGGATTCAGGAAACTGAGTTAAATTCTGTTTTTCCTAGTTTCTCCCTCAGCATTACCTTAAGTATTGCTATCCCGCTTTCAGCGGGATCCCCTTAGAAGGCGGGACAATGAAAAATTAGAAATTTTGAATTTTAAACTATAACTTTTCACTTTGCATTTTTCACTAAAATAGTGGCTAAAACAAAAAAAACAAAAAAGAATAAAAAGTCCTCTAAAAAACTGAGGAAACAAAAAGAAAAAAAAAGTTTTAAGTATCCTATTTTGACTTCTCGTTTGAAACGATGGATTATTGCTACTTTGATGATACTTCTTGGAGCGATAGTTTCTTTCTCTTTCTTTGAAAAAGCCGGAGTAGCAGGAAGAGCAATTTTTAAGAGTTTAAATTTCCTAATTGGAAAAACAGTCTTTTTTATTCCATTTTTTCTCATCTTAGGAGGACTCCTGATTTTAAAACCTTCGAAGAAGAGAATTTTTGCCCCAATTTTTTTGGGGCTTTTAATTTTAACTGTGGGGATTTCAGGAATTTTAGGAGGGGGAGAAGCAGATCAAAGAAAAGGAGGATGGTTAGGTTATATCACATCTTATCCATTTTTGCGGTATTTCGGATTCCCAGTTACCGTTATCGTTTTTTTAACCTTAATTCTAATTGGAGGATTAATCATCTGGGAGTTCCTGCCTAAGGAAAAGCTTAGTTTACTTAAAGAGCGTAAAGAAAAGAAAGCTGAGGAAGGGAAACCAAAAGAAAAACCCAAAAAAGAAATTACCAAGCTCACCCCGAAATTTGAAATTAAACCTATCGAGGTTCCTAAAAAAACCAAGCCCATTACCCTCAAAGAAGAAAAAGAAGAAAAAGAAGAGTTGGAAACTTCACCATTAGAGCTTCCAAAGGAATTTAAAGAAAAATATAAATTTCCTCCTCTTGAACTTTTAGATCGAACAGAGGAGAAACCCATCACCGATGGTGACATTGAACACAATGCTCTAATAATAAAAAAGACCTTAGAAAACTTCGGTATTAATGTTGAAATGTCAGAAATCAATATTGGTCCAACTATCACCCAGTACACCCTGAAACCTGCTGAAGGGATAAAACTTTCAAAAATTACTGGTTTAAATAACGACTTGGCGTTGGCTTTAGCTTCCCATCCTATCAGGATTGAGGCCCCAATTCCCGGTAGAGCATTGGTTGGGATTGAAGTACCCAACAGAAAGAGAGCTAAAGTGAAAATTGGCAGTTTGATTACCGATCCTGAGTTTCAAAAAAATCCTTCCCGGTTAGTATTTTGTTTAGGGAGAGATGTAATGGGAAGGCCTTTGTATCCAGATTTAGGCAAGATGCCTCATCTTTTAGTGGCTGGAGCCACTGGTTCAGGAAAGACAATCTGTCTAAACTCGTTGATTATTAGCTTAATTTACCGAAATTCTCCAAAAATTCTAAAGTTAATCTTAATTGATCCAAAAAGAGTAGAATTCCCAGTTTATCGTCCTTTGCCTCATCTTTTAACAGATGTCATCTTTGAGGCTCAAAAAGCGGTTAACGCCTTAAATTGGTTAGTGGGAGAGATGGAAAGAAGATTTGAGGTTTTAAGAGAAGCGGGGGCCAGAGATATTGTTTCTTACAACAGTGCTTTGAAACAAAAACCAAAATTGAAAGAAGAAGGTTTCGAAATAATGCCCTATATTGTTTTAATCATCGATGAACTAGCAGATTTAATGGCAGCTAAAGGAAGGGAAATTGAACATGCTATTGTCAGATTGAGCCAGTTAGCTAGAGCAGTAGGAATTCATTTGGTAGTTGCCACTCAGCGACCTTCAGTTGAAGTGATTACTGGTCTAATTAAAGCTAATATTACCTCCCGAGTGGCTTTTCAAGTTGCTTCCCAAGTTGATTCCAGGACAATCTTGGATATTGCTGGAGCAGAGAAGCTTTTGGGAAGGGGAGATATGTTGTTTCTCTCTTCTGAATTCTCTCGGCCAAAAAGAATTCAGGGTAGTTTTGTTTCATCGGCTGAGATAAAAAAGATAGTTAATTTCATTGAAAGAGAAAATGTTACTGAAGAGACACAAAGCTTGGAGGAGAGTTTAGCTAGAGAGTTAGAAGAGAAAAGGGAAATTACAGAAATGGGGTTAGAAGAGGGCGATCCTCTTTATGAAGAAGCTAAGAAAGTGGTGATTCAGTATCGCAAAGCATCTGCTTCTCTCCTTCAAAGAAGACTAAAAATTGGTTACGCTAGGGCAGCTCGAATTTTAGATATGCTAGAAGAAAGAGGAGTGGTTGGACCTCCCGATGGAGCAAAACCAAGAGAAGTATATATAAAAGAATCTCAAATCTCAAATCTTGACTCTCAAAATAATGAGGAGGATTCTGAGTGGCAAAAAGTTTGAAATTAAACTATAATAACTTTAATGTCAAAGCAAAAGAAAAAAGAATCTAAAAAAGGGTTGGAGGAAGCTTTGGAAGAAATAAAACAAAGGTTTGGAGAGGGAGCGGTAATGAAATTAACAGGCATCAGGCCGGTTGATGTTGATGTTATTCCAACCGGGAGCATTTCTTTAGATTTAGCTTTGGGAGTTGGAGGAGTGCCAAGAGGTCGAGTTATTGAAATCTTCGGTCCAGAAAGTTCGGGGAAAACTACTTTAGCTTTGCATATTTTAGCTGAGGCTCAAAAAAAAGGAGGCGTTGGCGCTTTTGTAGATGCTGAACACGCTTTAGATCCTGACTATGCTAAAAAAATCGGAGTAAATGTTGAAGAACTGTTGATCTCCCAACCCGATTCTGGCGAACAAGGACTTCAGATTGTTGAAACCTTGGTCAGATCGGGAGCGGTGGATGTAATTGTTATCGATTCAGTAGCTGCTTTAGCTCCCAGGGTAGAAATTGAAGGAGAAATTGGCGATCAGCATATAGGTTTGCAAGCAAGATTATTGAGTCAAGCTCTTCGGAAATTAGCTGGCATTGTTTCCAAAACTAAAACCTTAGTTATCTTTTTGAACCAAACTCGCATGAAGATAGGGGTTCTCTTTGGGAGTCCTGAGACAACTCCTGGGGGCATGGCTCTAAAATTTTATTCTTCAGTTAGAATTAGATTACAAAGAATCGCCCAGATTAAGCAAAAAGATCAAATTATAGGTTCAAGAATTAAAGCAAAAATTGTAAAAAACAAGGTAGCTCCTCCATTTAAAACTGCTGAATTTGATATCTATTACAACGAAGGAATTTCAAAAACTGCTGACCTAATTAATACCGGCCTGAAATATGGGGTAATCAAAAAGATGGGTAGCTGGTATCAGTATCAAACAAAAAAACTTGGCCAGGGTATTTCTGGAGTGAAAGATTTTTTAAAAAAGAATCCAGAACTTGAACAAGAGTTAAAAAAAGCGATAATGGAAAAAATAAGGGAACAGGAGAAAGAGAAATAAAAAAACATGATATAAACCTCGTATCCAGTATAATGGTAATTTTAAAAACCCTTTGGGAAAAGGGTTTTTTCTTTTTTATCTCAATCATCCTTTTCTATTCTCTCAGGTAAGGCAAAAGGCCCAAATACCTCGCTCTTTTTATTGCTTGAGCAATCTTTCTTTGGTGACGAGCGCAAAGACCGGTTTTTTTTCTCCCTTTGATTTTACCCAAGAGAGAAGTGAATCGCTGGAGGGTTTGGGTATCTTTAAAATCAATCTCTTTTATATTCCGTTGGCAAAAATAGCAGTGCATATTAAAATGGTATTTCTTTTACATCTATTTCCTGGTTATTCTCATCCTTATTTATCTCTGGATTATTTTTTTCTTTAGAATTCTTTTCAGAACTTTCTTGGGATTCAGTTGATTCCTCCTCGATTATGGGAATGTCTTGATCCGGTACTTCTTCAATTTTTGAAGTTTCTGGGGGTATCCTCATTCCACTTTTTGGACCAAGTTGCATCCTTTCTGCAATAATTTCTGTTCGGTAATGTTTATTTCCTGAAGCGTCCTGCCAATTTCTAGTTCTTAATCTTCCTTCAATCAAAACCAAAGACCCTTTACTTAAGTATTGGGAAGCAATTTCAGCTAATCTTCCAAATAAAACTACATTATGGAACTCGGTCTCTTGCTGTTTTTCACCTCCCTGAGGAGTAAAGAAACGGTTGGTGGCCACCCCAAAGCTGACTACCAATTGGCCCGACGGCAAATTTCTTTTTTCGGGATCACGAGTTAAATTTCCTAAGATGAATACTTTATTTAGATTCATATTACTTTATTATTTGTCTAATATTTTCTCCAGTTGTTCATCAATCTCTTTCTTCAGTTCTCTTTTGGGAACTTTCTCTTTAGTAATTAATGTTTCTTTTTTCATTTCACTTACCTTTTTGATTCCACCTTTCTTTATAAGCAAGAATCGTAAAATATCTATCTCTTTCTCAAGTTTTTTTTTCAGATCCTCTACTTTTTGACTTGGGGCAGTAAATTCTACAGTTCCTAAAAAGGCTTCTTGGGTTTTCTTAATAGGATAAGCTAGGCTGATTCTTTTTAGTTTTTCAACCTTTAGAATTTGGCCAGCCTTTGAGATTAAAGAATTGATTTTCTCTTGGGTGTTTTGAATTTTATTTTCCTCTGAGGTGGCTGGGATTAAATAAGTTAGTTCGTAATGACTCATATTTTCTATTTTAGGGATATCTTTTTTAATGTCAAATTTTTTGTATAATAAAGTATATAATATGCCAGAGATTAACCCTACTATATTTAAAGCCTACGATATCCGAGGAACTTATCCCAAAGAGCTTAATTCTAAAACCGCTGAAATTATTGGTAGAGCTTTCGTCAGGTTTCTACGAAAATCAAAAGATAGAAAACTAAATATTGTAGTTGGAAGGGATAACCGACTTTCTTCCCCGATAGTTTCTAGAGCTTTAAAAAGGGGGATTTTAGCTGAGGGTGCTGATGTAATTGATATTGGGCTAAGTTCCACTCCGATGTTTTATTTTGCTGTCTGGAAATACGGTTATGATGGAGGAGTTCAAGTTACGGCCAGTCATAATCCCCCAGAATATAATGGATTCAAAATGGTGAGAGAAGATGCTGAAATGATTGGAGAAAATACAGGATTAAAGGAGATTAAAGAAACAACTCTCAGGCTAGAGAGAGAGAAGATAAACAAATCCTCTACAAAAGGAAGCCTGAGAAAGAAGAAGATCTTGAAAGAGTATATAAAATTCAATCTTAAAGGGATAAGGCTGGAGAAAATAAAATCTCTTAAAATAGCAATTGACACTGGTAATGCGGTATCGGGAATTTTAGTTCCAGAGCTTAAAAAACACTTAGCTTGTAGAATCTACCATCTTTTTCCAAAACTTGATGGTAATTTCCCTAATCATTTACCAAATCCGCTGGAAGAAAAAAATATAAAAGTTTTAAAAAAGTTTGTCCGAGAGAAGAGATGTGATTTAGGGGTGGCTTTTGATGGTGATGGGGATAGGATTATTTTTGTTGATGAGAAAGGGCGAATGATTTCTTCAGATTACATTACTTGCTTAATTTCCGAAGATCTTTTAAGAAAAAATCTCGGTGCTAAAATTCTATACAATATTTGTTCAAGTAATGTAATTAAAGAAGTAGTTAAAGAAAATAGAGGAGTAGCCATTCCAACAAAAGTTGGTCATACCTTTGTTAAAGAAAAAATGATAAAAGTTAAAGCTTTATTTGCCGGGGAATTCTCTGGCCATTATTATCTGAAATCACATCATTTTTGTGAGGCTCCCTTGGTTATCTTGTTCAAAATTCTTGAACAGATAGCAATCAGCCAAAAATCAATCTCAGAATTAGCGGCGCCTTTAAAGAAGTATTTTCATTCTGGTCAAGTAAACTTAGCAGTAGATGAAAAGCAGAAGGCTTTAAAATTACTAGAAAAGAAATACAAGCAAGGCAAAATCTCTCATCTCGATGGGGTAAGAGTCGATTTCCAAAATTGGTGGTTTAATGCTCGTCCTTCAAACACTGAAGATCTTTTAAGAATAGTAGTGGAAGCGAAAACAAAAAAAATAATGAAAGAAAGATTAAAACAGATAATAAAAATTGTAAAAAGAGTTTAATTTTTTGAAATAACTTAAAATCACCTTTGTAATCAGGTGATTTTAATTAGCCAGAATTTATATTGATTATTTAGATCGAGAGTCCCATTGCTCCTCTGACTTTTTTCATTGTTTCTTTAGCAATAACTTGAGCCCGTTTTCGGCCATCTGCTAACACGTTTTGTAGGTAATCCTTTCTGGTTTCAAGTTCTTTTTTCTTTCTCCGGAAAGGTTCAAGTTTTTCAATTAAAAGCTGGGCTAATTTCTCTTTAAAAACTTGATAACCTTTACCTTTAAATTCTTTTTCAATCTCTTTAATACTCCTTTCCGAAAACAAGCTATAAATTGTTAAAAGGTTAGAGATACCGGGTTTTGATTTTTGATCATATTTTATTTCTTTTCCTGAATCGGTGGTGGCTGACATTATCTTTTCCTTAATTGCTTCTGGTTTATCGAATAGAGAAATATAAGTATGAGAAGAATCGCTTTTTGACATTTTTTTGGTAGGTTCAGTGAGCGAATATATTTTACTTCCTGCTTTTGGTAAGAGAGCTTTAGGAATTTTGAATATTTCACCGAACCTTCGGTTGAATCTTCTGGCAATTTCTCGAGTTAACTCAACATGTTGCTGCTGGTCTTTACCAACGGGCACAATATCAGTTCCGTAAAGCAAAATATCAGCAGCCATCAAGATTGGATAGTTCAAAAGCCCTGCATTTACATTCTTTTTATATTTTTTCGCTTTTTCTTTAAATTGAGTCATCCTTTGGAGATCACCTACTGGAGTAACAACTGAAAGAAGCCAACAAAGCTCAGTATGCTCTCGAACCTGAGATTGGACAAAAATTATTGATTTCTCAGGATCTACTCCGGCAGCTAAATAGGCAATTGCTTTTTCTCTAATTCTTTTTTGAAGTTCGGAAGGAGGGTAGGGAACAGTTAAAGAATGCAAATCCACAATGCAAAAAATGCACTCATTTGTAGCTTGTAACTCTATCCATTGCCGAATGGCTCCCAGATAATTGCCTATATGGATTTCACCGGTTGGTTGAACACCACTAAATACCCTCATAAAATTATCTCAGATGTTAGATGTCAAATGTCAAATCCATATCTTAGATGTCAAATCTAAATATCAATCAAAACATTTAACATTTGACATTTGGTTTTGAGCTTTGACATTTGAGTTTTGAGATTCAGTGGTTACACTTCTATGACCACTGGTAAAACCATTGGTCTTCTCTTTGTTCTTGAGAAAAGAAATTCTCCAATTTTATTTCTTATTTCATCTTTTACATAAGTCCAATTTACTGCTCCTCCTGAGCCTACTGCTCGATTGACTATTCCAATAACTCTTTTTCTGGTTTCTCTCAAAAGTTCTTTTGATTCCCTTAAATAAACAAACCCTCTTGATATTATATCAGGAGAACCTCTCACTTTGCCAGTTTGTCTATCAACCACCGCTACAATCACAAACATTCCATCGCGAGCTAAATTTTGTCGATCTCTTAATACTACCTCTCCCACATCACCAATACCCAAACCATCAACCATCACGTAGTTAGCAGGTACTCTTTCCTTACTAATAGAAATCTTTTCAGAATTTAAAGTTATAACTTGTCCGTTTTCTGCCACAACAATATTTTTTCTGGAAATTCCTTCCAATTCGGCTAGCTCTGCATGTCTAACTAACATTGAATACTGACCGTGAATTGGTAAAAAGAATTTTGGCTTCATTATTCTTATCATCTGTTTAAGTTCTTGCTGATAAGCATGCCCAGAAGCATGAATGTCCATCATTTGATAGTGAAAAACTTTAGCCCCTTGACGATAGAATTCATCTTTTAAAAATTGAACAGTTCTTTCATTACCAGGGATTACTGAGGAGGAAAATATGACAGTGTCTCCTTTTTTTAATTGCAAAAATTTATACTCTCGGTTAGCAATTTTCATTAGAACAGCTCCTTCTTCTCCTTGAGCGCCGGTACAGATGAAAGTTATCTTTGAGTCAGGGAGATTCCGCATCTTATTTGCTCTAACAATTGTCCCTTTTTTTGTTTTAATAAATCTCAGGTTTCGAGCAATCTCAGTATTGTTAACCATACTTCGGCCTTCAATTATTACTTTCCTTCCATACTTTTCTGCCAAAGCAATAAGTTGCTGGATACGGTTGATGTGGGAGGCAAAAGTTGAGCTAATAATTCTTCCTTCTGCCTCTTTAAAAATCTTTTCTAAATTCTCAAAAATTTTCTTTTCGGATAAAGAATGACCTTCGTTTTCTGCCCCGGTAGAGTCAGACAACAAAAGCAAAATCTTTCGCTTACCGATTTCTTTTAATTTTTTAAAGTTGGTGGGGAGATCGTTAATAGGGGAGGAATCAAACTTGAAATCGGAAGTATGTAAGAGATTTCCAACAGGTGTTTGAATAAATAAACCAAAATTATCAGGAATATTGTGATTTTGTCTAAAAAATTCAATTACAAATGGACCCAACTTAATTTTTGAGCCATCTTTTACTTCTTCTATTTCAAGCTTTGGTTGGTTAGGAAACTCTTCTTGTCTTTTTAAGATGATCCCCTTAGTTAATCGACTAGCATAAATTGGCATTTTACCAATTCTGGGAAGAAGATAAGGGAGGGCTCCAATATGGTCATAATGGCCATGGGTAAAAATGATTCCTAAAATATTTCTTTCTTTGCCTCGCAGATATCCAGTGTTGGGGATAATATAATCGATTCCAGGCATATCTTCTTCTGGCAGCCGGAACCCGACATCGATAATTAAAATCTTTCCCCCGTATTCAAGGAGCATCATATTTCGACCTACCTCACCTAAGCCCCCGAGAGGGATAATTCGCAGATTTTTTTGTTTTATTGATTTACGGATTTTTGAGGGTTTCTCCATATTTTTTATTAACTTAAAACTTAAAAGTTTAATCTCAAGTTTAAAGCGATTAAAGATTTAAGAATCGAGTTGTCATTAGTG